>Ga0272441_10006062_pt1 | contig 20551 bp, 22 predicted proteins | sample SSMProp6N_FD_193582 | JGI IMG/M metagenome (GOLD analysis project Ga0272441, IMG submission 193582) | Marine sediment archaeal communities from Little Sippewissett salt marsh, Falmouth, MA, United States - SSM-Prop-6N | ecosystem: Environmental > Aquatic > Marine > Wetlands > Sediment ...
TTAAATTTGTAAAATCTACACGCGTGATCAAATATTTTATAATATAATATTTATATATTGTTCTCAGTGGTTGTGTGGATCTGAGTCAGGCTCAAAAAGCACATTTTATGGCGTTGGAGCATATCGAATTTAAAAAAACCGATAGCAGGAAAATTACTGAGCGTTCAAACCGTTAATGCGAAAGGTGCGCTGATCAAAAAGTCTCGGACACATTGGACCGGTTGACTCCGTGTTGGCGAAACACTGAGGGATTATTTACCCCTGGCGACCTGCCTTGCATGGGGACCTTGACGCCGTTGTTGCCGGATCTTTCCATCCGGCTCAGGCCAAGATCCTTGCGGATCTCGTGCCACACAAAGCGATGCGTCTTTCGTTCGCCGTCTAACTCTTGAAAACAAGAGTGCTCCACCTTCCGAAGAAGGCGAAAGACTGTTTCTCGGATATTCCGAGGAACTAAGCTATATATATCACCCCTGTGCTATATATTGCTTATGGCAGAAGATCCGATCACCACAATCCAGCTGAAAACCAGTACGCGAGAACGACTTAAGGACGAAGGGAAAAAAGGCGAATCGTACGATGCAGTTATCAATCGAATGTTGGACGAACGGGCGAGGGGCTATCCATCCTCCGCCTGAAGGCGGGGGTCTTCCGCCCCTCCGCGCACCCAGTAAGATAAAAAGCTCGTCGAGATCGTTTCCAAATACTGCGAAAATCGACCAAAACGAGTCGAACCTCGTCTGGTACAAGCTCGAGATCCAGAACCTGGCAAACAGTACCCGTGCAGCCAGAATCATCGATTGGGTTCCTGAAGGGATGGTATTTCTGAACGCCTCCTTGGATCCATCTTCTCACGAGAACGGGACGGTCGTCTGGGATCTGATCGAGGTTGGACCTTTTGAAACTTTCGAGATCGTCTACCGGCTCAAAGCTCTCAGAAGTGGCAGATTCGCAAACGAAGCAAAGTTGGATATAAGATCTATTGATGGCCCAACAACAGAACAGATTCACGCCATCTCATTGGTCGAAATTGACGAGTTTGAGGGGGAAAATATCGGCCCAGGATGGCGGCCACCTGACTGGGGACTTGACTCTGACGTATGTTGTGAAGAGGTCACTTCTGGATACCTTCGCTGATCGCGGCACAGATGATTAACCCAACAGATCTTACGGAACACATCATAACAAGCCTCGAAGGTGTACGTTCTTTGGCAATGTCGCCCATTCCCAAATCAAGCCGGTAAGATTCGTTTCGAATACCCCATAATTTTTATCATTTCACCACTAGAATAGTCCTTCATGAGACCGATCTCGCCCGAAGCGATGAGAGCCGTTGATGCTAACTGCACCTACTTTGGTCTGATTCCACTCCAGCTCATGGAAAATGCTGGATCTGCCCTGGCAAGAGAAGTCAGAGCCAGAGCCAAAGGGACACGAATTGTCATAGTTGCAGGCAGAGGAAATAACGCCGGTGACGCGTTCGTTGCAGCTCGCCACCTGGACGGATTCGAGGTTACCGTTCTGCTTCTCGGAAGAGCCCGCGACATCGCGACAGAGGAAGCTCGGCGAAACTGGAACATTCTAGACAGGATGGGCTTTGACCTAAAAGAAGTTCGAGATGCAGAAGATCTAGAAGCACTATCCCGATGTGACCTGATTTTGGACGCCATCTTCGGTACCGGCGTTCGAGGGATCATTCGAGGACTGGAAGCTCAAGCAATCGAAGCCATAAACTCCAGCGGAAAGTCTGTGATATCGGTGGACGTTCCAAGTGGTCTTGGAACCGATAAAGCGGTCGAGCCCGAAGTCACAGTGACCTTCCATCGACCCAAACCAGGAATTCCAGGCGATGTCCAAGTTGCAGGGATTGGCATACCTTCTGCCGCCGAGTTTCTGACAGGTCCTGGAGACCTTGGACTCGTGACGCTTCGTCCTCCAGGCAGCCATAAAGGTCAGAACGGTCGAGTGCTCGTCATAGGTGGCGGAGCCTACAGTGGGGCTCCTGCTCTTGCTGCTTTGGCGGCTCTTCGGTCCGGGGCCGATTGGGTCACCGTGGCCACGCCATCAAACGTATCCAGAATCGTGGCAGGGTTTTCGCCCAACTTGATAGTAAAAGAGCTATCTGGAGAACGTCTCTCACCCCAGGATCTCGATGTTTTGGATGAACTAATACCACGCCATGACGTGGTGGTTGTGGGAATGGGACTTGGCCCGGATCCCGAAACTCGAGAGGCTCTGATCGATCTCATCCCGAAATGTAACAAAGTTGTGATTGATGCCGACGCGCTCCTCCCAGGTATTCCTCTGAAGGGAATAGTCACCCCCCATGAAGCAGAGTTCAGGAGGATCTGTTCAGTCAAGATGTCGCCAGGGGGAATTCAGCTGGGAACCTTGACTAACTTCGCAAGAGACATGAAGTTGACCGTCCTCTTGAAGGGAAAAACTGATTTTATCACCGATGGTGACGTCATCCGGGGTAACAAGACCGGGAATGCTGGAATGACTGTGGGCGGGACCGGAGACGTCCTGGCCGGGATCACTGGGGCCTTTTACTCGATAGCGCCCGCACTTCAAGCTGCAACTGCTGCAGCTTTCGTGAACGGGAACGCTGGCGATCTCGCCTACGCGGATAAGGGGTTTAACCTCTTGGCTACCGACGTTATCGAGAAGATACCCGAGGCTATGAGGCTATGAGGCTATGAGGCTGTGATAATTTGAGCTTTGACGAAAAAAGATACAGTTCTGGGATGGTGGACATAACCAGAAAGCCAGAGGTTATGAGGACGGCTGTTGCGATCGGTGCCATAAGATTGACCAAATCCACAATTGAGGCGATCCAGAAGGGCAAAATCGAAAAAGGAGACGTTCTCACCGTTGCCAGGGTGGCGGCGATCCAGGCAGTAAAGGAGACGCCCCGGATGATTCCCATGTGCCATCCGATCCCCATCACAAAGGTCGACGTCAAATTCGAATTAGGTCCTGAAAATGTTCTGGCCAGGGTCGAGGTGACTTCGGTAGGAAAAACTGGGGTCGAGATGGAGGCATTGACCGGCGTTTCGACTGCGCTCCTAAACGTGTGGGACATGGTCAAGTCGATGGAAAAAGACGAGTCAGGGAACTATCCCGACACTGCGATTGATGGGATAAGGGTGGTAGAAAAGCGAAAAGATCTTCTCTGAAAGGATCGTTTCGCACCTCTTACCCTTTAGGGCAGTCCATTTGAGGTTCCAAAAAATTATTCAAATGAATTTTATATATAATTGCCTTGTGAAAGGTGTGTCCCTTCAAGGTCGTAATCCTCTTCCCCCAAGGACCTTATGTGTGTCTCTAGATCTTTCTCGATGAGTTGACATTCCACAATACGCCCCCATTTTTGAAGGACGTTCTTTGCGATATTGGGAAGGGAACGAAGTCCTTCACCATCTTTCACCACATAATCCATGGCTTCTGACTTGAGAGTCTGAACGGCCAGTTTTTCCGAGCCAAAGCCGGTCAGAATTACTAGTGGATATCCAACTTCCAAGGGCGATTTTGCATTTCTGGCCAGGTCAAGACCGTTCCCATCAGGCAGAAGGTAATCTGCGATTACGAGAAATGATCTTTCGTCTCGATTCGCATTGATCCATTCCAACGCATCTTTAATCTGCTTAACGTGATGAAACACCCAAGACAGGCGATCTTCTTTGAAAGCCCTCTTTATGAGGACGGCGTGGGCGTCTTCGTCTTCAACAAGCAAAATTGTATTGCATTCGTTCCGATTATCAGATGCGACGGACATGTATCAGTCTCCTGTAATGGACCTTATTCCATCCAAATAGGCGTGACAAGGATTGTAAGTTCGAGGTGATCGTTACATGACACAACTATCTTAATAACGATTGTATACTGTTAAAATCGTCTTTTAGTTTTAGCCCTTTTTCAGTTGTTTTGTATATGGCAGAGGTTTCCTCTGATTCAAGGTTTATTAAGTTTTTTCTCATCAATAGGTCTAAGTACGGTTTTACGGTTTTGAAGTTTAGGTTGGCCTGGTAAACGATCTTTGTTTTGTTGGCGCCTTGGGCACACGTACCTAAGATCGTACATATTATCTCAAGCTTGCTGCGTCTTATATTCTCAAGCCCCCTCATTTCAATATTCACAACAATTGTTCTCACGAAAACAACTTGGAGCAATAATCCCGTCCAAGTTTTCTGTTGACTTGACACATCAACCAATCTGCCACTACTTGCACCTTCAACAGAAGAAGCAATCACACATCTCATTTTCGGTAACTTAACACAACCATTATGTGTATAGTCGTCTGCTGTTTATTGCGAGGGTAGATAAATACGTTTCTCGCAAGTCATGTCATACTATAAATGGCAGTGAGGTCACAAATAAGCTCATATTCAATAATAGTTTGTTCTAGAACACACCCTTTCAATCAGTATTCAAACATGGGCATCTTGCAGGGATTATCCTCCTATCTCAGTAACACTACATAGATTAGCAGTGTATTGAATTTGCTGTAATTTGGAGTTAACAGTATTCACGATAGCCACGGTTGCTACTGATATGCACAAAGTCCCGAACTCAAATTATGGTCGAGAACCGATTAGGTGAGACTAATTAGTTCTCGCCAGAATAGTGCTTAACGATACGAACAGGCCAAAATGTCGAACTCTTACGAGTTCGACATTTGTCCGAAAGGTATCGTTAAGCACTATACAGCAAATTCAGCACACTGTCTAAAAGGAAGGGGGCTAAAATGATCTCAAAAAAACGTCGATAGATATATGTATAAGATAAACAACACACATCTTCCATTATAGGGCATATTTGCTGGAAATTAGCAAAACTGTGAACGTCCACCAAGTTATGTTCCCAAAATGGAAGAGGTCATATCTTAATGAAGAGGCGAGATAAGGTCGAAATAATGGCAGAGATTCTCAATGCCTGTGTCCACGGCGCAAACAAGACTGCAATTGTTCATAAAGCCAATCTGAACTTCAGAATCGTGGATCCCTACTTGGAATTTCTCGCACAAAAAGGCTTGATAAGCGTCCATCATAAAGGCGGCACGTCATACGAAACCACCAACAACGGCATGATGCTTCTCGAACGTTTTACAAACATCGAGCAGACGCTACAGGAATGAGTGCGCAAACCCCAACTTAAATATCGCCCATTTGAGCTGTAGATCTGGAGGCTCAAACTTCTGCAGAACGATCCGGCGAGGATGATCACCAGGATACCTTTTTCCGATAATAGTTTCTCACAACGATAGCCAGCATATTTATGCCCAAAACCAGCGCCAATAGCACCAGCGCAGTTCCCCAAGCCTGTTGTTCCACATCCCAAGCACCAAGGAAGTATATCAAATTCAAAAGGTGATAACACAGGTTGTTCACCGGCTGGGTCACGTCAGGAACCACGCCATATATTTTGTTGACAGGCGTTGCAGAAAAGGTGACTGCCGTCCACATTATAGGCGCGGTCTCGCCTGCAGCTCGTGCCACACCGATTATCAGGCCGGTCAGGACACCAGGAAGGGCGGACGGAATCACCACTTTTTTGATCGTCTGCCACCGTGTCGCACCCAGGGCCACACTCCCCTCCCTAAGTGAGTTTGGAACGCTTTTTAGGGCCTCTTGACTTGTCAGAATTATGGTGGGTAGATTCATCAGCCCTAAGATTATCGATCCTGCCAAGAGAGAAAGACCAAACGTTGCCACGAGGAAAGCAAGACCAAAGAGGCCGTAAACTATCGAAGGAACGCCATTAAGACCGCCTACCGCTATGTAAATTACGCGATTGAGCCCTCGATGCTTGGAGTACTCATTAAGATAGATCGCTGCCCCAAGTCCCAGTGGGGCAGATATTAGCATCGCACCGAGAATCAGCCAGAACGTGCCCTCGATACAGGTGCTAATGCCACCTTCTTGCCCCAACCTGAAATGAGGTTGAGTGAGAAACTCCCAGCTGATCGCCCCGATACCTCTGACGAGAATAATCGAGATGATTCCTCCAAGAAGCAACAGAGTGAAGACTGCCGAAAGCCTGATCATGGAAAAGACCAGCGCCTCTCTGCCTCGGGGACTGTAACCATAAAGTAGGTTGATTGCATCTTTTATTATGAGAAAACCGGCCACCATTACCATAAAAGGCAAGACAAGATAGTATCCAAAAACTGCGCTCAATCCGGCAAATTCAAACTCACTTTCGGGGCCTAAACGGCCCGTGAAGATGAGCATCGACACCACCACAATGAAGGTGAGGTCTAAGCCTAAGAATAGAATCTTTCTGAAATCGAATGCAGAAGTCTTGATATGGGGTAGTGCAGAGGCTAAGATCAAGGCTGCAGAGGCCAAAAGCCCCACCATCCAGAAGAGCGCAACTTGGATTTTACCAGGTTGTACTATCAGGTAGAAAACGGAGGAGGTCAGCATGAAGAGGGCGATCAATATCGCTGCTGCCGGAAGTGGCTGTATTTTACTCATTTCAGTAACCTCCGAACTTCTTCTGGATGGAAGCTCGAATCAGGTCTGCAGATATGTTCAATATCGTGACGATGACCAGAAGAATGAAGCCCACCGCGAAAAGTGAGTGATAATGGAGCGATCCATGAGCCACCTCCCCCATTTCACCGGCTATGACCGAGGTGAAGATTGCACCACGATCAAAGGCATCGAAGAAGGGGAGCGGGAGGCGAGCTACGTTCCCAACTACGAGAAGGGCTGCCATCGTCTCGCCAATTATCCGGCCCACGTTGAGGATAACGGCCGCAATTACCCCAGAAGACGCCGCAGGTAAGGTTACATACCGTATCGTCTGCCATTCAGTGGCTCCGAGTGCCAGCGATCCTTCCTTGAACTCTTTGGGAACTGCCCTCAACGCATCCTCGCAGATGGTGGTGAGGGCTGGGATGAACATGACGCCCAGCAGTATGGCCCCTGCAAGGATGGAACGGCCCGTGAGCATCTGAAAGCTCTTTTCTAGATATACAACCAGGATGATAATACCAAGGAAGCCATAAACGATAGAAGGAACGCCTGCCAGAAGCTCTATAGCAGGCTTCAAGATCTCCCGAGACCAGGGACCTGCCAGCTCGGCCAGGTATATGGCCAGAGGAATCCCTATCAAGATGTTGATGATGAGTGCAATCGAAGTGATGAGAAGAGAACCCACCACGATGGGCATCATCCCATAGATCTCGCCTGAAGGATGCCATTTTTGCCCAAACAACATATCGACAATCCCAACGTCACTGAAGGCAAGGAAGCTCTCATAAGTGAGGAAGTAGAAGATCAGAATCATTACCAATATAGAGGCGATGGCAGAGAAAAATAGGACAGCTTCCACAAACTGGTCGCCATACCTGCGAGCGACGTTCATACCTTGTTTGTCTGGTGGATCCATGCTATTTGCTGAACCGTATTTCATCGGTTAAAGTCCTTATCTATATTATCTATATAGAATGTTTACTGGTATATATAACAATATAGGACTCTGCAACAATTGTGTGAACTGCTCCCAATAGGATCAGTAACCCCCAAATCTCTTCTGTATCTTGTATCGTATCAGGTCGGCCGAAATGTTCAACGCCGTGACTATAACCAACAGGACGAAACCGACTGCAAAAAGGGAGTGGTAATGAAGTGATCCATGAGGGACCTCGCCCATCTCCCCAGCTATGACTGTGGTGAAGATCGCGCCCTGATCGAAGACGTCGAAAAAGGGGGACGGAATCCTGGCTAGGTTTCCTACCACCAAGAGTGCCGCCATCGTCTCCCCAATTATGTTGCCAACGTTGAGAACGACGGCCGCAATTATTCCTGAGGACGCTGCGGGTAAGGTTACATACCGAATCGTCTGCCATTTCGTGGCTCCTAGGGCAAACGATCCTTCCTTGAACTCTTTGGGAACTGCCCTCAACGCGTCCTCGCAGATGGTTGTGATGGCAGGAATGAACATGATCCCTAATAGGATCGAACCTGCCAGAATCGATCTTCCTGTCAGCATATCGAATCCCTGCTCGAGGTATGCAACAAGAATAAGAACGCCAAGAAATCCGTAGACAATTGAAGGGACGCCTGCCAGAAGCTCTATTGCTGGCTTCAGTGCTGAACGACTCCGAGGACCCGCAAGCTCGGCCAGATATATAGCCAGAGGTATCCCGATTGAGATGTTGATCAAAAGGGCTAGCGAAGTGACCATCATCGAACCGATGATTATGGGTCTCATTCCGAAGATGTTGCCAGCAGAGTGCCATTTTTGGCCGAAGAGAAGATCGCCAAATCCCACATTCAGAAAAGCAGGAATGCTCTCATGGATGAGGAAGTAGAATATGAGGACCATAATCAATATTGAGGTGATGGCTGTAAAGAAGAAGACGCCTTCGATGAATTGATCACGTTGTTTCCGGCGACCTTTCCCTGACAAATTCATGGAAGAAGTAGGTTCATCAGGACTACATAATCCTAATCCATATTGAATATATATTTGTACTTACGGAGTAGATTCTATATAGAACGTGTCGGGCCCTTCGGAGAATACTGCAAGGGGATAAAAAGAGTTAGCATGGGAAGCGTTGATCTTCGATGGCTTCCCTTTGCCGCCAACCTAGAACATTTTTCCTCAAGCTTCAATGAACCGAGACAAATCCCGTTTCTTCGGCGATTCTCTGGCCGTCCTTTCCGATGACGAAGTCGAGGAACTTCTGTGAGTTTTCATCAGGCTCGCCCCAGGAATAGAAGAGAAGCGCCCTTGCCAGAGGATAAGAGCCGTCCTTTATCGTCTCAGCAGAAGGCTCGATGCCATCGTAGGAAACTGCGTGAAGCTTTCCGCCATGGGCGTAATTGAGCCCCTGATAGCCAATGGCCTTGTCGCTGCTGGTAATCACCGTCTTGACCTCTGCATTGCTGCCGTGGTTTGTTATGACACCTGGAGTTTCAGCTTCTTCGCTTCCCATCACCATCTTGTTGAAGGTGTCACGGGTTCCAGAGCCAACTTCTCTGGCTGCAACGTAGATCTTCTCGTCTGGGCCACCCAGTTCTTTCCAGTTGGTGATCTCACCGTTGTAGACGGCTGCTATCTCTTCTTGGCTGAGCCCGACAACGCCTGACTGGTATATGGGCTCGCTGACCACGATGGCAATGGCGTCATAAGCTACCATGTACTCTTGGAAATTGTCGCCGTAAGTGGTAACTTCGTCAGGTTTCACCGGTCTTGAAGCCATCGCGATATCAGAAAGGCCGGTTGCCACGTTTTTAATCCCAACACCAGAGCCGCCTCCGGTGACCATGACTTTAACTTCGTCTTGAACTCGATTGAACTCTTCGGCACAGGCCTCGGCGAATGGCATGACCGTCGTAGATCCAGAAATTGAAACAGTCGCTATCTCATGAGCAGTCTTAGTATCGCCGTCGTCGTTTCCAATGCAGCCAGAAAGGGAGAAAGCTACAATCACAAACCCTACAACTAAGAGGGACACTAACCTTTTATTCATCGGTTCGAGAACATATTGGTACATGGTATAAGTTTAATCACAATAAAATATATAGTTGACATTGGTCAACATTTCCATTATTTCAGTATGTACCATATATACATAAACGCTATGTACGTTTCGTTTGAGTCCTTTGAGGTGAAACTTTGAACGATCCGACCATAAAATACCTTCAAGATCGGTTCAGAGAATACTATCTCCAAGAATCTTTGGAAATGCCCCCTGATTTCCAGTCGAGAGAATGGGGTTTTCTCCTGTTTCGCGATCTGCCCAAAAAAGTGATGCGTCGTCACAAGTCTTTTGGATCCAGGTTCGAGCTGGTGGATTACATAAGAGGCATGACACCCCTTCATGCATACTATTCCACTGCCCTCTACCGCCATCCAGGTGCCCCTACGATGAAAGAGAAAGGCTGGCTTGGCGCAGACCTGATCTTCGACCTGGACGCTGACCATCTCAAGAACGCGCCTAATTCCTACAACGAGATGCTAGATATGGTCAAGAAAGAGACCTTAAAGCTCCTTGAGTTCCTCCTATCCGACTTTGGGTTTTCGGAAACAAACGTAACCGTGGCGTTCTCGGGCGGCAGAGGCTACCACATCCACGTAAGAGATCCGCGCGTTTTGGAACTGGGCAGTGGCGAGCGCCGGGAGATCGTTGACTACCTCACCGGGCGCGGCCTGGACATAGAGAGGTTCATCTATAAAAGGCCGGTAGAAGGCGATTTTGGTGTAGAACGGGCCCTTTTGCTATCAGTCCCACCCGAAAATGCGCGAGGGTGGCCAGGCAGGATTAACCGTTCCATGATCTCTTTCGTCCAGTATCTTCGAGATCTCGAAGAAGAAGACGCGGTCGAGGCGCTGGCCTCAAGAGTGGGAATAGGAAAAGGTGGTGCCGCCGAGTTTTATAGGAACCTGAAAGGCGATAATGTCTTGGATCAGATCAAGAAGGGGAACCTGAGCAGTTTTAAAGGCAGCTCTAAGATATGGAAATCTCTAATCAACGATTATCTAGATGAAGAGGGGATCCATCTTGGATTCAGCCCGGATCAAGATCGCGGCGAGACAGATGAGCCAGTCACCACTGACATCAAAAGGCTCATAAGGTTCCAGCTCAGCCTTCATGGGGGAACTGGCCTCAGGGTTACGCCACTCACAGTAGACGGCTTGAAAGCCTTCGATCCTATGAGAGACGCGGTCGTCTTTGGGGATGACCCCGTCGGGATATGCCTTCGAGCCCCCTTCAAGTTGGAGATGCATGGCAGGATTTACTCCTTAAAAGAAGGCCCCACCGAAGTGCCCCAATGTATCGCAGTGTTCCTCATGGCCAGAGGATTGGCAAATCTAGGGAACGATTCAGATTGATGGTGGGCTTATATACTTTGCCTCCAACCGAAAGGAACCCCTCTACATAAAGGCGCGTGTTCGAATGAAGGACTTGGATCTGGCCAATATTTTGAGGAAAGAGCGACGGACGCCCGACCTCGAAATTCTAGAGAACGATTTTTATGATCAGGTGGGCGAGTACCTGGCCGAGCTGGAGGAAGATCTAGCAGATATAGGCGACCACTACTCGGTCGAAGCCCAGATCGTAGGAGACGAGCTGAAGGCGGCTCGAGGTGGCATAGGCCGACTGATCGACTTGAGGATGAAGAAGATCACAAGAAAGGTTCAGCGCGCCAGCTCCTCTTCCAAGGAACTTTCTCTCAAGGGGATGACACCTCAAGAAGAACAGATATATCGCCAAATGCTCTCAGCTCTCATCCAGGGAAAGGAAGTAATTCTCGCCCAAGTCAATCGCGCGGATCGCCCCAGCACCGAAAGGGCTTTAATGGCCAAGAAGGGTATGTCGCAGGAATATATACTTGTTAGTATGATAGACAGCGTTCCAACGTTCGTGGGCGTTGATGGGAAGCGTTATACTCTGTTCAAAGGCGATCTGGTCACGCTCCCCCTCGTACATGCACGAAACCTATGTGATAAAAATTTAGCACGTGAAATTGATCTGGTGTGATCTGATGAAGATGCCAAAAGAATTTAAGGCTCATTGTCCTTTCTGCAAAAAGCACACTGTCCACGTCGTGGAGAGAGTGAGGAGAGGGCGAGCTACTGCTATGGCCCATATAGACAGACAGAAGAAACGCGCAGTGGGCATAGGCAACGCGGGCAAGTTCTCTAAGGTACCCGGTGGCGACAAGCCCACCAAAAGAGTTAACCTCAGGTACCGATGTAAAGAATGTAAAAAAGCCCACAATCGCAAAGGCTTCAAAGTATCAAAATTAGACCTTGTGGAGGGTTAATTTTGTCTAGATTTCTCAAGGTTAAGTGTAATGACTGCGAAAATGAACAGATAATCTTTGGAAATGCGTCTACGGTGGTTAAGTGCTTGGTCTGTAGTAGGACCCTGGCTGAACCCAAGGGCGGCAAGGCCCTGATAAAGACGCAGATCCTAGAAGTATTAGAGTGATTGAGATGAAACGTGAGGGTTGGCCTGAACCTGGTGATTTGGTCGTCTGCACCGTCGAGCAGGTGGTAGATTTTGGAGCGTTCGTCATCCTGGACGAGTACGATGCGGACAAAAGAGGGCTGATCCACATCTCCGAAGTAGCCAGCGGCTGGATTAAGTACATCAGAGACCACGTTCGCGAAGGCCAAAAGATCGTCTGCAAGGTTCTCAACGTCGATATACACAGGCACCACATCGATCTTTCGTTCAAAGATGTGAATGACCATCAGAGGCGAGAGAAGATCCAAGAGTGGAAGGCAGACAAAAAGGCCTGGATGTGGCTCCAGATGGCATACGAGGGCAGGGATGAAGAAGACATAAAACATGTGGCATCTACCCTTTCTAAAAACTACGATAGCCTCTATGCCGCCCTGGAAGATGCAGTCGTCAACGGGATCGATGTCCTCTACGACGCAGGTCTGAGCGAAGAAGATGCTCAAAACGTCCTGAAAGTCTCGATGGAGAACGTAAAGATCCCCTACGTGGAGATAACTGGGTTTGTGGACCTCAAATCGATCGCTTCAGACGGTGTCGAGCAGATAAAGGCCGCTTTGAAGAAGGCCGCCCGCACTAAGGAGACGGATGTGTCCTTGGATGTCCGATACGTGGGAGCGCCCAGATACCGTATCCACGTGACCGCCCCTGAGTATAAGCTGGCAGAATTGGTGCTCAGAACAGCGGCACAGACTGCCATAAAGCACATCGAGAAGACGGGCGGCGAAGGGACCTTCCATAGGCAGGCATGAGATCGAAAATAAAGAAGTGCAAGGCTTGCGACCTGTACACGCTGAGGGACATTTGCACCCTTTGCGGAGGGGCAACCAGTCCGACAAAACCTGCTAGGTTCTCTCCCGAGGACCGTTACGGCCAGTACAGAAGAGCGTTGCAGCAGGAGGCGAGATGAAAGAGACCATCCTTCGCAGGATTAAAGATGTATCTCTGAACAACCCGATCCTGATAGAAGGCCTGCCCGGCGTGGGCCACGTGGGAAAGCTTGTGGCCGAGCACTTGATAGAAGAACTGAACGCAGAGAAGATCATGGAGATCTACTCACCTCACTTCCCACCTCAGGTTTTAGTTCAAAATGATGGCACCGTAAAGCAGGTTAAAAACGAGATCTACGCCTACAAAGGCGAAGATAAAGATGTTTTGCTCTTGGTGGGCGATTATCAGAGCGCTACCAACGAGGGTCATTACGAGCTCACGGGGATCTTCTTGGACTTGGCCGAAGAGTTTGGAGTCAAGAGGATTTACACCCTGGGTGGATACGGAACCGGTCAGTTTGTGGACAAGCCCGAAGTGATGGGCGCAGCAAACAGCCTCGAGTTGGTTGAAGAGATGAAAGAGCTTGGCGTTGTCTTTCAAGAGAACGAGCCTGGCGGCGGCATAGTGGGTGTTAGCGGCCTTCTGGTGGGGCTAAGCGGTTTAAGAGACATAGAAGCGGTCTGCCTGATGGGCATGACCAGCGGATACCTGGTCGACCCCAAAAGCGCCCAAGAAGTTCTTAAAGTTCTCTGCACGGCCCTTGGGATTGAAGTGGGCATGCAGGCTTTGGAAGACAGGGCCAAAGACATGGAAAAGATCGTCGGCAAGCTTCGAGAGATGGAAAAGTCCCATCTTCCCTACGAGTCTGCCAGCGATGACGACCTGCGGTACATTGGATAAACATGACTTTTGATCCAATCGAGAGTGCACGCCTCCTCCTCAATCTGGCAGAACGGGTCGGTGCAGAGGAAGCCGAAGTCTTCGGGCTTGTGGCCAGATCTGTGGACGTCGATCTGCGAAAAGACCTGGTCGAGATGGCGAGCGAAAGCTACAACCAAGGCCTCGGACTCAGAGCCGTCCTCAATGGTGCTGTGGGCTTTTCCAGCACCAGCGATCTATCCAAGTTGGAAACGGTGGCCCAAAGTGCTGTTGCGGCTGCAAGAGCCCGAAAAGGGGACGCTAAATGGCGACGTCTCCCTTTGCAAGAGAGACTGGCCTCACCTCAGGGCGTATTCGATCCTGCTATTGAGAAGATGGGGCCTGAAGATTGTATCGAGATGGCTGCAGTTCTTCTCGAAGGGTGTGCCGCAGTTTCAGGGGCAAAACCCTCAACTGGCGGGATTGCCTGTGCTTCCATCACCGAGTTTGTTTTGAACTCTAACGGGGTCGAAGCCGTTGAGACGAGCACTGTAATGTATGCCTCTTTAGATGCTGTGGCCAAAGGTGACGAAGAGCTGGCGACGGGTTACGAGTTCGAGAACTCAAGAGACCTTCAGCCAAGATACGGCATAAATGGTATCGAGCACATCGGCCACTCAGCAGCAGAGCTTGCCAAGAGATCTTTGGGTGGCAGAAAGGGCGAGACCGGCGAGACCGAGGTCCTGCTAGGGCCGGTCGCATTTGCCGAAATTCTGGAGGCCGCTTTTGTGCCTTCCGTTTACGCCGACAACGTCCAGAAAAGCAGATCATCCCTCATCGGCAAGAGGGGTCAATTGATTGGTGACGAAAACCTCACTATAATCGATGACGGCCTTCTTAAAGGTGGTATGGCCACATCAGCTTTCGACGGGGAGGGTGTACCGTCTCAGAGAACTTCCATCATCGAGGAAGGCGTTCTTAATGGGTTCCTTTACGACAGCTACACCGCCGGTAAGGACGACGTCAAAAGCACCGGTAATGCTGGTCGAGCTGGGTACTCAGGCGTTCCCAGGGTTGGAACCACTAACTTGATCGTTGCATCGAGCGATCCCCGAGACGTTTTGGCAGAGACCAAAGATGGCGTATTCGTCAACGCCGTCATAGGGGCTCATACCGCCAATCCCGTATCCGGCGATTTCTCGGTGGAGGGGAGGAACGTTTTCCTGATCAAAGATGGCGAAGTTGAAAAGCCGCTAAGATCTTTGATGTTGGCAGGAAACGTATTCGATCTGTTAAAGCAAGTCGAGGTGGGGACTGACACAAGGGCGGTGGGCTCGGTGGTAACTCCCACGGTAAAGGTCAGGATGAGGGTCGTTGGAAGTTGACGGTTCAAGATACTCACGATTCAATTGAATTGGACGCAATCGATGATGGCCAATGCCAGTCGATAGCATTAAGGCTGGATTGAACAACGATCGACAAAGTTCAATTATAGTCGAGAACCAATTAGATGAGACTAATCGATTCTCACCAGAATAGTGCTTAACGACACAAATAAGACAAATCTCCAACCCGCAAGAGTTAGAGATCTGTCCGAAATGCATCGTTATATATTATAGTTATATCTTAATTATAAGAGGCGATCTTTGATGATTATAGGAGGCCCTTCTTCTCAGCTTCTGGCTGGCAAGGTGGCCGGAATTCTCGGAGACGAACTGGCGCTGTGCGAGTACAGCCAGTTTCCTGATGGCGAGGCTTATGCACAGGTATGTTGCGATATCGAAGACGATGTTGTGATCATTCAGAGCACCCCTACGGATCGGGACATAGTCCACCTGATTCAGCTCCTGGACGTATTCAGGGAGAGCAAAGTCGATCTGGTGGTGCCTTACTTTGGGTATGCTCGCCAGGACAAGCAGTTTAAGCCAGGTGAACCGCTGAGCGCGCGGGCCATGTCGGTTGCTCTGAACGCGTTTTTGAACGAATGGTCAAGAGTATTCACCGTGAACATTCACGATCGCTCGGTTTTATCTCATTTTGGGCGTCAGACTTGCGACTTAGACGCAACCCTATTGTTGGCAGAGGAGGTCGGAAAGATGGGGCTTGAAGATCCTGTGATAATATCTCCGGACAAGGGCGCGGTGGAGATGGCCCAGGTTGCCGCATCGAAACTTGGCGCTGATTACGATTATCTGGAAAAGACTCGGCACAGCGGGACAGAAGTTTCCATGGCTCCAAAAAAGATCGATGCCAAGGGTCGTGACGTGGTCATAGTAGACGACATGATCGCAACCGGCGGGACGATGGCAAAGGCGATATCCATCCTAAAAGAGCAGGGTGCAAAGAGGGTCTACTTAGCGTCGGTGCATCCAGTCCTCACCGGCAATGCGGTTCTCAAGCTCTGTCGTGCGGGCGTTGAGTCCATAATTGCAACCGATACGTTGGAAAAGGGGGTAAGCACGGTGTCGGTGGCAAAACTGGTCGCAGATGCTGTAAAGTCCTAAAGGGGCTTTTGGCCCACTGTTTTTTTCTTTGGCTTTCTCTTGGAGGGGGGTTTTCAGTCTATTTTTCCTCGATTGCGATGGAGCCTTTGTAGGCCCCTGAGATGTTTATATGTCTCGTGTTCGCGGCTTCATTGGAGGCACTCTTAGATGGGTCCGCGACCTTGATCTTCATTGGAATTTGCAGATTCTCCTCTTTTGGGTTGAAGGGCCATGTTCTGGATGCTTTTGCCCTCATTTCGATGAAGCCTTGATATTCGCCAGGATATGTCTCATTTGTGGCGGTAATGTTTATAGTAAATGTCTTAAAGCTACCTGAAAGGATTTCTTCATCCGATTGGCTACGGTTCGTGTTATACAGACCATTCTTGTTTATACTTACATTGTTGGTGTGACTCACATTCGTCAAGTTAACACCGAGATTATTAATCGAAACGACCTTCGTGGTGGTATTCGTGGTGATATTATCACTGGCTAAAATGCACCCCTCAACTATTGATGGATTTGTAACTACATGTACCGGTGGGTTGAAAAATAAGACTGCCAACAATAGAAATATTAGAAACAGGGACCTGAAGGAGAGGGCGACGGTATTTCTGGATAGTAAAGAAAGAACGCGTTGTTTGAGGGATAATCCATTTGTTGGAGGGTAAATTTGCTTGATCTTAAAATCCGAATATGTATTTTCATCCACGTTGAAGGTCACACAACTTTTATCAATATCACATCCACAGACGTGGAGTATAATATTTGTCGTTTCATTTGCAAAACATTTACAAATTGACCACGTTATTGTCTTATCACATATTTTGGGTTTCGTGATGGTGCCACAGATTCTGCCGTATTTTATTTTTAACATCCGATTTGACTTATTATTTATATTAATTATTATTTTTCTGACAGGTGTATAACCTGGCCCCCAATCCTTCGAGATTTTATAAACATATTTACAATCTTGTTTTTGATCTATTGGAGGATTATTAAGCTCAAAACGATTAAACAACGGAGTTAATAACATCAAAATAAACACAATTATTATTAATGTATCTAACATCTTTAAATTTAGTATGTATAAATTTAAGATACTGAACGTAACGACGGTAAATGCAACACTTAAAAGTATATTAACAATTATATTATCTAAACTCAAAATTTTCCTCAATTCTCTTTTAATCCATTCACCATTACCACACATAACAATCACTCTACTTAATAGATCCTAATATTGCAGAATATAAGGCTCTATTATACGTCTTATAGGCTACATAACCGCTTTTCAGGCAAAAACAAGCAAAGGCAAATGACAATAATGCGATAAACATGCACCGCCCCCAAGAAATCTGTAAGTTATCGAAAAGATAGTATGGGGCTACCAATGTGAACGGGACTAATGTGAGGAACGTATTCGAGTAAAATCGCGCATAGCAATAATATGATTTTACAAGAGTCTGATTTAGAGTGAGCTTATCACCATCGAATTGTTTAAAGAAATAGTAATATGACAAATATCCCTCGTATATCTCCTTATCCCTGCAATACTCGAAGCACTCGCTTTTGAGATCTACTTTGTATTCTCTGACCCCTTCGAATCGGTCGAATATGTCGTCCTCAATTATTGAGTGGTAAATTCCATCAGCGATTATCCCAAGGATGGACCCGATCAAAAGAATAAACCCTGCGAAGGAAACGAGGCCGTTTAGATCCGAGATCGCCAAAGATGTGAGATCTAGAGGGCTCCAGTAGTCTATCAGCATGAAGAGTGTTATCGCAGAGAAAAAACCCGGAAACGTATGGGCAAGCAGATGCTGAAACTCAAATTGTGATGGAATTCCTATTGACATCTTATCTTACTCCCGAAACCAATAAGCTCGATCCAAAATTTACAAAATGATCTCCCATCCCAAAGATCACCGAACCTGAAGGACTTGCTTTGAAGATATAACACACGTTTTATTATCCATTCCATAAGAACTTTTCCCCAGTAATATATCAACAATATTATACCCCAGTATAATACTGATTGCTGACACGTTTGCGCCGATTGTAGTCTAAAGTACACGTTTTGCGCGGCGACCAGATCGAATGAAAGTCAAATACTTATTCTAAAATCTTGGATATAATCCAGAGATCCTTCACATAATTCCAAGAATTGAGGCTTATCCCATCACAAAAACGACGAAAAATAGCGCACCAATCGACTAACCAAAGAGACCCCTCTCATCTTTCGGAGACGAAACAGATATCGGACTGAACTTGCAATAGAACTACCCACGATGTCAGGAAACACTTTTGGCACCCTATTTCGGGTTACCACATGGGGAGAGAGCCACGGGCGAGGAGTTGGGGCGGTGGTGGACGGCTGCCCTGCGGGCCTACCCCTCGATGAAGAAGACGTCCAAAAGGAGCTGGACCGAAGAAAGCCCGGTCAAAGCGCGATCTCGACTCAGCGCCAGGAAGAAGACCGAGTCGAGATTCTGAGCGGCACCTTCGAGGGCACGACCACTGGAACGCCCATATCGATGATGATCAGAAACAAAGACGCAAAATCCGGCGCCTACGATGATTTGAGAGATAAGCCCCGGCCAGGTCACGCCGATTACACTTATCAAGCTCGTTACGGAATTCGAGATCACAGAGGCGGCGGCAGATCTTCTGGCAGAGAGACTGCAGGCAGAGTTGCGGCAGGCGCGATCGCAAAGAAGTTTCTCGCACAGAACGGGATCGACCTTGCAGGTTACGTGGTGGAACTAGGCAGCATCGTGGCCAAAGTTCCATCTGAAGACTTATCCTCCTCGTCTTTCTTATCCCGCCTCAAAGAGAGAGCAGAGGCAAATCCAGTCCGCTGTCCAGATCCCATTGCTGCCGAAAAGATGGTGGCATCCTTGGATCAGGCCAGAAAAGAAGGCGACAGCCTGGGCGGCGCAGCCGAGATCTTGGCCGTGGGCGTGCCACCAGGCCTAGGCGATCCGGTCTTCGATAAATTGGATGCAGACCTTGCCAAGGCCCTGATGAGCGTCGGCGCGGTCAAGGCCGTTGAGATCGGGGTTGGCACAAAGTGCGCCCAGATGCGAGGAAGCGAGATGAACGATCCAATTCTCCCTGCACGCTGCGATCAAATTCCGCCCTCGTCTCATCCAGATTCTACACAGTCCGAGATTTCTCGTGGTCAGTTCTCCGCAAACGTTTCTGGCGCTCACCCCGACGAGAAAAAGGTCAGGTTCGAGACAAACAACGCTGGCGGGATTTTGGGCGGAATCTCGACGGGCGCGCCCATACTTTGCAGGATCTCGGTCAAGCCCACGCCTTCAATATCCGCGCCCCAAAAGACAGTCGATCTATCCACAGGAGCCGAAACGACGATCGAGATAAGGGGCCGGCACGACCCTTCGATCCCCCCAAGAATAGTTCCTGTTGCAGAATCTATGGTGGCCCTGGTCCTGGCAGACCACCTTCTCAGGTTCAGAACTGTCAGGGTCTGATTCGCTAGGGTTTGATCCGCTTTGGCCGATAAAACTATACGCAATTAAAGATAGATGTTGGGCCATGACACGCCATTTCGAAAAATCACTGGTTGGCGAGGCCCTCGTAGGAGTGGGCCCTGAAGTCGCCCACATAGATTTGGTCATAGGCAAGAAAGGCGGCTACGTCGACGAAGCTTTCATGAACGCTCTTGCCTCCCCGCGAAGAGGACACACACCGCTCCTTGCAGTGCTTGAGCCAAACCTTCAGCCCAAACCCAGCACCTTGATGGTGAACAAAGTTACCATCAAGAACGCGGCTCAAGCGATATTGATGTTTGGACCAGCTCAAGCAGCCGTGGCCAAAGCCGTCATGGATAGCGTTGCAGAAGGGACCATTCCAGAAAATCTGGCCGACGACCTCTTGATAATCGTCTCGGTTTTCATCGAGTGGGATGCGAAAGACAAAACGAAGATACACGATTACAACTACGAAGCAACGAAGCTGGCCATCGAAAGGGCAGTTGAAGACGCGCCGACGGTGAGCGAGGCTCTCGCAAGAAAAGACTCTGTAAAGCACCCATTCGCTTGATATTTGTCCAAGAGGTATCGTTAAGCACCATATAGTCAAGAACCAATTAGATGACACTAATTGGTTCTCACCAGAATAGTGTTTAACGACACGAATAGGCCAAAATGTCGAACTCATGAGAGTTCGACAGTTGTCCGAAAGGTATCGTTAAACACTATATTTTGCGGGGCCTCTTTTGTCCCGCTACCTTTTAACTTGCGGGTGGGGAGAGGGCAGAGCGGGAAGTCCCCGGTCTTTAGGCCGAGGATGAAAGCGGAGCCCTCCCCTTCGTTTCTGGCCATCGATAACAATTTAAGGCAATAATGGAATACACTAAAACTCTTATCTGACAAAGTCAAGTTACGAGTTTGAGATTTGTCCAAAAGGTATCGTTAAACACTATACG
>Ga0272441_10006063_pt1 | contig 20550 bp, 16 predicted proteins | sample SSMProp6N_FD_193582 | JGI IMG/M metagenome (GOLD analysis project Ga0272441, IMG submission 193582) | Marine sediment archaeal communities from Little Sippewissett salt marsh, Falmouth, MA, United States - SSM-Prop-6N | ecosystem: Environmental > Aquatic > Marine > Wetlands > Sediment ...
CGATATACTCCAAAAAGAAGCAAGAAAACCGCCAATCCCAGAAGACCGATTTCCCGCCTGATTTCCTGTGACGGACGCCACCGTACGAGGAGATACCGATAGAAGCCCCCGGCCAGAATGACCGCAAGAAACACCTTGATCGCGAAGCCCCCGGCATGATGAGAAAATGCGGAAAACCACGGAACGGCAAGAGGCCATCCGAGAAAAGCCATCACCCCTCCCCCGAGAAGCGCACCGGTGATGCGCCCCTTCCGATTCGGCCACCGGGCGGCAACAACGCCCGCGATCCCGGGGGATACGGCACAGGCTATGAGTATATAAACCGATGGCGCGGCCGTACTCCGGGCGGCAGGACCGAATGCCGCCCAAAAAGAACGCCAAATCTCAACCGTAACGGCATAGAGATATTCAGGACTCAACCGTACTCTCCTCACAAGAGCCGTGGCTGACGCCATCTGTTGCTGCCATCCGAATATATCTCCGTAGAGAAGCCAGTTCCTCCAGAACCACCATCCCGTGAATAGGACTAAGATCAACATAAGGCGCCCGGCGAGACGTACGAATTCATTGAATTCAAGCTTCTCTTCCGTCCAAAGCCGTCCCCAGGCGATGATGAAAAAAGGAATAAGAAAAAGACCCGAGAGTTTGCTGAGAACAGCGGCTCCTATGAGAAGCCCCATACCCACAGATCGCCATCCTTTCCAACGCGCGGGTGAGACGCCAAGATATAGAACCACAGCAACGAAAAACTGGACCATGGCACCATTGTTTACCGTGGCGGTGAGAAAGGAGAACATCGGTAATGCCCCGGCGGTGGCCGCCAACGTTGCGGCGGTAAGACGATGTGCCGGGAACAGCGTACGTCCCAACCCGTAATACGCCAGTACACTTCCGATTCCGAGCAGGAGAGAAAACCACCGCAATCCCCACTCGTGACCAAAGACAACCGAAACCAATGCGGCTGTAACGTAATAAAATGGGGGCTGATGTCCCTCGGTCCATGAGCCTTCGGTGGAAAATGATAGAATGGGGAGACCGCCCTCTTCACGGACTACCCGTATGTATGCGAGATGAGCCTCTTCATCGGGTCCATGTCCTGGTGGTATCGAGCTGACCCACAATATCCCGAACAATACGGGAAGGCTGAGTATCGCCGCGATACGCCACTGTCTGGTGTCAATGAGAGACATAATTTTTTCGTTCCTTGATCGTTAGTCTATTCATACAATAGATCCGGGTATGTGCGTCCCGGCGTTTGTGTCGTGTTTATTGGCGATGAAAAACGCGTCTCCATGGTCACGCCGCCACACTATCCACCAGCGGACGATCCCGCCTCGCCAGCCATCCCAGATGAATAAGACATCCGGTGAAAAGGGTACGAAACAGCCCGACCACCACACCGCCCATCCGCAGCCGGTCGAGTATCTCCATGGGATGGGTCCATGTATCGAATGAGGCGGGTCCCAGTGGTGCGAACAGAAGTACCGACGCTTCCCTGTCAAACTGAAACGTGTAGAAGAGCAGACATATCGCCATAATCCATGTAAGGTAGAAAACCCGTCTTCTCGAGACCCTTTGTATTGCAAGATACGGTACCAGCCATACTGACCACTGCGGATGAAAATACGTCAATGCGAAAAGGAGGTAGGTCATCCACGCGCCCCATCGCCACATACCGTCGGCGGATATGGGGCGTTTTGCATCAATAGCAGCCAGATAGATCAGAATCATACTGAGCGGAAAGAGATAGATAACGTCCGCCTGGAGCAGCGGGATATATGCCGCGAAGAGAAACACCCGGTGAGGCATCGTTAAGAGACTGATGACTTCGGCATTATCCCTGAAAAGAGCAAATGAACCAGCAGTCAGGAACTGATACAAGAGCACACCGGCGAATGGTATCACGAGAAAAAGCCCCATGGATACCCCCTGGCGTCTATTCCGGGGGACCAGCCAGAGATAGAGAGGAATCAGGGCACATGTATACAATCGGACCATTACCGAGGCCACCAAAGACGCGAATCCGAGAACAGGGCGCCCGCGTTTCAGCGCCAGAAACATCAGCAGTACGAACAGAACCGGAAAGCTCTCGTATCGCCCGTAAAGGTGAACACCGTACAAGATGAGCGGATTTGCCAGCCAGAACAGTGCAACCGACCGCCGGGATGCGGCGGGGATGATCTTCAGGAGTACGAAAAAACAGAGAATTTCCACGACCAGATAGGGAAGTTTCAGCAGCACGAGAAGAACGGGAGCATGCGGGTGCATCGCCAGAAGTCGCCATCCGGTTTCATAGTCAAAAGGATATAGCCATATCTCCCGCGGAATAAGGTGGAAGATCTTGAGCATCCAGAGCCAGACAACATGAACGATATGGGCGAGAAGCTGATTATGGACGATAGTGTCCCCATGGTAAACCGCCTGATGGGCCCGCCAGTAAATGGAGTACAGGTCCCCGTGAAAACCGATCGCCATGCATGCAAGCCGTGTAAGACCCGCCGGTATCAACCACCATGCCGGGAATCCGAATCGTTTCATGATTTACCACACGGTACTGGGTGGGAGACTATCGAAATTCCGCCACACTCGAACAATAACTGTGATATTGTAGAACAAAGTAAGTAACAACACAAGTATGAATACTCGACGAACCCGCGATGAAAAACGAGATGCAAAAACCGGCACGACAACGAACATGGGTATCAACGTCAGCATAAGGTGCTTTGTCTGCCTCCAATCCGTCACCGATCCCAGAATCCATCCCAGAACCGCCCATAGCGAAAAAAACCGCAGCGTACCCGCGCGGGTCAATCCCCAGAGAATACCGCCGACAACGCATACAAAAAGAGGGGGAGACCAGTTACGAATCCATTCCATCCACAATCCTGATATTCCCGGATACCATGTAATACCGGTGTATCCCAGAGTAACGTCCTGAAAGAGGAATCGATCACGAAAATCGTAATACACATGATCCCGGAGGAACGTCGACCAGTCCACCGCCCCGCCGTACGCCCACCAAACCCCGGTCCCGACAGCTATTCCCCATAACCAGGGATGACGCAGAACCGATATGATCCCGTTCTTCCTGCTGCACAGGACATAGAGCCCGAACAATGCCGGAACGAACAACATCTTCTGGTTGGTGAGAGCCATCATGAGTCCCACTGAAAACAGGGTCGCAGCTTCCCCTTTTCGTTGATCCGAGAGAAAATACGCTGCCAGACCAAGAAGTAACAGTGACGGCGCGGTAAATCCCGCATAGCCCGAGCGGATGAACACCTCGGGCATGAATAGATACGAGACCCCCATGAGCAGGGCCATGTCTTTCCGGGCGCCGAGACGACGAGCAATGGAATAGATGAGAACAGGAACCAGCGAGGCCAAAAGTATCGTCACGGCTCGAGTGGCGAATACGAGATCGAGGTTTACGTCGAAACATTCGACATCCCGTTGCCGGAACCGCCGAATGGCCCACTGTATTTCATCCAGCATGCCGACGATACGTCCGCTCTGACTGTAAAAATATGCCGGCTCCACATAATCGAGGAACAGAAGTGAGATTCCGGCTTGAAGATGGAGCAACGGAGGTTTTGAAAATATATAGGAGAAATGCGTTTCTGTACCAAACGGTTTTCCATGCTGCAGATAGCCATAGACGGGATTTGCTATGACCATATCCTGATCCTGCTGTGGAGGAACGACGTTCCATGCGGAGAATGACAGTACGACATATCCCATGAACAGAAGCAGTATCACGCTGACAGGAAGGCTTCTAACGGTGGTTGATATCTGTGAAAATAATCCCCCGATGTGGCCGGAGCGAAATACTGAGGTGTATAACAGAAGCGCCCATATGAACACCCACGCATGATCGCTTTTCAAATGTATACCCGAAATCCGAACCACGAGCAGCAAAACGATCCATGCAGCGGAAGAAATGGCCATGGTCTTCACGAGAAAACTCCACGTCCATCTCTCTTCTCGCGATCCCAGAAGAAGGCCGGGAACGAAGAGTACCAGTACTGAAACGATCAGAAACGAAACTGCATGAATGGGAAAGCATCTGACAAGGAGATACACGCCTCCGAGCAGTATATGACAGGCAATTGAGAGTAACGGCCGGTTCACCGGCGTTTATGATCTGAACCGCAGTCGAGAGAAACGTAGGCGGAGTATGCCGGCGAGGTCCTCACGTACGGCTGCTGAAACACGCACCGTTGAGCGTGGATCTTCAATCCATCTCACCGGTATCTCCCGGATCTTATAGTGATTTTTTTCTGCAAGTATGAGCATTTCGGTATCAAAAAACCATTTCACGCCCTGTATTCGCGGAACAACTTCGTCAACAAATGCTCTCGTTGCGGCTTTGAATCCACACTGCGCATCTCTGAAATGAATGCCGAATACCAGTCTGAGCAGGTAATTGTATCCCCGGGAAAGAATCTCTCTGTTGAGTGAACGGTCGATTCGTGACTTGGGATGCAACCGACAACCGGTTGACACATCATACCCTTCGGTAAGAGAGGAGACAAGCTCCTCCAGATACTGGAGATCAGTGGAAAGGTCGACATCCATATAGGAGACGATGTCGGCATCCGACGCCCCCCACACCTGTTTCAATGCCCGTCCTCTTCCCTTTTCAGGAATACGGATATACCGGACCATTGGATACTCGGCAACCAGACTCTCGGCGATCTGCGGCGTACGATCTGTTGAGCCGTTATCAGCAATAAGGATACGCCATGCAAATCGGGGCAAGGTTTTCAGGTGATCTGCGAGCGCAGAAATACTTCCCGCCAGATCCCGCTCTTCATTATAGACGGGAATTACGACATCAACGAGAGTCTTTGTATCCATACTCATGCAACCTCTCAAGCCGCTTCTCGGCGTATCCGTCGTCGGGACTATGGAGATAGAAGCGCATCAATAAACGTATCTGTTGAAAAAGGCTGAAGATCTTCCATACCCTCGCCGACTCCGAGCCAGAGAACGGGAATACCAAGATCGTGTATGATGGGGACAACAACTCCTCCTTTAGCCGTGCCGTCAACCTTCGCCAGGAGAATTCCAGTCAAGTCGAGCGCTTCATTGAAGAGCCGTGCCTGCGAAATGGCATTTTGACCTACCGTTGCGTCAATGACGAGAAGTTTTTGATGTGGCGCTCCCGGCAGAGCCTTGTCCACGACGCGATCAATCTTCGTGAGTTCATTCATGAGATTGACTTTAGTTTGAAGTCTTCCCGCCGTATCGAGTATCGCCACCGAATGCCCGCGAGCCTGTGCGGCTGATACGGTATCATACGCTACACTGGCGGGATCTGCTCCGGGCTTCTGCGATATGATGTCGGCACCGCTGCGTCGGGCCCACACTGTCAACTGTTCTGTCGCCGCGGCACGAAACGTATCCGCGGCACCAAGGAGAACTCGGTGCCCTTTCTGCGCATAGTGATACGCAAGTTTCCCGATACTTGTTGTTTTTCCAGATCCGTTGACGCCGGCCACGAGAATAACCTCCGGTCCATTGGAAGTTTTTCCGAATCCGGTCGATTCGTGAGATTGAGCACCCTTGAGAATTCCTTTCAGCTGTTCCCGTAGAATGCTTTGAATCAACGCCTGATCCACCGGTTCCTGGTTGCCGAACCGCTCTTCTATGCGTTGCCGGATCAATTGGGAAGCGTGAACTCCCATATCAGCCTGAATAAGTGTTTCTTCGAGTTCATCCAGCGCTTCCTCTCGTTCGGATTCGCTGGAATTGCGTAGTCGTTCGATACCCCGAGAAAGGACATCCCGGGTTTTTCTGAGACCTGCTCGCAATCCGATGAGTGGACCTCGTTTCATGCTTCTGCCCCTGTATGCATTTCACCGATAATCACTCGGAGGATTATCGTGTTACTTTGAGATATTGTATGAAAATCCTGAACCGGGTTTGATTCAATGCATGTCCGGTGATTATGCATGAATTGAATTGCGCACCTTGAACGGCACCTCGTTCCATCGCGAATACTGGAAGTAATTTCATCAGATCAATCGCGTTTGGCGTTCATTATTTTTCATCAAAAGGTGCGCGTAAAACACGTTTCGGAAGGTTCTTTTGGCAAGGGAAAGAAGGTTTACCGCTGATTTCACACTTCTATATCCATCTCCGGATACTCTCAACCGCTCCATTCGTCACGACGAACGTGGCATGCATATCCCCGGAATAAACGCTGCCCGGTCATGTCTCTATAACTTTTCGCTCATAAACGCTGTATTCGAAGATCAGAACGGAACGCTATCAATGATGGTTCCATGATAAGCATACTATCTTAAAGATGATAGTGGTTATATCCATCGACATGTTTCATTACTGCTATCACAATATGCGTACATGTAATCGACACATCGTACCATGGACGTATCATTATCCTATTTGTTAATTTCTAATGAAAATATGGCTTCCAATTATCAGACAAATATATCTCCTCGTAATTAAGAACAAACGATAGCCGGATACGATATGTGTATAGTTGTAATAGCCACAATACGTGATAAATTGTTGCAAATAAATGATTCTAATTTTATTTTGGATCTTGACATGAATATAACATAATAAATAGATTCTCCAGCCCAACAATTAAATAGCGTCATTTGGATTACTGATATAGATAGAGGATATCACGGTTGATTCCTACGGCGCTCTGACACTCAGTGCAGTACGGAGAACATGTGTGAGGAGGATGAAACATGGCTAAATCCCTCGTTGAAATGACTTCTGATATCGTTTCCGCCCAGGCCGGCTCGGGAAGAATGTCCCCTGAGGAGCTGTCTGATTCTATCAGTAAGGTGTATACCGCTCTTCTGGAAGTCCAGAAGCTGGAAAAGATGGCGGAACAGGAACCAGAAGAATCCGGTGCACTCGCGCAGCTTAAAATGAATCCTGAAAAATCTATTACCCGCAGTTTCGTTATCTGTCTCGAATGCGGCATGAAATTCAAACAACTCACGGCACGCCATCTGGCGACACATGGGATTTCGCCGTCCGAGTATCGAGCGAAATGGGGATTTACGAAACGACAACCCCTCGTCGCGAAGCAGTTATCCGCTCAGCGGAGAAAAACGGCGATCGACAATCAGCTGGGAGAACGCCTGGCTGCCGCCCGTCGGGATCGACTGGCCAATCGATAGCGATTCCCAACTAATACGCTTACGCTTCCCGTAAAGCAACGGACCCGAAACAGGAAATACCGTCAAGTCGTTCGGCACGCTTGCATTCCGACACCGTTCATCGTTTTTTCTGTTCAGGGTACAATGAGTCAACCGGATCCCCTTGGTATCCGAAGAGCAATCTCAGTTCAACGGGAATACGGAGCTTCGGTACTCTACTTGGGTAAATGATTGTTTTACCATATCGATTTAACTGACATATACGTTTACATCTACAGTTTGCCGGCGGGCCTGTAAGGAAAGGGAACGGTTCACGGTGCCGAAAAGAAAATTTACCGATGCCCACTGCCACCTGGATCAACTTGACGATCCCAAGCGAGAGATAGCAGAAGCTAAAAAAGTCGGTGTTCGTCGCTTCATGACATGCAGTGAGGACCTGGAATCGATGAAAAAAAACCTGGAGATCGCGGATGCATTCCCGGATCGAGTTCTCCCGGGACTTGGAATCCACCCGGCGGTATTGGTCGATCAGACGGATGAAATCGTAGCCGAGGAACTCGATTTCATACGACAGAATGGACATAGGGCCAGGTTTATCGGGGAAATCGGGCTGGACTTTCTCCACGCCGAGACTCCGGTACAACAGGATAGACAGAAGAAGATACTGACTGAACAGTTCGAGATTGCGGGTTCACTCGAATTACCGGTAGTCATACATTCACGACGTGCACAGCGACCGGCAATGAACGCTGCCTTCAGATATGCGGATTTATATGGACGCCCTGCACTCCTCCACTGGTTCACGCAATCGGTTAAACTCCTCCTGGAGGTGAACAGACACTCGGGTGTATATGTATCCGCGGGACCGGCCGTCCTTTTCAATGCCGGAGCCCGGAAGGTGGTCGGGAGTGCTCGACTGGATCGTCTTCTTGTGGAAACAGACGCACCGGTGCCGTTTGACGGTTCTCCCGCGCGCCCTGCGTGGATTCCACGTGTCGTCGAAACCATTGCGCGTATTCTGAGAATGGAAACCGACGATCTCGCTCGTCAACTTGAAGAGAATGTCAATCGGTTCTTCAGCGAATCGGTACAGATCTGAGGGGATGCCTGCGGCTCTATGAGCGATAAAAAGCCCACTGTTCACACATGTATTGAAAAGGAAAATGAACTTGTCACCGTACGGAGAGCCCGGTCCTTCTTCAGTCCCGCGCGCGAACTATCCCTTTTAAGAAAAACATGCTCGCAGTGGGAATCCCAGCAGAGTGGCGTCGCACTCTCCGTTGACCGATACGGTCCGAAAGCCGATAACAGATTCGTGGAAATATGCGTATTTGGCGTCGTATCCGATGACTGGCCCGGTATGGGCGAAACCTGCCTCGGCATTGTTCATGAACGAGGATGGAATGTTCATTACGCACAGGGTCTGGTTTTAGAACATCACGATACGGATCTGGGTGTCTTTATTATGGCCATCGGAATAGAACACGAAAAAGATCAGACACGAATGACCATTGAACTCCCGGGTATTATCACGGAGTTGAGAAGTCTCGGTGTCGGCCGCCGGGCCAAGATGCTCCTCCTTGCCAAAGAAGCCAAAAAGCTCGCGATGCTGAGTAAGGTTGTGGAAGAGCTGGCCAATCAATCGAGCGGAGATGAGCTTCAGGATATCACTGCCCCGCTTGGGGAATCAACGAAGTTTTTTGCCGCGCGTACTGATGAATATATGGAAGCCTGGTCACCACACGAGCTGGCCTATCAGATTATCTCCAACTATCGTTTGCTTAAAAAAGTCCGCGGATCGGGAGGAATAGGGACCGTTCTGATAGAGGACCGTTCGGCGCTCCATGAAGAGCGGAGTTGCCTGACCGTTGTCGGACTCGCGAGAGATGTAACCGTTGATGAATGCCTTCGTGTCATAGGTGATACACTGGGATTCCATGAACAGCATCATCTCATCGAGTTCACCACAAAGGATGGTCTGAAACTGGTTCGCATAGAGGTTGGGCGGCAGGGCGGGCAGCCGCTTTCAGCGTCCCAACTCAAGGAATTGGAATTAAGCTTGAGAGAAATGCTGGCCGGACGACGGATCGCATGGGAACACAGCATCGCCAACCGTGGAGGATTTGAGCAGTATCTTCGGGCAATCATCCCACTCCTCCAACGCGAGCAGGAAGCCAGCGGGCTGCCTCAGGTCTACATCTCCCCGACGACCCGCGAGAAGGTAAGCGCGGGCTATAAAATTCTCTTCGTCTATGGTGCTCCTGAAGACGGTTCCCGCCCGTCCATTCAGTTATCCGAGTATATGCAATCAATTAAAGGCATCGATTTCGTATCCTCCTCGAGTCCACGCACCATGGGAGACCAGCGTCTTTTCGTTATAAATGTGAAAGCGGATTTGAGCCGATTCAGCGATACAGAGGAGATTTACACGGCATTGAAAGACGCCGTTGGAAATGTTTTTACCCGCTTCAGAGATTTTGATGAAGGAATGCGCCGTCTCGACATGACAAAGCTGAAAGGAATAGAGGCAAACTTTTCCGAGCGTGAACAGAGAAAAGTGGACAGGATCTTCTACGCAATAGATGACTTCTCCCGTCTCAGCATGGGAAGTGATGAGATCGTGAAGCTCATCCACTTGGGCCTTGAAACACTTGAGATTCTCGACACCAGAATCGAGAATTACCAGATTCCCGTTTTCCGACATGAACAGCTCAGAGATCATACAGGCGACATTTCATCCATCCTTCTTGCCATGGCGGTCCCGAAGGGCAGAGGTATCCCGAACTGCATCCGCGATCTTTCCTCCAAAGCAAATGTCATGGTGAGTCAGATAAGACACGGCGAGGGCGAACTGCTGCTGTGTCGTATCGTGGGATTCGTGGGGGAAACACCGGGCGAGGAGATCATAGACAGTGTATTGCACTGCATTTCCCGACCCGTACATACCACATAACAACGAACGATATCATCGTGCACTGGAGACTGTCCTGGTACTTGAAACAAACCCGCCTCCGTCATCCCCCTCAATTCATCAATCTCGAACCCACCAACGCGTGTAATCTCTCATGTATCTGGTGCGTGGCCGACAGATCCCGAACCAAAGGTATGCTATCTCTATCTCTGGCCGAAAACATACTCGATCAGGCGGCGGCAGCCAAAGTCCGTGAAGTGCGTCTCTTCCTTGCCGGCGAACCCCTCCTCTACCCGCACATTACCGCCCTCGTTTCACTGGTGAACGAACGGAACCTGAAGTCCGTCATTCATACCAATGCCATGCTTCTGACTGAAGAGATGAGTAACGATATTATCGGCGCTGGTTTATCGGAAATCTCATTCAGTGTGAATGGGATCACCTCCCGAGAAGTTTCCGAAAATCAACCCGGTGCGGATCTATATACAATGATTGCCAATATCAGAACGTTCCTCTCACTATCGAATAATTCGCCGGATTCCGTAACATCCACCATTCTTCAAATCATTCGAAAACGGCATGACCGGCAACGGGCTGAAACGAGACGTTTCATCAGAGAAACCTTCATACAAGAAAGGCCGGACAGAATTTTACTGCTGGAACCTCATTCATGGTCGGGCCAATTGACTTCGTGTTCCGAGGATAGCAAACATACGGTCTACCACCCCTGCCAACCACTCTGGCAGGGAATGAGTATCGGCTGGGATGGTCGTGTGTTCCTCTGCTGCGGGGATCTGAATGGTTCGGTTCCCGTGGGTGACATGACACGGAGTTCTCTCATGGAGATCTGGCTCGGTACTGAACTCACGGAAGCCAGATGCGCGGTTGCGGGGAATAAGCGAGCTAATCGTCCGCTCTGCTCCTCATGCGACGCGGTCTGGTGGAACAAGCATCCTCTCATGGCGGATATGCGGAGGGCGGCCTGGAGATTAACCGGGGGAATGGACAGATGAAACCGCTGAAGAATCCCGGGCTCTTTGCCTATTTATTATTTGCGAGGCTTGATATATGAATCAGTTGAGGTGTACGAACATAAAACGAAAGGCGTTGGTCTATTTTTCGTTACTCATGACATACGTCATGATTGCCGGATGCAGTAGTCCGCGTCCCCTGAAACTCATCATTCTCGGTCTTGATGCGGCAAACTGGAGCTCCCTTGATCCCCTCATGGATGCCGATCGCGTGCCCAACCTGAGCAGACTCCGTCGTTCGGGAGCATCCGGGCCGCTTCAAACGTTTATTCCAACGGCATCTCCCGCTATCTGGACAACCATCGCCACCGGTCAATCTCCTGATAAACACGGCATAAAATTCAGGGTTCTGCAGCTTGCAGAACGAGGGAGAGAACAGGAACTCATGGCAGCGATCAGCTCGGATGAGCGGGAAGTCAAGGCACTCTGGAATCTTTTCAGCGATTTCAGTTTGAAAAGCGCGTTCATCGGCTGGTGGGCCACCTGGCCGGCTGAAGAAATGTACGGGTATATGATCTCGGACAAACTGCATGAACCACGATTGAAACGGACAACGTTTCCCGCCGATCTTCGGACACAGCTGGCCGAGGAAGGTCTTCTCAAACCGCAGCTTCCACCGGAGGAAGAACGGTGGGTTAAGGATCTGCAGAGCAGGTTTCGTACATGGAGACGACAGGTTGAAGAAGGGCGAACAAAATGGACGGGTACCGCGCCTGACATGAAATTGTATTTCCAGGATCTCGAGGAAAAACTCCAGGCGTACAGACGTATCATGGCGCATGATTATCAGACTGAACGTATTACTCATTATCTCCTGGAAACCGACCGGGATCTCGATGTCTTAGCTCCATATTTCTGGTACATGGATATCTGTCAGCATGTGTTCTGGAAATACTGGCGCCCCGAAGGTTATGATCTCGATCCGCAGGAACTTGAACTATTCGGCGATCTCGTTCCGCATTACTATGAGTTCATCGATGGTGTTGTCGGTCGTATCCTGGATCATGCCGGTTCCCGGGCCATGGTCGTTGTCGTATCGGATCACGGCATGGAGAGTTATTATTCCGAACGGTATGTGAATGAACTGTTCGATGTGGATCAGCTTCTCGAAGATCTCAACCTGTTCAAACGGCTGGAGGACGGTTCACCGGATTTCAACCGCTCCCGCGCATATCAGACGGCGGAATCCCGACAGATTCGGTTGATCAACGTTCCCCTCAACGGCAGGGAACGGAATGCACTGATAACAGAACACAACCACGGATCACAGGTCAGGGAGATCGCCGGAGTACTCGAATCATTGCGCACCACGATGACCGATATCCCGCTTTTTTCCGATGTAAGAACCCTTCAGGACTCCGTAAGAAGCTACAATACCGACGGCTTTATCCATTATGTATTTGAAGACGCCGATATAGTCATAAGTCTCAATGACCACATCGATCTGAACGATTCCCTATCCGTGTACGGCAGAACGTATCCGCTTACCCGTTGGAATCGATGGCGACCCGCTATTTCGGGTCAGCATCACAAAGCTCCCGAGGGAATCATTATCCTCTCCGGTGAACCATTTGCGAAAGACAGTCCCATCACCGGGGCCCGCGTTCATGACGTCACGCCAACCATCATGGCAGCTCTTGGCCTTCCCGTGGCAGATGATCTTGACGGTCGAGTTCTTGATGATGGATTTCGTGAGGAGTTTTATGACGCTCACCCACTCAGACGGATTTCGTCTTATGGAGATCGCCCTCCTTTTAAGAAGGAGCGTATAGGAGATGACGACCTCGGCGAGGATCTGATAAACCAACTGAAGGCAATCGGTTACCTCAGGTGAACCTCCGCAGGATATTCCGGTATTCACATGCAGGAATCGTCCATCTCCGGCGAAGCATTCTCGCACGGCGGTCTCGGGATCGTCATACCCCGCTCGGTCCTCCGCTTTCCGTGGCAATTGGTATAACAACGAAATGCAATTCACAATGTCTCTACTGCGACGTTTGGAAGAAGCCCCCTCGAAAAGATCTGGATACGGACGAATGGAAACGGGTATTCGATGAATTGGGAGAGTGGCTGGCTCCGGCCCATATTTCGGTGGCAGGAGGGGAACCGTTCCTGCGGAAAGACATCTTTGAGCTCATCAATCATGCCTCGGCCGTGGGCCTATTACCGTCGGTAGTGACCAACGGAACCGTCTCATCTCCGGAACTGATCACCCGCATCAGTGAACTCCCGCTGGCATCACTCATCATTTCAATTGATTCATACACCCCCGGTCCGCACGATCGTCTTCATGGCATGGACGGTGCCCACCGTCGCGCCATGGCGTTGGTTGAAAATCTGCTCGAGATGGGATGGGGACCGCGGCTGAGAATCGCCGCGGTACTCACATCATTGAACAGCAACGAAATCGTAGAATTGGCGAAATGGAGCGATTCACGCGGCATTGGGGGATTTACGGTGCAGCCATTGGGTGAGCCTTTTGAGCGCGATCATCAACGCTTCTGGTATAAAGAATCTTCTCTCAAGCTCGCGGATACGGACGCACTTCATACCATGGTCGCGGAACTGATATCCCTGAAGGAATCGGGTGTTTCCATCATGAATCCGGCACGTCAGTTGGAAGCGCTCCCTGAATACTATAAACACCCTGAACACGGGGTGTTTCTTCCATGCCTTGTAGGTTCAACCACCCTGGGTATCGGTCCGGACGGCGATCTTCGCTTCTGTCCCTACCACCGCCCGTTCGGGAGATGGGGTGAAGGATCATTTAAATCGCATTGGTATGGAGTTGCCGCGGCGAAATCCCGGGAACAGATACTCCGCTGTTCTCGCGGTTGCAGTATCATGAACTGTGCATTTTCTCCCACACTCAAGGAACGCCTGGGACGATGGAAACGCATAATAGGGTAACGGTATACTCAATCACGACCCATCCGTGTGAAGCCTTCTCCATGCACACGCGTGGGCCTGATCGCGTACTCCACCCCGTGGGTGCGGGCTTGCTTTGAAGGTAACGAAACCGCTGCGCAGTCCGTCAGCCGACGGACGAAGACGAGTGATTCGATCATGTATCCTCGTATCCTCCTTCTTTTCTCATGACTGAACTATCCCCCCGGAAACATCAATATCCGGTGAGCGGGGCTCTCCCTCCCGTACAGCCTCCGTATCCGTTCCGGATATCAATATGCATCGTAAACACAAACACCCGCGACATGCTCCTCGACTGTATTCGATCCATATACGAGACAGTGGAAACCACGCGATACGAAATAATAGTGGTGGACAATGCATCCATTGATGGATCAGTAGAGGCATTGAAATCAACGTTTCCTGAGGTAGTGCTTATTGAAAACGATCATAACAACTGGTTTACCGGTGCAACAAACCAGGCCATGCTCGAAAGTACCGGTGAATACATTCTCTGCCTGAATCCCGATACAATTTGCAGACCCCGCGCCATAGATCGACTGGTCGGATTTCTCGACGATCATCCCGACGCGGGAGCCGTGGGACCGAAACTCCTCAACGGCGACGAATCGCTGCAACCGTCGTGTCGTAACTTTCTGACGAACCGCCGGCTTGTACTTCAGCATATCTTCCCGTGGCGCCGTATGCCGAATTCATGCCGGAAACGTACCGTATTGGAGTATTGGGATCACGGCGAACCCCTCAGAGTCGACTGGATAATTGGCGCTTGCATCCTGGTCCGTCGCGTGGTGGTGGAAACAGTGGGCCTCAAGGACGAAGGGTATCCCATCTTTCACGAGGAAACCGATTGGTGCTATCGCTTCATGAAAGCGGGATGGAGTACATGGTTTATTCCCGACGCCGAAGTAATCCATTTCGGAAGTCAAACGGTGAGTAAATTGTGGGGCCGCGGTCTTGTCCTCGAGTTTTATAAAGGAAAACATCGATTCATACGCAAACATTATGGACTCTCCGCTCTGATAATGCACAGGGCTTTGCTATCCGGGCTGCTTCTTGCCCGTTTAATGAAGACCATGCTTCTTGGTGCCCTACGAAGCGATGATGAACACCGTGGAGAGCAGACCATTATCCGGCGGGCACTTGCGCTACAGCTTGGATTGGACCGACGATGACACAGAAACAAAAAGACGGGATAGATACGTACCTCAGGGAAGTGGCCATCGTGTTGAACGATCTTCCCCGGGAACCCATTCAGAGATTGGTTGATATCCTCGCGCAGGCCCGAACTATGGGCGGGCAGGTTTTTCTTCTCGGGAACGGTGGTTCGGCGGCCAATTCGTCGCATATCGCCTGTGATCTCGGAAAAGGGACCGTCAGACCTGATAAGCGGCGATTCCAGGTCAATGCGCTTACGGATAATGTTCCCCTGATGACCGCATGGGCAAACGACACGTCCTATGAAATGGTATTTGTCGAACAGCTCTCCGGTCGTGTTCGTCCCGGTGATGTAGTTATCGCTTTGAGCGGCAGCGGTAATTCACCGAATGTGCTTAAGGCCGTTGAATACGCAGCGGCCATGGGAGCAACAACCGTAGCCTTGACAGGCTTTGACGGAGGCCGTTTGGCGGGGCGTGTGGATCATCCCATTATAGTGTCGGATAACTGCATGGAACGAATTGAGGATATACATCTCGTTCTCGGTCATGCGGTAGCTGTAGCCCTTCGGGATATCATTGCGCGTGAGCCTGTTCCCCCGCGGGACCGGGTGGTTTTTCTCGATCGAGACGGCGTGATCAATCGCCTTGCCCCCGACAATGGTTATGTGACTTCGTGGGATATGTTCGAGTTCCTTCCCGGGGTTCTGGAAGCCCTGGTCGAGCTTAAAAACGGCGGATATCGCATTGTGATTGTAACAAACCAGAGTTGTATCGGTCGCGGGCTCGCCACGCATGAGGATATCAACCTCATACACCGCATTATGGGGGAAAAAATCGAAGAAGCGGGAGGCGCGGTGGACGGTATTTATTACTGCCCCCACAAACCCGACTCAGGCTGCTCGTGCAGAAAACCGAAACCGGGTCTTTTCCTCGCGGCTCAGGGGGATCTTGGCATCGATCTTGTTCAATCCATCGTGGTGGGGGACAGTCTGTCTGACCTTCAGGCCGTGGATAAAATTCATGCCACATCCATTCTGGTGGAAACCGGCCATGGAATGACCACACGGGAACAACTCGGTCCCGGTACCGTTCGTCCCGATGTAACGGTTCGTAATCTTGGAGACGCGGTACGGTGGATACTGAAAAACGGCTTCAACAACGCAGCCGGGGAACCGTAACACCGTACGACGAATATACAGTTTAGCATCCACAATACGGTCACACGGATGGTGATCGAATAAGGAGAAATCAATGTTAGATAAGGACTTTGTTTCCATCGACCATGTCACTGAGGAAGAAGTCGCCGGTCTGCTGGCTCTGGCACGGGATATGAAGGTCGTATACAAAAACGGCGGCAGATTTGACTCCATGCGCGGCAAAGTACTGGCAATGATCTTTGCGAAACCGAGCCTCCGGACACGAGTCAGTTTCGAAGTCGCGGCAGTGCAACTCGGCGGACACGCCATGTATATAACTCACGCTGAAGTCGGTCTCGGGAAGCGGGAAGCCGTCTGTGACGCCGCCAGAGTCCTTTCAAGCATGGTCGACGCCATCATGATACGAACCTTCGCACAGAAGGATGTCGATGAACTGGCCCGCTTTGCCTCAATCCCCGTGATCAACGGACTCACCGACCGCTATCACCCCTGTCAGGCCCTTGCCGACCTCATGACCATAGATGAAGCGTTCGGAACACTGAAAGACATCAAGGTTGCCTATGTAGGCGATGGAAATAACGTGGCTCACAGCCTTATCAACGGAGCCAGGAAGACCGGTATCCATCTCACGGTAATAACACCTGAGGGATTTGAACCGGACTCGGGGATCTACGGGGCGACCAAGGAAGAAATCGGAGAACGACTCACTCTGACAACAGACCTGATGAGCGGCGTGCAAGACGCGCATGTTATCTACACTGATGTCTGGGCAAGTATGGGTCAGGAAGACCAGCGAAAGGAACGGTTGGAGCGTTTCAAAGGATATCAGGTTGATACCGCGCTTTTGAATCACGCGGATTCGCGGGTACGAGTCATGCACTGTCTCCCCGCACATCGCGGCGAAGAAATTACGGACGACGTTATGGACGGACCGCATGCGCTTATGTTCGAACAGGCTGAGAACAGGCTCCATCTGCAGCGGGCACTCCTTCATCACCTCATGAGAACGCGGTGAGAATTCCTGCGCTGATACACGGCAAAACAAAACGTTTTTTCACATACAAGACCATTTCACTGGCCGCATGTGCGTTTGTTTGTATCTGTATCGCATCGTGCGCCAAACGGGGAGATCCGGGCGGCGGTCCAAAAGACGAAACGCCGCCCTTTATCTCGATATGGGAACCAATCCAGGGTTCTCAGGGGATAGCCGCTGATGCCTGGGTAACACTGGAGTGGAACGAGCCTGTAGACCGTTCCACCGTGAGTCAGAATCTGGTTGTCAGCCCGGATACGTCGATTATTGATCAGAAATGGGATGATCTGACACTGCGTGTTCGTCCACGGGGAGGTTGGCAGGATACACCGGTACAGTGGATTCTGATGGGAGAGGGTGTTATAGATCGCCACGACCTTCGTTCCGAGGAGCAGCTTTACCTGTGGTTTACAACACGCGATACACTCTCACCGACATCGGTGAAAGGTACGCTTCTCCTTGCGGGCGGCGATGTTCCTGCGCGCGGAGCACGAATATCGGTGAGTGATTCCACGAGATTTCCGGTGTGGCGGTTGTTTTCCTCTGATGACGGCACGTTTGAGATGAACGGACTTCCGTTGGGAGAATGGAACATCCGCGCACATCTCGATGTGGATAAAGACGATGTCTACGACCGCGGAATTGAACCGTGGTCCGAGTCAACATTCACGGTTACCATGGACAGTACGTTTGCCATTTCCCTTTCCCTTGCCATTGAGGATACTATACCACCAAGGGTTATGGTTGTCCGTGCTCCCCACAGATCCCTGGTTCGCCTGGGAATGTCTGAACCGGTACTGGTTGATGAGACCAGTGAATTCGCCCTTCTGGATACTGCCGGCGTGGAATACCCGATTGAATCGGCGAACAGCTCTCTGAGCACCCCGGGCATGGTAGACCTCTATCTCCGTGATCCAATGAGGGATGACGAAATGAGAATCTTCATCAGTACGGTGAGAGATACCATGGGCCTGATCCTGGCTGACACGACGGTTTCATTTATGGGAACGAGTCTTGCCGACACCATGCCACCATCGATTACGCAGTTGTGGTACCATGAGACAGAAGTGTGGCCCGTTTCAGTTGTATTCAGTGAAGCGGTAAAGGAATCTCTGGCGGAAGCGGCTTTTGAAGTGATTGATCTCGGAAACCTGACCGCCATGCCCGGGAGCCTGTTCTGGCGCGATCCTTCGATTCTCTCCTGGGTTCCCGCGGAAAGTACCGGTACTGATGATATTCTTCTACGAATCACCGGTGAGATTCTCGATCACGCGGGGAATTCTCTAGGTGACACAATGTATCGGACCATTCCCACGCCCAAGGATTCACTTCTTCCGCCATGGGAACCCATGCCGCGTACCATACACCGTAAATGAAGGATCCACTGCGTTCCAGTCCACTTGTCGAAGAACTCCGAACGAGTTCAGATCTTCGCGTGGGATCCACCACCGTGGCCATTGCAGGGCAGTTCGGTTTCTGCTCCGGAGTCCGTCGGGCACTTCGTACCGTGGACAAACGGAATCTGCGGGTAAAGCCCGGAATCCGGTGTCTTCTCCTCCATGAGATTATTCATAATCCAACGGTCTGTATGTGGCTCGAAGAACAGGGATTTGTTCTCGTTGAACCTCATGACGAGGAATGGTGGAAAAAACTCAGAACCATGGATACCGTTATCGTTTCTGCCTTCGGAGCGACTGTGGAACAGGAGAAACGATTAGCGGAAGCCGGAGTACGGATCGTGGAAACAACCTGTCCGAGTGTCAGGCAGGTATGGAAACGGGTTTCATCGTATGCAGTCCATGGATTCACAACAGTCCTTCATGGCAAGAAAGATCATCCCGAGACAGAGGCGACGCTGTCCCATGCGGTATCGCAGGGCGGGCATTTCGTAGTGATACGTGATCTGAATGAAGCAGCCCGTCTTGCGCGAATCATAGAAGAGAAATCTTCAACCGCTGACCGTTCGTGGATTGCGTCGGTTTCAGATATTTCATTTGAGTACCCGCGGGATATACAACGGATCGGTCTGGCGAATCAGACCACCATGGTTGCCACCGAATCGTTACAGGTGGAAGAAATGCTGAAAAGTGCTATGGTGAACCGCTTCGGGGCAGATCACGTAAGGGAAAATTTCCGTGCCTTTGGTACGATTTGCCGTGCGACCCAACAGCGTCAGGATGCGGCTCGGGAATTGGCGAAGACACAGCCCGATCTCATGATTGTTGTTGGCGGTCACAACTCCAGCAACACGCGTCATCTTGCGGAGGTATCAACCGAATGGGCACCGGTCCTGCACATCGAAGGACCGGAGGCTATTCAATCACTGGATGACATCATCCACCTTCCCGTGGGGCGGGAAACAGCCGAGCACATATCTCTTACGTGGCTCGAAAAAAAGAGCGATCGACGACTCGGTTTTACCGGAGGTGCTTCAACGCCCGATGCTGAACTGGGAGGAACTATCGCAACGCTTCTTATGATGGTGGAGCCTGTTCTTCCTGAGATTGTAATGAATGAACTCCTGTTGTCCGGGAGGAATCCCGCGACCTGATTTTAAGTACCACCCAACTGGAAAACACCAGCGGACTCAGGAAAAACCAGAGCGCGATAAGGAGTGCCACCTTCCCGACACCCCTGAACAGAAACGTGCCGCCCACCGCGATAATCACGGTCAGATATGCGACGACGAATGAAATAATCCTGTGTCGTCGCGGGACGACATAGAGCTGGGCTCCGCACCACGGGCATACATATGATTCATCAGGATCCAGTTTCAATACTGTCCACAGGGATGCGCGACGGGAACAAGCAGGACAAATCGCCATTTCACTCGTCGAAGTAGATATCCTTGATCCACCCGAGTTGCATTGTCCCCGGAACGCTTACCTGGTACCAGCTGCCGGTTTTCGTATATGATTTCAACTCGGTTCCTACCGGGACATCAGCGATTTTCGGGCTACTCCCGTCGGGAGACATACGGATATTCGCATAGGTTCTCCCTTTCTTCGGAGCAACAGTCAATAGTGTAATGGAGGTCGTGTCCGAGAGTTCCGTTCCGCCGGGTTCATTATTCGATGTGCTGGTGGAATGACCGCAGCTCATGAGTAAGCAGGCGACCATGACAGATATGACTCCGGCAACGATAAAACGATACATGTATTCCTCCCTCTGATCTTTCATGCAGAAGC
>Ga0272441_10006064_pt1 | contig 20549 bp, 15 predicted proteins | sample SSMProp6N_FD_193582 | JGI IMG/M metagenome (GOLD analysis project Ga0272441, IMG submission 193582) | Marine sediment archaeal communities from Little Sippewissett salt marsh, Falmouth, MA, United States - SSM-Prop-6N | ecosystem: Environmental > Aquatic > Marine > Wetlands > Sediment ...
CGTGGTGCGGGGATGCGCCGACGGGTGGCTCTATGTGGACGTGCCCGGCGGAACCGCTGGATGGGTCATGACGGTCTATACTTCTCCCCAGACCGCTTCCCCGGCAATGGGATAATTACCGAAGGTCAGCAGGCTTCTCAATGGCGCCGGGTTGCGACCCGGTGCCGCTTTTCCATGAGAGTATCTCCGGATGCCTTCACTGAACAAGAAGGCTTGCAGAGGCCGTCCTCTGGCCTTATTTGCCATTGACTCCGTCCCCCTTTTTCGTTACTTTTCAGGAATGATTTTGTGATGGGCATGCCGATCAGGAGGATGCCTTTTTCGTCACACCCGTAACAGTGTTTCATGCGTATTTAACGAGCGTGTAACGGAAGGAGGATAGCCATGAAAAAGGTAGCGTCAATTTTATGTATCGTACCGCTGGCGGTCTGTCTGTTCCTTGGCCCGGCGGCGGCCGAGCCCTTTGATGAACAGGCCCTCTATGAGGCCGCGAAGAAGGAAGGTGAGGTAAATATCTACTCCTATTCCTCCCGCGTCTTTAAATTCGGGAAGACCTTCGAGGAAAAGTATCCCGGCATCACGGTGAAGGGGTTTGACATGGACTCACCGGAGATCGTGACGAAGGTGCTGGCCGAACAGGCGGCAAAGAACTACGTGGCCGACGTTATTTTTCTGAAAGATCCCTCCACGGTCATTAACGAACTCTACAACCGGAAACTGGTTTCCAATTATGTGCCGTCAGACCTGGACAGCCTCATTCCCCGGGAATACAAGACGCCCCTTCTTGTCCACCACGCCAGCGTCGACGCACTCATCTACAACAACGAAAAAATGAGTGCGCCGCCGATACAATCACTCTGGGATCTGACGACCGACGCCTGGAAGGGCCGGGTCATCTTCCCCGATCCCCAGAAAATGTCCGAATTCGTCGAGGTCCTGGCCACTATCGTGCAGCATTCCGATGAGATGGCCGCGGAGTACAAAAGGGTGTTCGGCAGTGAGATCACCCTGAGCCCCGGTGTCAGGAATGCCGGCTACGAGTGGATTCTCAGGCTGCTGAACAACGATGTGATCATCCTGGGATCGACGAACAGCGTCGCCAAATCGGTGGGTCTTTCGGAGCAGGCCGATCCGCCCGTGGGGTTTACGGCCTATTCGCGGCTGCGCGACAAGCAGAAGAATCCGAAGCTCCGGTTTGACGTGATGACCGATGTGACCCCGGTGATGGGTATTACCACGGACGTGGTGGTGGCCGTGGCGAATAATGCCCGACACCCCAACGCGGCAAAACTCCTCATTCGCTGGATGATGGGCAACGACAAGGGCGGCGACGGCTATGCCCCCTACTTTGTCCTGGGCAACTTCCCCGTGCGCAGTGATGTGCCGGCACCGAAAGGTTCCGCCAGCCTCTCCGACCTCAAACTCTGGAAGGCTGACCCGACCTACGTCTGGAACCACGGACAGGAAGTCCTCGATTTCTGGGTCGCCCATCTCAAATAGCCTGTGCAACTTACCGGGGGATGAGGGGGCTCATCCCCCGGACATGCGCCGCCGGGATGCAGCGACTCCCCTCGTCCGTATCCGGACGGGGCTGCGGGATGGCTGTCCTTCAAAAAGGTATTGATGAACAGGCCTGCGATGTCTTTACTTTTCGGCCGTGTGAGAAATTATATCCGACGGCCCCATATCGTCATTTCGCTGATCTTGCTGGGAATTCTTCTCATTGTGGTAATTTTCCCCTTCGCCAAGATGGTAAAGGACTCCTTCGTGTGGCAGTTCGCCGACTTACGGCTGTCAAGGAGTGCCGAACCGGGAGGCCTGACCCTCTTTCACTGGAAGCGGGTATTTGTGAGTTCACTGACGCGGAACATTCTTGTCGGTCCGCTCTTCAATTCGGTGACCACTTCCCTCAGCGTCTCCATTTGCGCCATGTTTATCGGTTCCGTTCTGGCGTGGCTGGTGGCGCGGACGAACCTCCCCTTTAAAAAAATGATCGCCACGGTGGCCGTGCTTCCCTATGTCATTCCCTCCTATATCCACGCCCTCGCCTGGCTCAATCTCTTCAAGAACGACCGTATCGGGGGTGCCGCCGGGGTCTTTCAGTACCTTACGGGTGTCTCTCCCCCCGACTGGCTTTCCTACGGCTATCTTCCCATTGTGGTGACCCTTTCGATCCACTACTTTCCCTTTACCTTTCTCCTGGTATCGGCGGCCCTCACGAGCATCGACTCCCGCCTGGAGGAATCGGGAGAAATTCTGGGTGCGTCGCGGACCCATATATTGCGTCGTATCACCTTCCCGCTGGTGCTTCCGGCCCTCCTTTCCAGTTTTATCCTGACCTTTTCCCGGGTCCTGGGGACCTTCGGGACGCCCTATTTTCTGGGGACACCGGTGCGGTACTACACCCTTTCCACCCAGATCTACTCGAACATCATCAACCGGGTCCCCTCGGTCGGATATATCCTGGCCTTCGTCCTTATCGTGATTTCTTCGGTGGTGATTTACATAAACCAGCGGATGATCGGAAAGAGCAAAAGTTTCGTCACCATCGCGGGGAAGGGGTTTCGCGTCACCGAGACGCCCCTGGGAAGGCTGACCTATCCCCTGCTGGTGATCATCGCCCTGCTCTTTCTTGCCTCCGTCGTGCTTCCCTTTCTGCTCATCCTGTGGCAGACGCTGACACTCTATCCCGACGACTACTCCATAAGGAATCTGACGCTGCTCTTCTGGATAGGCGAGGCAAACACGGCCTTTGCAGAAGGAGAAGCGGGCATATTACGGAATCCGGCCATACTGGGGGCCGCCTGGAACAGCATCAAGCTGGCGCTGACCGCCTCCGTGCTCGCGGGGTTTCTGGGAATCTTCATCGGCTATGCCGTCGTGAAGGGACGCAACACGAAACTGGCCTTTGCCGTGGAACAGATGTCCTTTCTCCCCTATCTGGTGCCGGGGATCGCCTTCGGTGCGCTCTACCTTGCCCTCTTTTCGCACCGGGTGGGACCGCTCCCGGCGCTCTATGGGACCTTCTTTCTGGTGGCCCTGGTCTGCATTGCCAAAAACCTGCCCTTCACGGGCAGGGCCGGCATTACCTCGATGTTGCAGATCGGCAGCGAACTGGAAGAGGCGTCGGAAACCCTCGGCGCACGATGGACGATGCGCTTCAGAAAAATCATTCTGCCCCTCTCGATCCAGGGAGCGATTTCGGGATTCATCCTCGTCTTCATTACCGTCATGAGAGAACTCTCCCTGATCATTCTCCTGGTGACACCGGAGACGAGGACCCTCACCACGATGACCTTCCGGTACCAGGAGCAGGGGTACACGCAATTTTCAAGCGCCATCAGCGTCCTGATAATCGTCATCGTCGTTTTCGGGGAGCTCATGTCCAGGAGAATGGGCGCAAAGGGATCGGTATGAGTGACGGGCGGAAAAATCCTTCAGAACGAAACATGCCGGAGGTGGCGAATCGGCGGAAGAGAAACGGAACGAACCCATGACAGCAAATATCATCGAGGTCAGGAATCTGACAAAGGTTTTCGGAAGCGTGGTAGCCGTGGATAATGTGACCTTTTCCATCAGGGAAAAGGATTTCCTGATTCTGCTGGGACCGTCGGGCTGCGGCAAGACCACCATACTCAGAATGATTGCCGGCCTGGAGATCCCCACGGCGGGGGAAATCCATATCAAGGGCCGCTGTGTCTTTTCGAGCGACAGGGGCATCCTTGTCCCGGCCCGCGAGCGCGAGGTGGGGCTTGTCTTCCAGAGCTATGCCCTGTGGCCGCATATGACGGTCTTTGAAAACATTGCCTTCGGTCTCAAGGTGAAGCATGAGAATTCCCGAACCATCGAAACAAAGGTACAGGATGTCATAGAGTATATGCAACTCGGTGGATTGAAGGGGCGGTATCCCCAGGAGATGAGCGGTGGGCAGCAGCAGCGCGTCGCCCTGGCACGGATGCTGGTGAGCAGACCCGACATATTGCTGATGGACGAACCCCTGTCGAACCTGGACGCCAAACTCAGACTTGAAATGCGGGCGGAGATCAAGAACATTCATGCCCAGACCGGTGCGACGACAGTCTACGTGACGCACGACCAGGTAGAGGGCCAGACCATGGCAAGTGATATTGCCGTCATCAACCGGGGCATCATCGAACAGATGGCCCCTCCGAAAACCGTCTATCATCGACCGGCAAACCTTTTCGTGGCCGATTTTATCGGCAGTCCGACGATCAACCTGATCGAGGGCAGAGCCGTTGCGCAGGGTAATGACGGCGACGGGATCTCGATCACGCGGGGTGCCTGCACCTTGACGACGGCTTACAGAGACATCCCGTCCGGCCTCGATGTCGTGGCGGCGATCCGGCCGGAACACATCATGATCGTGGGGGAAGAACGCGCCAATACCCTGCCGGGAGAGGTGCGGACAATCCTCCCGTCGGGGTCTGAAACCGTCCTTCGGGTGCGTCATGAAGACCAGATGTTCAGTCTCCTGGTCCGGCAGGAGATAAGCCTCACTCCGGGACAGCGGATCCACATGTATCTGCCTCCGGAGCATATACTGGTGTTTGACAAGGAGACGGGGGACCTCATGCCCCTGTAAGCATTGCATGAAAACAATGAATCAATTAGAGAAATTCACAGAGGAATGCAGGAATGCGTCAACGGCTTTCCTTGCCGTGACGCGGAAGGATCGCCTTCCCGTCACGGTGGTTCATCACAACGACGCCGACGGCGTCGCGGCGGCGGCGGTGCTTGCCCGGGCATGTGAAATGACCGGCACGAAATACCGTCTCCTTCCCCTCGAGAAAATCCATGAACGCATCGTCGAAAAAATTCATGAGGCCGCCGGCATTGTCCTTTACGCGGATCTGGGGGGACAGTCATCGCACCTGATCGGACGACATGCCGGACAGGTCAGGCAGGTCGTCATACTGGACCATCACCTGCCAGGCGGTCCCGTGCCCGGAAATGTGATCCATTGCAACTGCGAACATTACGGCATCAGCGGCGATGACGATGCCTCCGGTGCGTCCGTCTGCGCCCTCTTTGCCCGTGAACTGCTCAGAGAAGCCGTTCCCGGAAACCGGAAGGAAGAGGCCTGGCTGGCGGCGATGGGGGTGGTCGGTGCTGTGGGAGACGGGCAGGATCGAACGGGAGGCCTCACGGGACTCAACGGACGTTTCCTGAAAGAGGCCCTCCGGGCGGGCGTTCTCGAGCCATGGGAAAAAGGATACAGAATGCCCGCGCTGCAACAGATGCCGCTGGGCGAGGTGGTGGAGGTCCTTACCCTTCTCGGGTCGGTGGGATTCTATTCCGGCAGTGCCGAAAAAGGGGTGGCCTTTCTCCTGGGCAGGGATGCCGGGGATACGCTCCGCCTGTCGGGGCGGTTCCGGGAACAGAAGGCGACCGCCTTCAGGGACGAAGCGGCGCGCATCCGCCGTCAGGGCCTCGCACAATCCCTTCATTTCGAGTGGGTAAATGTAGCGGATCGCTTCGCGCCCATGGGGGTCAAGGCGATCGGGCTCTTCCTGGACCACCTCATCGAAGAAGCGATGGTTGATCCGGATAAATATATCATTGGATTTCAGCACCTTCCCCGGGAAATGCCCGGCATCGGTACGCTCGACAGGGCGCTCACCAAAATATCGGCCCGTGTCCCTCCGGCGTTGAAGACGACGATTCAGGAGGGAAGACGGCCCGATTTCATGACGCTCATTCCTGAGGCGACCGCCAGGGTAGCCGGCGTGGCCGACGGCTGTCACCGTTTTGCCGCCGCGTCCCTTATCGAACGGGGGCAAGAGGAGGCCTTCATGGTGGCCCTTGAAGCGGCCCTCGCCGTTGCCGGGAGCAGCGTGACGTCATAACAGGAAAAGCGGCAGCGTGGGGCTGTCCCCCCGGACCGGGGAGGAGAAAAGGGACCATAATCCCCCGGCCGCGTCAAAAACCATCGGTTGACTCGACAGGTAAAAAACACTATACTTGAACATCTTCAAACAGGCAATCGTCCGGCGATATCTCCCGATGATCTCACGGGGTCCGTTTTATCAGACTGTACATACAAAAAAGATCGAGTCTCACGGAATCAGCGGAAGGCGGTATATCGTACCCGACTTACGGGGAGGGCGCGGTGAGCCGTCGCGAAGCGAGGCACTCTTTTGGATGAGATAAAGGATCTTTTGATAGATGTCCCACCCTGGTCAGGAGTCGTTCGTATGTCGAAACGATAGGACTTCCCCTTCTGACTTCCTTTTTTCGTTGCCGGTTTTCCCTCCTGTCAAGCATTTCCTGCAACAGCGGATATTCCGGTTCATAACGCAGATCGTCCGCCGCCAGCGGAAACCCCTGCGTGTACCACCGATATCACGGCAGTATGAAGGCATTCCTCCGGAGAGTGCGATGTCTTGCGTCCTCCTGTGTAAAAAGCGGTGTATGACGTGGGGGAAGCTCCTTTTGCCAGGGATCGAAAGGGTCTCGATGTGTTATCGCCTCCCACATTCGGGCGCATATCGCGTTCTCGGGACGGCGACAAGCAGGTGTCGGGAAAGCGTGAGATAAATAGTTACGAGAAAGGAGGAAAAGAAGATGGAACAAGACTACAGAAAAATGTGCCTGTCACTCCTTATGGTGGCCCTCTTCGTGGTTGCCGGGTGTGCCGATACGAAATCCGCACGGATAGAACAGCTGGAAAGCCGGATCGCGCAGCAGAACCAGGAGATGAACACGCTCAAGCTGAGCGTCAACGAAAAGGATGCATCCATCGAACAGTACCGGGGGCAGATAGAAGCGCTCGACAAGGCGAGAAGGGATGCGGAGAAGCGGGCTGAAATGGCCGATACGGCGGGCATGAAAGCCGAGACAGCGCTGTTGCCGGCCGATGCCAAACCCAATGAGTGCTATGCCAGGGTCTTTGTCCCGCCCACCTATAAAACGATGACGGAACGTGTGCTTCGGGACGATGCTGCGGAGCGGCTTGAAGTAGTTCCGGCACGGTACAACTGGGCGGAGGAAAAGGTGCTCGTCCGTGAGGCATCCAAGCGGCTCGAGGTCGTTCCCGCCCAGTACGACTGGGTGGAGGAAAAGGTGCTGGTCAAGGCTGCGTCCAGCCGGATGGTGGAGGTGCCCGCGAAGTACGAGATGGTCAGTGAGAAGATGCTGGTGAAACCGGCCCATACGATATGGAAAAAAGGCCGCGGTCTTATCGAAAAAGTTGACAACACAACGGGTGAAATTATGTGCCTGGTCGAGGTGCCGGCATCCTATCGCACCGTCGAAAAGAGAGTGATGACCAGTCCTCCTGCAACCCGCGTGGTCGAGATCCCGGCGGAGTATAGGACGGTGAAGAAACGGGTGATGGTGAAGCCTCCCATGACCCGTGAAATCGAGATCCCCGCGGTCTACAAGACCGTGAAGGTACGGAACCTGGTGTCGGCTCCGCAGGAGCGAAGGATCGAAATTCCTGCGAAATACCAGACCGTTACGAAGACCGAGCTTGCCACCGAGGGGAAGATGGAATGGCGGCGGGTGCTCTGTGAAACCAATATGTCTCCCGCGGTGATTTCACGGATTCAGAGGGCGCTTCTCCAGTCACGGCACAATCCGGGACCTATCGACGGCATTCTGGGGCCGCAGACCAGAGCCGCCGTGATATCCTATCAGAGGGAAAAGGGTCTCGCGACGGGAGCGCTGACCTATAAAACCGTTGAAAGCCTGGGCGTGAAACTGGGGCAGTAATCCACCGGGCTTCCGCAATGCGTGGCCGTTGCAAGGCTCCATGGCTGAACCCCCTTGTCATGGAGTCTTGCACAAAAGAAATCAGACCGGCCGGGATGACTGGTATGCATGACCGTCATGCGGATGTGGTACCTTACGGCATTACCGTGCGACGACAATCAGCATGGACTGCTGAATGCGGTCAAAGAGGGCTGCCACGCGGGCATTGCGGCTCGGCAGCGTCTGCAGCCGTTGACCGCCCTGCGGCAGGTGGCTGAAAAGCGACGTCATTTCTCTTATTTTCAGGGCGCAGCTTGCATTTTCCAGTATATAGAGCGTGCCCTGCGCTTCATCCCGGTAACCGATCATCGATTTGATGACGCCTACGACTTCTCCCCGCATGTTGATCAGGGGACCCCCGCTGTTGCCCGGCTGAATCGGCACCGTGGTTTGATAGCTTGCGGCATCGGCGTTGAGACCTTCCAGCCGGCAAATTTCCCCTTCGGTGATCTTTGGCGATGTCCCCATTACATCGATACGGGGAAATCCGATGGTAAAGACTTTGGACCCCAGTTCCGCCGTTTCGTGTGCCAACGGCAGGGCGGGGGGAAGTTGCCGCACGTCGCCGACCTCCAGGAAGGCGATGTCATTCATTTCATCTCTGATCACAGCCCATGCCCTGATTTCCCGTCCCGATCTGTCCACGAGCATTACTTCTTTGCTGTCCATGACAACGTGATTGTTCGTTATGACGAAACCGGATTCGATCGGCCATGCCGTTCCTATGGAGGCACCCATCATTGATTGAGGTGCCATACTTGCCGGCAATGCCAGGGGGTGGAGAGTTCCGTTCCCCTTTATTGCCGTTTCATGCCGAAGAGGGTCGTTCTGAGCGTACCCGGTGCAGCAGGTCGATTGTGCTTCTGTGAGTGTCGCGATCGCGATGCCCGAAACAAGGCCGAAGACGACGGTCCAGGCCAGGATCAGCCCCAGGATCTTTAAACGCGTAATAAATTGTGCCATAACTGTAACTCCTTGTGACTCCTTATCATCCTGAACATGCCCTTGAGGTGCCGGTATCGTCAGGCCTCTTCTCCACGGCACGGTATGGAGAGTGTTCCTGAAACGTGACCCTTTCGGATTTCATTAAATGGCAGGACTGTCCGGTAAAAACCTGTTGCACCGTGAATGCATGCATGACCAATCTCCGGGGAGTCGTGAGCACGAGATTGAGAAGATCCGTCCCGCCCGCAGTAAGGGTACGAGTATGGAATGTCGGCAATGTAACGGTCGGTGCGGTGCCGGTGTCCCGGCGGGGACGGCATGCTGCATCATGACCGGCCTGCATCGCCGGAATGACGGCGGACCGGATCGGGAAAGGGACTGAGAACCCGGTATCTGTTAATCCCCTGTCTGCGGGGTGTTGATGGTAATGCTCCTGCCTTTATCTTGACGAATCCTCAGTGTCGCATATTCCTTTTGTACGTCACGATACGTCTCGTATTCCGTGCGTGAGCGGTTCCACTGTGACAAAAGGCGTGGCTTCGATGAGCCCGGCAACCACGGGGAATGTTCAAAACAAAACTTGAATTCTTTTTGTGACCTGCTGGCAGGTCATGGCGGTCCTTATATCACACTCGCTCAAAAAGTGTACACCTCTTTTTTGTTGGTACTTTTATATATGATTACAGATTGATAGCTGATGTAAAGACGGCACTGCTCTTCTATTGCGGAAAAGCGTTCTTGGCGATCGTGACAAGGTGCACACCGACTCGGAAAGGGTGTCCCGAAGTCGTGCCTCTCTGAAGAGAGGTGCCGCAGGTTATCCGGGGTGCCGGGCACGCCGTCGGGAGACCTTCGTCGCGTACGTCGATGCCAGAATATAAACAGTAAGCATGTCTCGTTCAGGGACGCGATGTATAATTTATGAAACGGCTGTTTCTATTCAGACACATCGTGAAACAGGCAAAAAAAACGGTTCGTTGTAAGCAACTGTTTTGTTTGACTATAGTCAGGAAGTAGATCTTGGCACGGTCCTTGCGCTTAGAAAATTAGCAGTTTACCCCTTGACATGTATATATGTATGAGTATATACAAACATTCAAATATACATATATACGTAGGATGTATCAGCTCTTCCAGACAATTATTATAACAGATAACCCATTTTTTGAAAATTAGTTGCTCAAGTAAAAACGGATAGGATGAACCCACACAGGGGGAATGAGGCAGACAGGTCGATAGGTCAACCTATTGCCGGGGCCGTTTAAGTCCATGGATGCCTTTGAGTCGGAACGGTTTCGCTCGGTGCTGCCGGTAAAGACGTTTCTGCAAATCCCTCGATGATGTTTTCAAAGACCATTATTAATAGATCGACATGCTCTTTGATAAATTGTTCAGACCGTTCATGATTGCAGATTCCCGGCAGACAGACTGATGCCGGGGGCATGATCTTTCGTGCCAGACGAAGCAATTTCCCTTCAGCAAGGAATCGATTCCGTCCAACGGGACGACCCGGGAAATGAGTGCAGTATGGCGTTTTTCTCACTTGACAACAAATAAGCTTTTCTTCTGGTCCCCTTTTCCTCCGACTCCGGGTCGCCGCATATATGCCATATCCAGTGACCACGAGCCTTCGAACTGGCCATCATGCCAACACATCATGAACTCCTAAAGGCCCTCACCGTGTGAGATCCGGTGAATCCTTGTTTGCCGTGCAGGTGTATCCCTCTTCCCCGAGAAGACGTGACTTACCTCAGCGGTACCCCTTCGATGAACCTTTTCTCCCGCCTCGAGGTCCTGAATCGCTTTGACACGTCGGATGGGTTCTTTTGTCCGATGGAACGATGCATTGATGTCCCGTCAGAGTGGCATACCCTGCGGAAAGGAGGTGAAGAAAAGGCGAGCGATTTTCGCTCAGAAAATTCTTCTGGCAGAAATGACGCGGAATTTTCAGGAAGCGAGATGCTTCTGCGAAGAATTCGTATCCCCTATGGACACATCAACTTTAAGTATCTCTGCGTTAATAAAAGAGGAGACAAGAGTTATGTTGCAAGAAAAAATGCGAAGTAAAATACTCATCATTTTTTTGGTCATTGCCTTTGTGGTCTTTGGCTTCAGTGGTATCGGAGCGGCGAAGAGTAAGGTGCGGACAGTCAGGGTGCACAGCCAGATGCCGGTAGGCAATTATATTACAAAAGCAGTTGATTTGTTTATCAAAGAGGCAACCGAGCGGAGCGAAGGCACGCTCAAATTCATCCATTATCCCGCACAGCAGCTTTACAAGGATACGACGATTGTCGAGGCCGTGCCCGAAGGGCTTATCGAAATCGGTGCCGCGATGAACATTTCGCCCTGGGCGGGAAAGGCGCCTGAAGTGAATCTCGTCGCACTCACCTGCGTCTGGGATGACTATGACCACTATGTCAGATACTGCTATGACAAGGAGAACGGCGGCGGATTCGAATATATGCTCTACGACGTCGCCAAAGAGAAGCTGAATGTGGTCAATCTCGGTGGTTATCCCTATGCCCGGAACCAGGTACCTCTTTTCAAGGACCCCGTGAAATCAGCGGCCGACTGGAAGGGCAAGAAAGTCCGCGCCGGTACGAAGGGGCAGTCGATATTTTCCGAGGCCATGGGCGCCCCGTCCGTGTTCATGAGTTCCAGTGAGACATATATGGCGATGCAGCGGGGAATTCTCGACGGAGCACAGAGTGGACTCAGCACCCATGTCGGCAGGAAGTGGTACGAAGTTGCGAAGAATCTCAATTATATTGACGGTCTCTTCCCCTATGAATTCCATACGTTCATTAATCTCGACTTCTGGAACAGTCTGACCAAGAAGCAGAAGAGGGCAATGGCGGACGCCTGGCTCGTTGCCGCAAAGTTTGACGAGAAAGAGGCCTACGAAAAAGAATTGAAATGCAGGGAAATTCTGCTCGAGAACGGCGTCAATATCTGGGATGTTCCGAAGGAGACGGCCGATGCATGGAAAAAGAAAGGTGTTCCCATGATTAAGGAAAAGCTGATTCTGCCCGCCGTTGGGAACGACCAGAAGAGAGCCGATGAGATTATGCAGATGATCGATAACACCAGGGGCTTACCGCCCAGTACGGACCTTCCCGCGAAGCTGGAGGTCCCCTACAAGATGTTTGAAACATGGCATCAGTGGTTCCTGGAGAAAGAAAATCTATTATAGGGTCGACAACAGAGGTTCATGCAGGGGCGGTGCCCGTATAAGAGCGAGCCGCACCGCTCCTGATGAATCCCTGTCCTGCCGGAGGGTGTTGCATGCAAGGAGAAAAACCGAGTTTTGTTGACAAGCTGTCAAATGTATTTGGCGTGTCGGGAGGATTTCTATTACTGGGATGCGGTATCGTTATCCTCTGGGAAATCCTGGCACGGTCCGTTTTTGGAAAACCCACCATATGGGCTTTTGAATTAAGTATTTATCTGTTCATGGCTTTTGTCTTTGTATGTATGTCCTATGTGCAAAGTCAAGGCAAGCATATTCAGGTCGATCTCATCATATCGAGGCTCTGCCCGCGATCGAGGGCGATCTGGGATGTCGTGACCCTCAGCTGCTGCCTGATCTTTGCACTGGTGCTCTTTATCTACGGTATTCGCTTCGCTGGATCGGCTATCAGGATAGGAGAAGCGAGTCCGAGTTACTGGGGGCCGCCTATCTGGCCCCTCAAGCTGATGGTCGTTATCGGCGCCCTGATGTTGTGTCTGCAATACGCCAGGGATATCATCCGCGGGATCAGAACTGTCCTGACCTCCGACCTGGCATCAGAATCGGGTATAATACAGAATCCCTTTATTTTCGGCGGAATCTTTGCCGGTCTCATCGTGATATCCGTTGTCCTGTTCTATTTTCAGCCCATTACCGCCTTTGTGATCTTGATGCTTACCCTCCTGCTCTTCGGTGTGCAGATTTTCGCCGCATTGGGACTTGTGGGCGTTGTGGGGCTCTTCATCGTCTTTGGCGGTTCCAAGGTCCTCATCACGATACCGAAAATCGTCTACGGTTCCATGGAAAGCTTTTCCATTGTCTGTATTCCCCTTTTCGTCCTGTGTGGTGAGCTTCTGAATCGGGCCGGGGCGGGCCAGGAGCTCTACGATATGGCCTCGAAGTGGATGGAAAAGGTAAGCGGCGGCCTGGCAATGGCCACAATCGTCGCCTGTACGGTCTTTGCGGCCATATCGGCGTCGAGCGTGGCAACGGCCCTCACCATCGGTCTCGTTGCCCTTCCCGCCCTGAAGGCATACAACTACGACAAGTCTCTGTCCTGCGGGGTCGTGGCCGCCGGCGGTACCCTGGGAATCATGATTCCGCCCAGCGGCTCGATGATCATTTACTCCGCCGTGACCGAGGAGTCGCTGGGGCGTCTCTTTATCGCAGGCGTCATTCCCGGTTTGATCCTCATGGCCCTTTTCGGTGTTTACATCTTTTTTTACCAGCGGTTTCTCGCAACCAATCGCGGTGACAAGATTGTTGCCCCGAAAAGTTCCTCCCTGGGGGAGAAATTCTATTCCATATACCAGGCGAAGTGGGCCCTGATCGCGCCGCTCATTATCATTGGCGGCATCTATGCCGGCTTGTTCACTCCTCTGGAGGCGGCGGCCGTGGCGGCGATTTATTCCCTGTTGATGATAGTACTGCGCGGTAAAATTAGGATACGCGACATCCCGGGGGTGTTGAAGGATTGTTCGAACAGTTCCGTTATGATTCTCGTGATCATCTTCGGTGCCATGATTATGGGGCACTACATGACCATGCTGAATCTCCCGAATCTGGTTATCAACTGGGTCATGGACGCCGGGTTGTCGCGGTGGGGTGTCATTGCCATGCTCATGGTCGGCTTCCTGGTCATGGGAATGTTTCTCGAGGTGATTTCGATCATGCTGATCACCCTCCCTATTGTGTACCCGCTGATCATCTCCCTCGGTTTCGATGGTATCTGGTTCGCCGTGCTGATGACACTGAACATGGAGCTCGCCCTCATCACCCCGCCGGTCGGACTGAATCTCTTCGTCATCCAGGGAATCGAGGAAACGCCCCTTATCACCATTCTCCGGGGCGTATGGCCGTTCTTCCTTATCATGTTTATAGGATTGTTAATCGTGTGTTTCTTCCCGGAGCTGAGTACATGGCTTCCGAGTAAAATGGTGAAGTAAGTTACTGATAAATTAGAAATGAAAGAGGAAATGAAAGGAGTACGAAATGGAAATTCAAGAATTAGTCAGATGTACCATCATGAGAGGTGGAACAAGCAAGGCCATCTTCTTCAACCGTGCTGATTTACCGAAAGACGAAGCCCTCAGAGATAAGGTGATCATGAGAGTCTTCGGAGCCCCCGATTTGCGTGAAATAGACGGTTTGGGCGGGGCGGATACCCTGACGAGCAAGGTTGCCGTCATCGGTCGTTCCACGCGTCCCGGCTGTGATGTCGATTATCTTTTCGGTCAGGTAAACATGGCGGCCCCGATGATCGACTGGAAATCGAACTGCGGTAACATTTCCTCCGCCGTCGGTCCCTATGCCATTGACGAGGGGCTGGTTGATGCCGTGGAACCCGTTACATCACTCAAGATACATCAGGTCAACACCGGCCGGGTTATCGGGGCGGAGGTCCAGGTCAGTGACAACCGGTCCCAGGTTGAAGGCGATCATAAAATCGCCGGTGTTCCCGGTACCGGTGCAAAGATCATCCTCGACTGGGCGGACAGTGCCGGTGCCATCACGGGCAAGCTGCTCCCGACGGGGAATGTGACCGATGTCCTGAACGTTGAAGGCGAGGGCGAGTTTGAAGTTTCCCTCGTGGATGCGGCCATCCCCGTTGTGTTTATACGTGCGGAAGCACTGGGTCTGAAGGGAAGCGAAACTCCCCAGGAAATCGATTCCGATAAAGCTTTACTCGATAAGATTGAAAAGATACGAAGCGTTGCCGCACAGGAAATGGGCCTCTGCAAGGACTGGAAGCAGGCGACCAAGGAAGTTCCCTATAGCCCGTTTTTCGCAATCTGCGCTCCCCCGTTGACCTATACAAACTGGACGACCGGCGATGAAGTTGCGGAGGAGTCCGTGGATTTAGTGGTCAGACTGCTCTTTATGCAGCAGATGCACAAGACCTATCCCGTTACCGGAACGACATGCACCGTCGCGGCCGCCATGATTCCCGGGACAATCGCCAATCAACTGTCACGCGACGACGTGATCGAAAACGGTGAACTGCGCATCGGCCATCCGGCAGGTATCATCACCCCCGAAGGCAAGGTAGATGTGAACGATGGCGGGTATGAGCTCAAACGGGCTACCGTTGACAGAACGGCACGCTGCCTTATTAAAGGGTACGCGTTTATTCCGAAGGGAACGCTCAAGTAACAGGAAAAGGGAGTATTAGACAAATGGGAATGACAATTGCAGAAAAAATAATCGCAGCTCATGCGAACAGAAAAGAGGTCAAGGCGGGCGAACTCGTTGACGCATCCGTGGACTTTGCCATGGGTGAAGATGCGACGACACCCCTTGCCTTGGAAGCATTCCGCAGCTTCGGTTTAAAGAAGGTCTTTGATCCCGCGCGCATTACCTTTGTGGCGGATCATTCCGTCCCCTATCCGAACGTCAATGTTGCGCAGCAGGCCAAGTTCATCAGAGAATTTTCCAAGGAATTCGGGATACATTTCTGGGAACCGCATGAGGTCGGTGTCGAACACGTCCTGCTCCCGGAACAGGGTCTGGTGCTGCCGGGCGATATCGTGGTCGGGGCGGACAGTCATACCACCACATACGGAGCCCTCGGTGCCTTTTCGGTAGGTATCGGGAGTACCGATCTGGCGGGAGTAATGGCCACGGGCCGTATCTGGTTAAAGGTTCCCGACACGCTGAAAATCGTTTACTCCGGCACGCGAAAGAGCTGGGTTGGCGGTAAGGATTTAATATTGTACACCATCGGTTCTATCGGTACCGATGGCGCCAATTATAAATCAATTGAATTCTGCGGGAATGTCATCGATGAACTGTCGATTGACGATCGCTTTTCCATGTCAAACATGGCGGCTGAAGCCGGCGCGAAGGCTGCCCTTATTGCGCCTGATGCGATAACGGAAGAGTACGTCAAGACACGGGCACAACGTGATTACAAATTCTACAAAAGCGATGCCGATGCAGTCTTTGAAACTGTCCTGGAATTTGACGTGAGCGATATGGAGTGTCAGGTTGCCTGCCCCTTCTCTCCCGCCAATGCCGTCAGCGTGCGCGAGCTGCCGAAAATTGCGATCGACCAGGTATATATTGGTTCCTGTACCAATGGACGAATCAGTGACTTTCGGGTTGCCGCGGACATACTGAAAGGTAAAACCGTCGCGTCGTCCGTTCGTTTAATTGTCATTCCCTCAACTCCCGCCCTTTACCGGGAACTCATGGCAGAGGGTTTGATAGATATATTTATGGATGCCGGGGCGGTTATCGGACCTCCGACATGCGGCCCCTGCTACGGGGGACATATGGGTGTGCTTGCAAAGGGTGAAAAAGCGGTGTCGACATCAAATCGTAATTTCCGGGGACGAATGGGACATGTTGAAAGTGAAGTCTATCTCGCCAACCCGGCAGTTGCCGCGGCGAGTGCGATAACCGGGATGGTTTCTCACCCTGAGGAAGTGGTGTAGCTAGTTTAAAAACGCGATACGAACAACCAATCGTGAGGTAGGATAAATCATGGTAAATACAGGTAAAGCATATATATTTGGAGATGATATCAATACGGACTTGATCTTGCCGGGCGCATACCTTTCGCTGTCCGATCCCAAAGAGTTGGCAAAACATTGTATGGAAGGGGTCGACCCGGAGTTTGCCCAGGTTGCTCAAGCCGGGGATATCATTGTTGCCGGTGTAAATTTCGGAAGCGGTTCCTCCCGGGAGCATGCCCCGATTTCGATAAAGAATCTGGGGATATCCTGTGTAATCGCCAAGAGTTTCGCCCGTATTTTTTACCGCAATGCCTTCAATATGGGGTTGGCAATATTGGTGGCACCGGATGCGGTTGACGGGATTAACAGAGGAGATGTGCTGGACGTCGACTTGGAGCGTGGCGAGATAACCAATAAAACGACCAATGTCACCTTCCATGCCGAGCCGGTTCCGGCGTTTATGCGGGAAATGATAGATGACGGTGGATTGATTGAGCATATCAAGAAGAATCTGCCCGCCGATGCGAGGGAGTAAGGCGATGATACTACCCGATAAAATAAAGGTAATGTTTGAAGTGGTTCCTGTGATGGCGCTTGCGACAGTCGATGGGAAGGGTATGCCGAACGTCGTTGCCGTGGCGTCAAAAAGACTGGTGGATGATGACACCATCTGGCTGATTGACGCATACTTCGGGAAAACCCTCGAAAATGTAAAGTTAAACGGCAACGTTGCCCTTTCCATGTGGATACCCCCCGAAGGATACCAGATCAAAGGTGTGGGGTATTATCATACCGATGGAGTAGTCTATGATTTTGGTAAGGAATGGGTGACGGACCTTTGGATCAAAAAAGGGAAAAAGGTGAAAGAGGTAAAGGGGGTCATTGAAGTGAAGATTTCCGAGGCCTATTCGATAAGCGCGAATTATCAGGAAGCAGGGCTCCGATTGCTTTAATGACATGCTTGAAGGGGATTTACTGAGATTATTTTTCCACATGTGAGGTGGTTGGAATGGAATTTACAAGACAATTAGCAGAGTTTGTGGCTGAAAAAGATTTTGACGATATATCGCCGGATATTATTCAGCAAACAAAATTATTGATCCTTGATACATTGGGATGTGCCTTGGGCGGGTATACCCTGGCGAGCGAGGAGGTGGAGTGGATTGTGAAGTTCATCAAGCAGCAGGGTTGCCAGGGACCATCCACCATATTCGCCGATGGTTGTAAAACAAGTTCTGCCTACGCTGCTCTGGCAAATGGTGCAATGGTGCATACCGTCGATTTCGATGATACCCACATGGGTTCGGTGGCACATCTGAACGCGTCATTGCTGGCGACGACCTTTGCAATGGGTGAAGAGCGTGGGGCCAGTGGAAAGGAAGTAATAGTATCTTTTATCCTCGGCTTCGATCTGGGTGCACGGGTGGGACGGTCTGTAATGCCTTCTCATTATAAATTCTGGCATCCGACGGCAACATTCGGCGGTGTCGCCGCTGCAGGTGCCGCAGCAAAGATGCTGCATCTGAATGCCGACCAGACCGAATATGTGATCGGTCATGCCGCCGATGCGGCGGGTGGGCTGAGGTACGGGGTGGAAAAAGGTGATTTCTCAAAGACCATGCATCCTGCTTTTTCCGCTATGAAAGCCATCGTCTCCGCAGGGGTAGTCAGTCTGGGTGCCGACGGACCTGTAGGGCTTCTGGAATATCCCTCCGGCTTTTGTAATGCCTATTCGGAGGCACCTGTCCTGGAACCACTGGTCAGCGAGCTGGGCAAAAAGTATGAAATCATGGAGGATAGTATCAAGTCATTTCCGACCATACAATGCAGCCACACGGCTATTCAGACGACAATCGACTTGATCAGTGAGAATAAGCTGCAGAAAGATGATATTGCGGAAGTGAATATTTTGCATACCGAAACCGTGAAAGGGCAGGGATGCAATTATTCTCCCGATACTGCGCTGGCCGCCCGTCTCAGCATTCCCTTCTGCATAGCCCTGGCCATGTGCGATGGAAAAGTGACCCTTGACCAGTTTACCGAATCGCGACTGCATGATCCGGAAATTCTCGATTGTATGAACAAGGTCAAAATTGAAGCGAGCGCGGAGTTCAAAACGAAGTATCCTGAAACAATCGCGGCCTTCGTGGATATCAAGGCTGCCGACGGCGCGGTATACTCGGGATCGCAGATATATCCGAAGGGCGATCCCCGGAACAGGATGTCCGTTGACGAGGTCAAGGATAAGTTCAGATCACTGGCGCTCAATACGTTTGATTCGGACCAGGTCGAAAAAATCATCGACAGTATCCTCGAGCTCGAGAAGGTGGAGGATGTTTCGACCGTCACGGGTCTTTTCGTGAAAGGATAACGACATGAGGGCGTACCTGACGGATCGCGTTGCGGATTTTGTTGCCGGTACCGGTTTTGCTGACATTCCGGATAGCTGCGTGGAGATTGCCGAACGGCAGGTGATCGACTGCGTGGGGGTTGCCGTCGCCGGCTCTGCCGAGAGGTCGAGCAGGATCCTTCGAGAGGTGGTTTGTGAGAGCGGTGCGCGGGGAAACTGCACCGTTCTCGGAATTCCGGACAAGGTGAGTGCCGACGCTGCGGCGCTGATCAATGGAATGCAGGCGCACTGCCTCGATTATGATGATGTCAATCAATCCATGTATGGTCATCCTACCACGGCGATCCTGCCCGCCGTGCTTGCAATGGCTGAATTGCATCATTGCAGCGGGAAGGAACTCCTGGAGGCATACATACTCGGTGTTGAAGTCGCCGCGAAGATCGGAACGGTTATCAACCCGATGCACTACGAGCGGGGATGGCACGCCACGTCTACCCTCGGCAGCATCGGGGCCGCCGTCGGGGTCGCCAAGATCCTGAATTTCGGGAACGATGAAATTCGGAAAACGCTCGGCGTCGCCGCGTCACTGGCGGGTGGGCTGTCGAAAAATTTCGGTACGATGACGAAGCCGCTCCATGCCGGCAGGGCTGCCGAGAATGGGGTACGCGCGGCCTTGCTCGTGGCGCGGGGATGGACGGCCGATTCTGCTATCCTCGATGCATCATCGGGATTTTACTCAGCCTTTTCAGAGGGATGCCTCGGTTCCGTCGAAGGGATTGCCGGTGCATTGGGTAATCCCTTCGACATGGTTTCACCGGGGATCATCGTCAAGAAGTATCCCTCCTGCGCCTTTACCCATCCGGCTATTGACGCGATGCTCGCATTGACAGACGATATCGCTATTCCGGTGGCTGAGATTGAGCAGATAGACGTGGGCATCAATGAAACCGCAGGCAAGATTCTTGCCTATCATGGGGCGGCGACTGACCTGGAAGCGAAATTCAGCATTGAATATTGCGTTGCGTCGGCGTGCATACGACGAAGCTGTGGGCTGGCCCACTTCAGAATCGAAAATGTATTGAGCGACGATGTCCAGCAATTGATCCCGAAAGTACGCAGAGTGATCATCCCTGCCGTTCCCGATATCGACAACATATTCGGACCGTCCGAGGTGCTGGTCACGTGCCGGAATGGCCGACAATACAAGCGGAGAGTTGACATTGCAAAAGGGGACCCCCGAAAACCGTTGGGGGACGAAGAGGTTTTTGCCAAGTACAGAGACTGCCTTTCTTCTTGTTATGACGATAAGGTAACTGCAGAATCCTACGAAATTATGAGGGAACTGCATTCTTTGGCAGATACTGGTGACATATTAACATTATTCTAACGTGAATTTACCATGGTTATCATTTGAAAAATGTATCTATGAGAATCATGAAGACATGAGGAGGATAAGTAATGGATCTAAATTTGAAGACCAACAGACAGAATCTCAAGAAACTGATGGATGAACGAGATGGGCGCATCATCGTCGCAATCGGTGTGTCAAACGGCATGGAGGCGAAGCTTCTCTACTCCACCATTTGCGACCTCTATGAAAAGAAAGCGGTTCCCCCATATGTAGCCGGTTTCATTACCTTTGTATCGGGATATCTCGCCGCGGGAAATTACGGTCTGCCGGATTTAGGGTATGTGCTGCGCGAAGAAATCGTCAGGCATACGGGTATGATAGAACAGGCAACCTGGATGGCGGCAATGGAACGTCCCTACCCCGCCTTTCCCATTGGAGTGG
>Ga0272441_10006065_pt1 | contig 20543 bp, 21 predicted proteins | sample SSMProp6N_FD_193582 | JGI IMG/M metagenome (GOLD analysis project Ga0272441, IMG submission 193582) | Marine sediment archaeal communities from Little Sippewissett salt marsh, Falmouth, MA, United States - SSM-Prop-6N | ecosystem: Environmental > Aquatic > Marine > Wetlands > Sediment ...
AAGGGTCATCTTCGTCTTCATGGGGCTTGCCTCCTTTCAATTGTTTTTGAGGTTAAGCCCCTTTATCTCTTATTTATAAGAGTTTGTCAACACTTTGCAATTGTACCAATAAGTTAACTCCGTCCCCTATACCCTCTAGTGCAGGCACCGAAACCGCTATTAGATCTGCATTTGCAGCAAAGGCAGATAAATACCTCATCGCATCTCCAAGGATGAATCCTGATGCATTTTATGCTATAATGCAAGAAGCCGGTGTTAGTCCAGAACAGGTAATAATTGTTAGTGCTAAAGGCGATTTTATTAACTATGGATTTTCGTACCATGATGCTGCCCCAACAAGATGGACGTCTATATATATTGAGAGTGGCCCAGGGGTAAGCACAGTAGACTGGGTTAGTAGCCATAGTGTTCCTATTGATGGTTGGATTAACGGCGATACATATACTGTACGTGTAAATGGTGGTACTCCTATTGAGACTACGTTGGGTGATATTTATCGTCAAACGGTAAATTAATAATATGAAGCTTTTTGAGCAAGCACGAAAAATTGTTGGGATGCTATTAATATTAATAGCTATACCCCTCTTTGTTTATTTCCTTTGGCACATTATTCTTGCTTTAAGCTATTGCTTCATAAAAGGACCAAGTGATGGCACTGCTTTAGGTATTGCAATTGGTATTCCGGGGATTATTGTTTTCGCTGTCATTTTTTACACAGGTCTTAAGATGTTTCGAAAATAGGAGAGCTCTGTGCGATATTTATTAAAAATAGCATGCTGTGTAAGCGTATTTTTCTTTGTAAGTTTCAAATGCCATGCAGAAATTAGTAAAGCAGAGGAACAGGTTGTTTTCTATATGAACTATCTAGTAGAGATGTCATATACCGCGGAGCATACCGAAGGGATGCCCAAAAAGGATGTAGAAAATTATTTAACAGAAAATATAGTCTTTTTATCGGAAACGTTTGAAATATCACCCAGAGACATTCACTTACTTATGTTGCATAAGCATCATAATAGACCCTTACCAGAAAACTATAATGGTCCCACGCTGCCCACGGATGAGCAAATTATAGAGATGAATGAAAAAATGAAACAATCTGTGAAGAATTATAGTTTAAAAATTCAGAATTCACATGCAATTCAAGGTGATGGTGAAACTAAAAGATAGTGTGATGACCCCTAGTATTCAGGCAACTACACGTTAGGACTCATATCCATCTCCCCTATTTGACTTCATCATAGGCCTCAGGTATACTTTAATATGTATTCATAATAGCTTATCACAATTTATCAACATTTCGCGCATAAGGAGTTATGATTATGGAGAAATTAATGACTTTCGAAGAAACACGCAAATATTTGAGCACATCTCAGGCAACATTATACAGAATGATCTATGAAAGTAAGATCCCCGCTTATAAAATCGGCCGCCAATGGAGATTCAGGAGAGAACGTTTGGATAAATGGCTTAAAACAAATGAAAACGCTAAACGATTAACAAAATAATACAATTAAAAGGAGGATGCGTGGAAAAGAAAAAGAAAATACTAGTCGTAGATGACGAACCATCAGTAACGTTTACTTTAAGTGGTGTATTAAAAAGACTTGGGCCCGATTATGAAATGATACGGGCCTTTACCAAAGAAGAGGCGCTCAAAGCAGTTAAAGATAACAAACCCAATGTTGTATTGCTGGACATAGACCTATCCGGAGTGAACGCAGGCCTTGAAATACTGCAGGAACTAAATAGTAAATATAAAGAAATCAAGCCTATAGTTATAACGGGCCATGCAAAGGACATGCGAGAAGATATTGAAAAGATAGGTTGTTTCTACTTTTTCGAAAAACCTGTCAACCTGAGAAAATTAAATGTTAAGATCAAAGACGCTCTAGGTATAGAAAAAATCGTAGAACACAAAGAGCATATAGTCTCAAAAGAAATCCCTGAGGCAAAACTTTTATTCATAGAGCCCAACATCTATCTATACGCCTATCTATGTTCAATGTTCGACATAAAAGAAATGATCAGCGGGACAGATTTTACTGTTAAAGTACTTGATGACATAAATAATATATTGAATGTCATGTCCACATATAGACCCGACATAGTATTAATCGGTGATTATACATTTGAGGATGATCAATTATTGTCTCTAGTAGATTTGGTCCTTACGAATATTAAAGTGAAGCCGGATGTGGTCATTATCCACGGATTATTTGAAAGACATGATCTTCTAGAGGTCAAACTGAAGAGAAAAGGTGTATTGAGATGCGTCCAGAACGTTTTAGACAATGAACAGATCATGACAATGAACAAAATATTAGTGGATTTCGTCTCACGAACATGTATCGATAAGGGGATGATCAAAAAAGAGGTTAAAGCTAAAAAGTAATATAAATCTTTTTTAGGAGGATAAATGACAACTATACCAGCGGATAAATTGTTAAAAGACGTCAAGAAAATGATCTTGCAAATAGGAGAGTTAGATGAAGATGCCGTTACACCAGATGCGAAATTTGTTGAGGATCTGGGATTGGACTCCATGATGGCATTAGAGGTGTTAGCCTCTCTTGAAAAAAAGTACAAAGTAAAAATACCTGAAGAAAATCTAGCTAAAATGACATCGCTGTCAAAGACTGTAGAAGTCCTAACGGAACATCTCACATAATCAATGAATAAGAAATATGACGTAATAGTTATTGGTGCCGGTATTGGAGGATTAGTATGCGCGACAAGCCTCGCTAAACGAGGACAGAAAGTACTATTATTAGAGCAGCACACTTCTCCTGGAGGATATTGCTCGTCATTTAAACGAAAAGGTTATACCTTTGATGCCTGTATACACCATATCAAAATTCGCAAAAATAACAGCCTACTGAGCAACCTAATTGAGGACTTTGGATTAGAAGATTATGTCCGTTTCAAGCTTCTTAATATATCCGATTTGGTAATATCCCAATCCGGGGAGTTTACCGTTAACTCTGATGTTAACAAGACCATCGAAAATATATGCGAAATATTCCCAAAGGAAAAAGCTAATATAAAAGGTTTCTTTGATCTGCTTAATACTAATAACGTTAGTTACCTTTACGATAAAACGCGTAATCGGACATTCAAACAATTGGTAAGCCTTTTTTTCAAAGACAAGAAATTGATCTCAATATTTAACTGCCTACTTATGAATATAGGGCTTCCTATGGATCGGGTAAGCGCGCTCAAAGCATATTACTTTTTCAGAGAGTTTTTTTACTATCAAAGCTACTATCCAATAGGAGGCATGCAACAATTAGCCGATGCCTTGGTATCCGCGTTTAAACAATTTAACGGAGAAATCCTTTATAAATCTGATGTTGAAAAAATCAGGCTATCTGGCGCAAAAGTTACTGGTATAACATGCAGGGATATTGAATATAGGGCCGAATACGTGGTATCTAATACAGATCCATATAATACATTCTTTAAGATGATAGGTGAAAAAATGATCTCTAAACGGCTTGCCAACAGAATTAGCAAAATGGAGCCATCTATCCCCTCTATGAATGTGTATTTGGGGCTTTCAAACAAGATCGAACGAAACTATGACACAGATAAGAGCCTTTGGTATTTTCCAGAGACAGATTTTTCCTCAATATACGATAACATAGAAAACAGCGCTCCAATCGTAGATGAGAAATACCTGATATGCTCCTTCCCTTCAGCATACGATACTTCTTTAGCTCCAAATGAAGGCACCTGCATGATAATATTCTCCGGTGCCCATTATGAAACAGATCAGTATTGGGCAAAGAACAAAAATAGATTATCTGATATTGTAATTGAAAGAGCTCGTAAAATCATCCCCAACATTGAGAAATGTATAGAGGTTAAATCCATATCATCGCCACAGACATCTTATAGGTACACTCGAAATTATAAAGGCGCTTGTTATGGACTGGCCTCAACCAGAAAACAAATGCCTAGATCATATATGCCGCAAAAGACAGAGATAGACAACTTATACATGGCTGGTCATTGGACAACCCACGGAATTGGCCAAGGCGGTGTCTCAATGGCGGCATTTTCAGGGCTGTCCGCCGCCAATAAAATAATTAAAAACAAAAAGAGAAAAAACATATGAATATTTACGCGGTATCATCCTTATCGGCTTCGATCATACTATACGTTCTAGCCATCATTGTCTATTTCAACAATACTAATAAATTCCTGAACCGTATATATTCCATTCAGTGCATAGTAATCGCGAGTTGGATCATGGGATGTTTTGGTGAAAGCATTATAACAAACTATAATTTCTTACGCGTATGGGATAAAGCACTTAACGTATTTGCTATATTTTCTATACCTACATTCGTTCATACGTACTACGCTATTCTCGGGGAAAAAGCTGGAAAACCCGTAAAGTTCCTATATGGTTTAGCTATAGGCCTCCTTTTAATCAGCTTCAGTCCCTGGTATATAAGCGACATACAATTAATAAAGGGGGTTCGTTACATATCGAAACCCGGGCCTTTATACATTATCTTCATAATGGGAGTCGTATATGGTTTCTGTTTGTGTTTATACAAAGTCGCGAAAGCCATGAAAACAAACGATGACCGAAAGAAACTCCAATTAACCTACGTAATGATGGCGACTGGCTCTATGTTTATAGCGGCTTTAATATACCTAGCTATGGTATTAGATATTGCTGTGTCTCCCCTGGATAATACGCTTAATTCAGTTTATGGAATTCTTATTGCATACGCCATAGTAAAACACAATTTAATGGATATTAAAGTATTTATTAAGAAATCTGTTGTATTCGCTTCTCTCCTATGTCTTGCCTTTTCCGTAGTAGTTGGAATAACATTTATAACTCAGGAATTGATAGCTGGTGGACGCCTTATTGGTTTGGCAATAAGTACATTTATTATTGTTCTCATATTCGCCCCTTTAGAGAAATTCCTTATTAATATCACAGATAGATATTTATTTCAGAAAAAATACAACCCAGCTGACCTTATCAGAACATTCAGTAAAGATGTTTTGAGAGTTCTGGATATTAATGTGTTGGTTCGAATGACTACAGATACGCTTGTAAAAATTATAAGGATCGAAACATGCGGTCTGCTTTTAAGAAATAGAGATGGTAATTTGTACGAAACGGCCGCGGCTGTTGGGCTTGGAGATAATTGGCGAAAAATTCATATAAGAAAAGATAACGAAATGGTCAATTATCTTAAGTCGACAAAAACATACATACGCATAACGAATGATGATTTCGCTACCCCAAACAACAATAATGCTACAGACACAGCATCCCTTAAAGCTGTGCTTGCTATACCGATACTAATTCACGGAGACCTAATAGGCATTTTAACCTTAGGCAGGAAAAGATCCGATGAAAGCTACTCCAGGGATGATATTGAGCTATTATTAATGCTGGCGGATGCACTTGGTATAGCTATAAGTAACGCGTTGAATTTCGAAGATATACGTCAAAAGGAAAAGCTTGCTACAATAGGCACAATGACCGCAGGCATTAAACATGATATCGGCACCCCAATCAATAAAACCAGTGCCGCTGTTCAGAAGTTCCTAATCGAGAGAGAATTTGGGGACCACAAGAAAATGCCATCTGAGGAAGTGATCAGTAATGCTTATGATCTCCTTGCCCGTTGCCAAATGACATTTGAAAAGGTTTCCAATATAGCGGCAAAGTTCGCTGACTTCGCAAAACCAAAAAGAAAAGCTGAAGTAGAACGGATAAAGCTGTCTAAATCAGTGAATGACGCTATAGGCATATTAGAACGAGAAATCCAGGCAAAGAATATAACGGTGACTCAAGACATTCCAGATAGTCTTCCCTCTGTCGTAGCAGATCGTGATTATATACAACAAATACTTTTTAATATCATAAGAAATGGCGCTCAAGCTATAGAAGAAGCTAATCGAACAAAAGAAAACGCTATAATAGAAATCAAAGGATCGACAGATAAATCGGGAAATATCCTAATAGAAATAAGCGATACAGGTGCGGGCATATCCGCTGAAGAACAAAATAAGTTATTCGAGCCATATTACACGACTAAACCAGAAGGTAAAGGAACGGGCCTTGGATTGGCCATAGTAAAGGAACTTATGGAACGAAACAACGGCACCATATCAGTTAAGAGCGCTAAAGGACAAGGAACAACGTTTATACTGCAATTTCCGGGAGCTAATCATGAAAAAACGGGCTAAGGTATTATTGATCGATGACGACTATGAGTATATAAATGGTTTTGGTGATTTCCTTAGTCGTATGGGATATGACGTTTATAAAACAGGCACTGGTACTGATGGCATAAGATTAGCTAAAGAGGAACAACCGGATATCGTAATGTGCGATCTTCTGATGCTGGATATAAACGGCGATGAGGTATTAAAGGAAATAAGAAAAGATTCCCCTGACTCTATTTTCATAATGGTATCAGCTTATGTCGATGATAAAACCAAAGACAGATTAAGAAAGCTCGGCGCCCACTCCTTTATCGAAAAGATCGTTGTATTCAAACCAACAGAACTTTACATCAGAAACTTGATAGCGGAAAAGAGCAAAAAATAATAATACCTTAAGTACATTATTAATACTAAAGAACGGAGGTTTTATGAAAAGAAATTTGATATTATTTCTGTCACTAATTACCCTCCGTCTCTTTCTTGATTTACATCTTATCAGATTTAATATGCTGCTGAATATCTTTTAATGTTTTTTCGATAAAAGCAATGTATTCCCGACACTCTTTTTCAGTAACTTCGACACCGCCGGCATAGAAATCTAAATTTCTCTTCGAACGCATAGCATTGCCCAGCTCATCAATAATCTCATTCTCCAAAATCTCAGACATCTTTCTATTATCTTCATAATGAAATCATTGTATTTACCTTTTACACCGATAAGTGTAGCATATTACACCGTAATTGTCAGGCCCGCAAACAGTATATTGCTAGTAAAACTGACGGCCCAACGGGTGTTTAGAAAAGGACGGCACATTAAACTAGAACATGCACAAATTTGCAATATAGCTTAGCATTATGTATACTTATTACTAACGACACCATGTTAAGAGGGATTCATCCGGTCAATAAATTGGTTGACATATGATTAAACTGCAGAAGATTTTAATAAAAGATATGTTAGTCAAGAAACCATACACAATAACGGTTGATTCGCAGTTTAGTAAAGTATGGGACATGTTCGTTTCTTACAAGATTCGGCATCTGCCTGTATTAAACGACAAAAATATCCTGGTCGGAATAATTACGCAAAGGGACCTCTACAAAATAATCTCTCCCAGAAAAACTATGGAAGGAAACTTTGTGTACGATAAAAATATGCTGAACAAGTATATCCTCAAGAATGTCATGAAAAAGAGTGTCCTCACCCTATCCCCTACTGACACCTTAGGTTCCGCTATTGAAATCATGGTCCGAAAGAAATACGGCTGCATTCCAATAGTTAACGATGACAAGACCCTGGCTGGGATCATTACTCAAATCGACGTCCTTCGCATAATAAACAAATATTTTATCTAACTAAGCTGACCTCAGCAGGTCCGGGACACTTCAACTGTCACACGAACACCCGTGTCCCGGACGCTTAGCCACAGCTCGCTTGATCCAGTCTCCAACCTCTTCAGGTCCGGGACACTTCAACTGTCACACGAACACCCGTGTCCCGGACCTTTGTCATCCGAACACCTGTGTCCCGGACCTTTGTCACACGAACACCTGTGTTTCGGACGCTTTTGTAGAAACCCAGCATTGACAAAAATTAATGAAAGTGTTATACTCCCTCTACTTGTATAAAATCCAACAAATCAATATGTTGTGGTTCTTTTTTGTTTTTTTTGGTCAGTGGAAACGGTGAACAAAAGAAAGGTTAAGAGTCATGAAAACAAGTAAGTATCCGATCTGTAAACGCTACGAGAAGAATCCTATCCTTACAGGGCAGGATTTCCCTCCCGAATACGATATAAAATATGTGTTCAACTCAGGTATCGTAAAACATAACGGTATATATACAATGGTTTGCCGTGTAGAGAATTCCGCCCTCGTTGACCGCTTCTGGATCGCCGAAAGTAAAGACGGATACAACTTCAAACCTAGACCAGCCCCCGTAGATATGCCCCATAATGATCCCAAATTCAAGAAATACGCCGCTTCAATGTATTATGACCCTCGAGTAACTAAGATAGAAGATACTTATTATATAGTTCATGCCGCCCATTCAGGGCACACCTGCCGCTTAAGCCTGGTCAAGACCATGGATTTTCAGAAATTTGAATGGATGGGTTTCATCTCTGAGACAGATAACCGTAATGGCGTCCTATTCCCTGAGAAGATCAACGGATTGTACGCCCGCCTTGACAGGCCAAACACAGGAGCAGGCAACGGAGATATGTGGATATCCTACTCACCTGACCTCATGTATTGGGGAAAGAGTGAATGTGTCTTCAGGAACTGGGAAGGTATCCGCTGGGCATGGACAAAGGTTGGCGCAGGAGCAGCACCGATCAAGACACCGGAAGGATGGTTAAATATATTCCATGGAGTGCGCACTCAATGTAAAGCTCATTTTGTTTATCAGCTGGGTGTCTGCCTTCAGGATCTGAATGATCCATCAGTAGTTAAATGTATGGCAGAAGACGCAATATTAATACCTGAGGAACAGTACGAACTCGTTGGACAGACTCCAAGTGTTGTTTTTACAGCAGGTGCAGTAGTTGAAGATGACGGCGAGATCAAATTATATTATGGTGGAGCGGATACTGTGCAATGTGTGGCTATCACAAGCGTTGACCGGCTTCTCCAGGCATGCCACGAAGGTAAATTGTATCGGGGTCTCCGGTAAAAATACTATTATGGAGGGAGCATAATGCAAGAAACTAATGGAAAGAAACCTTTGCGTGACCGTCTTCCTATAATCACCAAAATATCATACAGCCTTGGAACCGCAGTTGATATGTGGGGCCTATGGTTGTATCCAGCTGTTGCTTTTATGGTTTTTAACCTGTATATGGGCCTTGACCCAAGATTGGTCAGTATAGCAGTCGGATCGGTTCGATTATGGGATCTTATTGTTGATCCTGTTGTAGGATGGATATCGGATAATATCCGCACCAGACACGGCCGCCGTCGTCCCTTCATTTTGATAGCCGGTATTTTAAGCGGCCTTGGTTTACCTCTTTTATTCATGATGTCTCCCTCATGGGTTGATATAAAGTTTCTTAGAGCCCCTCTTGTATTTTGGTACATGTTAGGCATTAATTTCTTATACATTCCGATAATTAGCGCGTTTACAATACCGTACTATAGCTTAGGCAATGAAATGACCCCTGATTATGAAGAACGCACTTCCATTATGTCATTTCGCAGTATAGCCCAAAAGGTCTCAGAGGTAGGCAACTTTTTTGCTTTCAAATTCACCACATTAGCCTGGTTTCTTATCCCGGAGACGGGAAAACAGAACACTCTTATTGCAATGCGGGTATATACATGTATATTAGGTTCGATAATGGCTATCTTCTCTATAATTATTTTCTTTAGAGTCAAAGAGCGCTACTATGAAACTGTAGTTGTGAAAATTAAGAAGAAGATCTCAATATTAAGTTCCCTCGGTGAAACACTTAGATGTGCCCCGTTCCGCCAGATCTTATATATGGGATTCGCCTTTCAGTTCAGCACAAGCATGGTGGGCGCGCTGGGATACTATGTTACCCGTTTCTATGTGTCAAAAGGAAACGAGATTGTCGCGAATAGTTGGACGAGCTGGATCGGGGTCGCCTTTATGATTGGCGGTATTATTGGAGCTCGTGTACTTGCAGCATTGGCACATAGGATAGGAAAACGCTGGGCCGCGGTAGTTGCTTGCACAATAGGCATATGCGGATTTGGAGGTTCCTGGGTCTTATATACACCGAATATAATATGGCTGCAAACCGTCGCGTCTGCTTTAATGGGAATGTGCCATGCCTCTCTCTGGATGTTACATGCCGCCATCGGAGCGGACATACAGGACTACGATGAACTTAACACACAAACAAGAAGAGAAGGCTCTTTTACTGCTTGTGGTTCTTACATTCTTAAGTTAGGAAATGCAATTGGAATTTTTCTTTGCGGTTTTATTATTACGTGGACCGGATTCCAAGCCTGGCATCTTACTCCATCATCTCAAACAATATTCAGACTTCGAATTAGTCTTGCTTCTTTACCGGTACTAGGATTGGTCCTCGCGATCATATTTGTCCTGCGTGTACCCATAACAAAGAAAATGGCTGAAGATATAAGAAAGAAACTCGAGGCGCGCAGAGGCGCGGTATAATCCAACAACGCATTTTCATTGTAGCGCACACTTAAGTGTGCGCTACAACCATTTTATAATCGGTTAAATAAAAAAAATACATGGACACAAAATTCAAGGCACTAAGGTTTGGTACCAGCGGATTAAGAGATACAGTCGAAAACATGACGGATATGGAATGCTATATCAACGCCAGGAGTTTCGTCTCATACTTGCATGAATCCGGGGAGTTTAAGAAAGGCGATACTATAGCCATAGGCGGTGATAGAAGACCCAGCACTTACAGAATTAAAAGGGCTGTAGCTAGAGCCATAAATGATATGGGCGGCTCCGTGGATGATCAGGGACAGGTCCCCAGCCCTGCCCTAGCCTACTACGCGATATGCAATAATATATCAAGCATCATGGTTACCGGCAGTCATATCCCTGCCGATAGGAACGGCATTAAGTTCACAAAACGCTCCGGAGAAATATTAAAATCCGATGAACCCGGTATATTGAAAAATGTTAAAAAGGTCAGAGAAGACGTTTATTCACTATCTGAAAAAGAATCATTATTCAATAATGATGGCTCTTTTAAAGAATCATCTCTTAGCATAATTTCTAAACTCCTGCGAAGTGAATCCTATGCGGGCAAATCAGCGCAACTTTACATTGATAGATATATAAAGGCCTTCGGGGATAGGTTTTTTCCTAAAGGAACAAAAATATTTTTATATCAGCATTCTGCAGTAGGCAGAGATATCGTAAAATCAATTTTTGAAGGCCTAGGAGCCGAGGTCTTCTCACCTAATATGCAGATCAATGGTGAACCTTTAAGGAGCGACACGTTTGTTTCTGTTGATACTGAAAGCGTATCAGATAAAACTTTGGGCATTTTTAAAAAGGTCTTATTGGATAATAATATTAATATAGGAATCACACTTGACGGGGACTCGGACAGGCCGCTTTTGGTCTACAGAGAATACAAGAATGGCAAACCAACAAATAGTGTGAAATACATTACAGGTGATATTTTAGGTTTACTTGCTGTACTGGGCCTAGAAAAGATGAACGTAAAGATAGATGCCGCATGCGTCCCTGTTAGTGCCAATGATTCCATCTCCATGGTCTCAAAAGAAAAAGGCATTGAACTGACCCAGACAAAGATAGGGTCCCCCTATGTTATCGCCGCGATGAATGATTCTATTTCACGCCATCCCGGCAAATGGAATGTATTCTCATGGGAATCGAACGGCGGTTTTTTAACTGGCACTGATCTTGAAATAAAAGGTAAAACCCTTAAGGCCTTACCCACAAGAGATGCAGTGCTTCCGCTTTTAAGCGTTATACATTTGATAATAGTAAGCGGCAAAAATGCCTCGGAAGTTTTGAATACCCTTCCCTCCAGATTTACACATGCCGATAGGAAAAAAGAATTTCCCCAAGAAAAGAGCAAGGCTATAATCGATTACTTAACCCCTAAGGATCTCAAGGATAAAAAAGAATTAGAGGGCATAAAGAAGAAGATAGAAGAGGTATTTGTCGCTTCCGATGGGTTTGGGAAAGTTAAAGATATTAACTACACTGACGGGATAAGGATCTATTTTGACAACGGTGAAATATCACACCTGAGGCCTTCAGGGAACGCGCCGGAGTTCCGGAATTACGCCATCGCTGATTCACCCGAACGGGCAAAGGAGATAGTGCGGGTCGGGATCGAGAAGGTGATCCCTGCACTGGTCGAGAAAGCTGGAAAATAATTAGAAACATGCGAATATAATGAAGAAATACATATTCATACTCTTTTGTGTTTTACTCTTGATATCATACCTGGTTCCTTGCTGCTATCCCGTTAAATGGACACCGGTAAAAGGTGAACACTTTATAGTCTATTACACCCAGGATAAGGGTTTTGCTCATGATGTCTTGAAGGCGTCTGAAAGATACTACAAGCGCATCGCGAAGGATCTCGGGTATCAGCGCCATCAGAAATTCTGGCTCTGGGACCAAAGGGTTAAAATATATATCTATAGCAACCAGTCTGAGTTCATGAAGGAAACAGATAATCCGCCATGGATACACGGAATGGCGTATTATAAAGAGAAAAAAATAGTCAGTTATAACGCCAGTGGGCTTTTTATTAACAGTATACTGCCTCATGAAATAGCCCATCTTATATTCCGGGATTATGTAGGGTTTAAAAGCGACATTCCTTTATGGATAGATGAAGGCGTTGCCATGTGGGAAGAGGAAGACAAAAGAGAGGCGTCCTTAGCAAAGGTACGGCTGGCGATACAAAATAATAATTACATCCGTCTAAGCAAAATGATTAATATGTATAGCATAGAGGGATCGGATCCCAGAACAGTAGGTATGTTTTACGCCCAATCAGCGAGCCTCGTAGGATTTATGATTAAAGAACACGGCAGTAAAAGGTTCGTCCAATTCTGCAGAGAGATGCGTGACGGTGACTCCGTAGAAGAGGCGCTCTGTTCCGCATATGCCAGGTCAATGCCAACATTAAAGCATCTGGAAGATAAGTGGAAGGCCTACTATGCGAAGTAAATTATCCACAGTGTAGCGCACGTTTAAACGTGCGCTACACTGTGGATAATTTCAGAGAATACGATAAAGCTTTGAGAAGCAGTCTTACAAAGTGTGTGCCGGAGTCCATTTCAAGATATTCAGCTCCGATCCTGAAAAGGCCCTGGACTTCCTCCCTACACCATACTACCCTGCATGATATACCAATGGGCGGCTTATAACCGTTGATATAAAGCAAAATATGTATGACACGGTCTGTTTCAAGAGGTTCTTCCGTAAATAAACATATTCCTGTTGCGCTTATATTTAGACTGGTTGTTTCATGGTAATGGTATTGTCCAGACCTGGGTTTCCTATAGCGGACTCGTAATACGACATCATAACGAGAGCTTTTTCTTTTTTCCATCTGCGTTAATAACTGTTCTATACTCGATCTTACATCATACATAACATCTGTTCCTTACATGTATATACCCCCCATCAGTAAAAAAATAACATATTTTTCATATTATGCAAAGTTATCCACAGGTGTAGCGCACGTTTAAACGTGCGCTACACCTGTGGATAACTTTATTTCATACCCGCACTTTTTCCAGCGCTAACTCCATAAATAGCATATCCAGGCTCATTCTGGCTTTTTTCAAGCCCTTATCCAAAGCCTCCCAAAATTCTGATAACTGCACCTCGGACTTCTCTTCCCAGAGGTCGATTTTCTTTAAATAGGGATTGTCTATAATAAGGAAATGCCCAACAAAAACCTCACTTTTTGAAATCTTGGACGGATCCTTCTTTATTCTTTCTATAAGTTCAAGATGCTTAGGTATATCGTATCTCATCATGATAACAGGATCTTTAACCTCCCCTGAGTAGTTTCTAACCTCGCCTACAAGTTCAAGCCCCATAAATTCATAGAAGAATTGGTGTGACGGACTGACTGTCGCGATCAGATCCGTACAACCAGTTTCCACGGCATGAGCATACATAATCCTCATCAATTCAGTGGAGACAGGGCCTTTTCGGAACCTCGGATGTATTGCCAAATTAGTCGCTTCACATATGCGTCTTTCTCCCATATTCCTAATCTTATCTAGTTCCCCCTTAAAAGCAGAATCGCTTGGCAGCCCGAATTCCGGCGTGTCGGGAACTACACTATGCACCCCAACCACCTTATTGCTGATCTTTGCAATAAAAGTAGCCATTTCTATTAATACCTCATAAGGCCTAATACGTATTCTGGTATCATTGGGCTTAATATAACCACTTTCTAAGAAAATATTATAAACTAAATGATAAGCTGATAAAAGGTCAACCGGTTCTATAGCCCTATCTATAATAATTTCACCTGGCTCTCTAAAAAGCCCCATTTTCCCAAATAAACCAATCGCTCGATCTTTTTTCTTATTCCCCTTATTCAATTCCTGTTCAAGTATTTCTGTTTTTGTTGCCATGTTACACCTCACTTTTAATAATAAAATACTATTAATCCCTTTTTCCCGCATCAGCATCGCATGGCTCTTCATGCTTCTTTAATTCATTATTCAGACAGCCTACGATCTCAGATGCCACAGTGATAATTTGATTGCAGCTGAATCCGTAACGGGTCATTTCTATGTAAAATGTCTTGGCTATCATCTTAGCCATTTTTTCAGGATTGCCATCCGGTATCCTGGAAACCATCTCCTTTACAAGCTTTGAAGTCGGCTGCTGCTGAATACCCTGATTTTCATTCTCATTAACGCTTTGTCTAATTTCCTTATTCATGATCACTACCTCCTCTTTTGAATAATTTATGTATTAATCCTCTCATAAACTGTTAGATTACAGAAAGTTAGTTATTACCCATAAAAATAATTAAACCCTCTACTCGTCTCACATATGTATATTCCCATAGGTAGGGTGAAATATAACAGCGTATAACTGGATTTTTCATATTTAACGGACTTGGCCTGCTTTGAGAAGGGTTAATAAGGGAAAAGAAGGTTTACAGTCGTGACAGGGATGTGATCGCTAGTTCGGCTTCGGGGGAAGCGGGGTACTTATCCAGAACTCTTTGATAGGCCATTTTTGCATTCTCCATGTCATTTAGCTTCTCCTCATAGATCACTCCAATAGCGCACTGGGCGATACTGACAATGCGGGATTTTGGATACTTCTTTACCACCTCTTCGAATATCCCTATCGCCTCTTTGTGATCGCCGATCCGATTATAGTACGCCCCTACAAAAAGCAGGAATGGGACATCATACTGTGGATTTGGATGTTTCCTAACTATCGACAAAAATTCTTTAATACTTTCTCTATGCTTTTCTTTTGAGCCGATGGTAACAGCCTCATCAAACATATCGGCTGCCTTCATCAGTTTATCAGGAAGTATACTGGGCTTTTTATCGGAAATATATAAATGCGCCCCTTCCAGTAATTCACGCGTTCTTGTCGTGTATCCGCTTATTAAAAGGGCAACCTGTGGTTTTCTGCCTATAGAATACAGCTCCTCTAGATCCAGCCATTCATCCCGAAGCATTCTGACAGGTTTATCAGGCTTGGCGCCTTTTTGGACTTCGGTTTTGTGCATGGCTTTCACGAACACATCAGACTCGCCGGCTGCTCCAGCAAACTGTGTACTGGTAACCTTTACCATACCATTTAAAACACCAACCCAGGTCTTGTTATATTGCGGCATCGAAGAAACCATGAAATCCGTCCCCAGGGTCTGTACCAGTACCTCATCAGTCTCCACAAGGAATTTTCTCTTATTGTTCTTCCTGCTGTCACAATAAGCCAACACCTTACCCTTATCTACAAAGAAGCGTATCGGACTGCGTAAGGCCCGTTTACTCAGCTGGGCAACTTTGAGCTCCGAGTCTCTTCTCAAGCGCATTGAATATACAGCACCATAAGATATATCCACTATACCGTCATCAAAGGTCTTTACAATATCTCCCCTATCGATCCTCATCTTATTCTGGGCAAACATCCAAGTATTCGTGCCAGCATCAAATATTTTAACTTTACCTTTGATATCATGAACATAGGGTGTCTCAGGCATGAAACTGAATACTATAAGCATAGCCAGCACTGTTACGGGAACAGCTATACGAGCGGGCTGCGGCATGGCAAAGTACACCCGTTCAAGGCCTTCAACACTACCGGATAACCACTTAGCCAGAAGCAGTTTGAACAATAATACAGGCGATCTTTCCGGCAGCTTTTCCAAGGCCTGTTTAAATCTCTTATCTGCGGGATCAGTCATGCCCGGAATATGCTCTTTCTTCAGGGCATCCAGTATTTCCCGCAGCTCCATAAATCTTTTATCATTTTTATTATTCTTCATCTTTTTGCCCCTTAAAGGTATACCCGTATCTCTCCAAAGCGTCGCAACACAGTTTCCTTGCCCTCTGCAGCCTTACTCCAACAGTCATCTTTTTACACCCCAGTATTGTCGCCGCCTCCTCATAACTAAAACCCTGCACATCACACAGGAGCAGAACATTCTTATATTTCTCATCCAGCTTCGTTATGATCTTCTTTATCAACTCCACCCGCTCATCGCTCGGCAGATTGCTGTCCGGCCTATACCTGTCATCCGCCATCTGTTTTGTTATGGCGCTTGAAGCGCCCTCATCCCCCCACAAATCCGCGGAAACTTCTTTTCGACGTTTCCGCTTCTTAAATGCCGTCCTTGCTAAGTTGATCGCTATTTTATATACCCAAGAAGAGAATTGACCCTGCTCTTTGTAGAGCGGCAAGCCTTTGTATACCTCCAGGAATGTCTCCACAGTCACATCTTCAGCGGCCTGAAAATCCCCTCCCATGTACCTGTATAAGAATTTCAGTATACGGTCTTTATACACGCGAAAGAGCGCTTCAAAAGCTTCCTTGTCGCCCTCTTGCGCTCTCTTTATCAACTCTATTTGTCTGGCCTCGTCCATAAGCTATATGATCCCGGCTTTATATGTATAGTCCAAGTTACCGAAAAAATATTTCATGAATTTTCGGGTTTTTCCGCGTATATATTACAGTATATTATATATGCTGATTTTATCAATTACAATATGAAAAAAAAGAGTGGTTTATGTGTCTTTTATTGGCTGGTTACGCCGTCCAGTGAGAACAAGGCCTTGAAATCACTGCCTGTATTATGTACAGACACTGCCTTAACCTGAAGTAATGCTTTCTTAACGGCAAATATGAACTGGCCCATAACATGTTCGAGCATGGATCTATATTTATCCTGAGCGGGTTTTATTACATTTTTATATATACCCAGCGCCTCTTTTTCAGTTTCGGTCAGCCTTGAGGCCTCCTTCTGCAGCAGCTTATGTAAATATATATCTACTATAATACGTTCCTTTGTTTCCTCGAGACCGCCTGAAACTGTCAAATTGCTGATATTAGCTGAGGCCGCAATCGCATCTAGAGACAACAGCTGGCCTAAATCACCATATGCCCTTTGAGTTGAATTAATATATGTACTATACAACTCTCTCTGTTTAGCAAGGAGAATCCCAAGAGCGCTATCAAGCACCTTAAAGTCAACACCCGGTAAGAGGTCTCTCATGGTTTCAGCCATACGAACCGTATGAATAGCCTCTTCGAATTCCTTCAATGTTTCTCTATCCAGATTATCCTGCTCACCATATATGAATTTCGATGCTTCAAGTATGGAATTCTCCGCCTCAGTTCTGTCCATGCCTGATAGCTCGTCAATAACACTTTCCAAATTTATTGCATCGTCATCCAAATAAGAATCCCTGGAGAACCTCTCTATTCCCATAAAAGAAAACCCGTTTCTTCCCATTTTGTCAGCTGTAATTGCGCCGAACATAATCTCATCTAACGCCGCCACATAGACTAACGTATTTATGGTTTGAGTTCTATTCACAGTATAGGTCAAAGCCCCGCTCTGACTTGTCGGAAATGATGTGTCAGTAGGGTTTGACTCGTACCTCGGATTCCCTCGAGTATTCCGAAGATATATCAGCAATTCGCGCATCCCATAGTATCTGGGCACATAAGTGTTTATAGGATTTAAAGGATCTTTATAACCTACGGTATTGTGTACAGAAACATTTCCGTATGTTTGTAAATGACGCATTTCAGGTATGGTTTCTATTTGGATCCCATCGAGATTAAATGTGCTTTTCTTAACCACCACCGCATCCTGTGGCGCGCCCTTCTGCTTCCACACGATTTCCAGGCCTCTATCGCCCCTAACTGTAATACTGGCTATATCAACCATACACAAGTCCGGATCATCCGTAACAGGCACCAACTCATTTACCGTATTGCCATCCTGGTCAAATATCTGCATAGATAAACTGTAATCATTTACTTCTGAAGGCTCCATCCTTGGTTCCAATCCCCAATATTGAGCCCACTGGTTATATGTCCTGTCAGTTTTCTCAAATTCGATAATAAACACCGCGATCAAACCGTTAGGCAGCATTTTATATTCAAGCGGCCTATTATTAACATAAAATATGTTATCCCTTGGGATAGTAGTTGGTTCAGAAATAGGAGCGCCATCCTGGCTAAAAAACTGTATTTTGTCTCTAGTGCCGCCTCCGGCGAGCCATTCTTCCCACCAGAATATATAATTACCGTTCGGCATATCTATAAACTGCCCTCTTCGTATATTTATTATGTTATCCTGAGTAACGTCTGAAAGATAATATTCTTCCGAGGCCCCACCCTCGCTATCATATACTGTATACATCATGAGATACCCGTTTATCATCTTTGTTCCATAATGCGAGCCCGTATATAATACCTGTAACTTGTTATTCGATAATAGCCTTACATTCATAAGTGAGTTATTCGCCACAAAGTTATCGCTAACCCGCCGTAAAGGCCCCAGAGGTTCCCCGGAACGTGAAAAAACCTGCATATGGATCTCATTTTTGCTCCCCCCCGGTACAACCCCTGTCCAGAATATGGCAAAATTTCCATTATCAAATTCGTCTATCCTGTGAAAGAATAGATCACTGGCACTGGTCTGAGTCAACTGAAGCGATGTCTCCATATCGATACCGCCATTTTGATCAAGAACCTTGATATCTATGAAGGATGGAGCGGCGCGTTCATTGCTAATGACCTTGGAAACACAAAGGATATTACCGTCCTTAAGAAGCTTAAAATCCGATACTTTACAGAGATCGCTTCCCCAGACACTATCAAACAAAACTATATAATCTCCGGCAAATGTGCCGTCAGGTTTAAATAGCTGTACTCTTGTGGTAGCGTCGTCTTTATTGGTGTAACTCATAACAAAGTTCCCGTTGCCAAAGTTCTGTAAATCAACATACTCGAAAGATAAATACTTGTAGAAATCAGCCGTGTACCAATCCACACTTCCATAAGGGTCAACACGATTCGAATTTCCGATCTTATGCCTATCCGGTTCCGGTGTTGTGTCCACTATTATCGCGTCATTTATCGATGTGCCATCCGGTGAAAAAACCTGCACCTTCATATGGTGGCGGAAGTTACCCTGTTCCTGGTCATAGATCAAATATATCCATACGAGAGCCAGATTGCCGTCCGCGCATTTGTGCACCTTGAAAACATTCCCCGGAGCATATTTGTCAACCTCATTACTGCTGTCCAACAATATCTGGCCGCCAACTTTCTTTCCGTCCTGGTCTACTATTTGGGCCTTTAAATAGATACCGCCATCCGCGTCCTCATACCTCCACAAGAATAGGAAATCCCCTGTCGATTCGATTTGATAACCCAAATTCGAATAGAGCAGATTTCCTCCGAATACAGTCGTATCCATTTCCACATCTAATTCATTACCATCAGCATCAAATACCTTCATGACCGTCTTTAATCCTATCGACCCGTTTTCAAGGGGAGAGAATTGTTTCCAGTACACAAATGCATTTCCATTCCGGCACTCGGTCACACTAAAACCAGTGCACTTTTTCAGAGGCTCACTGCCGGTCCATTCATTTAAGGCCTGTTCAATCGATAACAAATTACCGTCTATGCCAAAAATAGCCATTTTAACGTCTGTGCTCTCACCTTCCTCCAGGAAGAATAACTTATATTTTCCATCAGAGAATACTGTTTTGTGTTCTAAAATGATGCCATCGGTGCTATTGAGATACTCTACTATAAAATCCGGTTCTGTCCCCTCATCAGCTGGGATTTCAATAGTTTCATCAACTACAGTTATCTCTTCAAGATTATCAGGGATATCTTCCCCTACAACGCTACCGCTACCCCCTGACCTAGGCCCTACCAATGGGAGATCTTCAGGCTCCTCCATATATTCGGGATCTCTACCGGGATTTTCGATGCTGTTTCTCAGATCAATGTTATCTTGATTGGTTCTCAGGAAGGATTCATTATAAATTGACTGAATTAGTCTATCAGGCCCGTAAGTAAACACACCCTCTTCGTCAAGCTCATCCATCGCGCTATCTATATGTGTGTCATCCGCAAATAGACAAGGCGTGGATGAGAAAAAGAACGCCATAGCGACAAAAATCCGTACCAATAATTGGGTTACCTTCATATACCACTACCTCATATATTGAAGAGTATACCGTATTCGCTACTGATAAAGTATACCATATAGCAGCTAATTGTGGATGTTGAATTTCTTACTATTTTATGCCTTAACATAGTTATCCACAGGGTAGCGCACCTTTAAAGGTGCGCTACCCTGTGGATAACTATATAT
>Ga0272441_10006067_pt1 | contig 20540 bp, 16 predicted proteins | sample SSMProp6N_FD_193582 | JGI IMG/M metagenome (GOLD analysis project Ga0272441, IMG submission 193582) | Marine sediment archaeal communities from Little Sippewissett salt marsh, Falmouth, MA, United States - SSM-Prop-6N | ecosystem: Environmental > Aquatic > Marine > Wetlands > Sediment ...
TCTGGCAGATATTACCAGCTTAAAGATCATCACTATTGCCGGTTTTTCCATGGATGCCGGAACCCTGATCTACCCAATCACATTTACACTTCGAGACATGGTCCATAAAATCGCTGGAAGGCAGGCTGCCCGGGTCACGATCGCTGCTGCTGGAGGGTTCAATCTGTTCATGGCTGGTCTTTTCTGGCTTGTCAGCCGACTGCCTTATGATCCGGCTGCCGGTATCCAACCTGACTGGGATGCGGTTCTTGCACCGGTATGGCGAATCGTTATTGCCTCTATCGCCGCAGAGTTAATAGCAGAGTTTGCCGACACGGAAATCTACCACCTGTGGGTAACCAGAATAACCCGCCGCTACCAATGGCTGCGAGTCCTGACGAGCAATGCGGTCAGCCTTCCGATTGACAGCCTGGTGTTTGTCTGGGGAGCCTTCGGAGGCGTGTACACGGCAGCTGTGGTCTGGTCAATTTTCACGGCGAACATCATTCTCAAAGGTGCTGTTACGATCCTCAGCCTTCCATTTATTTACCTGGTGCCTGAAAAAGAAGACTGAAACCACTCCTGTCCCTGTAGATACAAGGCCGGACTACCTTTACATGTTCTGTTAATAAAAAAAGGGCTGCCTGCACTCGCAGAGCAGTCCCTTCATAAACCGGATTCTGCTTCGAATTATTCTTCTTTACTTCGGAGATGCGGGAACAGGATCACCTCGCGAATAGTGGACCGGTCGCAAAGAAGCATGGCAAAACGGTCTATACCCATTCCAAAGCCGCCGGTTGGAGGCATGCCGTAGCGCATCGCCTTGAGATAATCCTCATCCATGGGATGCCTTTCTTCATCATCAGCAGCATAATCGCGCCCCATCTCGAGAAACCGCTTTTCCTGATCCTCAGGATCGTTCAACTCAGTGAATGCATTGCATAGCTCCATGCCGCCTATAAATCCCTCGAAACGCTCAACCGTGTCCGGGTTTTCAGGTTTGCTTTTGGCGAGAGGAGAAATATCGCGCGGATAATCATACAGGAAAGTCGGCTGAATGCAGTTTGGTTCAACATAGGTGGAAAGCAGAGAGTCAATCAGTTTGCCGCGAGTAGACTTCTCCGAAGGTTCATGGCCAAGCTCCATCATGGCTTTCCGCAGCTCCTCTGCAGTCGGACAGGCATCGATATCAATGCCGGCGCCTTCAAGGATCGCTTCCTGAAGATTCATACGTTTCCACGGCGGCGCCAGATCGATCGTGTGTCCGTCATACTGTATCGTAGTGGTTCCAACAGATATTTCAGCAGCATACGCGATCATCTGCTCTGTGAAATCCATGATGTCCCGGTAATCAGCATAAGCCATATAGAATTCGAGTTGTGTGAACTCTGGATTGTGTTTGAAGGATACCCCTTCATTACGAAAATCCCGGCCGATCTCATACACCCGTTCAAATCCGCCGACTAGCAGACGTTTGAGGTAGAGCTCAAAAGAAATTCTCAAATAAAGGTCCTGGTGCAGTTGGTTGTGATGGGTCATAAATGGCTTTGCTGCCGCCCCGCCATATATAGGCTGCAGAATCGGTGTTTCAACCTCAATAAAACCACGCTTGTCAAGGAAGCTCCGAAGTGCCTGAATCATTTTTGCCCGCACCCTGAATATTTCTCGGACATCCTGATTCACCGCCAGGTCTGCATAGCGCTCCCGGTACCGGGCTTCCGGGTTGGCAAAAGCTGCATGGACAACCGTTTCACCTTCTACGACTTCTTCCTTTGCAGTGGGCAGTGGTGTAACAGCTTTCGCAAGCATACGGAAGGATTGAACCCTTAGCGTTGCTTCTCCGGTACGGGTTCGGAACATCTCACCTTCAGCCTGAATAAAATCTCCAAGGTCGAATATTTCCTTGAACAACTTAAAACGTTCTTCTCCAAGGTCATTGGTGCGGAAAAAAAGCTGGACTTTACCGCTTCCGTCCTCAATATGGCAAAAACAGATTTTCCCCATCTTGCGGAGAGATCGGATGCGCCCGACCAGGACAGCTTCGACTGCCTCTGATTCCTCACTCTCTTCGAACTGGCGAATGGCCTCCTGGGTGGTATGTGTCCGTTGAGCCCGGTGAGGGTATCCTTCCTCCCCTGCCTCCAGAAGCCTGGCAAGTTTCGAGAGGCGGACCTGTTCAAGTTCGCTGAATTCTCGCATGGGTATCCTTCCTCGTGCTGTACAAAAGCGTGGAACCCGATCCTTCCTGGTTATAGAAAAAAACCGCCCCATTCCGGTAAACTTGCCGCGAACGAAGCTTTCGATCGGGAGTTATTTAATCTTTTTGATTACAAAGTGCAATTTTCCTGCCGGGGCTGAAACCTCAACTTCATCGCCAACTTTCTGGTTCAGAAGCGCCCTTCCCAGGGGTGATTCATTCGAGATCAATCCTTCCTTGGGTTGTGCTTCTGCCGCACCGACAATGGTATACGTCTCTTTCGAACCGCCATTTTCCTGAATGACAACCGTGCTGCCAATACTGACAACACCCTTATCTTTGGAAGCTTCGATTAAATGAGCGCGCGAAATCATTTGCTCAAGCTCGAGAATTCGCCCTTCGACAAAGGCCTGCTCATTCTTGGCTGCTTCATACTCCGCATTCTCAATGAGTTCTCCATCCTGGATGGCCTCATGCAGACGCTCAGCCACTTCCTGGCGCTTTTCGGAACGCAGATACACCAGCTCATCCTCAAGTTTCTGTAATCCTTCTTTAGTTACATAAATCGCCTGATTCCCCATTTTTCTCCTCGTATATCTTTATCCTCTGACAAGCACTGATTACCAAACCAATTGGACGGAAAAGAAATGACCCTCCAGCTATTTAATGCTGCCGGGGGCCTCCTCTGCCCCTTGGATGATTACCTTGTCAGGCAGATCCTGATTCTTGCAAACAACAGGCATCGATGGATCCTGTCTCCTTCTTTTTTGCGGCTTGTCTGTACAACAAGACGGCTCCTTTTTGATGGTGCCATCAGGATACAAACCCGTATTCCGCTAAAATGACAAAAGGAACTGGGATGGATCCCAGCTCCGGAAACATTTCCTATCGCCGGGGATAATAGCATAATTTCAAAAACCTGTCCAGAACCTGTTAAAATTCTTGAATCACGTTAAATACAGGACGGATTAACCTATTCTTTACATACTCTTTATGTACTATCTCCACTCCGTCAGTTACAATGATGCCAGGCAAAACACCGCCGCAGGCAGTATATGCCAAGGCAATCAATGCCTACTGTACCTTCACAAAGCATGTTCGATAAAGGCAAACCTGGTGAAAACCAGGGACGCAAAGCTATGGGTCTAAGGCCTCCATTGAGGTTATGACTGCCAGGCCGCCAAAAACATCTCTGCAGCATTACCCAAACAGCACTCCTGCAGATAATTTTCCAAAGTGGACCTGGGTCATACCCGGGTCCTTTTCATTTCCCGATGCGTTTCTGAGTTTTACCACCCGGTGCCCGATCGATAAAGGCAAATCCGGTGAAAACCGGAGACGCAAAGCTATGGGTCTAAGGCCTCATCCGAGGTTACGACTGCCAGGCCGCCGAAACGACTGTTTCAATCTCCTCTCCCTCTGGCCCCCACTAGCGAGTTTCTCCGATAAACAGGATTTGCCGGAGGAACGCTACGTGGTTTTGAAAAAGAAGTCATCTCTGATACTGATTATTCTTGCAGCCCTGCTGCTGAAGCCGGGGACATTGATTCCAGTCACAACAGGCAGCGGCCCTGCATTTGATCCGGTTCGCCCTGTACCATCTTTACTTGACTTTATTGAAGTTATCTCGGGAGATGCAGGCGATCAAATAGCCGGTGTGTATGTGGAAGACCTCTTTGCCCTGCCTGTGGTTCAGCAGCCTGCTGACCAGCACGGATATGTATCCCCCTCTCCGGACACAATCACCCAGTTCGGAATGGCTGAGGACTATGGAACAATTGGCCTTCTGGCACATAATTACGCTGCCGGTGACCTGTTTTTCGAGCTGGAAGAGGGGATGGAGATAATACTCATCTTCAGTGACAGCTCCCTGGAACGGTACAGGGTATCATTTACAGCCAGCTACCAGGCACTGGAACCAGAAAACCCGCGCAGTGCCTTTCGCGATCTGACGAACCAAAACATCCTTTCTGCCCCTGATCTTTTTACGCAGGTTTATAATAACCCCGGGGCAGTAACATTTCAGACCTGCATTGCCCATGAAAACAGTCTCAGCTGGGGACGTTATTTTGTCAGTGCCATACCGACAGATGAGTATCTTGCATCCAGTGTTACCACAGAGGTGGATTTTCCAGGTTTTGTATCCTGGTAAAATACTCTGATCCCCCGTCCTGACCAGAAGCAGTCCCCATTTTTTTTAGTTGTTCCAAAAATATGGGGACTGCTTCTTAATACCAATTCGCATATCATCCTCTCACATGATTCAACATCTTTTCATGCCCCCCAAATCTCTATGGATGATATCAATTTCCAAACCGATAGCATCTCAAACCGGCAGGTCAGGCAGATAAAGCCGCAAACCCTGCTTTTCTTCAACATAGGATTTAACTTCTCCATCCAGTGCTTCATAGGAATCCCAGAAAGTCGACAGCTGGGTCTGGTATTCACAAATGGCATTGATCCACCCCTGTACCTCTTCCTCGTCCAGTGGAAATCGAACCGGTTCTGCTTCCGGCATTTCGAGATCTTCCGGAAGCTCCATACCACGTGCCGCATAAGGAAAATCAGGGTAGTAACGCACTTTAACTTTCATCTGATCCACAACCATCCGAAGAAATCGATGGTCAACATGCCCCCCCAGCCCCAGCGGTGCATAGACGGTCAGAGATTCATGCATATGCTTCTGGATTGCGGATGAGATCGATGGTATCGCTCTTTGCTCAACAACATGTACCGGGCCAAAGATGGCTTCTTCTGAGGCATACAGGAAACCCTGTTCCGGGTTCCTTCTGTAGATCGCTTCGGGGAATTCAAGATGAACGGCTGTTGCATCCAGTCGCGCACAGGCCATCCTGTCCTCTGCACGACGCATGGCAATCCCTTCCCGCCCGATCCCCCACCTGTCATGAAGCTCCTGTGCAAAGGGGGATAACGATCCTTCCGGAGGATCACCGGAAAAAACAGTCAGAACAGTCACACGGTCACCCCGAGCCGATTGCTGCAGAATGCATCCTCCACAGGAAAAAACGACATCATCAAGATGCGGTGAGATATAGAGATGATGCTTCATGAGAGAATTTCCCTTGTATCATTATAAAAATACTGCTCCGGCTTTCCAATCGATCCTGCGATACTTGCGTTTCCATAATCCTGCCGGGAGAAGTATTGCAGAAACTCAGTACCATGTTGACGAAGAGAAGCAAGGGGTGTTACAATTCCTGCGCTTGGGCCGTTAGCTCAATTGGCAGAGCAGGTGCCTTTTAAGCACAAGGTTACAGGTTCGATTCCTGTACGGCCCATTTTCTCTCCAGCTGCCGCCTCCGGGCGGTGTTTGTTTATCCGGCTTTAAAAATCCGGGTATGTATTGTACACACTTCCAGCCTTTTCATTAAGAAAAATCATCAGTTTGCCGTTTCCTGATTTGTCCAGTATAATAAACACATGTTCAGTATACTGGACTCATTGGAGCAAACTGAATGACAAAAAAACTGAGGGTGCCTGCTGCAGACAAGACACTGCAGGTGCTTGAAATCGTACGGCAACAGTCCTCTACCAGCATCCAGAGCCTGTTGGCGCAGGTTGATATCTCCAGAAGTTCGCTGTATGCCCTCCTGCACACATTAAAAATGATCGGATACATAGAACAGCGCGGCGAGCGCGGCAGCTACCAGCCCGGGCCCCGGCTCACTGCCTGGAGCCACACTTCTCCACTGGAACCACAAGACCTTCTTACCGCTTTCTACCAGGAAATCGATACGCTTCCCCTGAATGAAACAACTGCACTTATCCGCATGGTACAGGGCGACCCGATTACACTTGCCCAGATCGAAAGTACCCAGCCGATCCGGGTTGTACTCGACAGCGGGCAGAAAGTCCCGGATTCGTTGTTCTCGCTTTCAGCTGTGCTGGAAAACCGCACATCCCGATTCCCTGATGATGGCTATATAATCAGCGAGGAAGAAGGGATCCATGCCATAGCACTGCCCGTATGCCGTGACGGTGTCCACCCGGATGCAGCCCTCGTCGTCTGTTCGCCCGGCAGCCGTCGATCCAAAGAAGATCTTTTGTCCATCCTGCCTGAACTGCGCGAAATGGCGGCACGGCTTTCCTACCGCCTTGGAGCTCAGGTATACACCCCATTCCAGGAAACATCACCGAAATCTCTGCCGCTGACCCGTACAATGAGCCCTTCCGAGATCGACAGCTTCCTTGAACGCCCATGGGCAGCACGATTGGCATGTGTGCGCCCGGATGGCACACCGCACGTTGTACCGGTCTGGCACCAGTGGGACGGCAAAAGCCTTTATCTTCTGGCCTGGCCCGACTCTCTCTGGGCAGCGTTTCTTTCTGACAATCCCTCTGTTTCCATCACGATTGATGAACCCTGGACACCCCACAGGCGTGTATCGATTCGAGGCAAGGCAAGGCGTCTGGAGAATGTTGAACTGCCGGCACCGAAAAAAGAGTTCATGGAGCAATTCTTTCTGCAATATTTGAGTCATTCCATTCCACTGGAATCACCTGCCTGGCAGGCGGATCCGTTCCGGGTTCAGCCTGAAACCGTGAACGGATGGGTTGGCCTCCAAACAGGAACACCTGATGGAAATTAAAATTAATCACCTTTACCACAGTTTCAACCAGCAGGCCGAGCCGGTTCAGGCGCTTGAGGATATCTCCCTGGATCTCGTATCCGGCGGATTTACCGCCATCGTAGGTCCCAGCGGCTGCGGCAAGTCTACACTGCTTCGTCTGCTTGCCGGGCTGCTCCAGCCGACCTCCGGATCAATTCTGATCGACGGAGCGCTTCCCGGGCAGGCAGCAGCCAGAAAGCAGATCAGCTGGATGGCACAGAGCCCTGCTCTCCTCCCCTGGTACACAGTCTACAAGAACGTAGAACTTGCAAGAGAGGTCAACCCCCAGAACCACAACGGCACCACACCGAAGCAGCTTCTGGAAATGATGGACCTTCTGGACTTTGCAGATGCATATCCGCACCAGCTCTCCGGCGGTATGCAGCAGCGTGCGGCACTTGCCCGCGCACTATCGCTCGCACCGCGTTTATGGCTGATGGACGAACCCTTTGCCTCACTGGATGCGCTTACGCGCGAGGAACTTGGCCGTGAAGTGCTCCAGCTGTGGGCACAGTTCAAGCCGACTGTGGTCTGGGTTACACATAACATCCACGAAGCCGTACTGCTGGCCGACAGGGTTGTCGTTCTCAGTAGAAGGCCGGCAGAAGTCCTCGACGACTTTCATATTTCACTGCCGCGCCCGCGCTCGGAACTGCAATCCGGCTACCAGACAACCGTACAAAAGATCCGTTCTTCACTTGGGATCGTCCTATGAAGGAAAGATCAAAAGACGGCATACACGCAGCCTGGATACTTCTGCCCATCCTCCTGGGCTGGGAGCTGATCGTAGTCCTTGCACAAATTCCCGTTTATATCCTCCCGGCGCCATCACAGGTTATCTTCTCATTAACCACCCGGCTCCCTGAGTTTACACATGCCGCATTGATTACCGGTGGTGAAGCGCTTGCCGGATTGATACTTGGTTTTATAACTGGAGCGGCAACGGCTCTGGGGCTCGGTATCTGGCCCAGGCTGGAACGTTCGATCATGACAATCGCCATTTTTATAAAGTCCACGCCTATCGTCGCCGTAGCGCCGCTGCTGACAATCTGGTTCGGCTTCGGCATACTGCCAAAAATCATCATTACCGGCCTGATGACCTTTTTCCCTGTGCTTGTAAACGTGCTGTCAGGCCTTCACGCTGCCGATCCCGCCCTGCTGGATGTATTCCATTCGTGGAAAGCCAGCCGGCGTGAAATCCTGTGGTATGTCCGAATTCCAGCCGCTGCACCTTACGTTTTTGCCGCATTAAAAGTAAGTGGTCCACTGGCTTTTATCGGAGCCGTGGTTGCTGAATGGACCGGGGCTTCCGGCGGATTGGGGCGGACCATGTGGATGGCATATACAAACCTGAATCTCCCCATTCTGTTCGCTGCTGTATCGCTGCTGGCAGGATTAGGTATGCTGCTTTTTTCAGGACTGACTTTGCTTGAGAAAAAGATGGTTTTCTGGATGAATCCGGAAACATGATCCAGGGGGTTTGAACATGACTGTTCCATTAACCCGTCATAGAGGAGGCTTCATGAAACGCTTTTTTTTCGTATCCATTCTGGTGCTGGTGCTACTTGCGGGCTGTACCGGCGATTCAACACCGGATTCGCTGGTTTTTATGGCGGGTTACAAACCACAGGCGAATCTACCCTTCGTGGGCGTGTACGTTGCCCAGGAAAAGGGATTCTTCGCCGAGGAAAACCTGGACGTCCGGATAGAACACTCTGCCGGTGGAGGGGAACACCTCCAGCTCCTGGCTGCCGGCGACGTACACGTAACAACGCAGGACGCTGCTGTTCTGCTTCAACGCCGTGCTGACCCGGGGATCCCGCTGGTTTCAATTGCACTGATTGGACAGCGAGGCCAGCAGGCTTTTGCCGCTCTCGAATCCAGCGGCATGGATACCCCTGCGGATTGGGAAAACCACCTCGTTGGTTTCAAAGGCACACCGCCTCCTGATCTGTACCTTCTGCTGGAAAAAGCGGGAGCAGACATGGATCTCGTTGAGCTTGTCAATGTAGGCTTCGATCCCCGTGTTTTGAGCGAAGGCCAGGTAGATGTGTATCCCGTATACAATTCCAACGAACCCTGGCTGCTGCAAAGTTGGGGGTACGACCTCACCATCTGGCACCCTGCCGATTATGATGTTCCCTCTCTGGGCCTTACCTATGTTACTTCGGATGAAATCCTGGATCAGGATGCAGATAAACTCACCCGTTTCCTCAGAGCCTCACTCAGGGGTGTTGCCTATGCTGAGGAGAACATCGAGGAAGCAGTCGACATTGTGCTTGTCTATACAGGCGACAGCGCCGACCGTGATCATATGCGCTTCATGCTCGAAACAGAGATCGCTGATGCACACAGCGGTCTTTCAGCCGGCGAGACTGTCGGAAGCCAGGCACTTGAACAGTGGCAGGATCTTGCTGACCTGCTTCAGCAGGTCGATTTGCCGGTGCCGGAAGACGTCCAGAATGCTTTTACAAACAGCATTCTGGATCAGGCTGTGCGTTAAGCGCCTGAAGTGCACTCCCATCCTTATCCGGTTCGTGCTACACTTCCCGTAATAAAAAACCTAACCGTGTGACTCAGGCTGGCCGAGTATCGACCAGCCGACAGCACATGGATTTGGAAGGAGTTTTGATATCCATGTCCCGAAAAATATTCCTCTCTGCGCTGGTTTTAATCCTTTCGACGCTGGCCTGCAGTGTGTTTGCGCAGCCAACCGGGCAGGTGCCAACACCAAGGCCTGTGAGCACCCTGCTTCCCGCCGAGTCGGTTCAGACGAGTACAGCAGACCCGGATGAGCCGGTTCTGATTACAGGGACCATTCCCTACACCTCGCCTTTTTTTGTAAACTCTATCGCAGAGCCTTTCGTAATGCTGGAAGACCAGGCAGGATTTGCTGCGCGCGACAAGGAATTCGCTTTCCCGGTGGAAAGCCAGATGCTTGGGCCTGTCCAGCTGGTCGAAGAAGGCCTGCTTTCCTTTACCCTCCCGCTGCCCGTTATGCCCCAGGGCACACTGTTGGATGTAGACCAGGATGGCGAAGAGGATATTGGCGTTATGGTTTTCCAGATTGCCTATTGGTCCAATACCTGGGGTGACCCTTTCCTTGAGGAGCGCGACGGTACAGGCTGGTCAACTGCTTATACCGCTGCTATCACCGACCCGGACCGTGAAGATGAAATTGCCGGAGGCACTATCCTTATCTGGTCCCCGAACGATCAGCAGGCTTTCCCGACCGGGTTTGGTGAAGACGAAATGCTGTTCACTGCGGATGATCCCACCACACCTGTAGCTGCTGGCTACAGCTTTGTGGATCTGGATGAAGAACCATTCCGAATTTACAAAGAACGCCAGGCCAGCTTCGAACTCGTGGAGGGAGAAAGCGCTGTTACCGACCTCTCCGGCTTGAGTTATATAGACGCGTTTGAAACGTTATTCGCAAAAGCTTCGGTCGAGTATCCGTTCACGGAAGACAAGCAGATCGACTGGGAATCACTGCACGACGAATTCAGCGCTCGCATGCAGGATGTGACATCCGATGTAGATTTCTATCGGGTTATGCACGATTTTGTCCTGCGCATCCCGGACGGACACGTGGGCATGACAATCGACCCGAATGTTTTTTATGAAGAACAGGGTGGAAGTATCGGACTTGTCCTCAGAGAACTGACTGATGGCCGAGTGCTGGTTGTGGAAGTGATCCCGGAAACTGCTGCAGCTGCAGAAGGAATTGAGATCGGGGCTGAAATCACCGGGTGGAACGGAAGCCCCATCCAGGAGGCTATCCAGATGGTGGAGCCTTACTTTGGCCCCTATTCCACACTTCACCACAAACGTCTCGAGCAGGTGACTTTCCTGACCCGCACCAGCCCTGGTGCTTCCGTTGAGATCAGCTATAAAAACCCCGGCGGCTCAGAAGTAACGGCAGCCATGACAGCTGAGGTCGAATATGATTCGCTGTTTGCTGCAATCGAAGCATGGAACCAGGATGAACTTCTTCTTCCTGTGGAAGGCGAGGTACTCGAACCGGTGGGTATCGGGTATGTTTCCATTTCAACTTTTTCAGACGATCTGAACTTGATGGCTCGACTCTGGGAATACTACCTGAATGGTCTGATTGACAATGAGATTCCCGCCCTGATCATCGATTTGCGTAATAACGGGGGCGGAAACGGCGGGCTGGCCATGGACTTTGCCGGCTACTTCTTCGATGAAACGATCGTCCTTTCAGAACGTTCCTATTACAACGAATTGACTGGAGAATTCGAGCCCCTGGGCGTGCCAACACGCCTCGAGCCCGGACCGTTCCAATACAATGGCGACATTGCTGTTCTTGTGAGCCCGAACTGCGCAAGTGCATGCGAAGGGTTTGCCAATGCACTCACACAGAACAGCCGTGCAATTGTTGTTGGCTACGCCCCGACGGCAGGCATGTTCGGCGAAGTGGGCCGCGGACAATACGAACTTCCGGGAGATTACTCCCTGCAGTTCCCGACAGGCCGCCCGGAAACCCCGGATGGCGAGCTGCTGATCGAGGGAGTGGGTGTAATACCTGACGTCCTCGTTCCTGTCACAGAAGAGAGTGTCCTGGGCACCACAGATGATGTGCTGGACGCCGCCGTGGATGCCCTGCTGGATAGAATGTATTGATTGGTATACGCAGCACAGGAAAATACGCAGCCTGCTGCGATGGATATCGAAACGAAGCAAGGCAGCAGCTGTTCGTCTCTGCGTCTTTGCGTTGATATTTAACACAAAGACGCAAAGGCGCCAGGCACACCGATTGTGATGAGATGTCAACGGTGTAAAACTCATTCAAACCCAGCCGCTGCCCGAAACGATACCACAGGCTGAAAACTGGTATGATTAACAAAACAAAATTTGAACATGATTGGAACAGGCATGGCCGGTTTAGAACACTTTGATCTTCTTGCCCCACTGTACGATCGTTTTATCCATCCCCCGGACACAACTGCCTTGCTGGAGCTGCTGGACCCCGATCCCACAGCAGTTTTGCTGGATGCCGGCGGCGGCACCGGTCGTATCGCCAAACTTGTCTCGGACCAATTCCATTCAGTGGTCATTACCGATGCCTCACTTCCAATGCTCCGCGAGGCCAGAGGCAATGAAAATTTTTCACTGTTTTCCTGCTACACAGAAAGCCTCCCCTTTACAGATACATCTTTCCGAAAAATTATCATGGTAGACGCCCTGCACCACATCATCGATCACCGCCAGACACTTGCGGAACTCTGGCGTGTGCTTGCTCCCGGCGGGACGCTTGTTATTGAGGAGCCCGACATACGCCTCTTTGGGGTCAAACTGCTGGCCCTCGCCGAAAAGCTTGCCCTCTTTCGCAGCCACTTCCTCTCACCAGTTCGAATTGCTCAAATCCTGACCGAACTGGGAGCAGAACCCTCCATACATCCAGACCCGCCCAACGTACGTGTGGTCGCGAAGAAACCGCACCAGCCTGACGCTTAAGGTATCCCTGCGCTCCGGTCCATTCCAGTTTCCCCCTTAATGATTCATACCGCTCTTCAAGGCAAATATTGAGAAAAAGCATCATCCATCAAGAGCTGACGCTGTTTCTTTTCCAAGGAATTAACTCCAAAAATACATTCCAGGATTAGACATGAAAAACCCATCATGGTATGATTCCTGCTACATTATGGCTAAGAAAAAGAAACAGCAGCAATCGAATAAAAGAAAAAGGAAGATCAGTTTCCAGCAAATCATTTTTGCATCTATTGCAATCATTATGATTGTATCCTTCCTTGTCTCCCTGGTTATGTAGTACTCATGAGACAGAGGGGGAAAACACTGATCTTGCACGCTGATAGTTGGCCTTTCCAGGTTCAATTTATGTTCTTTTCACATGATTGAAAAGATAATAGTACCGTGGAGCTATATGCTGAAAGGTAACTGTAAGGCAAACTATAATCTAACTATGCTATGCTAATACTGTAATAGCAAAATAGCTTGCACCGCAATACTGGGACATAACCCATAAAAAACTTTAGAAAGGTGGTGAAAAACATGTTATTTGCACCGAAAGAGAAGGGACAGGGCTTGGTTGAGTATGCATTGATCCTTGTTCTCGTGGCCGTCGTCGTGATTGCAATTCTGTCATTACTTGGACCTGCGATCGGTAACGTATTCAGTTCAGTTATGAACAACCTATAGCCATCGTTTCATTTATTTGGGGGTCTTCGGATCCCTACAGCAAAGAAAAAAGGAGCTGCCCGCAAGGGCGGTTCTTTTTTTAAATCACCCTGGACAAAATTACATATACAACGCATGGGGCTTGTTATCTTGCAATTCAGAGTGCGCTCGCCCACATGCAAAACCAGCCACGATTTATCAGGAACAATTTTGACACTTTCTTCACATATTAAAAGAAATGGGCTAACAGAAAGAGGCTGTCCTTCACATCAGACAGCCCCTTGAATCCGACTCAATCAGCCGGCTGAACAGAATGCCGGTTTATTCAGTACATTTTTACTTCGGGAACCTTGTCAGTACTTCAGCCTGGCTTGGAACATTCATTTTCTTCCCAAGGCCAAGATCGGTGACAGCCGGAATTTCTCTCCCCGCCGCACCCTGGAAGATGTAAATCTGCGTTCCAGCCTTTTTCATCTTCGATTTTATTACTGCCTGGCCGAGGATGTAACCATCCCGATCAATCGCGCAGGATGTAACCTTGCCGATAATCCTGCCGCGATCATCCACAACTGGATCACCTGTATGCGCCATCCTGACGGATTTTTCCAGGAAGCGGAACCGTACCAGATCGATTTTTCGCTCTTCTTCCTGCTTCAGGAACGCTTTCCGGCCCACGAACCAGGGTTTGTAGGTTTTGACATACGCAGCAAAACCAGCATCACCGACACCAAGATTCATGCCTCCAGCCATTTCATGGCCATAGAGCGGCAGTCCGGCTTCCGTTCGCAGCGAATCGCGCGCTCCCAGGCCTACAGGCTTAAGGCCGAGCGGTTCTCCAGCCTCCAGCAGCTTCTTCCATAACTCTGTGCTTTTGTCCGGATGGACAAAGAGTTCATATGCAATACGTTCACCGGTGTAGCCGGTTCGGCTTACCACCAGGTCTATACCGCCAAACTCACCTTCCATCACACCCGCCCAGGGGAGTGTCGCCAGCGCCTTGCTGCTGTCTGTATCTGTACCAAGCGCAAGAAGAATCTCCCGGCTCTTCGGCCCCTGGATAGCAATGTCAACACGCATACGTTCTCCCTGTTTGGGATCGCGCAGGTCGCGCAGCTCGAAGTCAAGCCCGGTAAGCTTCGCCCAGGGCCGTTCCCGGTCTATACAAACCTCGCCGTCCTTGACAGCATTCAACCATGCCCAATCCTTATCGTCATTGGAGGCATTGACAACCACGAGGAACAGCTCCTCACCGCGCCGATAAACCATGGTGTCATCGATGACATTGCCATCCGGATCAAGGAACTGGGTATAGTGTGACTCCCCGACTTCCAGTGTAAAAACATCATTTGTAACAACAGTGTCGAGAAATGCTGCAGCTGACGGGCCTTCGACTTCATAAACACCCATATGGCTTACATCAAACAGGCCTGCAGCCTCCCGGGTGGCCAGATGCTCTTCGAGCACAGAACTGTATCGCACCGGCATTTCCCACCCGGCAAAGTCAACCAGCTTCGCACCCGTTGCCTTATGTGTTTCATAGAGTGCCGTACGGCGTGGCTTGTCTGCAGGCTTTTCTTCCCATACAAAATCCGGAAGCGCTTCAGCTTCAGCCTCATCATCACCAACATCGATATACCAGGGCTTATAAAGTCCATCGTGAGCCAGGTCTACATCCGGTTGGGAAGATACCACCTCCTCCAGCTCTACAATGAATGGGCCCGGGATTTTCCTGTGCAGATCTGCATTGAAACCGATATAGCCATCTGAAAGGTCTCGAAGCCAGGTCAGCACCAGATTTGCCTTATCCTGTGGAACATACAGTTTGAAATCGTCCAGAGCTGCACGTTCCAGCACAGCGGCAATATCTTCCCCATTGGCAGTCAGGGAACATCCAACTGCGCTCCCGACTTCTATCTCTTCCGGAGCTGCAGATGTGGTCCAGCGGAGTATTTCAGCTATTTTCGCGGACTGGAATCCGATCCTGGCGAATTTCCCGGATGGAACCTCATCATCCAGGTAGTAGAAGTGAGGATACCCGTGTTTGGTGGGCGTAAAATCTTTCCCCATACTCTCGGCCAGATCGCGAACACGGCTCTTGATTCTGTTGAGCACAGCAAAATCGACTTTCGCCCGCCGCAGCGGTCGTCGTCGTCCAGCGATGGAATAGGGTGTACATGCCTTGAGGAGATCGGCGATCATCTTTGCCAGCTCGATTGTCTCCTTCTCCCTGAAACCGCGCTCGGTGATCCAGTGCGTTCCCATCCGGACACCGGAAGGCCGCAAGGCTGAGGTGTCACCGGGAATGGTATTACGGTTGGCGACAATGCCGGCAACATCAAGGATCCGGGCAGCCTGATCCCCTGAAAGGGTTGTGCCATCCGGGCCGACAATGGATTTGCAGTCGATATTCAGCAGGTGGCTGTTCGTGCCGCCGAAAGAAATCCGGAGGCCTTCCTCCTGGAGTGTTTCAACCATCACCTTGCTGTTCTTGAGTGCCTGGCTCTGGAGTTCGATAAAACGGTCCGTTTTGGCCAGTTTGAACGCCGCTGCCTGGGCAGCGATTGTATTGAGATGAGGCCCGCCCTGCTCGCCAGGGAAAACAGCCCGGTCGATCATCCGTGACAGTTTCTTCGAGGTTGTCAGAATAGCAGCACCGCGCGGCCCGCACAGGGACTTGTGGGTGGTGAAGGTAACAACATCTGCATAGCCAAGCGGCGATTCGATCACGCCTGCCGCTACCATGCCTGCGATATGGGCAATATCCGCAAGGAAGTATGCCCCCACGGTATCAGCGATTTCCCTGAACCGTTTCCAGTCCGGGATCCAGGAATAGGAAGAGTAGCCCGCGATAATCATCTTTGGTTTATGCTCGCGTGCAATTTCCTCCACCCGATCGTAATCGATTCGTTCGGTTTCAGGATCCACACCGTAGTGAACGATGTTGTAGAACTTGCCGGACCGGTTCACCGGAGATCCGTGGGAAAGATGGCCGCCGTGGAGCAGATTCATTCCCATAACAGTATCGCCGAGATTGACCAGGGCCTGGTAAACGGCATTATTTGCGGGTGCACCGGAAAGAGCCTGAACATTCACATAGATCATTTCAGGGGTAATTCCGTTGGCTGCAAAAGCTTCAGAGCAGCGGCGCCGGGCGAGTGCTTCGAGGGTATCCGCGTACTCCACTCCCTTGTAATACCTCGGGTCGGAATAGCGGCGGTATTCTGCGAGCCTCATACCATAATCCAGGATTTCCTCTTCGGTCATACCAATAGAATCTGCAGGAGGATAACCTTCAGCATACACGTTCTGGAATGAGCTTGACAGCGCCTCTCGCACGGCCATGGCGGCAGTGCTTTCTGACGGAATCAGAATGAGCTTTTTATGCTGGCGCTCACCTTCCAGACGTGTTAAGTCATACAGGTCCTTATCCAGTTCCTGCAGGGTACCGCGAACAATAAAATCGGACATAGTTGTCTCCCAGATGGAATAGAAAAAAAGATAGGTACTATTTGTCAGGCAATTAAATTGTAAGACCTGATTTATCCACGGGTCAAGGAAGGCCATCACACTTTCAAGCGTCATTTGACCTCACCCTTAATTCTAACCAAAATCCCGGGAAACGTAACAAATTCCCCATGAATCCCCCTGCTTGATTAACCAAACCAGACTGACCTGTTCCATTTGCATCTCTGTGACTTAGGGCAACTCTCTGACAGAGGACGTTCAGAATTTAACACAAAGACGCGAAAGCGCAGCGTAATCCCCTGAGCAATACCTTACGTATTTTGTCTCCTGGAAAAACTGTTGAATGGCTAGAATCAGAATTGATTTATTCCATGTATAAACCTACAATACAACAACCAAGAGAACTTGTCTCTGAGTCACTTGCCTTCTCCAGACAACAATTGACCTATGGGTCTCATGCTTAATTTTTCAGATTAATATTCGATGGAATAATTCGCTTTTATCAGTGGATATGATTCACAAGAACGTTGAGTTAAGAAATCAATAACCTATAAAAGAAGGTGTAATACTTATCTTTTTTATATTCTAAAGATCCCTGTTCCAATCCGTTGAGAAACCTAATCTTTTTATAAATTCAAAAGTATTGGACCATGAGATACCAAACGAGTTACAAATATCTGGAATATGTTTATTTGCTCTCGTTTTTCTTGGCTTTGAATTCTCAGTAGTTACAATATTCCTTAAAGTAGGATCTTTTAAAGCGTACGCAACTAAGAACGGATCTCTTCCTAGTCTTTGTACTTCATCATCAGCAAGATCCGACGCATATCCCTGATCTAAAACGATCTGGATTAAAGATATATCTACTTCCTCTTCAAAAAGTAATGCTTGTTTTGTTTCCTCCATTTTTATCCATACAGCTAAGGCATCATTTCCATTTTTTAGTTCTTCATATATCTCAATTGGTATTTTCACTCGTCCATGCAATCCCTGAAAAACTAACCAACCCCAAAATTCAGGAACTCTATCCAGAGGGTAATAATCTCGATTGGCATCAATGAGAACATTTGCATCTAGTAAGAATAGCATTTCCCCCTCTCTTTATCAGGAGTTTACTGAACTGTGTTCCTGAAACAGATTTTGCACATTTTTAGGAGCTACTCCTAAAACTGTACTGGCCTTTGTTGTTGTTAAATCCCCGCCGTATATCATCTGTTGAACTTGCGATATCAGGTTCTCGCCTAACCTATGACGGCGTACTACATAATAAGTTGGCCCGCCCCCCTCACTCCCTCGTCTTTTCTCTTTCTCGCTTCGCCTATAATCAAGCCAGAAATTTTTATAATCAGAATTCAGTTGCATCCAGGTTTCACGATCGATCCTGCTTGTAAGATATAGTCTGTAAGCAACCATGGAACTGCTTAGATTCCGAGAATAAGCAAAATCAGAGATATTATCCCTTAAACTCTTATATTCTTCTTGGTTTTCAAGAGTAAAGCTACTAAGCACCTCTTTTGGTAAGAGGAATTCGCTAGCAATAGAATTACAATATTTCTCAATTCGGTTTTCAGAATATGAACCACTGATACCCGAATATCCAAGCCATAGATGGACTAATTCGTGAATCAAGGTGAAAGACCATGCTGCTTTGGAATCATTATCATTAATAATAATAAATGGTGCGATTTTATCCGAAACAGTAAATCCCCTAAATACATCCACACTGAATGCTGTGTGATAGCTGCCAAGGTCGCCAATTAAAAGAACGAAAACTCCCGTTTTCTCAACAATAGCTCTTAAAAAGTTAAAAGCATCTGTAGCATCATTTCTGTCATAGAAATCCTCTACATTGTTGAAATCCATTTCCTTTTTCAACAATGTAACAACAGAACTAGTATCCACTTCAGTCGTTATTGAACCCACAAAAGACAAGTTGATATCATCTTCATCATCCTCAATAACGGAGCGAAGAATACCCTGACGAGCTTTAACATCACGTATCAAAGCGTCTATCTGACCATTAATGAAAGCCGGATAGGTTCCAGGTAATGTCCTGAAATCTTGTCCTCGATCTCCCTTACGAGGAGGTTCCTTCATATAAAAAACAAGTAATGGGCGACGATACTGTTTAGCCATCTTGAGGAGTAACGGTCTGGATGGTTCAGTTGTTCCGGATTCAAGGGAGGTGAGTCGGGATTCAGGGGATTCACCACGAGCCTCTCGTAAACCTATCTTCTTTGCTGCTTCACTTAAGGTAAGTCCTGCAGTCTCTCGTGCCCATTGGAGAATTTCCGGATTAACTTTAGGCATTATTACACCCCAATGAATGATGCATAAATATAAATAACCGGGCAACAATCATAGTATACAAAAAATTTCCCTCTTATTATAACCATTTCTAGATAGCCTGAGTAAAAGTACTATTTTGCCCTATATCAACATTGTTGTATAGTAGAAGGCAGTTGGCTTGAAGTACAAGCCGGCGCGAAGCGGGGATAATCCAATTCTACAAGGGGGCTTTATGCCAATACCTTATGCTTTACTAACGAATTATCTTACGACCGACCCTGATGACTGTTTTGCCCTGATCCGTCCCATAGGGGTGCTGAGTGAGGAAGATATCATTAAGCGAATGCTCCGGCGCGGTACAACGATGGAAGAAGCAGATATCAGAGGAGCACTGCAGCTCTTCACGAGCGAAGTTGAAATGGCGCTGCTTGAGGGATACACAGTCCATACAGGCCTGACCAATTTCGGCAGCCGCATCCTCGGTGTCTTTGACGGCCGGGATGACCAGTTCAGCGACGACCGGCACACACTCCTGCCGCGTGTTAACCCCGGCAAGGAACTTCGCCAGGCGTTCCGGGATCAGGCGCATACCACAAAGCAGGAGCGCAGCAAACCGCAGCCTGCGCCCCTTTCCCTGGAAGATGTAACCACCGGGGAGATCAACAGCGCAATCACACCTGGCGGTATGGCTGTGCTTATGGGCCACAGGCTGCGTTTCAAGGCTGAAGAAGAAGCTGAAGGCATCTTCATCGTCTCTGAAGACGGCAGTGCAGTGAAAGCGGGCGCTGTTGCCATCAACAAGCCCGGCAGGCTGGTATTTATGATCCCGGCTGACCTGGCTGGAGGTGAGTACAGCCTTGAAGTCCGGGCTTCGCAGCCGGGCGGATCGGATGTCCGCACCGGCATCCTGGACGAAACCCTGTACGCAGCAGCCTAGACAACCGACACCGTTCCAATCCCCGCTTATTTCCCAGCCCGCTTCAGATCGGGCTGGTTTTTTCACGGGATCATGGAAGCAAGTAAGGATTTGTACTAAAACCAGGTAAGGTTTTAGAGCAAGACCAAGTGAGGTTTTAGTGGAAAACCAGGTAAGGTTTTAGAGCAAGACCAAGTGAGGTTTTAGTGGAAAACCAGGTAAGGTTTTAGAGCAAGACTACGTAAGGTTTTTATCTTGAAACCTTAATCAGCCTGGCTATGGGAACTGCATCAGATAACCCACTCCGAACATGAAAACAGACTTGTTAAAGATATCTTCAATGTTCGAAGCTGATTTAATAATTTCCATTAGCTAAGTATATATAATACTCCAATAAGAATGGATAAAGCTATTTTTGGAAGCAGGAAAGTATTTTAAAAATTAAATTCTTCAGAGTTGAAAAATATTGAAGGCCAATCCAATACTCCAATTTTATCCACTTACCGATTCCATTTATTAATATCAGGGTATTTGGCCATTATTTGTTTTACTTCTTCCAAATATGATTTGTCTAAGTTGAAAACCGCCACCCTGCCCCACTATGGAGTTAAAATCAAAAGAAAACTGAATAACAGCTCTGCCGATTTTTCTGCAGCGCATAGAGAATGGAGCAAAGCGACATTCTCTTAAATAAAAAAACGGCTCTGCCGTTTTTTCTATAGCGTATAGAGAATGGAGCAAAGCGGCATTCCCCTAAACAAAAAAAGCCACGCCGATTTTTCTATAGCGTATAGAGAATGGAGCGCAGCGACATTCCCCTAAACAAAAAAAGCCACGCCGATTTTTCCACAGCGTATAGAGAATGGAGCGCAGCGGCATTCCCCTAAACAAAAAAAGCCAC
>Ga0272441_10006068_pt1 | contig 20538 bp, 21 predicted proteins | sample SSMProp6N_FD_193582 | JGI IMG/M metagenome (GOLD analysis project Ga0272441, IMG submission 193582) | Marine sediment archaeal communities from Little Sippewissett salt marsh, Falmouth, MA, United States - SSM-Prop-6N | ecosystem: Environmental > Aquatic > Marine > Wetlands > Sediment ...
TGTAACAGGGATGGTCAGGCCTGTTATATCTTCGATGTCGATCCTCCGGAAACGCCTGAACTTGTGTACACGATGAATCCGTCGGGCGGTGTATTCGATCTGGCGGTGAAAGACGATTATTTATGCAGCGCAAACTGGATCAATGGCCTCGGTATTTATGATATAAGCGATCCGGAATCACCCGTGCTCATCACAAACGTTGCGATGCCGTTCCTGCGAACCAGATATGTTGAAATTCTCGGAAGCGATGCGTATGTCTGGGATGAGGAAGGTGGCATGTCAATAGTGGATCTGACAGATCCTCTGACTGCAACTGCCGATGAATGGATTGTTCCGATGGGTTATGCCAGTTCGCTATGTTTCGAGAACGATCGCGCTTATTTCTTCGATCTTGTGGGAATAGCAATCGTTGATAATGCGGACCCCGACATGCCGTCGGTAAGCGGGTATATTCCGAGTGCGCGCGATGCGCTTCGGATCAGAACAACTGAGAATACACTTTGCGTTCTTAAGTGTGATGATTCACCTTATGCCGATGAGGAGTTTATCGTCGCGCAGACTTTCGATATAAGCGATCCCGAGGATATAAAAATGTCGGGGGCGTACTATCCGGGGTATCAAATCTCGGATGCTGATATTGAGGGTCACTATCTCTACATTCTTTCACTCGACGGAACTGTCATGGAGATATGGGACACTGATCTGCCGTCCTTCATGAATCCCGTTGCATCGACAGACGGAGGCAACTGTATTGTTGTGGACGACGGGCTTGCGTATGTCGGGTCCGACAGCGGTTTCTCGATATTTGATGTCGGCAATCCCGGGTCCCCGACGCTCCTGAATTTCATCCCCACAGAGAATGAGGTTGAGCTGATCGATGTCGCAGGCGGGTATACCTATATCGATAACAGCGGTTTAAAAATCTATGACACCGACCCGCCTGAGTCGGCATACAAAATTGATGTCGAACCCCACCAGCCCTACTCTCAATATGCACTGGCCGCGTCTGCCGAATGTGCCGGCACCATGTACGGCTACTACTACTATATCGATGGATGGTTTGTGTGGACAAGTGTCATGGTCTTATATGATGTGAACCCCGCCGAGGAAGCTCACAGTGTGGCTGGATTATCGTCCGGAGAAGATCTTTGCTTCTCGGGCAGTAATGTATTCAGCGTAGGATATTATTTGAATATTTACGATGTTGAGCCACCTGTCGAACCGCCTAAGGTCGGCATGTACCATCCGGATGGCGGCCACTGGTACGGATATGATGTCGAGGTTGTCGGTAACTACGCTTACGTTACCGTGGACCTGTGGGACTACAACGACTACAATCTCAGGATTCTGAAATTATACTGAGATGTAAACCAATGCGGCAGATATTTAAGCCTTTCGGTATCCGCTACCTTCTCTGTGACAGGGATTTTTTTTGCATCGAAGGTTACTGTATGCTGAGAATTATAAATGGAATAAAAATGGTTCCGGATGGCCGACAAATTCCGATGGAATTCCAGTTTCCGGAGCTATATCTGAATCAAGTGGTAGCGGGGGCTGTCTGCGATGAAATTCACCTGCTTGCTCCAAGTTTACTAATCGACCGTTGGATCCTGATAAAAGAAGGCAGGAATTCAGGTGCATAACCTGCTCAGATCAAGCTTGTATCGCCTTCTGCACGCTGGTAGATACCACCTTGGAAAGCGTCTTTCCCCGCCTAGAAAGTGCCTGGTTGCGCTTACGTATTATAATCTCCCGCTGATATAAAATGCTGGAGGTTTTTCATGTTGAAAGCTGTTTCCTACGCAAGTGTCTCTTCCGTTGAACAAAGAGAGCGAGGGTTCTTCATCGAAGTCCGGATCAGATTCATCCGAAAATACGCCGGGGATCATGACCAGAGAATCGTCCGTATCGTTCGAATCTTAAAAATGTTCGTATTCCGAGGGTTTCTTCTGACGAACCGGTCTAATTAGTGGAGCTTCACCCACAGGCTTGCACAATCCGGCCAGTTGCAATTCTGAATGCCTCGAAAAAAAGTAGTCGATGCCATTTTTTTTTTTTTAAATTTCAGGAAAATAGTGGAAGTATGCTTCTTGTGATGAAGCCGAATTTCCGGTATAGTTGCACCTTGGCAAATATATGGCCCCATACCATTGCACACCGGCAAATATCTGCCAAGGCAGTAACGATTAATTACGGGATACCGTGAAGACTCAGTCATGGTATGCCCAGACAAGTTTCGCACTTACCCGAAGAGGAGACCAAACCAATAAGGAGGCCAGATATGGCAAAAATGGTTATTTTTGTCGGATCGGATGAACCGGAAAAAGCGTTTCCACCCTTCATGCTTGGATCCGGCGCACTAGCAACCGACATGGAAGTAATGTTGTTTTTCACGATGAGTGGTCTGAATATCGTTCGCAAGGGCGGCGCTGAGAAGATTGTACTCGAGGGTGCCCCGAAAACGCTTCCGGAATTTATTGATGTCATGCGTGAATTCGGCGCCGAGATGGTCGCATGTTCCGCAGCATTTCCAATCGCGGGAATCACAGAGGATGACCTGGTTGATGGTGTTGAGTGCGGTGGTGTTGCGACTTTTGTTATCCAGGCAACCGAAGCGGATGTTGTACTCACTTTCTGATCCTGAATATTCCGGTCTATGGACCGCGACAGGATATAACTCATTGCGAACTTAGACATATGTTTAAGCCGGTTTAAGCCGGTATAAAGCCTGTGGCTTTCGAACATTCAAGTCAAAAATACAAAGGAGAATTTCTCATGAATGAAGAAGAACTGAAAGCACTTACAGCTGACAAGGTAATCGATGCCCGCGGAACAGCATGTCCCGGTCCGCTGCTTGAAGCGAAACGTGGCATCACATCGGTTCCGATGGATGGAGTCATGGAACTGATATCATCGGATCCAAGCACTAACAGAGACCTTCCGAAGTGGGCGAAGAAAATTGGACACGATTACCTGGGAACAGTTGAAGACTCGGGTAATGTTCGTATTTTCATCAGGAGGAAAAAGTAATGTCCGATGCTGACAGCGCAGCCGGAAAGGACTACAGCCCGCAGATACTGGTTTTTTCCACAAGTTCAATATCGGATATCGGAATTGACCTGGCTGGCAGCTCGCATATGCATTATTCGCCTTCCGTCGTTTTTATCCCGCTTCCCTGTTCCAGCGGCATTAAACCGGACTGGGTACTTTATGCATTAACGCATGGTTTTGATGGTGTTTTCATCGCTGCAGACGGAACTGATTGCCCATATCTTTCCGACTGCACTGACAGAACCGGAAAGATCAACAATGCAGCCCTGGAACTCCTCGTCGAGAACGGCATCGATAAATCACGTCTCAAGATGGCTGCGGTCTGCTCGGTTTGTGCAGAATCTTTTGTCAACCATATGCGAAATTTCAATAATACCCTGAAAGAACTCGGACCGTCTAAGGGAGCAGATTAAGATGAACTATGATGTATTGGTAGTAGGGGGCGGAATTGCGGGTATGGAATCCGCCATCACACTGGGGGATATGGGCTATTCCGTTCTTCTTGTTGAGAAAGAGTCGACAATTGGCGGGAAGATGATCCTTCTCAGCAAAGTTTTCCCGACCCTCGACTGTTCGAGTTGTATCGCCACACCGAAGATGGCTTCCACGTTCCATCACCCGAATGTGACAACGCTTACGTATACCGAGGTTGAGGAGATCCGGAAGAATCCACAGGAGTCCTTTAACGTAACTCTTAATAAGAGGTCAACTTTTGTGGACTTCAACAAATGTACCGGCTGCCAGAAGTGTGAGTCGGCCTGTACGGTTGCAATCCCGGACCAGTTCAATTTCGACATGGTTTCGCGGCGTGCAGCTTACATACCTTTTTCACAGGCGATTCCCAAGAAGGCCGTCATACAGCTTGAAGGTGAATCTCCCTGTACGGCGGCGTGTCCTGCGGGTATCAAGGCGCATGGTTATGTCTCGCTTATCAGGAGCGGGCTTTACGATGAAGCCATGGAGCTTATTCTGAAGGCCGTGCCAATTCCGGCAAGCCTCGCAAGAACGTGCTTCGCTCCATGTGAAAGTGCCTGTACGCGCAGCATGCTGGAAGGTCCGGTTGAGATTCGCAAGCTTAAGGGTTTTGCCGCCGATCGTTACTATTCCATTCACCCGGAACCTCCTACCGAGCCTGCTGAAGTTAAGTTCAGTGAGCATGTAGCTGTCATAGGATCCGGGCCTGCGGGTTTAAGCGCCGCGTATCATCTGGCGAAGGCAGGATATCCAGTAACCATCTTTGAATCAGAGGACAAGCCGGGAGGGATGCTGAGAGTAATTCCGTCTTTCAGGCTTCCGGACCATCTTGTGGATCGTGACATTGCGAACGTCACCGCCCTGGGAATTGAAATCAGAACCGGTAATCGTGTCGATGATCCTGCATATCTCCTTAAGGATGGCTTCAGTGCTGTCTTTATTGCCACTGGAGCTTCTGTGGAGCATATGCCGGAGATTGAAGGAATCGATCTTAATGGAATTACAGGATCGATTGATTTCCTTAAACAGGATCATGGAAGCGATAAAGGTGATGTTGCAGGCAAAACCGTCGTCGTTATCAGTGGTCGTAAGCGAGGTGACGCTGCGATTGACTGCGCACGCATCGCACTCAGACGCGGAGCGAAAAAGGCGTCCGTATATTTCAGTGAGAGCCGCAAGAAGATGTCCCGGGTTGAATGGGCAATAAAGGAAGGCACTGAGGAAGGGATAGAAATCAAATTCTGTATGGAACCGGGCAGGTTTACAGGTCAGGACGGACGTTTTACAAATGCGCATTTTACGAATGTTGAATCGCCGGGAGAGGGTTCCGCTGTGGTTGCGGAAGCTGATGTCGCGATTATCACGACCGATTACAGTCCGGATCTGTCGTTCCTGAAAGGTGACTGCAGTGAACTTGTCAGTTCAGGAACCCTGAAGGTTGACCGTAAAACATCGGCCACCGGATTTAAAGGCATCTTTGCGGGGGGCGACGTTGTTACGGGCAGCGGTACGGTTGTTGGTTCACTTAAAACGGGCGCACAGGCTGCAAACTCGATTCATGAGTATCTGAGAACTGGTGATACTCCTGCAGAGAAACCTGTTCCGCTCAAGAGTGTAAAAAAACAGGATGTTTTAAACCGTCAGAAGGAATACAGCGAAGTACCACCTGTACCAATTGAAACTCGTCCTCCGAATGAACGGATAAAGGATTTCGATGAAGTTGAGGTTCCTTTTAATGAGGAATCTGCCCGAAAGAGTGCTGCGCGATGTCTTGACTGCGGTGGTTGCTGCGAATGCGGCGAATGCCTGAAAGTCTGCGTTGCTGATTGTATTGATTTCGATATGCGCGATGTCCGGGAAGAGATAGAAGTTGGTTCGGTACTGATTGCGACAGGCTTTGATCTTTTCGATGCTTCCAGCAAGAAACTCTATGATTATAACCGTCTTCCGAATGTTATAACATCCATGCAGATGGACAGGCTGCTGTCGCCTACCAGGCCTTACAACGGCGTTCTGAGACCTTCGGATGGCAGGGTTCCCGACAACATCGCATACGTTCTCTGTGTCGGCTCCAGGGACCATCAGGCCGATAACCCTCTTTGCTCGAGGGTTTGCTGCATGTATTCCGTGAAGCAGGCGCAGCTCCTTATGGGAGCGCTTCCCCTGGCTGACGTAACAATCTATTTCATAGATATCCGTGCCTTCGGCAAGGGTTTCGAGGAGTTCTATCAGCAGGCGAGGGATATGGGCATTTATTTTGTTAACGGCAAGGTCGCCAGGGTGGATGAAGCGGATAACGGCAATCTGACTGTGAGTTACGAGGATATCGTTAATGATGGCAGAATTGTCAAGGCTGAACATGACCTGGTGGTGTTGTCTGTCGGGTTACTGCCTAACGAGGAATCGCTGGGCCTATTCACCGGAAGTGAACTTGCGAGCGATGAGTTCAGTTATGTAAAGGAAGTTCAGGAAGACTACAGTCCTTCTCTTACCAGCATTGATGGCGTGTATGTAGCGGGGTCACCATCCGCTGCGATGGACATACCGGACACTATACTTCATTCCGGCGCAGCCGCCAGTCTGGCTGCTGCATATATTGAGAGGTTGCGAAAATGAGTGAACGGAAGATCGGCGTATATATTTGCTATTGTGGAGGTAATATCTCTGACTATGTTGACTGTGAAAAAGTCAGAGAAGCAATCAGGGATGAACCGGGGGTCAGTATTGCAAAGACTACGATGTTTGCATGCTCTGATGCGGCCCAGGAAGAAATTATAGACGATATAAAGTCAAGCAGCCTCGATGCCATTGTCGTTGCATCATGCTCGCCTACTCTGCACCTGCACACGTTCAGGGGGGTCGCTGAACGTGCCGGACTCAATCCGTACCTTTACACTCAGGTAAACCTTAGAGAACAATGCTCGTGGGCTCATACAGACGTGCCTGAGAATGCAACCGAGAAAGCAATAAAACTGACAAAAGCCGGAATTGCAAAAGCAAGATACACATTCCCTCTTGATAAACTCAGAATCGAAACTATCCCCAGGGCACTTGTTATTGGCGGGGGGATATCCGGTCTGCGTGCTGCAATCGCCCTTTCCGATATGAATATCTCGGTTTACATTGCCGAGCAGAAAGACCAGCCTGGAGGATGGGTATCGCAGTGGGGTGAGATGTACCCACAGGAAAAATCCGGCAGTGAGATTATCAGCGAGATGCTGCAGGAGATTGGTAAACGAGAAAATATCGTTATTTACACCGGCGCCAGGCTTATGGAGAAATCCGGCTCCGTTGGAGATTTCCAGGTAAAGCTGAAGGTCGGAGACGAAGAAATTTCACTTGATGTCGGTGCTGTAATTACAGCAACAGGCTTTTCTCCATACACTCCCGATGACGGCGAATTCTGCTATGGCACGGATGGTGTGCTGACGCTTACAGAATTCAGAGAACTTGTTGATAAGAGTGACGGTGAGCTTCGGTACAATGGCAGACCCGTCAATGATATTACCTACATTTACTGTGTTGGCAGCCGGCAGATGCCTGGTGAGAATGCCAATACATACTGTTCACGTTACTGCTGTAACGCGGCCACTCACCTTTCCAGCCTTGCAGTCAGGAAATCCCCGGATATTAACCAGTTTCATCTATACCGTGATATGCGTACCTACGGCAAGTTCGAGCTGTTGTACGAGGAGTCCCGTGAAAATGGATCTGTGTTTGTGAAATTCGATAAGGATGACGCGCCTGTAGTTGAGAAAAATGGTGACAGGTTCATAACGAAGGTAAAAGACATTCTGACATTTGGCGAGGAACTTGAGATCGAAAGCGATATTGTCGTTCTGGTCAACGGTATGGAGCCCTCACCCAACGCCGAGCTAATCGATATTCTTAAACTTCCACTGGGCCTCGACAGATTCTTCATGGAGATCCATCCCAAGCTTCGACCGGTTGAAACGATCATCGACGGGATATTTATTGCGGGAGCCGCACAGGGGCCGAGAAATTCCGCGGAGAGTGTCGCGTCTGCAATGGCGGCGGCAGCCAAGTGTGCAGCTCTGTTGAAGAAAGGTTATGTGGAGCTGGAACCACTCATTGCGGAGATAAACGCTGAACGGTGCGAGTGGTGCGGAACGTGTCTTGAAGCATGTCCTTATGAGGCAATTGAGAAACTGGAATCCGGCGGCAAGGAAATCGCCGGTATCAGAAAATCACTGTGCAAGGGATGCGGGGCCTGCGTGCCTGTATGCCCAAAGGATGCAATAGATATTAAAGGTTACACCGACCAGCAGGTCAGGGCAATAATTGATGCCATGGGGAGCGCGGTATGACAGAAAAAATGCGCGACATACGTGAGATCGTCAGGGATGAAATGGTGATGAAAGATAAGATTCTTGCCTCGTTGGAAGACGGTCCAAAAACTGTACCGGAAATCGCAGAAATCCTGGGCTGTCCGTCTCATGAAGTCATGTGCTGGATAAGCGGAATTAGGAAGTATGGGCTTGTCAGTGAGAGCGAGGAAGCAAACGAGGATGACTACTTTCTCTATAGCCGGGTGGAGAATTAAAAACTGGAGACAAAAAGATGAGTAAGGTAAATCCGGAATTTCTTAAAAAGGTAAAAACATCCGACGAATTCAACGCTTCGGCATGTTTGAACTGTGGAGTCTGCACAGCTGTTTGTCCCGCCGATATTGAGCTTCTTCCACGTAAACTCTTCAGGTATGTTCTCCTCGGGCTTGATGACAAGGTAAGGGAACATCAGAAGGAAATTTTTTCCTGCCTGCTGTGCAGGATGTGCGAGGAGAACTGTACCGGCGATGTTCATATAAGTGAAAATGTCCTTTTCCTTCGTCAGTATTTTACAAAAGAAGTGTTCAAGTTATAAAGGAGTGATTTTATGCCTCTCCCGACGGGTGACATTATTGGGTTATTGCGCGATAACCTGGTTATACGAAAAACCGTTTTTCCAATATCTAAAAAGAACGCCACCGGATGGGCGAGTGGGCTTGATATTCCTGTCGGGGGAGAGACGGTTATCTATACCGGTTCAATGTACCAGCTGCTCCCCTATATCATTGCCTCAGTCAAGAGCCTTGAATTGTTCGAAGACACATTCTTTGAAAACTTTGTTTTCCTGGCACGTTTTTTCAACAGGTTTATCAATGTTTCAAGCTTCATAGCCATTCCTTCCGGAAAGGATGTCAGGGAATACAGCACCATTGTAAGAAACATCGCCCGGCTTCTCATAAACGCTGGCGTTAAGTTCGGATACTTTTACGAAAAGGAGCTCTACTCCGGAACGCTTGCGCATGACCTGGGTGCTGAGGATACATTCAGGGAGCATGCACGAAATGTTTATGCCATGCTTAAAAAAGAGGGTGTTAAGTCAATTATCACCGTGGATCCCCATACTACGAATCTGATGCGCTCCGTGTATCCCGTTTTTATTGATGATTTTGATCTCGAGGTAAAGAGCTACCTTGAAGTTCTTGCGGAAAAGGATATTGAACCTGAGAAGCAGATCGGCGAAGACCTGATTATTCATGATTCCTGCATGTATGCGCGTGGTGAAAGAATTATTGATGAGCCCCGTACTCTTCTCAGTAAGGCGGGATATAATCTCATAGAACTGAAGGATTCACGTGAAATGACCCACTGCTGCGGTGGTCCCATTGAATCATTGTTCCCCTCAGCTGCAAACAGGATAGGAGCAAAGCGTGTAGAGCATCTGGCCGACGGTAACGCCTCCGCAGTAACGATGTGTCCGATATGCCTGGCAACTCTGAAGAAGGCATCGGAAGGCAAGCTCAGGGTGGAAGATATTTCAACCTTGCTTGCGAGAGCTTACTGCGGCGAGTAGAACGCAGGATTGCAGGTCTTCGGCGACGCATGTGTGCCGTAAGACGATCTTTATGTTACATCAGCCAGTTCTTGCTTTTACTTAACAATACTGACTCTTTCGAATACTACAAATAAAGCCCTCTTCATTGCTGAAGAGGGCTTTGTTTTTTTAATCGTAGCGGGGGCTCTCTACGATTATATGCACCAAAAACTTGAAGATTTATTGGAGAGGTGGAAATATCTGAAGCGAAAGGGGAGAAAGAATTTAAGAATGTAGTGTTCATCTGAAATTACCATTAAAACCCGTGTAGAAGCGGGTTTTTTACGTTTCACACTGAAACGGATAAAATTATTGGAGGTTATTTAAATCAAAAAGACGAAACAACACGATGGAGGACGTATTAAATGGCAACGAGAATATCCTACTCAAATAATCGTTTCATCAGGAAACTGAAGGAAATAACAGAAGCATGGAGGCATAATCCAGACACAATCAGGAATAGGGAGGTGTATAAGGCCTCGATTCAACAACTAATAAAGGATATTGAGATTGAAAATAAGTATCTGAAAGGCCACTATGATGAAAATTATGTAATTAAAAGTGATAAGAAGAGATAAATTCTATTAAACCCGTTAGAAAGCGGGTTTTTTCCTAGTCTAACTGAAAAGTAACTATTTGACAGAGGTTAAAAGATGAATAAGGCAGAAATTGAATGGTCGGAGTATTCTTGGAATCCAGTAACTGGTTGTACAAAGCACAGTACCGGCTGCGAGCATTGCTATGCCGAGCGAATTTCCACTGGGTTGCAGAAAAAAGGGGTTAAAAAGTATGAAATGGGATTTGAAACCGTGGTAACTCATGAGTATACCCTGAATGAACCTGCTAAACTCACGAAACCAACACAGGTTTTCGTGAATTCGATGAGTGATATATTCCATAAGAATGTACCGGATAGTTTCATTCACAGGGTTTTCCAGGTAATCGAACGTTTACCGCAGCATAAGTTTCAGGTTTTGACAAAACGTTCGGAGCGAATGAAGGAGTTCTGTTGTGAATTCCCTGTTCCGGACAATGTTTGGCTCGGTGTTACTGTCGAAACCTCAGACTTTTACTCACGAATCAACGATCTCAGGGAAATACCTTGCGTGTTGAGATTTCTCTCATTGGAGCCACTGCTTAGTTCAGTCCAGGACATTGATCTCACTGGGATCGGCTGGGTAATAGTAGGTGGAGAGTCCGGATACGGGTCGAGATGGATGGAAATCGAATGGGTTCGCCAGATCCGGGACGTCTGTTTAAGGGATGACGTGCTGTTTTTCTTCAAACAATGGAGTTGCATCAAAAGACCAGAAGAACTGCCGGTGCTCGATGGTGAAACATGGAGCCAGCGGCCAATTTAATTAATTGAAAATCCCACCGTTGTCGGGTTTTGTGTTCCCAACGAGCCTTAAAATTCCTCAGGCATTTCCTAATAAGGGGTATTTTTCCTGATATTTTTCTGCGAGGCTCTACTACTTTCTAATCTGACATGATTGTTTTGTAACGAGGCCACCCCCTGGCTGAAAATTAGAAAAGTTCCCCGATGGCTGCCCGTAGTCTTGGTTTGACGCAGATTTCCCCTTCGATCAGTGTAATCTCATCGAAAAGCGTCTCGATTACCTTCCTGCGAATCAAAATTGTCCCAGTCTGGAATAACTTGTCAGAACGATTGATGAATTCCAGTTGGTTTTCATATTCTGTATATACACTGATGTTAGGACTCTGTATCTCCTTCAATCTCTCAGTCAGGTTACTGAGTTCTTCCAGGATTGTGTCATATTGCTCGTCGAGTGATACTCGGCCATTCAGCAGGTTTACCTGCTTCCTGTATCGATTCTCCAGTTTCTTCTGTAATTTCTTGATCCTTAATCTCAGGTCTCGATCCTCCTGAATGAGATTCTGTTTTTCCTGTTCCTTGAGAGAGCGTAATTTCTTTTGCATGTGGGAAATTTCATCATCGGACAATTTCAACTGTTGAATCTCAGCTTGAAACTGCTGATCGAGCACTTCCTGGCGTATCCATCCATTCACCTTACAGGTTTTACGTTTCTCAGTACAGTGATAATAAATGTATTTCCCCTTCTTTATCTCCGGGACTATGCTGCATCCACAATGACCGCATTTGATAATGTGTCTGTAAGTAAATCCATCACCACTCTTTATGAATGATGCCTTATTGTAGGTGTCCAGAAGAATCTGCACTGTCTCCCAGGTGGGAACATCGACCAGAGCTTCATGCTTTGCTGGATAAATCTTGCCTTTCCACCGCATTACACCTTTATAGAAGGGATTTCTGAGTATTTTATGGATATAGGACCTTCCCAAAACGACATTAAATCCCAGATTCTCATATTCCTCATGGAGTCGTTTGACTGAAATATCACCTTCAGCGTATCGACGATACAACCATTTGACGATTACGGATTTTACAGGATCGGGTTCAACGATACGTAATTCTTTGTTATTTAAGTATCCCCACGGTGCTCCGTGAGGCCACTCTCCCCGTAAAACCTTCTCTTGATGCCCCTTTTTAACTTCCTCCGACAGGTTGTCACTGTAATTCTTTGCCATCAGGACACGGATTCCGTGCATGAATTTATCGGATGATCTAGCCTGAGGACCTATAATCGCACCTTCCTTTGTGAAGTGGATTTCAACCCCGAGTTTGTCAAGATCGACCATATCCTGGAAGTTCCTGTAAAGCCGATCTGTCTTCTCGACTAGGATAATCCGACATTCAGTCGATTTCTTCAGGAACTCCTGCATGTCTTTAAAACGAGGACGACCTGTTACCTTTGCAGTCTCAACTTCCACGAATTCATGGATAATTTTCAGGTCGTGATCCTTTGCGTACTTCCGGATAAACCTGATTTGCGCTTCGATTGAGAGACCTCGCTCTCTTTGCTCTACTGAGGATACTCTAGCATATGAAACTGAATGGTCCATTTGAATCATGCTCCTAAATGATTGAAGAAAGACAAAGAAATGTGATACCATTCTACAGATGATTGTAATGTTAAACTTATTTATGTGAATGCTTCACTATCGAATCGGAATGGTGATATATTTATTAACGAACTTAAAAGTATAGCAATGATTTTTCATACTGTTCTTTTGTGTTTTTGGGTTACGTTTCAATGATTCACTGGCGAGGTCAAAAGGTTAAATGTTGCGAGATGATAAGACTTTTTTAAGGTGGGCTGGCAGTAAAAAAAGACTAGTGCCCAAATTGTTAAAGTACTTTGACACAGATTATGATAGATATATTGAACCATTCATGGGGTCAGCTGCAGTATTTTTTGCTCTTGCCCCAAAGAGGGCAATTCTGAGTGACTTAAATTGTGACCTTGTAAACACATTTATTGCGGTTCGAGACCATCCTAGAGCAGTTTACAATGCTTTTTCCAAGTTCCCTGTTACAAAAGAAGATTTTTATAATGTTCGAGCCATGGACATTGAAAAATTGAATTCGGTTAAAAGGGCCGCCAGGTTTATTTATTTAAACCGATTTTGTTTTAATGGGTTGTATAGGACGAATAAACTAGGTAGATTTAATGTTCCATATTCACCAGTAAAGTCTGGAAATTTACCCTCAAAAGCAAATGTTTGTGACGTTGCTAAGTCTTTGAAGTCCGTAGAATTGTTAAGTGGTGATTTTGAAGTAACTCTTAACTTAGCTAGACGAGGAGATTTCGTGTATTTGGATCCACCCTACTTAATCAAAAAACGAAGAATTTTCAACGAATATCTGCCAAATTCCTTCAATAGAAATGATTTAGACCGTCTTTCTATTCAGTTACAGAAACTAAATACTCGTGGTGTCAAATTCCTATTAAGTTATGCGTTTTGCAAAGAAGGATTACAACTATCAAGAGGCTGGTATGTTCAACGCGTCCAAACCCAGCGTAACATATCAGGATTCGCTAAATTTAGACGGAAAGCTCTTGAACTCCTAATTTCTAATGTTGAGGTTAAAATATAATGCTGAATGAGATTGATGCAAAAGATGAATTGGGCCCTGTATCAATAGTAATTTTAAGTGATTTGCATATTGGCAGAAATGCTCGAGCTTTGGACTTATCTCCCAGCGAATGCGCCAATGGCGTAATTGATAATCGATTCAGAAATAATTTCATAGATTTTATACAGAATGAGAGTATAAGCGCTGATTACTTAATGATTGCCGGGGATTTGACTGATAGTGCTGATCCCTTTGAAGTGGAATTAGCAACTGAAATAGTCCTTGAATTCATGGAGGTTTTAAATGTATCAGAAGAGCGGACAATTATTGTGCCTGGAAACCACGATAGAAACTGGGCATTAATGAAGTTTGGAGATCATGAATTCTGGAATTCACTAACATATGCTCCATTCAAATTGCCAGGGAGTTTGTATGACAGACTTCAAGTAAATTCTAAGGGAGATTTGCTTGATAAACCATATTTTGCAGTATGGGAGTCTGAGAAATTAATCGTGGTTGGTTACAATTCATCACAACATTGTGGTCCCGAAGAAGCAGTAAATTATGGAATACTAATTGACGACGATTTTAGGGAAATAAAGAAACTATTTGAGATTGCGGACTGGCCAGAGAATGCATTGAAGATATTCTTGATTCATCATCACCCTAAGAAGTATGATTATCCTGTTCAATTCCCATTAGATTTTAGTGACCTGCAGGGTGTTGAAAACCTTTTGATTGCACTACATGATTACAAATTTGATTTTATTGTCCATGGTCATGTTCATCAACCTCGTTTTAGTATAGACTTTGGTGAAATAACCTGGCCAATTGGAATTTTGTCATCTGGGAGTTTTTCAATACAGCTTCCTTTTGATTGGAATGGGGCTATAAACAATCAATTTCATTTGCTGAATGTTGAAGGGCGAATGCCTGATTCGGGATATGCCAAAGGTAATCTGTATAGTTGGAGATATACTACGCATCGTAGGTGGGAACCAAGCGAAAAACAACATGATGGAATTCCTCATTTAGAACCTTTTGGTTTGTATATGCAGCATAATGATTTAAAGTTGAAGTTTCGGGACTTGTTGCTAAAATTAAAAGCTGGGATAGTAGATCTAGATGAAGAGGACATTATCAAGTCCTTTCCAGATATAAAATATTTACGTCGATCTAAATTCATAGAAATTTTACAAGAGCTTGAGTTAGAACTTGGTTATTCATTGCATAATAAGTATAACAATGGAACACTTATATTGCTCAAAGGATCTGATTGATATGCACTTAGAAAAACCAAAGATACGTAGGAACTTATTTGAAATAGAAAATGCTAGGAACATGACAAGAGACGAAGTGGTAAATACATTTGTACCTCCAAAATTATTTTGGAGACTTCTTTCTCCAAAGCATCATGTATTGCTTGGGTCTAGGGGGTCCGGGAAAACGGCAGTTGCACGCATGCTATCCCATGACCATTTATCTAAACTTACTAAATTTCCAAATGCCAAGAGATTAATTAGATCTAAAGCTATAATTGGCATGTATATTCCAACTAGATTGGAATGGGTAGGTGCACTAACAAACAAGCCTTGGTTATCATTGAAGCAGCAAGAAGAATTCTTCCAATGGCGGTTTAATTTATCAACCTGTCGGGCACTAGTTACTGCACTGCAAAGTTGCATTGAGACATTTATTAGTGACAAATACGAAAGAGCACATACAGAAAGAAAGATAGCTACTGAATTATCAGCTAACTGGTTAAATGATTCATGCATTCTATTTAATTTGTTTGACCTGAAGGAATATCTTGATACTACTGAATTCAAAAAGCAAATGCAATTTGCACGTGTCCAAAGCCTTGGGGATGTTCAAGAAGCAAATAGTTCCAGTAATGATTGCTTTGGCATCGATATCTTATCACCGCTAAAGAGAGGCATCAAGTTAGCTTCAAGACAACTAGATATCCCAGAAGAAACTGCATGGTTGTTATGTGTTGATGAGGTAGAATTTCTTGAAAGTTATCATTTAAAAATACTCAATTCATTAATGCGTGCACATACTGACAATTTATTCTTTAAAATCACTACTATGCCATATATGCATGATAAAACAACAAATACACAAGTGCCATTAGAAGAAGGGCACGACTTTGAATATCTATTCTTAGACCATGACCCAATATTCCGAAGAAGAATACCAAAGGAATCTTCATCTTATGGTACCTGGTTCGCCCGTGCTCTATTCAAAAGGAGAGTTAAAGAATCTGATAACAGACATGCGCAAGTTACAATTGATGAGTTTTTGGGAAAATCAATCTTGTTGGACCCTTCTAAAGAGGATTGGTGTGACAACTCAAAGAATTGGGATTTAATGAAACGATATTCGACAAGGAAAACTATCGATCGAGCAGACAGGTTGTATAAGGATAATTTGGGACACTTCATGGACCAGATTGGTAGAAAAATACATGGTGCATTGCTACTTCGTTCCGCTATTGAAGGTTTAAAGGGAACAGAACGATTAAGTATCTACTCTGGAGCAACAATGGTAAACAGATGCGGTGACTGTAATCCACGCAGATTAATCCGTATTTTTAATGCAATGCTATATATTGCGAATCCTAAAACAGGGCGAAAAAAATCCAAAGCTAGGTACCCGATAGATAGTACATTACAAACAAGAGAATTAATTAGATTATCCGATCAAACATTAGCTGCAGTTCAGAGTGAACCTATACGTGGTCTAAGATTACATGCATTAATCACTAGGATTGGTGAGGTTTTGAAATCTATGCTATATGATCAGAAATTATCAACTGATCAAGCTACCTCAATTGAAATCGATGAGTTCATTTCAGACAAAGACTGGGAACTAATAAAGTATGCTGTTGCAATTGGTCTACTATCACCAAATATTAAGCACGGACGTCCAAACGATCTGCCAGTTCGTAATGGATCATTTCATCTAGGTTTTATTCTAGCGCCACACTTTAGGTTACTTCCAAGGCGTGGTAAGGCCATAAAACTAAGTTTATTTTGGCCTGAACCAAAACTATTTGAAACCTTTCATAATGGAGAATGAGAATGAATGTTAAAGATTTTGATATTGATGTGATTCGAAGCCAAGAGTATGATATGGTGATATTTTCTAGTGGCTACGAAGCTCGATGCATCCATGCTCCTAAACAAATTGAAGACCTTCGAGGGTTCAATAGCTGTACATTCGGATTCAAGTCATACATCGGTGACCTAAGAAAAACTCATGACAAATATTATGAAGACGTCTGGAATAGTGAAAGACTATCATTAAGTGCAGATGAAGCAAAGCCAATCTATGATTGTCTCAATGAAAAGTTTCGCAGTAGATCTCGTCCACTGAAATTATTAATTGACTATTCATCAATGTCTAGATTGTGGTATGCTGCGATTTTGAATTGGTGCAAATTTTCGTCTACTTCATTCAGTATTACCTTAGATTTTATTTATTCATTGGCTAAATATGATAAAAGCTACCCTAGATCAATTGTTATTAACAGAATATTAGCAATTCCTGGCTTTGAAGGTGATTTATTACATGACAGAATAGTATCAGTATTTGGATTAGGTTACAGTGGATTAATGACACAATGCATATTGGAGCAACTAGAGCCAGACGAACTATACTCTTATTATGCGTCACCGGGTGTTTCGGAAGATAGTGAGAATCGGGTAGTCAATGAAAACCGAGATATTATAGACCATTCAGAGCATGTTTTAAAATTGCCTATTCGCAGTGTTGAAACCACCGTTAGATATCTCGCTGAATTGGTAATACCGAATATTGGGAAAAAAGGAGTAATTTTGATACCAATGGGTCCAAAGCCTCATGTATTAGCTGCACTATTAGTATCAGTCAAGCATAATAAAGTAGCAAACTTTAGAGTAAGTACACAAAGAGATAAACCAGAAGAAATTATGCCAACTGGGGAGATACTTCTTACCAGAGTATCATTGGACAATCAAGTTATTTAGAATTTCATATAGTGGATATAGGGGATTTTGAATTAACGCAAGATAATTATGAGATAGTGGCAAAAAGTGGGAAAATTACTTAATTAGATACATACAATTGCAAACATTACAGGTTAGCTCTACTACTCACGATCTCCCCCCGGAAGATTTCATAAATTACTCATACAATCGATCTCACAGGCCTTGCTTGAGGTCTTTTACTTTATCCAAAACCCATCTGTCCAAAGGAGGACACCATGAAGATCACCGATTTCAACCCCATCGGCTGCTTTGTCGTAGCTGATGACGAAGTCTGGCAAGTTACCGGATACTTCGATTGTGCTCTGTATGAGTGTGTCGAGTATTTCTGCGAAAGGACTGATCCAGAAACAGGCTCAGTTAAAAGGAGATCTGTATTTGAGGCGTACGAAGAGATGCTGGTTATGTTTCAATCGAAAGAACTGGCTGAACAATCCCGTGATGATCTCAGAACCGGCAGAATTCCATCCCTTATCGAACATCTCATTCACAGATTCGATGAAGCACTGGAGGTGATGTACTGAAAACACTGATGAACAGGAGTAGGGCAGGCAAATCACCCAGGGCAGGTAGTGCAATTCCCCATTTAAACAAATCGGCCTGAGTGCCGAAAAAGGAGTCTCAAATTGAATCACGTTCATAAAAACAGTGATGCGAATCCGCATGCATCGACAACCCCGATCACAATCTCAAATGCGATCGAGAACACGCCAGCGCATTGTCATCATTGCTGGAAATTCACCACCTGTAACCAGGCACAACAAATGACAGAAGATACAGAACCAGTCAATGGTTTTGTCGAGACCGAAAAGTACGTTGATTATTTCTGTTCAGACTGCCTTCCGGAAGATGCTCCTGAGGAAACCACTTTCCCAATCGACAATGAGGAAACCGATAGTCCATGCCATTGTTCTGTCTGTGGAATTCCATTGATTCATTCACTCACATCAGAAGGAATCAACATGATCCGACAGGCAGTAGCTGAAGGCAAATTGGGATGCTGTCGAGAGATCTGGCCTGTTGTCTGGAGTGATTACCTTCCTCCCGAACCTTACTTTGACCGTTTTGACATTTGTGAAGCACACTATCTGTACGCACGTCATTACGGTGAGTACAAGACAATCGCACGTCTTTACCACATGGCATTCACACCGGGATTATCCCTCACAACCCACGACTGTCCCGAGGAAGCATTGACCGAGAACGGACAGGCGATCTACTACAGACTCGTATCACTCCGCAGCAGGTAAGGCAATCCTCAACAATCAAACATAGGCAGACAATCTGCCAAAAGGAGAATTCCATTGAGATTCACAAAATCAAGTGAGGCGATTCCATTTGCCCAAAGGCAACCGGAAGAGCCTGTATTCATCGGTACTCCAGAGGTTCCGATTCCACCAGCCCAGGAACCATCGATCAACAACAGCGACAGGATTAAATGGCTCGAAGATGCGTATCAGCTTCTGAGATCCGAACTGCTCCCGGAAGCTCCGGAGCGAATCACAATCGTTTTCGGGTTCCCATCAACAGGAGCGAGGAAATCCAAGAATCAGCGTATCGGCGAGTACGCACATCAGTTCATGCAGGGTTATCCTGAATATCCTGTCAACAGTGGATTAATTTCACTCCATCCAACGATCTTCAATAATCCAGCCAGAGTTCTCGATGTTCTGCTTCATGAAATGATTCATGCGGCTGCGCCAGGAGACGGTCATCGTGGAAGATTTCCCAAATTAGCCAGACGAGTTGGTTTAACCGGCAAAATGACAGCGACTGTCGCAGGGATTCAGTTGAAGGAGAAACTGGATCGATTTCTTACCGATCTGCTCCCACCAATGCCGCCTGGATACGGTGATTTAAGCCCATCACGCAGGAAGCAGTCAACCAGATTAAGGAAGTACGTCTGCATTTCATGTGGTCAGATTATCAGAGCAGCGAAAGATGACCTGATCGTGAGATGCGAAGAATGCGATGAAGTATTTATTCAGTGTTGAAAATCGGACAGGAGAAATTCTCAGGGGAAAGGAGGTGAGAATTTTGAAAACACCGGAATTCAATATTTCACGTAAATCGATCTACAACAAACCAGTGACCTGTCTCAGGTTCAGGTTCAGACCATCCCAGGAAATCATCGAGAGATTAAAAAGTCGAGGATTCACGTATTCCCGGCACGATTTCACCTGGTCCATTTCTGGAAACCTCGAAGAGTTCAAGGTGAGAGCGATTATCGAAAACTGGCCTGACGATTGAGTCGTGTAAATCCTAGCCGAATTATCAGGAAAGGAGGTTCAGAATGAGTAGATGGAAAATCTATTCACAATTTGTATGCCGTGTCGTCATCGAGGAATCTGATACAAATCGGATACCTGAATTTGACGGACTTACCGAGGAACAGGTAGTTCAGAAGGTGAAGGAGAATATCCTGTATCGTTGGCCAGCAGCTGTATTGGTCGATACAAGCCATTTCGACCATAAGGCTGTGGATGTCAGTCGAGACGGCAACTTCTATTACGAAGAACCGGAGACAGTACCGTTTCTCCTGGTTATTGCGAAAGGAAGGTGAACGATGAGCCGGATGCTCAGTTATCACAAACCGACTGGATAATTTCTTCAGAAGAATGGGGAGGATGGGATCGGATGACATTTCCTCACAGAAACAAAGCCTGCCTATATACTAAGTACTGTTACTCTAATCTTCTTCAGCTTCCCTGTGTAAGACCCTATGGCAGTGAGAACAGAGCGTAACCAGTTCAGTCAGTTTTTCCACGAACACGTGATCATAGGTAAGATGGTGCACTTCCAGGAGCTTCTCTGAGCCACAGATAGAGCACCTGAAGCCATCTCTTCTGATGACCTTGTTCCTTTTCTTTCTCCAGTCACTGGACAGAAGGTAAGTGTGGTATCGGCCTTCGAGTCTCGGAGGAAGTGATGGTACAGGGAGAAGGGTTATGTCTGTTACGTTATGTTTCATAGGGTATGAGAATGGTATATAGGTAATGCTGCCGCCGGTTTAAACCCCCCCCGCAATTTCTTTTTTACCCCCATCCCCACTGTATATACCAAATACATTGTCAGATAAGGACTTAAGTGCTGTAGTGATCGAGTAGCAGGATGTGTATAGGTTATCCAGACAGGACACCC
>Ga0272441_10006069_pt1 | contig 20538 bp, 16 predicted proteins | sample SSMProp6N_FD_193582 | JGI IMG/M metagenome (GOLD analysis project Ga0272441, IMG submission 193582) | Marine sediment archaeal communities from Little Sippewissett salt marsh, Falmouth, MA, United States - SSM-Prop-6N | ecosystem: Environmental > Aquatic > Marine > Wetlands > Sediment ...
TCACCGTGCCGTTTGGGACCGATGTCACTGCATTAAACCCGACAATCGTCATCACGGGGGCGTCTGTCTCACCGGCATCACTCGCAGATCAGGATTTCACGAATCCGGTTGAATACACGGTGACTGCTGAGGACGCGACCACAAAGGTCTACACCGTGACCGTCACGGAGGGCCTCTCTGATGCCAAAGACATAACCTCATTTGATTTTCTGTTGGCAGATAATGGCGGTACCGGGTTGACAGGGGATGTGACTGGTAGTATCGGGAACACAACAGTGACCCTCACTGTGCCGGCAGGTACCACTGTTACGGCGCTGGTTCCGACAATTGTTATTACAGGAGATTCGGTGTCACCGGCATCCGGAGTAGCCCAGAATTTCACAAATCCGGTTACGTACACGGTGACTGCAGAGGACGCGACGACAAAGGTCTATGCGGTGACCGTCGTTGAGGAGTCAGTGGGCCCAATAGCGCACTGGACGTTTGATGAAGGATCAGACATTACTGCGGCTGATTCATCCGGTAACGGCCATGATGGGACTTTATCAAGCACGGAAGATCCCGCAGTGCTACCCCAGTGGATAGCTGGAACCGTTGGTACAAATGCCTTAGATTTTAACGCGTCAGGTGATTATGTAGAAGTAGCCAGCGATGCCGCTTTCAATTCTCAAGAATTTACCGTTACTGCATGGATAGCCAATTATGTAACTGGCAGCAGTCGTTCTTATTTCACTCGAAGAGGAGGGTGGTATTTAACAGCCGGCGATGAATGGCGACTTATAATGATAGGTGGAGATATTGTGGGTTCCGGTTATAACTTCCCAGATTCTACCTCTGGGTCACCAGCATGGAGCCACTATGCAATAACTGTTTCTAACACTGCAAAAGAAGTTACTTTCTACGTTGATGGTTCGCCGCTTGGCCCAAGTCAGTCATATGTGAACGGATTTGAAGGTGGGGAACTTAGTCTTTTCATTGGTCAGTTTTCGACTAGTTTTAATTGGGGTGGAGCCCTGGATGATGTTCGCTTTTACAATAGGGTACTCACCGCACAAGAAATAGAGGATATTTATAACGAATAAATCAAAGGAATGAAGGTAGTTAAGTTGACTCCGGTTACAAAGAATCATTACCTGTAAACCGGAGTCAATTTATCTTATATTTTTTTTATAAGACCATAATTCCTCAAACATAAAAACGCCCGCCAGGAACAAATCCTACGGGCGTTTTTTATTACTGTGCCCTGTTTAGAATTTTCTTGACAATTATTGTGTGGTTCTTTATCCTTTTGCGAATACTCAGCTACGGTCAGGGAAATTCTTTTAAAATAAGACTCTTCTTTCTTATACCCCGTGTGCAAAACTGCAGTAACCACACAAGTGGAGTGGTTGACAATGTTCTCGCGCTTTTCTTGGTTCGGTGCTTTTCAAACATATTGTGTTCATAGCTGCACTCGCTTTCTGTTTGTGGTTGCATTGTTTGTGCTTATAGTTTTGCATGCGCCTCAGTCTCTCGGAGCCGCAGAAGTTACCCTGGCATGGGACCCGAATCCCGAACCGGACATCGCCGGGTACACGGTGTATTACGGCAACTACAGCAGACTTTACGAATGGGCGATTGACGTGGGAAACTGGACGACCTGCACCGTGTCAGGACTCGAGAACGGAAATACCTATTACATCAGCGTCACGGCATACGACACGTCGGGGAATGAAAGTGCGTACTCCGGTGAAATCCAATATGTGCCCACAGGTATTTCTGCCGATGAGAAGTCTTCTACGACCGGTGGAGGGGGCGGAGGGGGTTGCTTTATAGCGTCTGCCACTTGTGGCTTACGATAGACCCTCTGATGAAAACCCAACATCCATAATATTGCGTTAGTCAATGACATTAAGCCCAGAGCAAGCTCTGCTCTGGGCTTAATACAATCGATGATAATTACCCTGCTTTCTTGAAGGCCACCATTCCAGATCGTTCTAGAACAAACCTGATACTGCTGCAGCAGAGATGAAGCATGAACCACCGCCACCACCGCCGTCGGAACTTGCACCACCCGCCGTACTTGTGCCGACAGTGAACCCGGGTCCGCCCGGATCGAAGACGATGCCGTTCGTTTCATTCAGGTCGTTATCGCCGCGCTTTCCATCGACGAAGTGCAGCGTGATTACGTTATCGTTAATCTCTGCACCCGTCTCGCCGTCATAGAGGAATTCATACCAGTGATCTTCCGGGTTGTCCGAAGTTGGTCCGTATTTATAATATGTAGCAGGTATTACCCCATCAGGCAGATAGATAGTAACAGTCACTGACCCGCCATAGTCGATATTGCTCACGTTAAAAGAGAAGAACCCATAAAGAAACTCAATCCCATCCGGTGCATTCTCGGGCGTTTCATCAACTGTCGCGTCATCTATGGCAGCAGCCTCGTTGGCGACAAGTGTAATTGCAGCCTTACCGTCATATGACGGAACAGACACCACATTGTCCTGCTCTGAGTCAGGAATGCCATCATGATTATTATCATACCCGGCGGCATTGACGATGAAACTGATTTCAGCCGAAAAACTGCTTTCGGTTCCCAATGTGTCGTATGCCGTCGCAGCCAGGAAATAGGTAATGCCCTCCTCAAGACCTGCTATGGTACAGGTTGTGGTTTGTCCTACATCAATAACATTCGTGTAATTTCGACTTGTGACCCCGTAATAGATCTTATAGCCGGCAATGTCTGATTCGGGGTTTTGATCCCATGCAAGCGATATTTCAGCAGCCACAGCATCGTTAACGGATATCGGTAAAATGAACAAGAAGGCAAAAGATGTGGTTAAAACAAAGATGCAAAAAACATTAATTTTATATTTTTGAAAATACCTATTCATAAAACCTCTACCATCTCCATACTGAAAGAACCTTTCTGCCCCGACTCTGTCCTGAATTCGTATGATTCGATTTTCAGTATCTTATTTTTTATTTGACTTACTTTGCCGACACGCTCTCTTCCTGTTGTGATCGGCACTTCATAAATATTCTTAATATGTTACCGTTTTACTCATGTTTTGCACTCACGGTTGAGTTATTCATTGACAACTCACAAAGTGCTATTGTTGTATGAGCAATTCACATGCCAAATACGCAAATAACTGTAATTACTAATAATTAATGCCGCCACAGGTAAGGGGGTGTATCTTTTTTCCTACACTCTAATATATCTCCGGCTGTGTTGACGCAGTGATTATAAGGATTTGGAGCGAATCACGTAACGGCGCCTGATTGTGCATGATATTTAATACACTGCATTGACACATGCGATGCTTCGTCTGTAGAGGCTTTCGGCGGCATATGTGAAAAGATTCTTTTAGGCTTTTAAAATAGCATGTTGAAAGCAGGCGTTGTGTATCGGCATAATGTAATAATGGTTATATGCTTTTTGATCATTATGATTATAAAGCTTATCTAAAAATGGGCTGACATCATATAATTAATGTCAGCCCATTCTTTATTTAAGTTCCTTGTCCTGCGGTCATTTTATCGAACAGTGCAATGCCTTCTCCAGATTCCGACGATCACAAGAAGTGCAAGGATCAACAGTGCCATAACCGGCAGCACGGATCCTGATTCCATGGAGCTTCCACAGGTTGCTGCCGTTGCAATGAAACATCCACCGCCGCCTCCGCCACTTTCATCAGCGCCTGCCGACGGGATTGCGGATGATGTCGTTGTGCCTATGGCGAACGGATCGACAATGATGCCGTTTGCAATGCCGTCGTCATCTCCCACACCACCGTCAACCAGTGTAAATGTAACCATATTTCTGAGTCTATTGAAGGCCGCGTAATCGCTGTAATCAGACCATCGAGCAGTATACCTGTTGTAATGGAACAGGTTGTATCCTTCAGGTGTCGCACCGGGCAGACACAATGACACCTTCGTCGCCGCACCCGGGTGCCTGACCTTGATGGTCATGTCAATCAGTTCGTATATCAAGTCTTTTGGGCCTTCCGAGTTGCCCGATATTGTCGATGAGTCAATCGCCCTCAGTGTGACATAATCTCCATTATCATCTATTTCCACTCCGATGGTCTTTCCGTTCGGTAATGTTATCGTCAACGTTTTCTCCGGGTACTCGGTTATCTCATTGTCATTGATAGTCACCGATACTGTATCGCTTGATTCCAGGCCGGCGCTGTCTCTTACCGTCAGATTGAAGACAAGCGTTGTGCCTTCCGCATCGACCGGGACGGTCACAAAAGTCGGGGTCGCAATGGCGGCATCCGACAAAGTCACTGCAGGTCCGGCCGTCTGGGTCCACAGGTAGGAAACAATCGAGCCATCCCTGTCAACCGACTGTGAGCCATTCAGAGTTACAGTTGTTCCTTCATCTACTACTTGATCCGGTCCGGCATTGGCAATAGGAACCTGGTTCGTCGCACTCACATTCACGATACAGGTATCCGAACTCTGCAATCCATGATTATCGGTCACGGTTAGACGGAATGTGAGTGAAGCACTCCCCTCTGTTATTGCGGGCGCCGTGAAGCGCAGCAGCACGGCGGAGGCACTGGACAATGCAACGGACGTCCCGCCTGTCTGGACCCATCGATACGAGGCAATCCCATTCTCCGGATCGCGTGAATCTGATCCATCCAGTGTCACGGAAGCACCCGCTGACACAATCTGGTCGGCACCGGCATCCGCCACGGGCGCTTCATTACCCCACGTCACATTGACGATACAGGTGTCCGTACTCTGCAATCCGCCGCCATCGGTCACGGTTAAACGGAATGTGAGTGAAGCACCACCGGCATCCACGTCCGGCGCTGTAAATGTCGGTCTTACTGCGGACGCATTTGACAGCGAAACAGACTGGCCGCCAATCTGCGTCCATCTGTATGACTGTATACCGTCATCGGGATCGGAGGAATTCAAGCCGTTGAGCATCACGGTTGTTCCCTCGTTGACCGTCTGGTCCGACCCTGCATTTGCCACCGGGGGCTCATTCGGTATTACCGGCGCACTGTCTTCCGGCACGGTATATTGAATTTCACCCGAGTAACCACTTTCAATGTTCGATGTGTTATATGCCGTTGCTGCAAAATAATAAGTCCGCCCAGCCGATAGGTCCGATATAACACATGTCGTATAATTACCGACATCGATTTCAGAGGAGTAATATCCGCTCGATGTGCCGAAGTGCATTTTGTACCCCGCAATATCAGCTTCGGGATTTCGATCCCACGCAAGCATTATTTCAGCGGCATATGCAGCGGGCACACACATTGTAAGACTGATAATTGCAATGACGAAGTACTTAAAAATAATGATGGGAAGGGGAATGACCCCTTTCTGATTCTGCCGTCTAACGTTGAATATCAACATTGTATCATCTCCATAACTGATTTCTAATTCGGCCAGCGAATATCAGCATACGGAGATGCTCATATCGCCTGGCAACCCTGCTACCCTATTCCGTTCTTTTCGGAACTTAGGCCAGTGGCTTTGCGTCCCACCCTTTCGGTATGGTTTGCCCTTTTCAGGTGATTCTCAGGACGCGCAGCCGACTGCTTCTATTATTTGCGGACCTGAGCAACTTACATGCCATTTACGTAAGTAATTGATATTTAAGTTTATTAATTTTTCAAAGAATCCTGATACGCGTTAACAGCCTACACTGCTATTATAAACTGTATCGTGTGTAACCACCAATATTAATGATATTTCAAATAGTTAAGTAATATTAAGGAGAATGTATGATATTTCGTTCATCAGCAATACGCCAAAGGCCTACGTTACTCCCCCAATGCAGCAATTTCTGTTTCACGGTCAAGACTTGCGTAGCTTATTTATGTCGAATGCGGGGTACGCGACAACCGGCGGGCTGTTGTATGTGGCGACCGATATTCGCACATGGTGTAAGGCGAAAAGGGGTAACTCGCGCGTTCAACCAAAAAGATTCTTGTATCATGGAATCTTCCCGCCATTTTTTAGGCCGAGTTCCGTCAATCCCTGAGGATGTTGCGTCGCCTGGCAACCCTGCTTCCCTATCCTGAGCTTTTCAGAACGTAGGCCAGTGGCTTTGCGTCCCACCCTTTCGACGTGGTTTGCCTTTTTCAGGTATCTTAAAGAACGCTGTTTTGCTTTCTTTAATGTCTTTTGTGAAATAATACGGGAAATGATAAGTAATTTGTAATGAACGCCTTCATAGGCAGAATGTGAAATGTTTTACACTGATGGCAACCAGCTTCAAGCTCTTGAATCTACCTGGTTCCGTTAACCACGAACAAAAAATTCTTTTTTGAATAAGTGTATAATTTCTATTGAATAATTCTTCGTTTGTCGATAATCTATTACAGTGTTTTGAGATTGCTTTTTAAAAATTATTTGTGAGCATTCACCATATCAATCACCACGGGTTAATAAAAGAAATAAGAAAATAATATTCAAAATATGCATATCAACATTCCTTCGGATGGTGTTTTCCAACCACATTGATTTTATCCATCAAACTCCCTTGATATATTTGCCGCATCAAAAGATTTTGAACATTATAGTACTTGATTTTACCTTCGTAATCTTTGGAATTAAGTAATGAGAAAAACTCTGCACATAACAGTTTACATGATGATTGTCCTCAGTTTCGCTGCATTTCCATGCCGCGATTCCCATGTCCATGCGGCGTCCTACTATTCGTTGATCGATCTTGGTAACATTGAACCGAGGGCAATCAACAACTCGTCTGAAATAGTGGGATTTATGCATACCTTAACGAGTTTGCGGGCTGTTATATGGTCACGGGATCAAGGACTGATCGATTTAGGGACATTCGGAGAAGAAAATGGCATTGCAATTGATATCAACAACAATGGTGTCGTCCTAGTCGAAGGCTTCAGCCTACATGGCACCGAAGATGTGGCAACACGTCGGTTGTTCAAATGGACACGTTCAAATGGGCTGCAGGATATCGGTATCCTAAGTAACAGCACCTCATACAGCGGCCAGGCAATCAATGACCGGGGCGAGATAATCGGATTCTATACAAATATTTCAATTTGCGGCACAGCTTTCTACTGGTCGTCGGATGATGGCCTGATTGATATTCCAACGCTGGGCGGGGAAACTGCCAGTGCGGCATATGATATAAACAGTGGCGGACTGGTCGTCGGATTCAGTTCTACCGCAGGGAATGACAGTCATGCGTTTTATTGGATCAAGGACGGCGGCATCACCGATATGGGTACTCTCGACGGCACATATACTGAGGCAACTGCAGTCAATGATCTTAACCGGGTGGGAGGATTCGGTAAAATGACCGGTCAGGGAGATGATTTTCAGGCATTTGTATGGGATTCAGTCGATGGTATGGTGCTGCTGCAATCGTCTACGATTATGGATATGAACAATCATGGCCACGTTGTCGGTCAGCATGGCAATTACGCATATCTCTCGGATGGAAACAGGATTTATAACCTTAATGACCTACTGATTAATAACAGAAACGGAGTACATCTTATTATTGCCTATGGTATAAACGACGAGGAGCAAATCATCTGCAAAGGCAAACTTCCAGACATTGTGAATCAGGAAGGTAATATAATCAGCCAAGGCGAACTTCGCAGCTATCTTTTGACGGAGGACCTCAATTATTCACCCGGAAGCAATGACAGCGGCGGAGGCGGAGGCGGAGGCGGCGGTTGCTTCATCGGCCTTTTACGGGAAGGCTCTCAATGGCAATGGGGAAAAAGATAACCATGGATTTTTCCTGAATTGTTGATGGCTTCGTAATAAGTCTAGCATCTGCGTTATGCTCTTTCCCTCTTCATTGCAACGTATGCATCACTAAAGCTTATTCCTCGGTACTCCGGGAGCGCGACTGATCACTCCCGGCAGGCTTTAGGATGCAATAAGAAAATGACTCCCACCAGTGATCGCCATAAGACAAGTAAATTGCGTGCCTTGAACTTAAATCTTTTTACATCGTAAGCTAAGAACTACAGGAATAAATCATGAAATTAATCCTTAAAACTCTCCCCCTTTTATTAGTTGCTGTGATGCACATTCTTTTAACTGCCCCGGGTGCAGAGTGCAGGGCTCTTATTATCGACCATACATGTCGGGACATATCTCAAATTCCGTCGCAGTGGATCGACGCAGTAAAGACAATGGTGCTGCATCATACAGGTCAGTCTCATGGGAACCAGGTTCCTCATGGTATGATAAATCTCGAAAACGAAAATCCGACATGTAAACAGATCCAGAGCTTAAATGGCATTCCATCCGGCACCGGATTGAAAATCACCAGGGGACAACTCAGTGATTTTGGGACCTGGTATTATGGAATCGGCGTCGACCGATATTGGCAGGGTACCACAGGCAGGACATGGACGGAACGGACCCTCGATTACCACTTTAATAACGGCGATACGGTTCATGCATCGCTTCACACATGGTGCTGGCATCTGCGGACATGGGAAGCATCCCAGGTGGCTGAATATTTAAATGCGATGGAAATTCTTGAAGCAGAATACCCGGACGTCACGTTCATTTACATGACAGATACATGCGATACCAATGTTAACCTTGGATATAACCGCTTCTTGAGAAATGAACAGATAAGAGAATATTGCAGGAATAACGATAAAGTTCTTTTCGACTTCGCCGACCTTGAAGCATGGTCTGCCGACGGAACGGAACAGAATACCTACTTTCACGCCGGCAGCGGGTTGAACATTCCCTACTGGCATGATGACTGGCAATCCGACCCTTTTTATAACGACGGCCACATTAATGAAGCCGCCTGCACAATGAAAGCGAAAGCAATGTGGTGGCTTATGGCACGCCTGTCGGGCTGGAACCCGACCGATGAACCCTATGCAAATTTTTCTGCAACGCCTTTGTCGGGCACCAGTCCACTCACCATTACGTTCACCAACAGATCAACCGGCGATTTCAACAATTGTGTCTGGGATTTCGATAACAATGGCTCTGCCGACAGCAACGCCACTCACCCCACTTATACATACGTCGATCCCGGCACCTATACCGTCTCATTAACAGTTTCCGGCCCGTCGGGTTCAGACTCCCGGACAAGATCGGACTTTATTACTGTCACAAGTGCCGGGGATTCGGGAGACTCCGGGGATTCGGGAGACTCCGGGGATTCGGGAGACTCCAGCCCGAGCAGTGATGGTGGCGGTGGCGGGTGCTTTATCTCGGCCTCCATGAAATAGCTGCATCGGCATGCAGCAGCACCTTACCGACCGGTCAAACTCGATTGATCGCCTCTTCCTTCAATTACATCGGTAATGCGCCGGCAAAGCAGAGGGGCCGCTGTTCGTGAAAAGCTGCGGTTGGGATGCGGATCCCGCCGACTTTTGGCATATTCTTCTTTCATGTAAATACCACCCGCGGTTTCAAGTTCGAAAAAGTCCCAGATAAAGATATTGTCTCCCTTCTCGTCCCAGTTCTCCCTGACCCACTTGAAGAATTCCCGCGCACGTATGGCATTTTCATCTGATGTCGCATTTTCTACCAGGGCAGCACCTGTCCAGACAATGAATGTACACTGCGGAAATTCATGCATTTTCGTTTTCAATGCCTCATACTGCAGCTTATAGTTTTCCGTTCTCTTCTCCCCGGATGCAATATCAGGTGTTCCGGTATCACGCCTGATATTGCTCACCGGGAAGCAATGCTTGAACATAACAACATTAAACTCTCTTGTCAGGATTTCAAGCGTCGGTTCCTCCATGAATGGCTCCTCGCCGGCATTATTCACCCATATATTCCAGTAGTCGAACGGATAGTTCCGCCATCCATAGGGATGTTTTTCAGGAAAAGCCCGTTTCTCAATACTATAGTTCGTATTATTTTCAGAGTTATACCTTGCAAACCAGCGTGGCACGCCACCCTGCCATATACAACGCCCTGTACTGTGATGAAGGAACACAATCCGCACATTGTTTCCCCTCGTCTCGGAGTTGCTTCCGGATCGTACACCTGCACAACTCAGGCACGCAGTCACAGTAACAATAATTAAAACATAACACATAATGCCAGCGATTTTATAATGTTTTGAATTCATATAATTTTCCTCCTTTGCCTGAGTGCATTATGCGGAAATCAAGAAAACAGGTTTATCACCAGCCGCCGAAATCACTTCTGGTCATCAATACCTCTGCTGATGCAGCCCGTCAATGTAATATCTCCATATCTCAGCGACAACTATACATTCCTCATATCTCCCATGTAAAGGCTTTGTAACAATGAAACAACTATAGGTCATATTCTTTACCAATTTCGACCTGATAGCTTCAACAAGCTTATCCAGAGAAACATTATGAATTGTGATTGTTGTTGAATTTAAATCTCTTATTTGAATCGAATGACCGTCGCCCGATAGATCTTCTTTTTAACATGAAAAAGATATCTTCCAGAGCGAAGCGTTCCGTCTGCTACTTCCTGCATGTCTCGTAAGATTATGGCACTCCCTCCTTTTTCTGCTGCCCTTATTTTCAGGGCCTGCAGTATATCTTCCGACGCATGCTCCTCTCTTCCCTCTGCTGTAATGATCCCGAGTTCTTCATATGCAGCATCCGGCAACTGAGACTGATAGATGCGTATTGTGCTCGCATCACGGGGCGGATACTCATGATTTGTGAACGGAGCATAATCAACGACAATTGATGCTGTTGTGCAGCACAAGATGGCTAATATAAAAATAAATGGTATTAAACGATATATTTTCATCATAGCGGTCTGCTCCCGTTTTTCCATGTAATGATCGACAGGTTTTCATTGTCGGCAAGAGAATACAGCACGATAACTCGAACTTTCACCTCAGTGAAAGTTTACCCTGCCGGGCGTACGAAGTAAAAGGCAGAACCAAAATGATTCTGCCTTTTCAAGCATGTATCGTACTGTAGTACCTCAGATTTTAATTTTTCGAGCAACTCTCCCCAGCCCAAGCAATCCGATTCCGAGAAGAAATACTGTTATCGGTTCCGGCACCTGCTGGCTTGCGTAAACTTCCATGCCAATCCAGCTTGTATTTCCATCATGGAAATAGCCAGAATTTTCAAGAATTCCAGTCAGCATTTCCGGATCGATGTCAACACCGTTCCCACCATGATTCAGATAATCAACATAATCAAGTAGTGACACCGGATCGTAAACCATTGCGTTCGAAGCGGTCCCGATATAGAGTCTGTCATCCGAAACCATCATAGTTCTGACACCATACGTAAAACTGGAACCAAAACCATCATCAACGAGCGTTTCCCAGTTATTACCGTCTTGCGTGTACAGGAGCTGCGCCCTTGGCTCGGGCGTGAAGGCATTCAACAGGTTTGTATTGAAGGTCCCCATATACAGCGTGTCGTCCCAGACCTCCATTGACCAGGCATACGCATTATCGGGGTCATCAAAACCATTTGTGGTAATGACATCCCAGCTTTCTTCTCCGGTAATCCATGGGGTTGAGCTGCGAAGCAGCGAAAAACCATCCAGGTAATTGACGGTCCCCAGGTAGAGCTCGTTATCATATTCTATGAGCCTCATTACCCCCAGGTTGTTGAGACCATCAAGCGCCCTAACTTCTGGAGTCACATCAAAGATAATCGGAGAGGAGTCATGTTCAGCCACCTTATAAAGACTGAAGGTGTCTGTAAAGTCCCATGTACCGACAAACAAGAAGCCACCAAATTCTGCCAGCTCGGCAACTGCTGCATCGTTTCCAAAGGCACCACTAGAACCTATCTGATTCCAGCTGCTGCCGTTATATGACCATAATTCACCACCGGTGACATTGTTCTCCGTGCCTACATATAGCAATCCATTATTCACCAGCATTGTCCTGATGGAGTTGTTGTCCGAGTTAGCCATCGGCCCCCCGTCAAGTTCATCCCAGATTGTCCCATCGGTGCTGCAGTAAAGGTTCGTACCCTCCTGATTATTCGCTGTTGCAGCGTAAAGAGTCCCATCGTACTCGACCATTTTTCTGAAGCCTGTGTCGGTCTCATCGGCTTTATATACCTGCGTCCAGTTCTGGCCACCATCATGCCTCCATATTTCACCACCCTGGGATTGTGTAAAGCTAATTCCCTCCAGGATATTACCCGAACCCGACAGATCGATTTCACCGCTCAAAAGCGCACTAATTATAGCCGGGTAATCGGGATTTGTGCTCCATGTGCCGACATAAATGTGACCATCGAATTCTTCCATGGACCAGGCGTATCGGTTCCAGTTATCACCGAATCCACGTCCCACCTCTGCAGTCATATTTTCAAAGGGAAGAAGGTCTTCAGGTGCAGAAAATGCTCCCTGCATGGGCAGGATGCAAAGAATTGAAAAGATTGATACGACAAGAAGCAATTTATACTTAGACGAATATCTTTTCATATTTATCCTCCCTCATAAAAAATTGAATACTACGGTTCATACAGATAACCGACCACGTTCATTCCGCTCCCGGCAAAATTGAAATTTATGCCGGAAGCCATATACCGGTAATTTAAATATAGGTCTCACCGGATACTCTCCTCTTGTTTACTCATCTTCGAGGTATACGCTTCTTTTTAAAGATTCATGCTGCTTTACGGTGAGTAAAAGCATAGGAAAAGGCTTTGGGAAAAGCACTTGAAATGACGTACAACGACAAACTTCTAAAAGAAAGGGAACTACTAGATACTGCTTATCTGTAAAATATTATGTCTTTAATTGTCTATACTGCAATAACTGTGCTATTTGTATACCTGAACCGATGCCCACAATGAACCATCCCTAAGTATATGTATATTTTCATTATTTTTGTCATGCAAGTTTTGCTGTAAATTGAACTAATCATTTTTAAAAATACCCGAGAAGGCAAATTTGTAAAGAGATTCGACAGAAAAAATGACTTTTACAGAACATTTCTGTTGAAACCCTTGCAACCATTGCAACAGAACAAAATGACCAAAATTGTAAATTATACCGACAGGTTTATATGTTTTTACGCATCCATATACAAATATTTTGGAAATAAACCGAAAAACATTATTTTCCCCAACAAAATAAGGAGAATTTTTAAATTACTTTAATCAGGCTTGTAATTGCTTTCCACGCCTGCAAAAAATTTTTCCAACACGTTGGACAATATCTAAGTTACATCGGCAAAACATCGGACAACGTCATATGGCAGTCAACGTGGGATGCGCATCAGGCTAATGCTGGTGATTATCTGATTTATGCGAAAATCAGGCACTCCACAATGACGGACACGACCTCGTCGGCTACTTCATATACGCATACTTCAACTATGATAACGGCGACATAAGGTTTTATGAAGATAACTCGGGCACCTATTCGACAGTCAGCACCGTCAACGGCTTTTATAACCTGCCGTTCTATGCCGATTTCAGTTGACGCACTGCCGATGCCCCTGAGGATGGTTATGTTTCAATGCCTCATGGCAATTACAATGCAACTTTTCTTATTACACGTGAATCGGATGATTGGCAGAATCCGTTACTGACCGACGGGGTAAATTCCAGTGTCCCCGAACCGGGCACAATGATTCTGCTTGGCTTTGACTTTTTGTGGTTCCCGGAATTAACACGAAAACGGGACGTATAAAGCCATTCAAAGAATATACGATGACTGAGGCAGAACCCGAAATTTCATTGCAATGTCCGATTCTGCCTTTTGATTTGGAATATCCTTGTTAATTATCCTGCATTGGACAATCGCCTTATCAGCGCCGCCACCACCTGCTGAAAAAGCTCCACCAGGATGAAAAGAATGATGTTTCCACTGTTTCCACATTCCGTACCGTGACATTGCATACATCGCTGGACTGGAACCCCTCTTTGTCAGTAACCGTAAGCCGGAATGAAAGCGTTACACTTGTGGTGTCAATTTCTGGTGTGGTGAACGAAGGGTTTGCGGTAGTTGCACCCGACAACGTAATCGAGGGACCGGTCGTCTGGCTCCACCGGTATGACGCAATGTCGTTATTGGGATCGGCTGACCCGGAACCATTCAGGGCCACAACGGTCCCCTCATCGACCGTTTGGTCCGACCCCGCATCGGCCACTGGGGCCAGGTTTTCGTATGTCACATACACCGTACATGTATCGCTGGCCTGGAGTCCGCTGTTGTCTGTCACGGTAAGGCGGAATGAAAGCGACACCCCTTCCTGATATACATCAGGTGCGGTAAAGGTCGGCCTGATTGCCGCCCTGCTCGATAAGCTCACCGAGGGGCCACCGGTCTGTGTCCAATAGTATGATGCAATGCCGTCATCCAGATCAGATGAACCGGCACCATTTAATGTCACTACGGCACCTGCATCAACCGTCTGATTGGGACCGGCACTGGCTGTCGGTGGCACATTTGCCGCCGGCGGCTCGATGTTTTCTTCGACGGTATGGCTGACTTCATCCGAATAGCTACTCTCTACCCCGGCCGTATTGTATGCCGTTGCCGCAAAGTAATAGGTATGCCCTTCCGCGAGGCCATCGACAACGCAGGCTGTATAGTTATGCACTTCAAGGGTTGTTGTGTAGTCCCTGCTTTCGAGGCCATAGTGTATCTTGTATCCGGCTATGTCCGATTCGGGGTTTTGATCCCATTCCAGGGTAACCTCGGCCGCATATGATGCCGTCACAAAAACCGGGAAGGCGGTAAAAAACGTAATGACAACGATAAACACCGGAAGAACGATAATGATTAAATTTCTCTCTACCTCTGACTTCATTTCGAATATCTTTCGCATTGTAAGCTCCAAAACTATAATCTTCTAATCATTTGAATATCATCACGAAAAAAGCTGCATCAGGATGATAACCCCTTTTCATTCTATGCTAAATGCGTACACGAGGACGATCAGTCTGACTTTTTGTATTTGTTGTGCCCGCCTTCTTCTGGAAATATGTCATTATTTCTCCGCTGTATTCCCTTGTGCGAAAAACGTACCATACCGATAAGTAATTAAAACAACTATACTATCGGTATTATCCAGGCATTGATTTATGTATGATTATCCCTTCATTGCAGAGATATAAAATATGTGAACCCCGGAGTTAGAAACCATTTTTCACCTCGAATACATGAATGCAGGAATGTATGAATATCCATACGACGCCATCTGAAAATATTTTTTTCAGGGCATAGATATAAATGATGGTTCCCGGACAGAGTAAACGGACGCTAGAAAGGTGATAAGGAAATACTGAAAAGATAAAAAAGGGCTGCCATTACAATTAATAGCAGCCCTTACATTGTTAAACTTTCGGGTTTCTTTTCGGGATCAGTTCAAATTCTCTCAAGATCTTCCCTAGCGGTCTTACTTACATAATTGAATTTGCTAAAAGGTCCCCATTCAATTTTCTTCACGTTGTCGAGGCAATGATATATGTCTTTGCCACCTGGATTATTGTAGAAAATCTTTCGGCCATTACACAGGACAAACGAGATATAAACATTCACTCTAATACGTTCCAGATCCGCAAAATTGATATTAATTTCATCGTTAGTTCGGCACATGACAAATGTAAATGTTTTACTCGCAAAGTCAATACATATACTTTGGGCGAATTTTGTCATGAAATTACCCGCTAGTATTGCCATGAAAGCCATGATAGTGATGGAGACTAATATTCTTTGTAGCGGTATTCCTCCGATAGCAGCTAAAATGAATATAAACATCAGAGAAATAAAAACTATTGCCCCTCCATTATTTACAATAAATATAACATATCTTGGCAGGGAGAAACAAAATACCTGATTCTCATAATTGTCTCTGGACATTTTACATGTTCTTTAAACAGCAACGGTTATTTAAAGAGTTCTCCAAAACAGAGCCACAATTACGCCCCTAATACCGTATACTTGCCAATGCGGCTGCAAAATCCCTCCATCCGAGCATTTAAAAATCCTGTAGATCAGACAAATTTTCTATTCTACTGAGCGCGATTACACCAAATTAATATTTTCTGCGGCATCTAAATATAAGCAACGACAAAGGTAATGGCAAAATAGCCCGCGCCGAGCAACAAACCGATGCCGCACCATTTCATTAGGAAAAACTTTTTTGCAGCTGTTTCCACACCATATACTGCAACTATTTTCTTGAATAGACCTTTACTGTAAGACACCCATAAAAAAGAGTTCCCATTAAAAAGAATAAGAACGTCATGATCAAGTTAGTCATTCCTTAGCCAGTTCCTCATCACCATCATAGCCGGGCTCCCATTAACGGCCAGAAAAGAATCATCAGGAAACTCTGACTCCAAGTTCCTTCAAGAGCCTGACCAATTCCCCGGATTCTTTATTCCACTGGATAGTTCTCCCATCTTTTAGTGAAAAAATCGTTTGCGGTTTGTCTTTTACATTTTCAATATCATCTATCTTCGCGGTGATCACTCCTTTATTTCGAAACATATGAAAATTGACTTCCCGCGTATCCAGATCAAAAGAAATTTTGTGGGCAAACTTATTGAAATGATGAATAAATATCAAAATGAACGGGAAAACGATTAGAAAAGTTATAATGCTACCTTTGAACCAATCAAATGAACCTATTAGAGCACATATAACAATCATGGCGGCAAGTATCAACAAAGATACTTTATCAAATTTATTCACAAATGTTTGCTCTGCCGAAGGCTTTGAAAATAAACGTGTTTTTCTCATTGGCTCTTTCATCCTCACCTTGAAGATTCCACACACACAATGATTGCAACACCCCTTTAGCTGCCTTTGTATAAACCAGGTTTTAGTTTCCTTTTATATAATCTCTCACGGTTTTATCAGGCCCCCATATTGTACAAAGCGTCCCCCACCTGATTTCTTTTATTCGATTCAAACAGGAAAGTAGCTCTTTGTTTTGCAAATCATTATACAGAATCTTTTTACTCTCCAGATCAACAATGATACAACCATTCACCGATAAATCTTTAATATCATTGAATCCGGCACTTATGATTTCATAAGTTCGCAACATATTAAACTGTATCAATCGAGATGTGAAATAGATGACTATTCTGTATGCAAATTTCTTTTGTAATTTTGCAAACAATAGGGGGACTGAACAGAGAAATATCAAAGACAGTAAACCATATAGACTGAAATGTCCTATTTTCATGACAACGAAGATTATTATAAAGGCAATGCCGCACCAGACTATTTTATCCAAATGATTGGCGATCAGTATCTGCGTGGGTGACAGAGAGAATACACATGGCGGTTCTCTCTTGTCAGTTTCTGGTAAATTCATGACACGTTAACCTTGATCGTCGATTAAGTGAGAAATCAGATCTTGAATCTTCTCATATTGTTTTGATTTTCTATTTCGGCAAACGACTTTTGATCCACATTCTCACAACACCCGGACTCCAAGTTCCTTCAAGAGCCTCACCAATTCTCCGGATTCTCTATCCCACTTAACTTTTCTTCCGTCTTTCAGTGAAAAAATCATTAACGATTTGTTTTCGACGTTATCAATATCGCTAATTTTCGCGGTGATAATTCCCTTATTCCGAAGCAGATAAAATCTGATTCCCCATGTATCAAGATGAAGAGAAATTTTATGCGCAAAGTTCATGAAGTGAGTCTGGAATATTAACATAAAAGGTAGCACAATCAGCAGACCGACTATTGTAACTTTAAATGAGTGCCAATCACCCCAAAAATAAAACCACCCTATGATGAGAATCAATATGATCATTACAACTTTGTCAAAATTGTTGAGAACTTTTACTTCACCTCGCGACTTTTCAAAATAATATTCTTTTTTATTTGTCTGATTCATCGTCTATCGCAATGAAGTTCAGGGCTCGCAGATCAACAATGTAAGCAGATGCATATGGTCCATCACTCTAGTGACGGGGATAGCAAGGTTACGACCAAACAAGTTTGCTTGATACCATTTTTCATGACCTGCTCAACACGGCGACCCGCCTGATTCTCGGATGTAAAAACCACACACCAAGCGGATAAAACATAAAAAGGAGAAACGTGCCAATATACTTATCAAATCTTTGTTTTCTCCCCTCTTCGGCAATCACAAGAAATCGAGCAGCATCAATGACGCAGCTGAATATGCTCAGCACAGCCAGAAAATGAACAACATACAGACTAGATGGCAGTTCTCCGCCTTTAACCCATTCTATGTAAAACATATAGCTCAGTGCAAAAAGAAGCCGTATCAAAAACCAACCCGGATTAACATTGATTTCCGGCGGTACGATTCTCTGCAAGATCATAATTATGACCATAAGCCACAAGCCATAAACAAAAGTACCTACGATAAAGCTTATAGGTCCAATGCTTATAACGAAATCCGGAATGATCAAAATAAAGAATACAATCCAAGTGGGAAGTTTATTATACAACTCATTTTGCGATGTCATAACAAGCTCCCTAAATCATATTTTTTCGATGAATTGAGTGAATTACCCCGCCCACAAGGCGGGACATCTAAATCCTTAAAATTTTTCTAACTGAGTAGGTGTCATTTCTTGATCACGGTGATACTGTATATATTTTCTGATTATATCGGCCGTTACCTTGTCCCCGACCGTGCGGGCAAAATAACCGTCTTCCCAAAATTCGCCTCCCCAAAGGTGCTTCTTCACTTCGGGGTGCTCATGAAAAATTACGCTCGCACTTACACTCTTCAGTATTCCTACTACCTTGGAAATACTATAGCGCGGGGGAAACGACAGAAATACGTGCACATGATCCGGGGCAACTTCCATCGTGTCGATCTCAAACCCATGGTTCAGCGCTACGTCCTCAAATACACTCTTCACTCGCTCTTGGATGTCACCACGAAGGATCCATTTCCGATACTTCGGAGCCCATACCAGATGGTATTTTGTGTCATATACCGCATGCGCCGTTCTTTTCACAGTCATGCGCAATTAATAGCACATTTATCCCTGCCTACGGCAGGAAAACTTTTCATCCCCGTCCACAGGACGGGGTATTCAAGTTATAAATTTTCATAAATAGAATCTTGACGTGTGATAGAAACATAACGAACCTCAATCGGCCATGAATGCTAAGAATACCCCTTCACGAGGTGTCGTCGAAGCTCTTTACACATGTGAATAATTGATAACCTATTGGAATATCGTTAATAAATAATATTTTATTGCTATACGCCCCATATTGTCGATTCAGCGTCGAATTTATTTACAATTTTGAATTTTTATATTTATTAATTATTACAATATAGTAAAGCATAAATACGTTTTTTCGCATTGAGAAGTGTCGAAAGTCTTTACAATTTCGGAATTAAATTTTTAAGCATGAATACGAATAAAGAACAAATAGTCACAGGAGTTGAAAATAAATAAATTGCAAAAACGATATATTACGTATCATTTTTTTTATAGTGTTCGAAATGTTACCAAGAGGAATGAACATTGCATTTAAACATAAAAAATACAAATAATTATTAGACTTCTCAAGGGAGGTGAGAATATATGAAAAAGATATTTATTGCAGTTTTTATGTGTACATTTTTGATTTTTGTGGCGTCACCGGGTGGAGCAGTACCTATCGTCAACCCTCCCACGGGATGGACGTATGGCTCTCCCGTTGATACTATATTGGGTTTCGAATACCTGCATGAAGCAAACGAAACTCAAGAACTGATTTTCGCCAACACTGTGCTTGCTAGCTATGGAATGGGAACAACCGAACTTTTAAACGGTACAGGGGAGAAAGTTAATATCCCCGGCGATGCCAAATCTATCGCGTGGGATCCCGGATTTGCTTGGGTCTATGCAGCCGTCAAAGTCGATGGCCCAAATGATTATACCTATCTCTTCTGGGATAATCAGGCGGCAGGCGGAGATGATATTCTGACAACACCCGCAGCAAGGACTTTACCATTCAATGGACCGGAACTGGGAATTAGCCATATCACATTTTTCGGACCGTCACAGGTACCTGAACCCACGACGATGCTTCTCCTTGGCTTTGGTCTGGTTGGGTTTACAATATTAAGGAAAAGATTCTAATAGATAAGATACAATTCCAATCAAATCGAACTAAAAAGGCAGGGTCGAAAATGGCCTTGCCTTTTTTATATACATATATTCTGGTGTGCCCCGCATAACAAATTTGAGACAGATGTCGCCTCGAAATAACGAGGCCTCTGACTGATGATATGAGTTTAATAGCATGAGCGGCTTTCATCCCGGAAAACTCTTCATATCACAGGGTTCCCTTTTCTTGTGATAGTATTTTCCTACCTTCAATTTTCTGATATTTCAAGATAGTCTCCTTTCGCGGCAACTGTCATCAGTTTTTATGAATTGTGAGATGTGATGCTCCTAGAAAGCTGCTTTCACTTTCTGTTTTTACGGAATTGTTGAAGTCAGTAAACGCATACCTTGAAATTTCCGAGCTTCTTTTTGATGAGCTCCAAATAATCGCACAACCATTATAAAGGTTTACATTTGCATGTTATTCGGCAATAAATAGAATAAGTGGGACAATGAGCAAATCATTAAAACATAATTTCTTACAAAGAAACGGATTTTATCTTAA
>Ga0272441_10006070_pt1 | contig 20535 bp, 24 predicted proteins | sample SSMProp6N_FD_193582 | JGI IMG/M metagenome (GOLD analysis project Ga0272441, IMG submission 193582) | Marine sediment archaeal communities from Little Sippewissett salt marsh, Falmouth, MA, United States - SSM-Prop-6N | ecosystem: Environmental > Aquatic > Marine > Wetlands > Sediment ...
CCACCTAGGCGGCGTGCTTCACAAATGCTTCGACAACGTCATCGGCATAATGGCGGTAACCGACCAGGTTCTGTCCCCGCAGCAGCATCTGGAGGGGGGTACCGGGCATCAGCTTCTTGAGGCGGCGCGGTCGTTCCCAGGGGTCTTCGTTGAGGAAGCGGGTGGCGACATCAAAGGTGGCCCCGCCCCACACCTCCATCGAGTAAAAGCCGACCTCGTTCATCTCCTCGGCAATGCTCACCATGTCCTCGGTGCGCATCCGGGTCGCCATCAGGGACTGGTGTCCGTCCCGGAAGGTGACGTCCGTAATCTTCAATGGGTTAGCTGCTTGGTTACGTTTCATAAATCAAATCCATTCTGCCGGTGCCGTCCTCCTGATTAGAGGGGCATGTTACCGTGTTTCTTCCACGGCCGGTCTTCTTTCTTACCCAGTAATGATTCCAGAGTGCTGATGACCTCGCGCCGGGTGTCGCTGGCCTTGATGACACGGTCGACGAAGCCGCCGGCAGCGGCTACATAAGGGTTGCTGAAGGTGGAGCGATAGAGTTCAGTCATCTCACCGAGCTTGGCCTTGGAGTCCTCCGCCGCCTTGATTTCACGCCGGAAGATGATGGCGGCGGCGGCCTCAGCGCCCATGACCGCGATCTGAGCGGTGGGCCAGGCGAGGTAGACGTCGGCGCCGATGCCCCGCGAGCACATCGATATCTGAGCGCCACCGTAGGCCTTCTGGGTGCAGATGGTAATCTTGGGCACGGTGGCCTCGGAGTAGGCGGAGAGTATCTTAGCACCGTGGCGGATAACCCCGCCGAACTCTTGATAGGTGCCCGGCATGTAGCCGGGGACATCGACCAGTGTGAGTACGGGGATATTGAACGAGTCGCAGAAGCGGATGAAACGAGCCGCCTTGTCCGAGGCGTTGATGTCGAGCACCCCGGCCATAAAGCTGGGCTGGTTGGCGATGATGCCGACAACATGGCCGTTGAAGCGGGCGAAGGCGACAATCATATTGGGCGCGTAGAGCTTGTGCGGCTCGAAGAAGTTGCCGTCATCGACAATGGCCTTGATGACCTTCTTCATATCGTAGACCTTGCGCGGGTCTTCGGGGATGATGCTGTCCAGCTCAGGACAGACCCGGTCGGGGGTGTCCGCCGGCGTCCGGTAGGTAACGTCGGGGGCATCGTAGGTGCTCTGCGGCAGGTAGTCGAGCAGCAGCTTGCAGCCCTCGATGCAGGCGGCGTCGTCGGGATAGGCAAAGTGGGCCACTCCGCTCTTGGTGTTGTGCACCATCGCCCCGCCGAGGGCTTCGTGAGTGACTTCCTCGCTCATCACCGTGCGTACCACGTCGGGGCCGGTGACGTACATGTAGCTTGAGCCCTTGACCATCATTATCCAGTCAGTCAAGGCCGGGGAATAGACAGCGCCGCCGGCGCAGGGCCCCATGCTCAGGGTTATCTGCGGGATAATGCCGGAATAGATGGTATTACGGTGGAATATCTGGCCGTAGCCGTCGAGGGCGTTAATACCTTCCTGGATGCGCGCCCCGCCGGTATCCAGCATGCCGACGACCGGCACCTTCATCTTGGCCGCCAGGTCCATGATTTTGACGATTTTGGCGGCGTGCATCTCACCCAGGCTGCCCCCCCGGCAGGTGAAGTCCTCGCCGTAGCAGCAGACCGTCCTGCCGTTGACCTTACCGAAGCCGGTAACCACCCCGTCGGCGGGGATGTCGATCTTGTCCAGCCCGAAGTTATGGCAGTGGTGCTTAACATGCATCCCGATTTCCTCAAAGGTGCCCTCGTCGAAGAAGAGATCGAGGCGCTCGCGTACTGTCAGCTTGTTCAGGTCGTGCTGTTTTTTGACTTGTGCCGGGCCGCCCATGGCCTTTATTTTGTCTTCCCGGGATTCCAGGTCAGAAATAAGTTCTTCATTGGTTGGCATTATTAGGTCCACTCCTTCTCTTGCTGATTAATTTGAGGATACCTTTCTCCATTTTTCGCCCGCATCCTAGCATAAACCGCCTGCCCTTATCAAGGAACGAACCTGCTCCCTGCGATGTCTTCGGTTGCTAAAACCGGCTTCTAGTCTTATTATATTTTATATTGTCTAACGATTGCGATTTATTAATGAGAGGGCGCCGCCGCGTCTTCCGGGAGAGAATGCGTTGACGTGTGATTTGGTAACCTGTTATCTAGGCCTCGGCTCCAATATCGGGGATCGCCATCTCAATCTGGAGCGGGCCATAGCCTATCTGGGGCAGCGTCTGCAGGTGGATCGAGTGTCCTCGGTGTATGATACCCCTCCGTTGGGTGAGACCGACCAGCCGCGCTTTCTGAACCTGGTATGCCGGGCCTATACCCGTCTCTCACCGCAGGGGCTGTTGCTGTTGTCCAAGGGCATCGAGTCCAAGATGGGGCGGATGAGCAAGACGGGGCAGCCGCGGCCGATTGACATCGACATCCTCTTTTACGATGACAGGGTGCTGACGACGCCGGACCTGGTGATACCGCACCCCCGTCTCAGCGAACGCGCCTTCGTGCTGGTGCCGCTCGGTGAGATTGCCCCCGAGTTTACCCACCCCGTCTCTCACGAGACAGTGGCGGAACTGCTGGCCCGTGTCGATGGCGTCGCCGACATCGCCAAGATTTCGTAAGAGACTCCAGTTGGTCTCGGAAATCGGATAGCTTAGTGGTCGGCCATCGTGTTTTATAAGAGATTTTGACAGTCTTTAAAGACGAGTAATGCGGCAAGCTATGAGGTAGTCAATAATAGGGGAGGCATTATGTATCGGGTATCAGTGGAAAGGGATTTCGACGCGGCGCACTACCTGCGCGGTTACCAGGGTAAATGCGAGAGCCTGCACGGACACCGCTTCCGGGTAGTGCTCAAGGTGGCGGCCTCCGGTCTCGACGAACTGGGCATGGCCTATGACTTTACGGAGCTAAAGAAACATTTCGATGCCATTCTCGCCCGGTTTGACCACATCTGCCTCAACGATATCTCTCCCTTCGACACCATAAACCCCTCTTCGGAGAATATTGCCCGCACCATCTACGACGAGCTCTGCCCCCGGCTGGCGCAGGCTCCGGTAGTGATTAACTGTGTTGAGGTCTGGGAATCAACGGGGAGTGGGGTGGGTTATTACCCCGACTAGCTCTCTTTCTCGGGCGGCAGCAGGTTGGGGATTGACTCAATGATGGGGTAGTCCAGTTGACACCGCGGGCAGTGCAGGGAGCCACTGATAATCTCAGCTTTCTCTTGGGTAACTGTTAGTTCCAGTTCCCCCTTGCAAACGGGGCAGACCAGAATATCGAGCAGTTCATGTTTCATGCGGCTATTATACCATACCCCGTCACGATTTTACCGTTTGGTTATTCACCTGGATAATCGGGCGTTTTTTAAAAGATCATTAAGTTTCGCGGATTTTATGGATAACGGAGTTAATATTCGAGTTCTGGTGGTAGTAGCTAGTTTAACATGCCTAAACAACTAATCTAATATGACTAATCAAGATAATATAATTCGGTTAAGGATTAAGCGAGGGCAGCGCTCGATAAAATACTTACTCCAAAGGATGTAGGGGCTTGACAGAAAACCTATCTCAGACTATAATTGGATCAATTTTCGAAAAATTTCCGGATTATTAACCACTTAGCTTTGGTAGTTGAAGCTGGTTAACTTATACTTATGCCTGTTGGTGAGTTGAGGGCAGGGCGGCTTGATTGGTGGGGTGATAACCTCTACTCCAGTTTTGGTGGAAGGAGTTAAGGATGACCGAACCGTCTCGGAGACCTCAATCCAACGAAGATCGCGCCCGTGATTTAGCGCGTCGTTTCTTCAAACACGAGAACACTCCTCTGTTATTTGTCCTGATTGGACTTGTCTTCGTAATGGGCTATGTCACCGGCGGCAAGACACTCTCGTTAATCAACATCAAGAATAACCTTCTCCTGACGTCAATCACCGGTATTGCTTCATTGGGGCAGGGCATGGTTATCCTGACCAGCGGTATCGACATATCCTTGGGCGGTATGGGCATGTTCTGCTCGATTATGGGGGCCGGTCTGATGGCCACCAACTGGCAGAATCTCATCGGTAACCCTCTCCCGGTGCCGGTTGGCTTTATCCTGATGCTGGCGGCGGGCGCTGGCTGGGGGGCGGTCAACGGTTCACTGGTCTCTTATATCGGTATCCCGGCCCTGATTTCTACGTTAGGTCTGTGGCAGATAACCGAGGGGGCTGGCATCGCGGTTGGCGAAGGTCACGATATTGGCTGGCAGCCGGAGGCACTGAGCTGGTTCGGTTCGGGCGAGATTCTCGGCGTGCCGGTGCCGGTCGTTATCTTTATTGCGGTGGCCATTATCATCTATTTCGTGATGAATTATACCACGTACGGTAAATCGATTTACGCCCTTGGCGGTAACCCGGTTTCGGCTTGGCTGGCCGGGGTTAACGTCAGGAAGCTGCGCTTTAGCGTGTATGTAATCTCCGGGCTCCTGGCCGGTCTGGCGTCGTTTACCATGCTAGGGCGGATGCTCTTTGCCTCTAACCGCAGCTTGGAGGGCCTCGAGATTGATACCATCGCCGCGGCCACCGTTGGCGGGATCAGCTTGATGGGCGGTCGCGGTACGATAATCGGGGTGGTGCTCGGTGCCCTCATCATGGGCGTTATTGCCAACACGATGACTGTCCTTAATGCCGATCCAGCTACGGAAGGTATTGTCAAGGGCATCATCATCATCATGGCGGTAACTATCGATTATATCCGCCGGCAGCGGGGTTAATATATGCGGCCGCTAGTGGCAATTTTTGATAAGGCTGATAGTCCTAATACTTGGGGGTGAAATGTGGAGCAGATGAGACCATCCGGGACCCAGAGCCGGGCGCGGCAGATTCTGGGGCATGAAAGTGCTGCCCTGTTCTTTATCCTGATAGGACTTATATTCGGTATCGGAGGTCTTAGCGGAGGGAATTCGCTCAGCCGGCTTAATGCCACCAACGTTCTGCTGCAAAGCTCCATTAAGGGCGTTGCTGCTGTCGGGCAGGCCTTTATCATCCTAACTGCCGGTATTGATGTTTCTGTCGGCGGAATGGGACTATTTGCTTCAGCCATGGGTGCGGCCTTAGTCTCTAGTAGTTGGGAAAGTATTCTTGGTCACCCGATAGCTTGGGGTCTGGGTATTCTAGCAATGTTGGGGGCGAGCATCGGCTGGGGAGCCATTAACGGTATACTTGTTTCTCGAGTTGGTATTCCGGCGCTTATCTCGACCCTTGGCCTGTGGCAAATAACCACTGGGGCTGCTTTTGAGGTGATTAAAGGTAAGAGTGTCGGCGGCCTACCGGAAGCAATTAATTGGTTTGGCCAGGGTACGGTGGCTGGGGTTCCGGTGCCGGTTATTGTCTTCATTGTGGTGGCCGTCATTGCTTATCTGATTCTCAATTACACCAGTTACGGACGCTCTATCTACGCCGTCGGTGGTAATCCGGTGAGCGCCTGGCTATCCGGTATCGATGTCAGGAAGGTGATGTTTACGGTCTTCTTGATCTCAGGCTTCCTGTCGGGACTGACGGCCATTCTGCAGTTGGGCCGGGTTGAATCGGCCTCGATGAACAGCCTGTCGGGTCTGGAGATTGATACTATCGCCGCGGTGGCTATTGGCGGCGTCTCACTAATGGGTGGACGGGGTAATCTCATCGGCGTGGTGCTGGGCACCCTCATCGTCGGGGTTATCAGTAACGGTCTCAGTATTTTACGTGCCAGCCCGCCTCTCATTCGTATCGCCAAGGGCGCTATCGTGATTGCCGCGGTGGTCATTGACTATGTACGTCGTAAACGTACGGCGGAAGTGGTATAATCTGGTGTTATTAGAATCCACCGCTTGTTCCTGGTGATAAGCGCTGTTTTAATCGGAGACTTTATAGGGGGTGGTGCCTATTAAGAACACGGCTTTTGAAAGAGACTATCAGAATTATGCAAATAAGGAGGACGGATGAAAATGAAAAAAGCCACTATCTTGTTGATGTCAATCCTGGCTGTCGTGGCGGTGGTGCTGGTTGCCTGCAGACCGGCGGCTGAGACTCCGACCACGCCGACCGAGCCAACCGCGCCGATGACCGCTGGCGAAGTACCGGAACTGGATGGCCTTTGCCGACCGGATCTAGCCTTGAGCTTCGGCGAGCCGTTCGGCTACAAGCCTGACGGGACTGCTTATGAAGTTGTCGTCGACTATGCTATCCTAGCCTGCGAAGAGATGGTTAACTACGAAGGGGTTATCCGCACTCGTTTCGAACAGAACGGTATGAAATACAGCAAATTCGATGCTGAGTTTAACCCCGAGCTGCAGGTTGCCTTCTTGGAAGATTTGACTGCCAACCCGCCGGATATTGCAGTTCACCACCCCGTTAATGAGTTAGCGTCGGTTCCGGTAGTTGACCGTTTGGCCGAACTGGGTGTTTTAAATTACAATTTCGACCTGCCGCTCTTTACGGACAGCGTAATTTCCTACGTCCATCACTGGTTTGAGGGCCCTCCTGAAGGTGGTGGCGGTGGTATTTGTGGTCAGAAATGGGTTGAGATTGCTGAAGCCAGTAATGAGCCAATTACTATCCTCGATATTTGGTGTAATCGAACTGCGCTTTGGTCTGCCCAGCGTAACGATGCTCTGACTGAGTACGTTTCTGGTCATCCTAATATTACTGTTATCGAGTCTATTGATAATGGTGGTTCCGAAGAGATTACTTCTCAGATTGTCATTGATAATCTGACCGCTAATCCTGATATTAACGGTATTTACATGCAGTGTGGTGGCCAGGCCGGTACTATCGCCGGGCTGCGTGCTGTTGATCGCCTCAAGCCGATCGGTGATCCAGACCATGTAACTTTCGTTACCTATGAGGGTGCGCTGCCGGTCATGCAGGAGATGGAGAAAGGTAATATCGACTTCGTGATGACCCACGGGCCGTGGGACGTCTGTGACATGCTGACCAAGATTGTCATGTGGAACGCGGTCTGTGGCGTTGATGTGCCGCAGAATATCTCGGTACCCATGTTCCTGATTGATGCTAACAACCTGAATAGTACTAGCAATTTCATGTATGGTGCTCTCTACTGGACCCAGATGCCACCCGCCCAGTGGGAGATTTGGCCGGTACTCGATATGACTCAGGGCAACACCTGGGGTTCTGCGGCTGGGAAGGAAGGTCCGCTGGCATTGCTGCCGGAGAACCTGACCGCCAACTACTATGGCGATTACACTCCGTGGTCGATAGATGCTCCTTCCCTCGAAGCTAGAAAGGCTAACGCCGGCTACTAATTACCCGACACCTCCGGGCTCGGCCCGGAATAGTTGACACTAACTGCCGGGGGCTTGCCGCAAAGCGGGCTCCCGGCGGTTTTTTATTTCGTTAGTGACGGCTTTCCCCGGAATCGTTAAACAAAGATTTCGTCCGATATTAATGGGTCGTTTTTATTGATGGTGGCTCTATCCGAAGTTGTAGGTTGTTCTTTATTGGTCGAAAATCATGACGGGAATCATCGGGTGAAAAATCCGGTGCCGTCGGCGGCACCGGGCAGTCAAGTGGGATGCTTGTCAGGCTACCCTGGCATTGGCCATTGGATAGCAGTCAGACGGATTATTGTAACCCTGTTCTGGGGGGTTGACTGGTGGGGCTAGTCTAGGTACGGCCAGTCGATATAGCGCAGGGCGGGCGGCCAGTGAATCTGCAGGAACGGCAGCGAGATGAGTATTGTTATCCCCAGGTAGATACCAAAGGTGGCCAGTATTTGCTTACGGCTCTGGGGCTGATTACTCTTGAAGAGCTTCCTCACGGGCGCGGTGATGAAGTTGGACAGCCGCTGGGGGAGGGGGAACATGAAGGGAGCGCTCTCTTTGTAGGCCTGGTAGCCCTCGGGGTCTTGCCTCCTCATGTCCAGCTCTTCCATCAGGGCCACACAGAGGATAATCAGTGCTGAAATGACCCAGGGCAGGGTCACCGGTGGGTAGCGCCGTCCGGCGTACACCTGGGTCAGCGCTCCGAAAAGCATCACCCCGTAGCTCCAGATAATAAATCCGATGTACTGGGGATGTCGCGAGTATTTGTAAATACCGATGTCGATGGTCTTCTTGCCCAGGTGTTTGCCGTAGAACCAGATGGTGGTGCCCCAGGTGAACAGGAAAAGCCCGCCGGCGATGGCGATGTAAGCGAGTACCATCCGGACGTCGATGTTGCCTGCCAACTCGAAGATATACACCGGAATCATGTAAGGTACGTAAACGATATCGCCCAAGCGCATGATATCCTCGGCATGGCTGAAGGGCAGCCAACCGACCTTAAGCAGACCGAGCCCGGCGAGAAAGAACATCGGGGCAGCGAAGTAACCGAAAGTTGGCAGGAAGAGGAAAATGGAACCCAGTGACGACAGCCCCCGTTTCTTACTGACGAAGCCAACGATAATAAGGGCCACCACCACGCCGAGGAGGACATAACCTACCGTCCGCATCGAGTTCACGAAAGGCTCGAGGGCGGAGGGTCCCCAAAGGCCGTGGATTTCAGGGACGTAATTACTCAGCACTCGGTTAAGCAGTCGGGGTATCTCTTCGGTGGCGAAGACCAGGGCCAGGGTAAAGACCACCGAGATAACCGTGAGGGAAAATAAAATCGGCGGCTTTGGGATTTTCCTGATTCTTTCCGGGGCGTCCATTAATTCCCACCTTAATACATATGACGATAGGCACGGCAGGCATTTTTGAGGGTGTACAGCTTTGATTCTACATAAATATGGGGTCGGAAATCAAATCGCGTGCCGTTTTGAGGCTGGGTTTTCTAGACAGTAGCCTGATTTAGGGTTATCATTTTAATATATCTAACTTAATTAAGCGTTCCCTTGTTTCATTATTAAATACGGCCACATCCGGGGCGGGTGTCGGGTAGTACCTTCAAGTTAAGGCGTTACTCGTTCCGGTGGTAGTACGGAGCTGGTTTGGATGAGGATAAAATGGTTCTTGGGCTTAGCATTGCTGGCGTTGCTGGTGTCGTTGGGGAGCGGTTGCCAGGCCCCGACGGGGCATCAGAGCGGCCTGGAACTGGATCTCAAGGATATCTACTTTGAAAAGCACTATTACGATGGCACGACTACTGAGGTGCTGGTGGTGAATCTAATGCTGGAAAACCGGGGCGAGGTGACAATCGGGATCTCCAGGAGCTACTTCCAGGATGATGCTGGTATTCACTACGTAACTCCCATCTACCCCTTCCGCAGCCTGCCGGAAGGGGAGTGCTGCAAGGGTATCAAGCGGATTGTCGACCTTGATGCCGGAGGCGAGACGGACGGTTATCTGATGATCTACGAGCCGGTACCGCACGATGCCACCGGGCTGACGATGACGGTGGAGACCGATGAACCCGGTATCGAGCCGCTGGTGCTGGCGCTGCCCGATGCTGGGCTCATCCGCGTGCTCGAATTCCACGATACCGCCTCCTGACCGGTATCCGGCACATTAAAAAATTTTGGGGAATAAGTGGCATAAAAGAGGATGATTGGGGGGAGGGTCATATTCTTGACAAGGAGCGTTCTGGGGGACTATTATCCAGACACTGTAGGCTTTGGGGTGAGGCCGCGATAAGGCGGTAACTGCCGGGAACCGGCAGGGAGCGATAAATACACTAAAGAGAAGGGAAAGGAAAGCGATGTACAAGAAGATACTGGCACCATTGGATGGTTCGAAGCTGGCGGAGTGTGTGGTGGACCACATCAAATCAGTGGCTACGGGTTGTCATGTGCCCGCCGTTGTGCTGCTGCGGGTAATCCCGCCGATTAGCGCCTCCGGCAATGCCCCCGACGCGATGAAAGAGAGCGTATCTCAGGGCGCCCGCGAAGCCGCCGAGATTCAGGCGAAGAACTACCTTAACGAGATGGCGGAGAACCTGACTGCCGAGGGGGTTGCCGTTGAGACTGAGATTGCCGACGGGGCGGCGGCGGACGAGATACTGAACTACGCTGAGGAAAACGACATCGATCTGATTATCATGAGCACCCACGGCAAATCGGGGCTGTCGCGCTGGTTCTCCGGCAGCGTTGCCGACCGGGTTATCCATCATTCGATGATACCGGTGCTCATCGTTGTCCCGCGCGGTTGCCGGATAAGCCGGAAATAAGACCGGGAATATGTCGGCAGCAGTAACCGCAGGGTGTCCCGGTAACGGGGCACCCTGTCACTCGCGGTCTGGGATGTCTTTGGGAAAGGGGGCAGCATGCCTGATTACCTGGCTAAAATCAAGGAGATAATCGAGGAGCATCATACCGTCCGGGAGAATGTCAAACGGGTCGGAGAGTCCGTTTCCGACCAGGAAGCGCTCGATTCCCTGAAGAGCACCCGTTCCGGCTGGGCACCGGGCAAGCTGGATATCATCGCCGAAAAACAGAGCCGCTTGCAGGAGACGGTCAACTTTCTCCGGGAAGGGATGCTGGCCCATTTCATCAAGGAAGAGGAGTTCTTGCCCGCCGTCCTCGGCGATTTTCTGATGCGGGGACTGCTCATCGAGCATAAAGAGATGAACGAGCTCTTGAGTAGGGCCCTCGAAATGGCGCGAGATACCAACCTCCAGGGCTTGAGTCCGGAGGCGCTGACCGACCGCGATAACGAGATTAAAACCTTGATTAATCACCTGTGCGAGGTGATTGAAAACCACGCCGATAAGGAAGACTCGATGCTGGACATGGTGGAGAAGGCGCTTTGAAGTGGGGTGACCGATGCCGGATGAGCTGGCAGATTTAATCGATACCGCCATCTATAAAGAAATTGAGTCGCAGGCTTTGTACATTGCCGGCCAGCAGAAGACGAAAGACCCGGCAGTCCGGTCGCTGATGGCCGAGCTGGCGGCGGAAGAGATGAAACACGCCCAATGGCTGACGGTCCTCAAGGAGCGAGGTATCTCCGCGGTGGAATGGCCGCCGGATAAGGTGGCCAATCTCGCCATTAGCGAGTACCTAACCGGCGGCCAGTCACTGGAATCGGCTGACATTCGGGATACCCTGCTCTTTGCCATCAAGCGGGAGCAGCAGTCCGTTGAGTTTTACTCCCATCTGGGTCACGTCCTTGCCAGTCAGACTGCCCAGGATCTCTGTGCCAAGCTGGTACAGTCGGAACTGGGGCACAAGCTCAAGCTGGAATCACGCTATGATGATATGCTGGCGCGGGCAGGCAACTAGGCCGCGGCCCTGACTGGTGTAATCCGCATAAGGAGGTGGCTGCGGTGTCAATCCCATACTATGGGAACGAGCTAATCAATATTGCCATCGGCATTGAGCGGCGGGGCATCATGTTCTACGACATCCTGGCGCGCTCAACCAAGAATGCCAAAGCGCGCGAGGTTTTTCAGTATCTGGCTGGCATGGAGCGTGAGCATATCCGGGTCTTCGAAGGGATGCTAAGTACCACCGATAAGGAAGAGCATCCGGAGACCTATGCCGGTGAGTACGGGGCTTACCTGCAGGCGCTGGCGGACAATGCCGTATTCACCGACGATTCGATTACCAGTGATCTGATATCCCAGGCGGACAACGACCTGGCGGCGGTGGAGCTGGGCATTGGGGCAGAGAAGGACTCCATCCTTTTCTACTACGAGATGATGGAGCTAGCGCCCCGGCCGGAACGGGCGATGATTAATAAGATAATCACTGAGGAGAAGTTACACCTGCAACGGCTGGCCGAGCTGAAGCAGGCGCTTAAAGCCTAGCGGCAGATGAGCGAATTAGTTTAATGACGAAAGTTGACGCGACCGAGGAGATTTCTGAGGACTACCGGACGATTGCGGTGGTCGGGGTTTCCGCCAGCCCGGAGAAGGCCAGCTATAAGGTGGCCCAATGTCTCATCGAACGGGGCTATCAGGTGTACCTGGTTAATCCGACGGAAAGCGAGATAATGGGCCGGAAAAGCTATCCTGACCTTGCTTCTATCCCGGAGCCGGTCTCGGTGGTCGATATCTTCCGGCGTCCCGACCAGGTGGTGCCGGTCGTCGATGAGGCGATCGCCATCGGGGCCAAGGCGGTGTGGCTACAGCCGGGGGCGGCCAATGAGGCAGCGGCCGCCCGGGCTAAGGCAGCTGGGCTGCTGGTGGTTATGGACAGATGTATCTGCAACGCGCCCGGGCGTCTTACCGAAGAACCGGAAGGCGGTGCGCGAGGCCGTGGTAACGGAGATGACCGATGACGCAACTCCCGCAAAACGAACCTGAAGAGGATATCGAATCGCCACCGGTAACGCTGGAATGGGTGCTGCGGAAGGCGATTCAGAAGGAAGTAGCTTCCTGGCTGCTCTACAACAACCTGAGCCGTAAGCTGGAGCAGCCGGCGGCGCGTGAGGCCTGCCGCAACCTGGCCCTTAAGGAAAAGGAGCACGAGAGGCGCCTGGGGCAGTATCTCGACGGCGAGATTGAATCGGGGGCGCTCGATGGCTGTCAGGTGCTGGACTACAAGATTGCCGAGCACTTGGAGCAGCCGTCGGTCTATCCCGACATGAAGCCGGCGGATGTCTTTCTGCTGGCGGCGCGCCGCGAAAAGGCGGCCCATGATTTATACCAGGCCCTGGCCCAGCTTCACCCGCCGGGCAAGGCGAGAGACCTGCTCGAGGAGCTGGCTTGTGAAGAAATGGAGCATAAGAACCAGGTCGAGTTGCTTTATCACGAAGTGGCTTTCCCCCAGACTGACGGCGGCTAGCAGTGCTGGCAAGGGCTCGCCGGTCGGGTAGAGAATGATAGGGGGTGGTGCTGATGTCATGCCGGACAAGCGCAAAACGCGGGGTCAAGCGGTGGCTTTTACCGGCCCTGGCGTTAGCGCTGGTAATTTCCACCGGATCACTTTCCTGCCAGCCGGACGCCGGGGATAGTTCACCCCCCGATACCGTTCCCCAGGAGCCGACGGCCCCGGAGCCGTCAACGCCGGTGCCGCCGGTTCCCGATGGCGAGCTGCCGCCGGATACCTCTCCCCAGGAACCCCAGACCCTGCTGGTGGACTGGACGGCCGATGGTGTCCTGACTGACGACGAGTACCTCGGCGAGATGGTCTATGACGATTACGAGGTTCGCTGGCGCAGTGACGACCAGTATGTCTATATCGGGCAGCGGGCCCGAGCGGCGGGCTATGTTGCCCTCGGTATCCAGCCGGGCTCGCGCATGAAGGACGCCGACATGATAATCGGCTTCCTCGATGACGGTCAGGCGGTGGTCTGGGACTGCTTCAGTACCGGCACCTTCGGCCCCCATTCCCCGGACGTCGAGCTGGGCGGCAACGACGACATCCTGGATTACGGGGGAGGGGAGGCCGACGGTTACCTCACCATCGAGTTCCAGCGCCGCCTCGATACCGGCGACGAACTTGATATCCCCCTGGTACCGGGGGCCAATACCATCATCTGGGCCTACGGCAACTCGGCCCTGCCCGCCAAGCATACGGCGCGCGGCTACGGTGAGATAACCATTGCCAATAGCCGCTAGCTGAGCTTGGTTTAATTTTAAGGTCAGGAGAGTGTATGGGTATTTTTCAATCGCTGGCGGCGGTGCGGGTAATTTGGGTGCTGGGAATTCTCAACTTGGTGAGCGGGCTGCTCGTTTTCTTCTCCTGCCGCTGCCTGCCGGGCTCCAAACTGGCTCACAATTGGATGCAGCGTAAGGGTTACCAGCGTTTCTATCGCTACCACTGCTATTACTGGTGGATATTCTGGGTATCGGTTATCGTGCACGCCGTTTTCGGCCTGGCCCTGCTGGGAAATCCGTTCTCGTAGTTTCGTTCCGGGCTGGCATGTGAAGAAAGGAGAGGCGTGATGCAGGACTACGATGTTATTGTCATCGGCTCCGGCAGCGGGATGCTGATTGTCGATGAGGCCCTGGGTCAGGGCTTGAAGGTGGCCCTGGTCGATAAGGGGCTGCTGGGTGGCACCTGCCCCAACCTGGGCTGTATCCCCTCCAAGATGCTGATTTACCCCGCGGACCGTGTTGTCGAAATACAGGAGGCGGCGAAGCTGGGCATTACCGCCGCCGTTACTGATGTCGATTTTGCGGCCATCATGAAGCGCATGCGTAAGGGGGTGCGCGCCGGTCAGCGCCACCTGAGGCATGCCGTCACTGAGATGGACAACCTTGATTACTACCGGGGGGTGGGCCGTTTCCGTGGTGAGTACACCCTCGAGGTCAAGGGCCAGCTGATTCGCGGCGAGCGTATTTTTATCGCCAGCGGCACGCGGCCCTTCATCCCGCCGATTAAGGGGCTTGCGGCGGCCGGCTACCTGACCAATGAGACCGTGCTCGGCCTCAAGGAACTTCCCGAGAGCGTCATTATCATCGGGGGCGGCTACATCGGGGTCGAATACGGGCATTTTCTGGCGGCGATGGGCACCCGGGTCGTTATCGTGGAGATGGCCGACCGGCTGGTCATGGCCGAGGAGCCGGAGATTGCCGAGCTTTTACAGAAATCGCTGGCCCGGCGCATGGAAATCCACACCAACACCGCCGCCGAGGAGGTAACGGTGCGCCCGGACGGCATCCGGCTGCGGGTCCGGGACCGCCGCAGTGGCCGGGGTAAAAACCTTAAGGCCCAGAGGATTCTGGCGGCGGTGGGGCGGCGCCCCAACAGCGACCTGCTCGATGTGGCGGCGGGGGGCATCGCCACTGACAAGCGCGGCTTTGTCATCGTTGATGAGTACTTGGAGACGAACAAGAAGAATATCTTCGCCGTCGGTGATGCCAATGGCCAGCAGATGTTTACCCACGTGGCCAACCGGGAAGCAGCCCTGGTGGTGACCAATGCCTTCTATGGGCATAAGCACAAGATGGATTATCATGCCATTCCCCACGCCGTCTATTCCCACCCTCAGATTGCAGCGGTGGGCCTGACCGAGGCCCAGGCCCGGGAGCACCATGACGTGGCCGTTACCTGGGGGCGCTATTACGACGTTGCCAAGGGGGAAGCGATGCTGGAGACGGAGGGCTTTACCAAGGCGATTGTTGACCGCGGTAGCGGCCAGTTGCTCGGCTTCCATATCATTGGCCCCTACGCCCCGCTGCTGATTCAGGAGGTGGTTAACGCCATGACCTCCGGCGGCGGCCGGGATGAGATTAACGAGGGGATTCATATCCACCCTGCCCTCTCGGAGCTGATACCGGTGACCCTGAACGGTCTGGAAGATGCTTAGAAAGGAATACAGGACCATGATGCAGCGAACGGTAGTATTCGGGCTAATGGCGTTGCTGGTGGTGGCGCTGGTTGGCTGTCGTGAGAGCCAGGAAACTACGACTCCGCCGGCCCCGGTTGCCTGGACGGCCGACGGCATCATCAGCGATGGTGAGTACAGCGGCGGCGTCGGTGAGAATAATTACGAACTCTTCTGGCGTCGTGACGGGGATGATATCCTTATCGGGATGCGGGCCGAAGCCGAGGGCTGGGTGGCGGTGGCCTTCGGGCCGCAGCCGCTGCACGCGGAGACGGATTCCGTCATCGGCTATGTCACCGCCGCCGGTGCCAGTGTCTTCGATATGTACAGTACCGGTCCCCTCGGTCCCTGCGTGGCTGATACCGAACTGGGCGGCAGCGACGATATCATCGAGTTCGCCGGGCGTGAGGCAGACGGCGTCACCGTTATCGAGTTCCGGCGGTCGCTCAATACTGGCGATGAATATGACGGTGTACTCAATGACGGGGTTAACGAGGTCTTGTGGGCCTACAGTAACCACGATGACCCCGCCGACCGCCACCTGTACCGTGGCGAGCTGGAGATTGCGCTTCCCTAGTCAATTGTTAGCTTGACTTACCATAAAATATCCCCCTAGGCACGATTGACAGCCGGGGGAGGCTGTGTTACTATGCAATTCGAGCTAAATATTCTCTCCGAGCTGCAATAATCCTAAAGAACTTGTATCTATGGAAAGCAGCCGGTAGGGTATCACGGGAAACGGTGATGCCTCCCACAGTCGGAAAGGAGAGTGCCTGACAGTTGTTGGATTGTTTCAATTGGCGCTTCCGTAGGGAAGTGCCTTTCCTTTTGACTGAGTTGGCGGAGGCATCGGGGGAGAGGTTTATTTGAGGCTGAAGTGGGCCGCCGTCAATAAATTTACCTTTACCTTCATCCTGCTGGGGGCGATTATCTTCCTGTTCGTTGTAATCCCTCTGGTGCGGATGATTGTTGCCTCCGACCCCACCCTCCTCCATGATACCCTGTTCGATGACGAGGTGCGTAACGCCATCCTGCTGACGCTGAATACCGCCCTTGTCGCCACTGCGGTCGGCTTTGTCCTCGGGGTGCCGCTGGCCTATCTCCTGGCGCGCTACGATTTCCCCGGCAAGAAGCTGGTCGAAGGGCTGATTGACGTCCCGATTGTCGTTCCCCACACCGCCGCCGGGATTGCCCTGCTCTTTATTTTCGGGCGCAATTTCTTCGGCGGCAAGATGTTCGCGCCGCTGGGCATCGATTTCGTCGATTCCTCGGCCGGTATCATCGTGGCGATGCTGTTCGTCAGCATACCCTTCCTGATCGACTCGGCCAAGGAGGGCTTCAAGAAGGTCGATGTCCGGCTGGAGAAGGTGGCCCGCACCCTGGGGGCCTCGCCCTGGCAGACCTTCTGGAAGATTTCCTTCCCGCTGGCCTGGCGCAGCATCCTCTCCGGCAACATCATGATGTGGGCTCGCGGCATCAGCGAGTTCGGGGCGGTGGTCATCCTGGCCTATCACCCGATGATTGCCCCCGTCCTCATCTACGAGCGCTTCGAGACCTACGGCCTGACCTACTCCCGGCCGGTGGCGGTGCTGCTGATTATCATCAGCCTGCTTATCTTCGTGGTGCTGCGTACCCTGGTAAATCGGGGAGGCGGCAACCGGGGAGGTGGCAAATGATTGCGGTGCGTAACCTCTACGTTGACCTGGGGGATTTCACCCTGCACGATGCCTCATTGGACATCAAGCCGGGAGAGTATTTTATTATCCTGGGCCCGACCGGCTCCGGCAAGACGGTGCTCCTGGAGTCCATCGCCGGCCTCTACACCCCGGAGCGGGGGCAGATTTTCATTGACGGCCGCGAGATAACCCGCCTCGAACCGGAGAAACGGGGTATCAGCATCGTTTATCAGGATCAGGTGCTCTTTCCCCATCTCAACGTGCGGGATAATATTACCTTTGGGCTGCGCCTGCGTAAGGAGAAAAAGGCCGAAGTTGAGCAGGTGCTGGCGTGGCTGGTAAAGCTGCTGGACATCGGCCATCTGCTGCACCGCCAGCCGGATACCCTGAGCGGCGGCGAGCGGCAGAAGGTGGCCATCGCCCGGGCACTGAGTATCCGCCCCCGGCTGCTGCTCCTCGACGAGCCCTTAAGCGCCCTCGACTCGGAGAACCGGGAAGCGGTGCAGCAGGAGCTGCGCCGTATCCATGACGAGCTTGGGGTGACCACCGTACACGTCACCCACGACTTCGAGGAAGCGATTGCCCTCGCTGACCGGATTGCCGTTATCGGTAACGGCCGGGTGCAGCAGGTCGGCACCCCGGAGCAGATCTTCCGGCAGCCGAATTCGGAATTCGTTGCCCGCTTCGCCATGGTGCGTAATATCCTGTCCGGTGAGGTGGTGCGTGACGGTGACGATGAGGCTGGGTTCAAAACAGACGGCATCACTATCTCCGTCGTTACCGGGCTGGACGGGCCAGCGCACGCCTCGCTGCGCCCCGAGGACGTTCTCGTCTCTCACGCCCCGTTCCCTTCGAGCGCCCGTAACTCGTTCTCCGGCACCATCACTGATGTGGTGGATAAGGGTTCGGTCCTTTACCTGACGGTTAATGTTCCGCCGCAGTTCGTCTGCTTGGTGACCCATCACTCCTTCGATGCCATGGGGTTGGGGGTGGGGCAGCCGGTCTACCTGACGTTCAAGGCTTCGGCGGTTCACGTTTTCTAATTAATATTGAGCAATGTCAAAGGAGGTGGCATGAAGCAATAGTCCGAACGTATGGAACAATAGTCCGAACGCATGTTGCCGCGTTCTCGTTTCTCTATAGTACAAAGGAAGGTTAATATGCAAAAGAAGTCACTGAAAAAACGAATTACCATTTTGAGCGTGGGACTGTCCCTGGTCCTGCTGCTGGCCGTGGCCGCCGGTTGTACCAGCCCGGCCTCTGAGCCCGAACCGGAGGATACAACCCCGCCGACGCAGCCGGCGCCGGTAACCCCGGAGCCGGAAGTAACTCCCTCCGAGCCGGAACCGGCCCCGGAACCCGAACCGGAATTGTCCGGTGAACTGCCGATCTATCATGCTGGCAGTCTCACCATTCCCTTCGAGCAGGTCAGCGATGCCTTTAACGAGCTTCATCCGGATGTCGAGATATTCGCCGAGGGCGCGGGCAGCGCCACCACCATTCGCAAGGTCACCGAGCTCGGTAAGGACTGCGGCGTTATCGGCTCGGCTGATTATACCCTCATCCCGCAGTTGATGTACCCGGATTACGCCGACTGGTACATCATTTTCGCCACCAACCAGATGTGCATTGCCTACACCGACCAGTCCCAGTTCGCTGATGATATTAACGGCGATAACTGGTACGAGATTCTGCAGCGTGACGACGTCGTCTACGGCCGCAGCGACCCCGACCAGGATCCCTGCGGTTACCGCACCCTGATGCTGTGGCAGCTGGCCGAGGCCCACTACGATGTTGCCGGTATCTACGACAGCCTTTATGAGGCTGAGGGTGATACCATGCGGCCGAAGTCGGTGGAGCTGATTGCCCTGCTTGAGTCGGGCGATATGGACTATGCCTTCGAGTATACATCGGTGGCCGCCCAGCATAGCCTCAACTACGTCGAGCTGCCGCCCCAGATAAACCTGGCCGACGTTAACTATGCCGACTTCTACGCCACCGCCGAGGTCGAGATCGCCGGTACCGAGCCAGGTACGACGATCACCCAGGTGGGTAAGCCCATCGTCTACGGGGTAACCATCCCGACCACGCTTGAGGACGATACCCTGGCATTGGCCTGGCTCGATTTCCTGTTGAGCGATGCCGGTGTGGCCATCATGCGGGCCAACGGCCAGCCGCCGGTAGTTCCGGCCATCACCGATAACCTGGCGGCGGTGCCAGAGACTATTCAGAAATACGTCGTCGCGCAGGAGTGATACAGTATAGGCTGAATTGACAATCCGATTTTAGTTATACTATATTTTAGTCTGTAAGTGGCAGCGTAGCTCAGTGGTAGAGCAGGGGACTCATAAGCCCTTGGTCGGTAGTTCAAATCTACCCGCTGCCACTTTCTTTGGTGTTACAAGTTGCGGTTTTTCACTTCCATTTCCATTTTCTTTTAGGTATTATTGCATCGTAAAGTTATTCATCGGAGATTGGATTTTGGAGACTAAAGGAAGCCTTGAATCAATCATTGATATATTAGCTCAGAATGAAGAAGATATCGGGATTCTTTACAGAGCCTATTCTGAAAAATTTCCTGATCATGTTGATTTTTGGAAAGAGCTTGCTCAGGAAGAAGCTGAGCATGCCTCATGGATACGGAAGCTAGCTGCTAAAGCTCAAGCCGGAACCATTATCGTTAAAGAAAATAGGTTTAACACTGTGGCAATTAGGACATTTTCAAAGTACCTGGAGCAGGAACACGCTAGACTAAAGATGTCCCCTGTGTCCTTGGTAAATGCCTTGTCAGTAGCAATGTATATAGAAGATAGTATCATCGAACACAATTATTTTGAAGTATTTGAAGGCGATGATTTTGAGTTTAAAAAGACCTTGCTCGACCTGGCTAGTGCTACCAACGAACACCGGATAAGGATCAAGGATGCCCTAAAATCAGTCAGTGGGTAATTAGTTCAAATCTACCCGTTGCCACTTCTGTTGTGTATACTCCGATTTTTCACATTTCCTATTCATCTCTAGTCAATGGGGGAAAATGAGTTCTCCGAGTAGAAATATAGTAATAAAGGCCCCTGCTGCTGTAGCAACATAGACCAATACTGCACGTTCCTTTCGCCTAATGATAGCGATGAGCCCGACTATAAATGCCGAAACTCCCGAAACCATTCCTGTAAGCATCGTAAGCGCCAGTGCTGGCCTTAGAATGATGTCTTCCAATATTGTGTTGCCAGCAGGCACTGATTCATATAACGGTGTTGTAACAAACATGCCGATTGAGAGAAATACTGGCATTGCGACAGCTAGCCCGAGCGACCACCGACCCAGTTTAGTTTTTGGCAAAATACCAACCCTGAGATTCATCACATCCCTCGCAATATTATTTTAAGACGAGAGATGCTGTTAGTCTATATGTTAGTTCAAATCTACCCGCTGCCACTACTGTTGTGTTCATAATTGTAAATCGGGTTTGATTAGGCTCAGATACTTATTGACTGCACCCTGAAGAGTATTGCACTCGAACTTACGATGATAATGACCTGCCCCCATAAGTTGTACCACTTGTTAAGTTAGAGTTACCGGCGTAAATACCGGCCATACGGTTACGGGAGCCGGTGGTTGGTATCCGCAAGCACTATGCGGACGGAACTCATTGTACTCCC
>Ga0272441_10006071_pt1 | contig 20535 bp, 16 predicted proteins | sample SSMProp6N_FD_193582 | JGI IMG/M metagenome (GOLD analysis project Ga0272441, IMG submission 193582) | Marine sediment archaeal communities from Little Sippewissett salt marsh, Falmouth, MA, United States - SSM-Prop-6N | ecosystem: Environmental > Aquatic > Marine > Wetlands > Sediment ...
GGTTGGAGCTTATTGGCAAGATTTTTGTCGATCCGGGAACCAATATTGTTTGCAGCCGCCCGACGTATCTGGGAGCGTTGCAAGCCTGGACCTCCTATCAAGCGCAATTCATCGGCGTACCGCTGGATGAGAACGGCATGTGTGTTGAAGAGATACCCGCGGCGATTCAATCAGGAGACTCACCGCGGATAGTCTACGTGTTGCCGAATTTTCACAATCCTGCAGGGACCACACTGCCATTGGAACGACGTGAACGACTCGTCGAGATCGCCCGGGAGTATGATTTAATCATTGTGGAAGACGATCCTTACCGTGAATTACGCTATGAAGGCGAGGATATACCACCGGTCTACCACCTTGCCCCTGAACGAACGATCTACTTAAGCACATTTTCGAAGACCCTGGCACCTGGCATTCGTTTGGCCTGGATCGTCGCAGCAAAACCAGCATTCGCCAAATTACTCGAGGCGAAACAAGCTGCCGATCTTCACACGGGGACTTTCGTCCAGATGGTTGCAAATAAAATCTGCCAGAGTGGAATATTGCGGAAACACGTCACCCGTTTGGTTGAAGTCTATCGCAATCGTCGTAACGTTATGCTTGAATCATTGGAGGAGAATTGGCCGGGTGAAGCGTCCTGGACCTCACCTCAAGGTGGCTTGTTCTTGTGGGCACAAGCTCCGCCATCGATCAACACGCGGGAATTCCTGGATATAGCCGTTGCGGCAAAGGTGGCCTACGTTCCGGGTTTCGCCTTTTATCCTTATGAACAGGGTGGGGAGCACACTATGCGTCTGAACTTCTCGAATGCTACCGAGGAGATGATCAACGAGGGGGTTTTCAGATTGGGCCGCGCCATGAAGGAACAAATTACGCGAAAATAGAATCACTTACTTGATCCGAATACGCACTAAGAATCTGCAAGAATCTCAGCTTCGGGATTGATTACGGCTTATACAAGCGGTACACTTGCAAGGTTATGTTGGTTTACTTGAGGTTACCGCATTGAGTTCACAATCGATTCCCTTCGTTTTTCTCCAGGCTTTCCTCCTCGGAACGAATATGCTTCTTTCGAGGTATGCTTTGGGACAATTTCATCCACTCAACTTCGTTGGTTTGCGATTTCTGGTGGCAGGATTGTTGACGGTTTGTGTCTATATGCTCGTGGGTAGAAGAAACCGACCGTGGCCCAAAGATCGGCGTCTTTGGATGCATGCCACGATATTCGGGATTTTGGGTTCTGTCGTTCCCATGACGCTGGTGGTGTGGTCTTTGCAGTACCAATCCAGCGGCGTTTCCTCGGTGTTGGTCACGGTTGTTCCCGCGCTGACCGTTTTGCTGGCACACTTTTTCCTGCCTGAGGAATCTTTAAACCGCAGAAAAGTACTCGGAGTCGTTCTGGCATTTACAGGCGCTCTGGTTTTGACCTTGCGCGGGGAGACCGGTCTGGTTGACGTAACGCAAGCGGATCCCTTGGGTTATGCACTCATTTTTATCGCCGTGATTGCTGCCAGCTGTATGATCATTTACGCGCGTCGCTATATTCGGGGATATGAAACGTTTGACGTTACCAGCATTCAGATTATCAGCTCAACGATTTTTATTTTGCCGTTGATGGTTTTCACCGTTGGACTGGATCTTCACCAGGTTAATACTGGCGGATTAATTGCGCTATTAATTTAAGCATCTGCGGGTACGTTTGGCGTCGTATTCGTCGGGTACTACATCATCGATCGGTTCAGCGCCACGGCCGCTTCCATGTCGTCGTATGTAGTCCCGATCATCGTGGCGATCGGTGGGGTGCTTTTCCTGGATGAGGAAATCACAGCCGGGATTTTGGCTGGATTCGTTTGCATCATCGTAGGTCTATGGTTGATCAACGAATTCAATACCGGCAGAGAACGTCCGGCGAAAAGTGCATAATCTCGCTGTTGGTGCTGTCGGAAACCCACAGGCCACAATCATCATCGAAGACGATACCGGATAGATCCCCGAAAAATACGTTCCCACTGATCGATGACTCCCAGCCAGTCAGGAATTCACCTTCGATATCGAAACAGAGAACCCGTGCACCTTCGGGATCGGTGAGGCAGTTCGTCGATTCCGGTCCGACGGCAATGAAGGGTTTGTTCTCCAACGATTGACCGTACCAACCAGCGATCGGCCATTCTTTCACTGCCTGGAAGTAGCCCTCTCCGAGTTCCTCGAAGACTTGCACTCGCTGGTTCCAAGTATCCGCGACGAGTACTGTTCCATCACCATCTACAGTGATTCCCACGGGTTCATCCAGAAAGCCCAATTCGAGGCCGAACGAGCCGAATTCGCCGATGTACTTTCCCTGGCGATCGAAGATGACAACGCGTTTATTCCCGGTATCGACAACAAATACCCGATTTTGGTCGTCGACGGCGACGTCGCGCGGCCCCCAGAATTTTGTCGGCTCGCCTCCCTGGCCGAAGGAGCCGAACATGCCGAGGAATTCACCTTCCGCCGTGAAATATTGAATACGGTGATTCCAGGTATCTGCAACGTAGACGGTACCGTCTGGTGCCACACCAAGGCCAAAAGGTTTGTTAAAGCTACCTTCTTCGTCGGTGTTCAATTCGATGTCTCCGTAGCTTCCCCAGGTCGAGATCACTTCGCCATCAGGGCTGAGGTGTTGAATGCGGTGGTTGTCCGTGTCGGCAACGTAGAGACTGCCGTCTGGAGCGAGTGCGAGGCCGTGCGGGTGCAAGAATTCGCCCGGTTGCGAACCTGTTTGTCCAAAAGTGAGATCTGGCGAGAGTATCGTCATGTTCTCTTCGTATGGCGCGGCGATGGCTTGAATGTCCTCGATCGGTGCAGCAACACCATAATCCCAGACCTTGGCGGCGGTATCGATGCGGATATAGAGATGTATTTTTTCGGAGGGATTCCAATTGGTAAGCGAAAAATCCTTGTTGGTCAATTCGCCGTAGGCGCTGTAGTCTTTGTCGAACCAGATGTCCCAGGCCGCTTGACGATGGGCGGGATCAAAAATGAAGGGCTTGAGTTTTAACCACAGCCGTCGGAAGTACTCGAAGTAGTTCATCTTGGCTTCTGGGTCATCATTTCCTTCTGCAATCTGTTCACTGCGCCACTCTGATTCGAGGTTGGCTTTCTTCCAGTTGTAGTAATCCATATTCGGCCACCAGATGCGTGTGTACTCGAAGGAATAGAACGCATCTCCCAGAACGGGTTCCAACTTCGCCCAATTCGAATCGCCGGCAATGATGATGGGATAATTTATCAAATCCCGGCTGGGGCTGCCGCCGAAGTAGGTGGCTTGATTGTAGTTACGCAGGTACCACCAGAATGGATAGGTAGATTCATCGTCATATGCAATTTTGAAATCCGGGTCGTTTCCCATTCGCTCCGCCAGGTCCTCGATCTGCTCGAGCATCGTCTTGGGCCCTCTCCCCATGTGCGCATAGACGAGATACTCGGTTGGATAGTCATAATTCACATAGGCAGCGCGGGCAGATGTGCGCACAGTCACCATTGCCAGCAAGCCGACGATAATGAGCACGACCAGTTTGCCCACGCCGGTGAAGGACCAATCGCGCGCCACGAAAGGAATGGCCAGTCCTGTACCTGCTGCGAAAACCAAGGCGGCCAAAAAACTTGTGGTGGCACTTAATTGTTCGATCCCGTTGCCCTGGAATGGCGGAATCTCTCCGAATGCGACCGCGAGTGTGCGTAACAAGGAGAGAACAAACAGCAATACCAGCCCCGTAAGAAGCAAGCCGCGTTTTTCCGCAAACTGCCGCCAATCTATTCGATCCAGGAATACCCCGATTCCCCAGCCCGCAAGCAGGATGAAGGGCAGGGCGATGTGTACGGTGATCCAGGGCATTTTCTCACCGGCGTACGAGTAGAGGGCCAGCGAAGAAAACCCCCAATACGCCAGGAAGAACAACATCAGAGGGAAACGGGCTAAGCCGCCGATCTTCTCTTCCGAATCGGATTCTACCGCCTCGTCCGGGCCGATTTTCGCCAACTTGCTTTTTATCCACTTCACGGAACCGATCAATATCGCCATAGGCGCGATAATGATCGGAAGAAATTCGTACATGGGGAGCTGAACCAGGGCGTAGTAATACATGGGTTGGCTGCCGCGCTCGACTCCTTGTTGAACGAGCCAGTAACCCAGGGATCCCACTAGGCCCGTGGCGATTCCTCTTCCGTTGGTCAGAAATGTCGAATAGAAAAGGAGGTAGGGAATGGCGAACACGCAGGCAGCGATGAGCCACTTTCGCCAATTCCACAAAAGCCCGATTGTAAGGCTTATGACGACGAGTACAGCTACAACGATTCCGGTGCGCATCATGAGAGCAGTATCGTTATAATTGAGCGGGTCCCAATCATAGATTGTAGCCAGGATCGCAGCGAGCTGGGGCAGGACGATGGTGATGAAAAGGACCAGTAGATCGAGATCGGGGAAATCTGTCTGCAAACTCGATCCGAATGCAGATATTAGGCTGAAAAGAATCAAGGCCAAGCCAAATATTGCAGTGATCGCCGCAATATTAATCGTCAATCGTTCGGTAGATCCCGGGCTTTGTTCAGCCGGGATGATTTCATCCTGCAGGGGTTGTTCTGCCAACTCCGTCTCGGTGGGAGAGACCTCGTACATTTGGAAGTGGAAATATGTGTACAAGCCAAGTCCCGCGCCAAGTATGGAGAAAATCAGGCCAATGATGAATACCCATTGCAGTAATTTATTGAATCTCAGCTTATCGATGATTCGCCAGGAAAAATACAAAACCAGGAAGACGAGCACCTGGGCGGTGAAAATGAATGCGGTCTCCTTGGTGGCGAAATGCAGCGCGCCAACGAAAGCGAGCATGTAAAAATAACGCACCTGGCGTGTTTCCAGGTAGCTGAATATACCCCAGACTGTGAGGAGCATAAGCGGCACAGTGAGGGCTTCGTTACGTACATACCTGGAATAGTAGAGCATGAATGGCGAGATTAAAATCAGAGTGGCCGTGACGAGTGCACCTGACTTGCCGAACCAACGCCGAAACAGCCAGATTAATCCCACGGCGAGAACACCGAAAATGGCGGCGGGGATACGTGCTGTGGCATCGTTATCGCCGAAGAGGAAGTAAGAAAGCGCCAGGAGATGGAATTGAAACGGTCCGTGAGAGAGTGGATCGTGCTGGTATCCCTTGCCTTCTGAAAGCAGCCACGAGAAATAAACGTGGGTGGTTTCATCATGGCTCATCACTCGTTCACCAAGGTTGTAGAATCGACTAAACACGGCCAATACGATCAGCAGAATCAAGATGAGAGTATGTTTATTGAGTTTGATATCGAGTAGGGACAGGGAGTTTTGGCCGGGAGTTTCTGGATTGGCTGGATAAGCTTCAGTCATTCGTGTCTCCGATTGTTGCTGGATTGATAACAACCCAATGCTTCAATATTGGTTTGAGTACTTGACGTTTCGTTGCTTAATATACCCGTTTTACCAATTCCTTGGTAGATGCCTTCGATCTACAGTGTGAACTATCTTCTCATTATTTTGGACTGCGCGCAGTACAATGGAGGTATCCGGCTTGAACACAAATCCATTTAGATGAGGAGAAGAATGCCCGATCTGGCGATTTACCATCAAACTGATCTACCGGATTCACTCAAGTGGCAGGCGCTTGCATTTATCAAAACCGAGTGGCCTTTTATCTTTTCGGGTGAACACCAATTTCTCACCGATCCCTGTCCTCCCGATATGAATCCAGTACACTTCGTTGCCGCTGAGGGACAATCGCTTATTGGCTATGCATCCATTTTTCGCTTGAATATCGATCATTCAGAACAGCGCTACGAGATCTATGCGTTTGGGAATATGTTCACATTCCCTCCTTATCGGAAACGGGGATATGGAAAACAAATCCTTGAAATGGCAACGGATTTCATCTTGAAAAGCGATGTAGATGCAGGCATACTATTCTGTGATAAGGATGTCGAAGCATTCTACACGGCTCACGGCTGGGGGACCGCTCATGCGCCAGCCAGAAAAGGGACGGCAGATGATTACGAAGAGCACGAGCACATCCAAACCATGATCCTGTATGTTTCGGAGAAGGGGCAACAGGGCAAAGTGGATTTTGACAATCATCCCTTGTATGTTCGCTGGCTGTGGTGACAACTGAGATGAATGATTTCCTTGAATGGCTTGAAGGTGAGACGCCTATCCATGAATTTGGCCATAGATTTTGCAGTTCTTGTCTGAATCTCTTACAATTCAGGCTGGATGTAGTTTTTGCTGGTGATTCTGCAGATGTGTAGACGGAGATTGTAGCCCTTGCCTTTTTACCTGCTTTTTTTTGTTGTGCTTAAACTACTTTTTGGTCCACCGCTGGATGTGTTGATCGACCTGGAGCATGGTCTTCCAGCCAGTTATGATCCAGGGCTGAATCCAGCGGCCGTCATCGCTATGGAAGAGCTGCAGACCGCTGCCCTGGAGGATGGCGTAAACGTTCAGGTGTTCTCAGATTACCGCAGTTACACGTACCAGGAAGAAGTATTTGCACGAGAGAGCGCCAGCAGCAATACCAGCCCAGAACAATTTTCCGCGCCTGCAGGCTATAGCGAGCATCAACTGGGCACAGCATTCGATGTCGTCTGGCCAGGTGTTGTGATGGGCGCGAACGATCCCCGCAACGATTTGTTGTATACCTGGCTGGAGGATAACGCCCACCAGTTTGGATTCGTGCTCAGCTATCCATTGAAAGAAAGCGAATCCTGGCCATACTCCAACCGTTTCATGCCACTGGTTACGGCGTATATTTACGAGCCGTGGCATCTTCGCTTCGTGGGCGTAGATCTTGCTGTAACCATTTTCGATGCAGGATATACCGATCCGAAAAGCCCGGTTCTCCCCCAAGATTTTTACCAACCGTGGCCTTGAACCATCTCAATTACTACCAGAAAACCGTTGAATGGATGAATTTAGGAGCGAATGACCACGATCCTGTCAGCAAGCTACATGGGTCTTTTGATAGAATACATATAAGTATCGTTCTATGGAGTATTTTGGTATGGGGAATTCATTCACCATATTTCGTGTGCGGGGGATCGATATCCGTGTTCATGTTACCTTTCCGCTGATTCTCATCTGGTCGGCGCTTCAATTCGGCTTGTTTTCCGATGGGGGCACGAGTGGAGCGGCGTTCGGGATCCTGGCTACTTTGTTGTTGTTCGCCATCGTTGTGATGCACGAACTCGGTCATAGTTTTGCAGCGCAGCATTATGGAGTGAGCGTAAAACAAATCGTGCTGCTGCCGATCGGAGGTGTCGCGCAATTGGCACGCATCCCGGAGAAGCCGGTCCAGGAGCTGGTCATTGCCATCGCGGGACCACTGGTCAATTTCATCCTGGCGATTGTACTCACGTTGGTCGGATTGGGAATCGGCGTAAGCGTTGGGTTGGACTCGATGATCTCCGAGATGGGGGGATTCAGCCCACTCGGATTGTTCAGCTATATTTTCACCTCGAACCTCTTTCTCGGTTTGTTCAATTTATTGCCGGCATTCCCAATGGACGGCGGACGGGTGCTGCGCGCCCTCATGGCATTGAAACTCGATTACGCTCGTGCAACCTCTATTGCAGTGGCGATCGGTCAGGGAATGGCCTGGCTGCTGGGATTATGGGGTTTCTTGCAAGGTAACCTTTTCCTGATCTTCATCGCCGTTTTTATCTACATGGGAGCCGGCTATGAAGGTCAGACCGTACAGCTGCGCAAAATACTTGGTGGGTTATCCGTCGATCAGGCGTACTCCCGTGATCTCGGTGTGCTGCATCGTGATGCGACCCTGCGGGAAGCTATTGCATTGACTTTGAATACATTCCAGGCAGATTTCCCGGTATGTGACGGAGAGAAGTTGGTAGGAATCATCACGCACACTCGCCTCGTTGAAGCTCTAAGTCGTTACGGACCAGATGTACCCCTTGAGCAAGTGATGATCAAGGATTTCAATCCTGTCAAACCGGACGCAGGTCTCTTTGATGTGCAGCAGGTACTTAGCAAAAATCGTTTGGATGCACTCCCTGTAGTAGGTGAAGATGGTCGCTTCTTGGGTTTGATAACCGTGGGCGATATCAATGAAATCTACCGTATGGTTTCCATACGATCAGATGTATTTCCCCTGGTCACTGCTCGATCAGAATAATTAACTGCCCGATTACTAAATCCTTTGCGGTTGAGCCGTCGAGAAATAGTCCCAAAGGGTGCTATCGCTCGAAGAAAAGTTATAGTATAAGAATGTAAGACAAGAGGTTTGCTAGATCAACTTGGGTCATGCGTTGAGGGAGGTCGATTCCAAGGGTATTTCAGGCTATTATTACTTGACGAGCGATATTACGCAGTCATAATTTACGCCTTGTCAAAAAAACTTCCCGTGGATTGAATTCGATTTCCGCAGCATTAGAATGTACTGTGACTACAGCATTCGATGATCAATCGCACTGTCACAGTACACTGGTTAGTTTGAAAAAGCGTTGTGATACACTACGAGTGGAAGAAGGTAAAGGGGACTTCATGTTGGAAGAGGAAAAGCGACTGGTCTGTATCGAAGACGAACCGGAGATGATCGATCTGGTGCGTTTGATTTTGAGTCGCAAGGGTTTCAATGTTATTGGTGCGAATGGTGGAGTCGAAGGACTCGAAGTCGTACGGCGGGAGAAACCGGATCTCATCCTCCTGGATCTTATGATGCCAGATATGGACGGCTGGGAGGTATATCAGCAGATCAAGGCGGATGAAGAGCTGCGGGAGATACCCGTTGTTGTCGTTACTGCGAAAGCACAATCGATCGATAAAGTGCTTGGACTGCACATTGCCAAAGTTGATGATTACATCACCAAGCCATTCGGACCTCAGGAGCTGCTCGAAAGCGTTGAAAAGATCCTCGGTATGCAGAACTGAACTATACGATTTCAATACTTTCGGGGCGGCATTTGCCACCTCGAATTGATCAATCAACCAAAATGACACAATGGATTGAGGTAAGGAATACTTCTCAGGGGAATAGTCTCGTCGTCAGAGCACGCTGGTGTGGATCTTTTCTCTGTCGCTTGCGAGGGCTAACCTTTCGGCGCGCACTTGCAACGCACACAGGGTTGCTCCTGGTACAATCCCGAGAAAGTGTTGCCGAGGCAACCATACATATGTTTGGGGTTTTCTTCTCACTCGGTGTGGTTTGGATTGATGCGAATAAACGCGTCGTCGATCTCACGGTCGCCGATCCCTGGCGGATTTATACACCTAACACAGCCGCACAATATGTACTTGAAGGACGCCCCGAGATTCTCGATGGTTTAAAGGTAGGAGATGCCCTGGAGTTCTGTGAGTATGAAGCGTAATCAAATCGCTGCATGGATATTGCTGGTGTTGCTACTCACGCCGGTTATGCCTGCACAAGCCCAATCGCAGGGTCCCATCTATATTATCCAAGAAGGTGACACACTGACTTCGATTGCCGGAACGTTTGGCACGACCGTCGATGCGCTTCTCACCGCGAACGGCATCCAAGAGACAACCATTTTAGTGCCAGGTACATCGCTCGTCATACCCGGTTTCGGAGGGGTACAGGGAGTCTTAACTACACAGACCATCGAATTTGGGGAAACGATCGACAGTTTCGGCCTGCGGTACGGAGTCGATACAGAAGCTCTCATCCGTCTCAACCGTATTGTTCGACCGGAGCGACTATACGCCGGCCAAGCTTTAATCATGACCCAATCGGAGAGTAGTCCTGAGCAGTCCGGTGCCTCACGTGTTTTGTCAGGCCGGGGTGAGGGAATACTGGCCATTTCAGTACGAGAAGGTGTAAATCCTTGGAGCCTACACACATTCGAAGGTGATCAGCGATTGTGGGTCATTCCGTCTGATGTACTCATCTCATCCCAAAGCGATGAGCCCCTCACAGCACTGCCCGATCCAATCGTTTCGACAAACTTACATCCCTCACCTGCAGTTCAAGGTCATACGTTAATAATTCGCATTGACCTGGCGCAGTCAGGGTGGGTCGCCGGTCAATTGGACGAGGATCAGCTCAATTTCTTTCCCGAAGGCGAACGTTCCATGGTGTCTTTGCATGGCATTCATGCGATGACAGACCCTGGATTGTATGATCTAGAGATATCCTTGTACACCACACTCGGTGAGGCGCCGACGTATTCATTTGTACAACCGATTCGTGTTTTGGATGGCGGATATTATTCCGAGAATATTATTGGCGTACCAGCAGAAACCGTCGATCCTGCGGTGATTGATCCGGAGCAGGAAATGGTCGAAGCGCTGCTCGCGCCAGCGACACCCGACAGAATGTGGGCTGGACCGTTTCAATTACCGTCGGATTATTACACAGAAGAATTCATATCCGTTTTCGGTACTCGACGGAACTACAATCTCGGCGCGCTGTATTACTATCATACAGGCGTGGATTTATACGGCCAGACGGGCGTGGAAATCATGGCTTCCGCACCAGGTGTTGTCGTATTCGCCGGTCCGCTCAGCATTCGCGGCAATGCAACCTATATCGATCATGGTTGGGGGGTCTATAGCGGCTATTTCCATCAATCCGAGATACGCGTTTCGGAGGGCGAAACGGTTGAGGCTGGTCAGGTCATCGGCCTCATTGGAAGCACGGGTAGATCTACGGGAGCTCATTTACATTGGGAGATTTGGGTTGGCGGGGTGCCTGTAGATCCGTTGGATTGGATCGAACGTTCATATCCATAAACCACAGCACGGAAAGGGTCCAATATCTGATATTAGCAAACAGCAGGGGAATTACGTAGGGATGAAAGTGTTAGCTGGAATCTTCCCCATCGTCTTCGACCAGGCGATTGGCGTGGTAATCGTCAAGAATCTGACGCGCGTCATTGGTCATCTCGACGGGAACAAGGATTTCAACTTCGGCGAGTGGTCCGATGCCGAAACCATAAATTGTTGTCAGTGCTTCATGGGATAACCGGGCTTCGATCCCGCGAGACTTTAATAGACTGCGCTGAATTTCTGCTTCCAGGACGCCCGATGCTGTACCGACGACGATATACTTCTCATCCATAACCCCTCCTGCTTGTTGCTTGTAGTATAATGGCAAAGTATCTCCCCTGCGTAGGTTGTGAATCATAATGCCAATAGGACAAGGGATTTCAAGTGACGCATATTGGATGGAGTTCGAGCTCTCCGATGAGGACCTCGACTTCATCGATAACTTGTTGCTGGAGCGCGAAGTCCCATTAACTTCAGAACAGATGTCCCTCGAATTGGTGGAACGACGGCTGGAGAAGTTGAAAGTCGAAGCCAAAAAAGCGTCTGCCAGCGAATATAAATCCTATTTACCCGAAGCGCATTACGAGAAAGGTGAAATCCTGATTTTCCCCGCCATCGGTAACCTGGTTGGGAAGGTCACGAAGGTTCGTCCTGGCGTGAATCCGGATATTGGCGAATTCGAGGTGATTGCGGTCAAATTCGAAAAGGGTGAAAAGCCCCGGGAATTTGCTGCCGCACTCCAGGATCATCTCCTCAACAATCCATCCAGCGCGGATGATGAGCTGGATGCACTGAGCACAACCGAAGGTGTTCTGGCGACCTATCGCCGCGTGATCGAAGATCGTCTGGAAGGAAAACTCAAGGGCGCCGAAGATATCATTCGAATTGCCGGGCGTTGGTTTCACAAGGCGCTGGTCGTCAACATCAACGAAGGTCATTTGAACATCGCTGAAGCCGTGCTGGATGTTGCCAGCGGTGGTCCCTTGCCCACGTCAGACTTGCTGGAGCATGTCGGGATACCGGAAGACATCGATCCGCTGCTCATGGAATTCTCCATGGATTATGCACTGCAGGAAGACGAACGTTTTGATGAGGTCGGTCCGGCGGGGGAAACGCTCTGGTATTTGAAACGTCTTGAACCACCTGAAGTTCTTTATACACCGCCTCGACTGGAATACGACGAACCGTCAATCGATCGTTCCACACTAACAGATGCGCTGCTTGATCTTGAAGAGTCACTGGATGACGAACTCAGCCCGACGCCTTCTTCCGATTTAATCCCGGATGAAGTTACGATCACACTTCTTTTCCCACATTGGCGCGTTGGTACCCTGCCGCTGTCTGCGCGGCTGCGGCCGATGTTCCCAACGGCGTATGAAGCACCACGGATTCGGTTTACCCTAATCGATGGCCACAATGGTGATCGTTTCCCGGGTTGGGTTGTGCGCGAAAAGGGATACGTCTTTGGTTTGGACGAATGGTATCGGCGTTATGATGTACCTGCAGGTGGATTGATCAAGGTGCGGCGCGGCGATAAGCCTGGCGAAATCAGGGTTGAGACCTTAAATCGCAAGCGCCACAATGATTGGATTCGGACGGTAACGATTGATGAAGATGGGACCATTGGTTTTACGATGCTCAAACAATCCGTGGGAACCGCATACGATGACCTTATGGTCGTGGGGTTGATCGACCCATCAGCACTGGATGAAGCCTGGATGCGGGGTTCGCAGCGGAATCTACCGAAGGATCAAATTATTGCCTATATATTCCGGGAACTGGCTCGACTAAATCCACAGAGTGCAGTACATGCGCAGTCGCTGTACTCCGGAGTCAACGTTTTTCGACGTATGTCTCCTGCAGTGGTGTTTCAGGAATTGGTCAGCCAAAGTTATTATGAACACGTAGGCGATCTCTATTGGCGTTTTGATCCGCAAGCCTGGACGAAGGCATGACTGAAGAGAAGAATAGAAAAATAGGCCGGTTGGTACGTCCGAATCTTAAGACTAAATTTCATATTGACTTTGACTGGTGGGACCGCGCCGATCGGGATTTGGAAGTATATATGCGCAGCCACCTTTGTCCTGAGCATCAGGCTGCATTCGCAGATTTGGATGCAGAGACTCTCGTCGATTACATCGATCCGCAGACTGCGGAAGTCACACGCGTCGCGGGAATCCAACACACCTTGATATCCCATTGTGCCAAGCAAGAGACGTATCTTACGCCACAGACAAGCCTGGTAAATGCCGTATTTCGGGTCTTTTTATCCAACGGAAACACACCCATGACTCCCGAGGAACTCGGAGAGAGATTGGGGCGCTCTCCAAGCATGATCCTCAGGACTTTCTCCAGCGCGCGTGTTTACAAGGGGATCCGTCCGATCACAGCTGAATAATCCAGCAGAAGGCAAGCTTAATTTTATAGACAGGGAAACCTCAATCCTGGTTTATAATGATTGAGGTTTACGACGTTTCGTCGTATGTTTTGCGTAATTGCCCCTGTAGCTCAAGTGGACAGAGCACCGGACTTCTAATCCGGTTGTTGCAGGTTCGAGTCCTGCCAGGGGCGCCAAATTTCGAGGATGATTGGGTATAAGGTTTCCTCGAACCACTCAGTAGCATTTCTCCATCACATACCTGCCAGAGGTAGGTTGTATATGACTCGGCAGCGTCCAGCTTATCCAGGGAAGGTTACGTACATGAAGGAATTCCTCACGTGGCTGAAACCCGACCATACCATTGCGCGCCTTCCAAAGGGAAGGAAGTTTTCCTGGCGTTTCGATCAAAGAGGATTGTTGTTGGGGATCCTGTTGTTATTGGCAATACTATCGATTCTCTCCCCGCACTTTCGACAGATCGATAACTTGATGCTCATATTAAAAGAGGCATCGTTCATTGGTATTGTCGCCGCGGGACAGACCCTGGTTGTGTTGGCAGGTGGTATCGATTTATCCGTGGGATCCATTCTTGCCTTGGCCAGTATTATCGCTGCGCTGCTGATGACCGGTGTAGGTTCTATAGCGCCGGTAAATCCATATCTCGCCATCATTGTCGCTCTTAGTTTGAGCGCGCTGATTGGCGCTGGTCAAGGTTGGTTGATCGCGAAGCTAAAAATGCCACCCTTTATTGTTACCTTGGTGAGTCTTGGCATATTGCGCAGTATCGCATTGGTCGTTACAGAGAGTCGTACTATCCATTCACTTCCCGATGATTTTAAATGGATAGCTGATGCAAGTGTCGGTGGATTTCCCATGCCGGGCTTGATCATGCTGGTCGTATTTCTGTTTTTGGGTTACGTCTTGCGTAAAACCAAGTTGGGGCGTTTCATATATGTCATTGGTGGCAATGAGTCATCGGCTCGGTTGTCGGGTGTACCGGTGGATCAATATAAAATCTACACGTACATGCTGAGCGGGATCTTGGCGGCGTTATCCGGAATCATTCTGATGGCTCGTTTGGACGGTGCAGTTTACACCCTGGGTGAAGACTACGGGTTGAACTCGGTGGCTGCAGTGATCATCGGCGGCACCAGTTTAAGTGGGGGAGTCGGTGGTGTGCGGGGGACACTTATCGGCGTGTTGATTATGACGGTTGTACAGAATGGTCTCGTTATGCTGAATATTGCCTATCAATGGCACGGCATCGTGATCGGCTCAATCATTCTGCTTGCAGTTTTTATCAATATGGAACGGCGGCGGGCCAGACAATCGGCCTCGAGAGTGCGCGCATACCAATCTGTTGCCGATGCGACGTATTTGGAAGGGATCATCCTGCAGATCAATCAACTCATCCGAAAACGTTTTGGATCCCCTTTCGTACGTATTTATATGGTGGACCCCAGTCAGGATGATTTAACCGAATGCAGCACGAAAAACAAGCATCCTGCGCCTGCGGAAGGTATTGCGGATCAGGTACGCAGGAGTGGACAAGCGATGGTAGTTGAAGAATTATCTGATCGTCACGAGACAATGATCGATCGATTAGATCCCAGTATTCAATCCGCGATTGCCGTTCCGCTGATCTATTGTGAAAAACTGATTGGTGTAGTTGAAGTCCAAAGCCCGATTGCCCATGCATTTGTGCCTGAAGCGATAAGCCATTTGACGGAATTGATCGGTGATTTCATTCCACCGTTGCGTAATGCCTGGTTGTTGGAATGTGATTGGCTCGCGAAACAGACTCGAAACGCGCTGCGTAATTTGTGGGACACAGTCTACTTGGGTCGCTGTGCCTTGGCGGATTGGGCCTTCCCGGCCAGTTTTGATAAAGCATCCAGTGTGAGTTCTATGGATCGAAGCGGTCATTTGCGTCAATTGCTACTTGAAACAATTGAACGATTAAATCCCCGGAAAGGTATCAATCGCCCCCACGCTATCGACCGTCGATACGACATTTTACGCCTCACCTATGTCGAAGGTTATTCTTCCGATGAAGTGATTCGAAACCTTTCGATCAGCCGCCGCCAATATTTCTATGATCTAAAAGATGCCATCAACGCCCTGGCGCATTTATTAATCCATACCCCTTGATGTTCCGCAAAAATATAATGCACTAAAAATGCACTATTATGCACTAAAGATGCACTATAGATGCTCTAATGTTGCATTCTACCTCTAGAAACCACAATCTAAAATTTGGTAATGTTAATAGCAGTTTAGTAAGCCCAGTATTACTCTTTGTTATTATGACCGGAGTGGGCTCGCAGGAAAAAATCTTTTCGATAGACATCAGTCAAATCTGCGTGATTTCGCTCGGTCGGTGTCGTAATTCAATCCCTGCTTTTTCGTATTGGTAATTCAAATATTGGTTTCGTCAAGAGTATATTTGCGGCCGTTGGAATTGGCGTGCTTCGGGCATTCTTGAGCCGGCAGCATTGAAAGGTGGCATTTCCAGGTTGGTGTTCATTCACGTGCTGCTCTTTTAACTTGGGTGTCCACCGCACTGCACGGCATGGTCCTTGGTTCTTGACCCTCAAGGAGGTTTATCTATGGCAGATTCGAGTGTCGAGTGTCTCGCATTGCGAATGGTGAAGGTCGAAAAATATTTTGGTCTGGTTTGTGCCCTCAAACAGATCGATCTCCAAGTGGGCTCCAACGAAATTGTCGGGCTCATCGGTGATAACGGCGCCGGAAAATCGACTGTAGTGAAAATTCTCTCGGGTGTATTTCCCCCAACCAGCGGAGAACTTTATATCAACGGCCGGAAAGTGGATTTGAGCAATCACAGCGTCAAACAGGCACATTTGTACGGGGTCGAAACCGTCTATCAGGACAAGTCGCTCGGGGAGAAACAAGATCTCTGGAGGAACTTCTTCGTCGGTCGGCAAATCACCTATCCATTTGGATTCATCAATGTCAAGAAGGAAAAACAGATCGCTGAAGAGATCATGCGCAAGACAATAGGATTTCGCAGTGAGGGCATCACAGTTGACTCCAAAGTGAGTAAATTGTCCGGTGGGGAGCGACAGGGCGTGGCGATCGGTCGGGCGATGCATTTTGAAGCTGAGCTCATCGTGCTGGATGAGCCGACAGTCGCCCTTTCCTTGAAGGAAGTGGGCAAGGTGCTTGACTTCGTCCACAAGATCAAGCAGGCGGGAAGGGCGTGCATTTACATTTCGCATGACATCCAGGATGTGTATGAAATTGCCGATCGATTTGTCATCATGGATCGTGGGGAAATCGTTTCCCGGATACCTAAAAAAGAAATCAGCCTGAAAGCGTTGGGAGAGTTCATGCTCGATTACGCACACGGCAGAAAAGATACGGAGAGGACATGAAACGCAAGGGTTCCTTTTTGTCGGTTCTAAATAAGCTCGAAGGTTTACCGATCGCATTGGTTTTAGTCACGCTCTACGTCGTTTTTATGATCACCGCGCCAAGAGTATTCACCGGGTATCGCATTTATATGTCCTTTTTCCAGACCGTTCCGCCAATGCTGGTTTTGGCTTTGGGTTTGACTTTCGTCATTACGGCCGGTGAAATCGATTTGAGCTTCTCATCTGTGATCGCCTTCTCGGGCTTTGTCTTTGCCTGGTTCTTTAGAACCTTCGATGGTTCTTGGGTCGTATGGGTCGGCATTCTTCTTGCGCTCGCCGCCGGTGCGTTTGTCGGATATATCAACGGGCTTCTCGTCGCCAAACTTGGCGTTCCATCGATCATGGCCACACTTGCAGCGCAGTTTTTCTGGTCAGGTCTGACGGTATTATTGGCCGGCGGACTCTCCTGGAATATCAAAGATATCCAGAACAATGTGGTCCATTCCATTTTCACGGGACGGATTTTCGGTGTGTTACCCGCTCAGGCCTTGTGGTCGATGGGTTTGGCGATTTTCCTGTGGTTCATTCTCAACCGGCATCGATTTGGTGAGGCCATCATGTTCCTGGGAGACAATCCAAACGTCGCTCGTGTAGTGGGGATCGATGTTGAAAAAACGAGAGTACAGCTTTTTACCTTCAACGGCTTGATCGCGGGATTTGCTGCTTTACTGCTTACGATCGAAATGAACACCTTCTGGACCACCCAGGGCCAGGGTTATTTGATGCTTGCTCTGGCGGCTGTGTTTATCGGTGGAACATCCATCGCGGGGGGCGAAGGTTCTATCGTCGGTACTTTTTTCGGCGCCTACATCATCGGTTCACTCGAAGCCGGCGTGGTAGCGACAGGTATCGGTGGTTATTGGACTGCATTAGTGAGCGGTCTTGTGATGGGTGCTTCTGTTGTTCTCAATATCCTGATCGGTGAAGGACGTTTCGCCAAATTATCCGAACGGTTCCGGCAGCGGAGTCAAGTCGGTCATGACGCTGGTGGCAGCCGGCTGTCGCCAGACGAAAACGTAGGACGGTGATGCACATTCCAGATAGGCCTTCTGAGGTGCTCCCACTTACTACGAAAGGAGGGATTGTATCGCAGTGATCAAGCGGACATTCTCGTTTAGCAACAATGCAGAACAAAACTCGAACTTGATAATGCAAAGGTAAAAGGAGAGAGAAATGAGAAGCAAGTTATTCGCGGTTCTTACAGCGCTGACGATCCTCGTCATGGTTGTTGGATGTTCGCAAGATGGGGGTTCGTCGGGTGGAGATGGAGAGGTGGTTGTTTACATGCAGATGGGCGGCAACCAGGGTGATCCATCGACATTGGCTCGCACGAACGGCGCCAAGGCGGCTGCGGAAGCGCTGGGGATTACGTTGGTCGAGCAATATTCGGGCTGGGATCCTCAGACCATGATCGAACAATTCAAAGAAGCCCTCGCTGCAAAGCCGGACGGCATCGTTATTATGGGCCATCCTGGCGAAGATGCATTTGAGGCACTCGTTGATGAGGCGATCAGTGAAGGCATCATCGTAACCAGCGGTAACAACCCACTGCCCAACCTGGAAGCGAAATATCAAACTCAGGGTTTTGGATATGCCGGCGCAGATCTCTATGATGGCGGCTATCTGACAGGTACCCAGATGGTGGCGGCAGGCCTGCAGGCAGGCGACAAAGCCCTGGTCTATGACATCTGGCACCAGGAAGGGCGAAGCATCAGCTCGCAGGGCGTCTATGATGCGCTCGAGGATGCTGGTCTGGAAGTGGAGAAGCTCGATGTCTCTGATGAGGTAGACTCGGAAGCATCCTTGGCGATCCCGATCTTGACGGCTCATATGGAGGCCAACCCCGATCTTAAAGCCATTGGTACCCAACATGGCAATATCACGGCGAATCTGCCGGCTGTTCTCGAAGCCGCCGGTAAGGAACCTGGTGACGTGATCGTTGGCGGTATCGATCTTTCGCCAGCAACGATCGATGGCATCGAGAAGGGTTATATCTCGGTAAGCTTCGATCAGGTTCTCTATCTGCAGGGGTATTTCCCCATTCTGCAAATCTACATGACCCACACTTACCTGATCCCGGGTTTACACATCAACACCGGAGTCGGTGCCGTCACACCGGATAATATAGATGAAATCGCACCGCTCATCGAGGAAGGCATCCGCTAGGATGTTTTCCGCAGCGCCTCTGCCAATCTGGCAGAGGCGCTTTTTATTTATCCCTGTTTTTCGCTCTTGCTATAATAATGAAGTCTTCGCTGCAAGGGCAGGATGAAATATCTTTACTCGCCTATACCTTAACGAAGGCTGTGGAGTAGTTCCAATGCGACGTGTGATCATTTGCTTAATAATCATGCTGATGGCAACGACACAGTGCCAGATGATGGAATCTTCATCCAGCAGCGGGTCGGATGGGATTCGTGTGGCCATCGTACCACCGGGATTCACCAGTCCGTTCCACGTCGCAATCAAAAACGGTGCTGTTGAGCAAGCCGAGCGTTTGGGTTGGACAGTCGATTTGGTGGCCGCAGAACGCGAAGGGGATTTCGCCGGTCAGGTTACCGTTGTCGAACAAGAGATCCAAAAGGGAGTGCTGGCGATATCGGTCAATCCCATAGACGCCAAAGCGATATCCACCGCAATTCGCAAAGCTAACGAGGCCCATATTCCGATTTTGATGCACAACCTGATTACGCCGGTCGGCAATGGCAGGGTTGTGGAATATATCGGATACGATCAATGGAGTGGCGCAGCCAAGCTGGCCGAATATACCTGTGACTTATTGGGTGACCAAGGGGAGGTATTCATACTAACCGGCATACCCGGGTTTCATGCAAATCGTCGCACACAGGGTTATCGATGGGGATTAGAACACGCATGTCCCGGAGTTCGTGTGGTGGGGGAGCAGACAGCAGAGTGGGAACGTGAAAAGGCAGTGAATGTGGCCTCAGCCGCATTGCAGCAAAATCCGGATATCGATGTCTTCTACGGGAACTCAGATGAAATGGGTATCGGGGCTTGTATTGCAGCGCAGAAATTGGGTCGTATCGTCAATAAGGATATCTGGTGCATCAGTATCGATGGCAATGACGTGACTCTCGAGTTGATCGAGAAAGGCGAAACCACAGCAACCTTGGGCGTCTATCCGCACAGGATGGGGAGCATTGTGATTGAACAAATGGAAAAAGTGTTGAATAACGAAGACGTGCCATATATTTTGGAAACCCCCTCAACTGTAGTCGATATTACCAATGTTGCGGATTACCAATCCGGTGTAACCTGGACTGCACCCATTCCCGGACAGCCTGAGTTTGACAATGGGTTGCCATCCGGGCAATTCTATGAGTAAAACTACGGATTGCATATTGTGACGTGGCTTAACCGCCACTCGGCCTGTCAAGGTCGTCTAACTCGATCGGGTCTCCGTACGGTTGGTATTCTTCGAATTCGAAATCGTCAAAAGATACTTCCAGTGCGTGTCCGGTAACTACTAAACCTACCTCCGTTTGATCCTTTGGCTGCCCCCAAACAATAAAAACGACCTTGCCATTAATGGAGACACTGATATCCGTTCGCCCCTGCTGCGATTCAGTTACGTACACTTCAAGTTTGTTGGGGGACGTTCCAGCCTTGATGGCTCCCGACCAGCGGCCGTCGAGGATTTCCCATGTATTACTGTTGAAATCCAGCTTATAAATATAGACGATCTGCCAGGGCAAAATCTCGAGCGTGGTGATGTAATCGTCCGCCCAGCGCAAGAGGAGACCGTAGCCTCGGTCGCTCTGGCCATCTTGAAATGTGGCGACTACAGACATGCGGTAATAGGTTACCTTGCCGCATTCTTGACAGACAACAGGATGTGATTTAAAAGCTCCGGATACTGGATAAGGGCCGATATAGAACGCATCATTTTTATACTC
>Ga0272441_10006072_pt1 | contig 20534 bp, 20 predicted proteins | sample SSMProp6N_FD_193582 | JGI IMG/M metagenome (GOLD analysis project Ga0272441, IMG submission 193582) | Marine sediment archaeal communities from Little Sippewissett salt marsh, Falmouth, MA, United States - SSM-Prop-6N | ecosystem: Environmental > Aquatic > Marine > Wetlands > Sediment ...
CGACGCTCTTCCGATCTTTCATGAAAGGCGATGTTTTGGGCGGAATGGCGCGCCGCCGTGGCGATGGGAATGGCGCTGAACACCCGCTTGGGATAAGACGCGCACCATTCCAGCACCTGCATGCCGCCCATGGAGCCGCCGGCCACGCAAAACAGCTGCTCGATGCCCAAGGCCTCGATCAGCATCGCTTGCGCGCGCACCATGTCGGCAATGGTAATGACGGGGAAGTTCAAGCCATAAGGCGCGCCCACCGCTGTATTGATGGTGGTCGGCCCGGTGGTGCCCATGCAGCCGCCGATGACGTTTTGGCAAATGACGAAATAGCGGTCGGTGTCGATCGGGCGGCCCGGCCCGACCATGTGGTGCCACCAGCCCGGCTTGCCGGTGGCCGGGTTGATGCCGGCGGCGTGCTGGTCGCCGGTGAGCGCGTGGCAAACCAACACGGCGTTGGATTTGTCGGCGTTGAGGGTGCCGTAGGTCTGATAGGCAATCTCAAACGGGGCCAGATCGATGCCGCCATCCAGCCGCAACGGCGTATCGGCGCTAAAGCGGTGCACGTGGCCATGGGTGGCTGCGGTTGCGGTTTGCGCCGCCGGAGGGGTCTGTGTCTTGGTCATTGCAGCCATCTCTTAGCCGGGGCGGGGCAAGAGTTCACCCCTTGAAGCAGGCCTATGGTCTGTTTCTTTTTGATTTTCGCCGGCCCAGCGCCTATTGATACGCGCTTTCGCGCGCTGCCCTCAATGCCCGGCCTGTCTGCCCGGCCTATATGCCAGGGCAGCGCCGACCCCTTTCAGATAGCGGCTTTTGCACCTATGGCGTCACCTAAAAAATCTCCGCCCGCCCCGTGTAACCCGCTCACAGCGTGTGACCCGCTATCGGATCTGGATGCCGCGCGTGCTGAAATCGACCGCATCGACGACAAGATCCACAAATTACTGATGACGCGCGCTGAGGTTGTCGGCCAGGTGGCGGCGGCCAAGGGCCCGGCGCTGCTTTCGGCCAGCCCCATCCGCATCGAGCGCGAAGCGCAAATGCTGCGCCGGCTGGCCAAGCGCCACACAGGGCCGCTGCCGTTTATGGCGGTGGCCGATTTGTGGCACCAACTCATCGCCGCCATGACCGCGATCCAGGCACCGTTCACCGCCGTGGTGGCCGGTGGCGAAGGGGCGATGCAGCGGTTTGATTTAGCGCGCCAGCAATTCGGCTCCAGCATTCCTGTGACGGTGGCCGAAGACGCCCGCACCGCCGTGCGGCAGGTGGCCGATGACAGCGCCGGGGTGGCCATTTTGCCGCCGCCGGAATCCGGCCGCCGCGGCGCTAAGGCCGCGCAAACCCCGTGGTGGGCGCTGCTAAACGCTGCCGACGGCGCGCCGCGCATTGTTGCTGCGTTGCCCTTCGTGGTGCAATCGGCGCCCGACGCGCCGGTGCGCCGCCGCTACTTGGCCGGCGATGGGCCGCGCGCGGTGGCCGTGGCCAAGGCGCCGCGCAACCCGTCCGGCGATGATGTCAGCTTGATGATCGCCACCTCACCGGGCTTTGTCAGCCCGGATAATTGCGCCGACGCGTTTACCCGCGCCAAGATTTCCGCCTGGCGGCTAGCCTTCGCCGACGATCCGCACGCGCGCCCTGAAACCGATAAAGGCGCAGGTGCTGCACAATTGCACCTGATCGCCATCATCGGCCACGTGGCTGGTGACGATGCATGCCTCAAGCCGCTGTATAAGCGCCATGGCGGCCCGTTCGGTGAGATATATGCGGTTGGCGGGTATCCGGTGCCAATCGAGGTCTAACCGGGCGGGGACGCAGATATCCGCTTTGGGCTGAACAGCATTTTCAAGGAACGACGCGATGGGTGATCTGACACCGCGCGCAGGCATTGGGGCCATTGCCCCGTACACGGCGGGTGCCGCCACAATCTCCGGCCGCGCCACCGCCATTAAACTGTCCGCCAACGAAACACCGTTAGGGCCAAGCCCGCATGCGCGCGCAGCGTTCGTGGCGGCGGCGCAGGCGCTGGAGCTCTACCCCGATGGTAGCTACACCGCCTTGCGCCACGCCATCGCCACGCGCTACGGCCTCAACGCGGCGCGGCTGGTATGCGGCAACGGTTCCGATGAATTGTTTCACCTATTGGCGCAGGCGTTTTTGGGCGCGGGTGATGAAGCCATTCACACCGAACACGGCTTTGCCGTTTACCGCATCGCCACGCAGGCGGCGGGCGGGGTGCCGGTGGAGGTGGCCGAACGCGACTTAACCACCGACGTCGACGCCATAATGGCGGCAGTAACCGACCGTACACGGATGGTGTTCATCGCCAACCCTAACAACCCCACCGGCACGTATATTCCCATCGGCGAGGTGAGGCGGCTGCAGGCAGCGCTGCCCCAGAACGTGCTGCTGGTACTCGATGCGGCGTACGCGGAATATGTCCGGCGCAACGATTATGAGGCGGGCTTGGAACTTGTGGCGACGACGCCCAACGTGGTGATGACGCGTACCTTTTCAAAGGTGCACGGGCTGGCCGCCTTGCGCATCGGCTGGGCCTATGGGCCGGAAACGGTGATAGACGCCTTAAACCGGGTGCGTGGGCCGTTCAACGTCGGTGGCCCGGCGCAGGCGGCGGCGATTGCGGCCATCGCCGATGAAGACCACGTGGCCGCCGCCGTCGCCCACAACGAAACCTGGCGCGCCACCGTGGCGCAACGGCTGGCGGCGACCGGCATTGAGGTCATTCCGTCGGTGGCCAATTTTTTGCTGTTACGGTTTTCCGGCGCCGATGGCCGCACCGCGCAAGCAGCGGACGCGTTTTTGCGCGCTGAAGGGCTGATTTTGCGGCCGACGGCCTCGTACAAATTGCCCGATTGCCTGCGGTTAACGATCGGGTTGGCGGAGCATAATAGGCAGGTGATGGACGCGTTGACGCGGTTCATGGCCGGGGAGGGGCCGGCATGAGCGCCCCTCTATTTCGCCGCATGGCCATTCTCGGCCTCGGCCTGATCGGCTCATCGGTGGCGCAGGCGGCGCGCCGCGGCGGCTTGGTAGAGGAGATTGCCGGCTTTGCGCCGTCGCCGCGCACCCGTGCGCGGGCGCAAGAGCTAGCGCTGTGCGATGAGGTGTGTACCACCGCGTCGGCCGCCGCCGCCGATGCTGACCTGGTGATGCTCTGCGCGCCGGTGGGGGCCTTCGGCGGGCTGGCGCAAGAGATAGCCGGTGTGCTCAAGCCCGGGGCCACCGTCACCGATGTGGGGTCGGTGAAGATGGCGGTCATCCGCGATGTCGGCCCGCATCTGCCCGACGGGGTGCATTTCGTGCCCGGCCACCCGATCGCCGGCACCGAGCAATCGGGCCCGGACGCGGGCTTCGCCGACCTGTTTGACGGGCGCTGGTGCATCCTGACGCCCATTGGCGGTGCCGACGACGATGCCGGGCATATGGCCGACCGGGCGGAGGTTGAAGCGCTGGCGCGCTTCTGGCGCGGCTGCGGCAGCAATGTTGAGGTCATGGACCCGCACCACCATGACCTGGTGCTCGCTATTACCAGCCATCTGCCGCATCTCATCGCCTATAATATCGTCGGCACGGCGGCCGATTTGGAGACGGTGACGCAATCCGACGTGATCAAATATTCCGCTGGCGGATTTCGCGATTTCACCCGCATCGCCGCCTCCGATCCGACCATGTGGCGCGACGTCTTCCTCAACAACCGCGACGCGGTGTTGGAAATGTTAGGGCGGTTTACCGAGGACCTGTCGTCGTTGCAGCGCGCCATCCGCTGGGGCGATGGTGAGGCGCTGCACGCGTTGTTTTCGCGCACGCGCAAGATCCGCCGCGGCATCATCGACGCCGGGCAAGATGCAGCGGTGCCGGATTTCGGCCGCCATGCCACGCCAAAGTCCGATTAGCCGTCTTGCGCCCCTTGCGCGGTCCGTGCGCCTTGGGTGATTCGCACCGGGCCGAGATAGACCGCGCTGTCACGGATGATCACCGGCACGCGCACCGCGCCCTCTTTGCCGCCGGTGGTAAACGACAACACCGCCATGGCGGTGGTGAGCGAGGCTTCCATATTGTTGGTGATCAGGCCTTGGCGGGCCAGCCCGGCGATAATAGCGTCGTAGCCTTGCACCGTAGTATCGAAGCGGCCATTGCTGGCGCCGCTGGCGGCGATCGCTATTTTGCCGTGGGCGCTGATTTTGGTCGCACCCCAGGTAACGGTGCTCTCGGAGACCTCAATCGTGCTGCCTTCAAGGGCCAGCAGCGCTAGGTCTTCAAACACCGCATCCCCGGCTGCCGCCGTCACTCGCGCCTGGGCGCCAATATGCGCGACGGTCGGCCCCATCAAGTTGACGAGGCCGGGGGCCAATGTCTGGCTGAGGGAGATACCGGCGCCGCGCACGGCAATCTCGGCGCTGCCGCTCGTATCGCGGGTCTTGCGCGCGTGCAGTTGCACGCGCTCGGCGGTAACCTCTTGGGCGGCTGTGTGCGCGCCGCCGTCGCCCCTGTGGGCGCGCGCCCTCTCCATATCGACAGCCAGCCGCGGCGGGGTGTCGTTTGCAAATACATAGCTTGCCTGGGCGCGGTCGGCGGTAATTTCCCAGCGCTGCTGGCCGGCGCCGGTGCCGACGGTGAGCTGCATTGGGCTCTTGGCGCTGGCGATGACGTGGGTCAGCCGGTAGGGCAGGGCGTGGGCGCGGAAGGCGGGCGTTTCCAAGACCCACGGCGTATCGCTCGCAGCGGCGTCGTAGCGCAAATCGTCGAACTCCAGCCGCAGCCGCAACGGCCAGCCGCGCACCCGCATATCGCTCCAGGTAATGTAGATGCCCGCCGCCGCTTCGGCCTGCGCCCAGGCGGTCACTTCGGCACGGAGCCGGTCGGCGATGCTGCTCCAATACAGCCAATACAGCCCGGTCAAGAGCGCCAGGCCGGCCAGCGGCACCGTGGTTTTAGGAAGACGCTTGAGCATGGCGGTGTGCCTAGGTTATGGGCTGGAAGATGGCGTCAGAGTATAGGCGGGCCGGCGGGGCCACGGGTGAAGGATAAAACATTTGGCGGATAATGGCGCGCCATCGGCGTGCGGGCGCAGGGAATTGTGGGTTTTCGGCTACGGGTCGTTGATGTGGCGGCCGGGCTTTGACTTCGTGTCCAGCCACCAAGCACGCATCAGCGGCTATCACCGCGCTTTTTGTGTGTACAGCCACCACCACCGCGGCACACCGGAAAAGCCGGGCCTGGTGCTTGGCCTTTCGCGCGGCGGCGCCTGCCGCGGCCTGCTGTACCAGGTCGCCGCCGATAAGGCGGAGGAGACGATTGCCTATCTGCGGGCGCGCGAGCAGGTAACCTTGGTCTATCGCGAAGCGCGGGTGGCGGCCTTGCGGCTGACCGACGGCACGCGGATAGCAGGGGTTTTGACCTATGTGGCCGATCCCGCCCACCCGCAATATGCCGGCCGTCTGGACGGTGAGACCCAGGCGGCGCTGATTGCCCGCGGCATCGGCCGGTCCGGCGACAACCCGGCCTATCTGGCGGACATGGTTGCGCATTTGCGCCATATGGGCATCCGCGATGACAGTTTGGAGACGCTGTTGGCGGCGGTCACGGCGCTGCGCGCCGGCGCGTGAGGCGGGCTGGCCCGGCCCTATGCTTCTTGCGTGTCTTGTTGCGTGTCTTGGGCCTGTGCTCCTTTTTCGTGCGCCTCGGCCACCAGCCGCGCGGTTGCAGGCTCAATGGCCGCTTCCAGCCGCGCCATGAAGGTGCGGCGGGCAAGGCCGGGTGGGATCGCCGGTTGAATCTCGACTACGATCTTACCCGGCTTACGGGTGAGCGCCCGGCGCGCCCAGAACAGGCCGGAATTCAAGGCAACCGGCACACACGGCACGTTAAGCTGGGTATAAAGCGCTGCCACGCCGGGCTTATACGCGGCCGGCGCGCCGGGCGCCTGCCGCGTGCCTTCGGGGAAAATCATGATCGGCCGGCCTTGGTCTAGCGCCCGGCGGCCTTGCCGCACCAGCTTGCGGATGGCACGCGGGCCGGCGCCGCGGTCAATGGCAATCATGCCGACTTTTAGGGCGTACCAGCCATAGAGCGGCACGTAGGTGAGTTCTTTTTTCAGCACGATGGCCGGGTCGCGAGCACCGACGATCCAGAATATGGTGTCCCACATGGATTGGTGCTTGGAGGCGATCAGGCATGGGCCCGGTGGCAAGTGTTCGGCGCCGCGAATCTCATAGGTGATGCCGGTAATCCAGGCCGCACCCCATAGCTGCAGCCGTGACCACAAGCGCATGGCGTTGACCGTCCAGAGCCGCGGCAGCACCAATAGCGGCAGGCCGCCGAGCGTCATGATGGCGCTAACCGTGTAGAGATAGGCTTGAAACGCAAGGGCTCTTGCAACGGTCACCGGGGTATCCTCTGCACGGGGGGCCAAGGGGGATCCTCAGCTTAGCCGCGCGCGCAGCACGGTAATGACATATTTTGCGTATTCCGGCACCAGCAGGCGGGCCGCCGCCAAGGGACCCGGCGCCCGGTCTGCAGCGCCGCCGCGATAGGCGACGGGGTGCGGAATCAGGATCACGCCCGGCATTTCACGGCTCAGTACTATCAGGCTGCGCGGCATGTGGTAGGTGCTGGTGACCACGATCAGCGAGCGGTAGCTGTTTTCGGCGGCCCAAAGGGCGGTTTCCGCCGCGTTGCCGTCAGTGGTGCGCGCTTCGAACCCTAAATCGACGCAGCAGGCAAAACGGGTGCCCGGCCCGCCGATCAATGCCTCCAAGTCATCGCGGCTGACCTCCGGATTGACGCCGGAAATCAGCAAGCGGGCGCCGCGGCCGGCCTCAAGCAGGCGCATCGCCGCAGCGATGCGGTCGCGCGCACCGGTCAAGACGACGATGGCATCGGCTTTGGTTGTGGCGCTGGTGGTGGTCTGCCCCGGCGGCAGCGTCGCTGCGAAGTACACAAATCCGCCGATAACCGCCAATACCAGCACAACACCAGCGCTGATCAACGCTCGTACCACCGGCCGCGCGGCGCCTGTGCGGTATCCGCTCATAGTGCTGCCGCTAAGGCGCGCATCACGGTCATGCGCGCGGCCAGTGCGGTTAGGGCGGTGGCGCTTACCGGCACCAGCAGTAAAACGGCGTAGTGATGCCACGGCAACTGCACGTGCGGCAACAAGGATACAGCGCCTGCGCCGGTATCGGCGGAAACGCCGAATAGCAAAAAGGTCAGCGCCGCCGCCGCCCAACCGGTGAGCCCGGCTTTAACGCCGGTGCGCAAGAAGTGATGCTGCACTTCCCCGGCGATGAAGCCGTCGCGGGCGCCGATCAAATGCAGCACCTCCACCGTGTCGCGGTTGGCAGCCAGCGCGGCGCGGGTGGCGAACACCACGATCGCCGCCGTGGTGAGCGCGACAAGTGCCAATATGCCAGCACCCATAAGCTCCACGACGGCGGCCGCGCGGGCCAATTCGTCGCGCCAGCGCGCGTGGCTATCCAAGGTGGCGTTGGGGGCGGTGGCGGCAAGCTCGACCCGCAAAAGATCAAGATCAACCGATGTCCCCGGCACAACGTCGGCGTGGATGAGCCGCGGGATCGGCAGGCCGGTGAGCGCGCCCGCCCCCCCGAGCCACGGCTCGATGAGCGCTGCCGATGCGGAGGGCGGTAAGACGTCAACTTCGGCGATGGCCGGGTGCGCCTCTAACAGCGCCACCACCGCTTGCGTCTCCGCCGCCACATCCACCCCGGCGCGCGGCACCACCTGGATGCTGAGCGCGCGGTCCAAATCGGCGGTCCAGGCGCGGCTGGCCTGTGACGTCATCAAGGCGCCGCCGAGCGCTAGGCAGGCGAGATAACACATGCCCGCCACCACCACCCGCAGCGCCATGCCGCCGCCGCCTTGCGGCATCAAATCGTGCGCGGCATCGGCGTTGCGCGGGGCGGCCGCCTTGCGGCCGGTCAGGCCGGTGCGCGGTTTCGGCGTGTGGCCGGCGGCTATGGTGTCGGGTTCGGCGCTCATTGCACCAACTCCCCTTTGACCAGATGCAATACCGGGGCGCCGGAGCTGTCCACCAGGCTGGTATCGTGGGTGGCGATCAAAACCGTGGTGCCGAAGCGGTTGAGCTCTTCAAACAGGCGCAGCAAGCGCAGGCCCATTTGCGGGTCCACATTGCCGGTGGGCTCGTCCGCCAGCAGCACGTCGGGGCTCGCCACAACCGCGCGGGCGATGGCGGCACGCTGCTTTTCGCCGCCGGAAAGCGTTGCCGGCGTGGCGTGCAAGCGCTCACCAAGCCCGACCCAATACAGCAATTCGGTCACGTCGTCGCGGTAGTCGGCGATGTCGCGGCCGGCGATCCGCAACGGCAGCGCCACATTGTCGAAGGTGGTGAGGTGGTCGAGCAGGCGGAACTCCTGAAACACCACCCCGATGCGCCGGCGCAGCGCCGGCAACTGGCGGCGGCGGGTGGTTGCCAGATCATGGCCGAACATGGTGATGAGCCCGCGCGACGGGCGCAGCGCCAAAAACATCAGCTTCAGCAGCGAGGTCTTGCCGGCGCCGGACGGGCCACTGAGGAAATGAAAGCCACCCGGTTCCAGATGAAAACTGATGTCCCGCAGCACTTCAGGGCCCAACCCGTAGCGCAGTCCCACATTTTCGAAGCGGATCACAAGCGAGGCCCCACTAACCCATAAGCGTGGTGAAAACGGCGGCGTGCGGCCATTCTGGCCCTATAGCTATGGCCCAAACGGCCGGGAAAAGTCCGAGTATGGCGCAAAAATGCGGCGAATCGCGCCATGTTTAGCCAAGTTTTAACTGAGTTTCGCGCATTGAAAGGGTAAGAACCATAGCTAGGCGCGTATGTGGCACGCGCGGCCCCCTCAAGGGATGTGCGGTATGACGGTGCCGCTGTTCCATGACAATAAGCCAAGTCGATCAATGATTGTTACCTGTCCCGAGTGCCAGACGCGCTACACGGTCAAGGCGGAGGCCTTCAAGCCACCGGGCCGTAAGGTGCGCTGTGCTAATTGCGGCAATGAGTGGTTTGAGGCCCCCGCCGTCGATGCCGCCGACATGGTTGACGAGCAGGAAGCGCCAGAAACTCAAGAAACCTCCGAGACGTCCGAGATCCCAGAGGCGCCGAATGCGGGCGTGGAACCATCCCCAGAGGCGGCGCAAGAGGCGGCACAAGAGGCGGCACAAGATACCGCCGCCGATGCGGTTGCCGCCGCGGTGGCAGCGGACGGCAAAGATGGTGATGCGGGTGATGATCGGGGGGGTGGTTCCGGCGACCCTGAGATAGCGGCCGTACCGCCGGCTGCCGCGGTGCCGGCGCGCCACTATGGCGGCTTACCGCCTTGGGCGGCGCTGTGTGGATTGGTGCTGGTGGTGCTGGCTTCGGCGGTGGCCTTGCGGGCCGATATTGTCCGTTGGGTGCCGGCCATGGCGCCGGTCTATCGTGCTGTTGGCCTGCCGGCAGGGGTTCCGGGCATGGCGTTTCGCGCGGTGATGTATGAGCAGGCGACGGAAAACGGCCTGCCGGTGCTGGTGATCCGCGGGGAAATTGTCAACGTTACGGACGGCCTGCAGCCGGTGCCGGAAATTCGCGTGGCGCTGCGCGATGCCGGCGGGGCGGAGATTTATCACTATGTCTTCGATGTGCCGCAGGCGGAGCTGGACGCTGGCGCTGTGGCTGAATTCGTAACCCAGCTCTCCAGCCCGCCGGCGGCGGCGCGCGACTTGGTGCTGCGGTTCGTTGAGCCCGGTGAGGCGCGCGAGCGCACCGGCCGGCTCGGACACCAACTCGAACACCGGCTCGGGCACCAAGACGGCTAGGCCGTTAGAAGCGCTGCAGCAGCCTATTTAGGTAATCGAGCTCGATCGGCGGCCGGTTGCGGTCGCCGGCACGCCGCTGCAGCTCTTCCAAAATGCGCCGCGCGCGCTGAACGTCGCTTTCATCGGGCACGCGCACATCGCCGCCGATTTGCGGCCCTGCGCTGCGCTGCGGGCGGCCTAGGGGGTCGCGGCCTTCCGCGCCGCCGCCGCGGTTTTGGCCTTGCGCCTCGGCGGACATGGCTAAGTCTTCCAGCAAGCTTTCCGCCAGCGCCTGGGCGCTGGTGCGCAGATCTTCGATCGCATCTCCTTGCCGGCGGGCGGCGCGGTCCAGGTTACCGGTCTCAAGCGCCTCTTCGGCGTCGCGCATGGCTTGGTTGGCGCGGCCTAAGGCGGATGGGGTCTCAACACCGCTGCCTTCAAGGCCCTGGCGCAGCGTGTCCAACTGGTTGCGCAACGCTTCTTGACGCTGGCTAAGAGCGCCGGGCGTGTTTTGGCCGGGTTGGCCGGCAGTGCCCTCACCCGGCGGTTGCTGGCCCGCCTGGCCTGATTGCCCCGGTTGCGGCTCGCCGCGCGGGGGCTGGCCGCCGCTGCCGGTCTCGCCGGTGGTACCGCCGGGGCTGCCGGCGGCATTGCCCTGCTGTACCGTGTCATCTTGCAAGGCACGTTGCTGGTCGATGAGGTCGCCCATTTCGCCGATGGCGTCGTTCATCGCCGATTGCGGCGGCGTCATGGCCATTTGCCCGGGGATGCCGGTGGTCAGATTTTCCATCAATTGCCGCAATTCAGACAGCATCTGCTGGGCCGCCGCGCGTGAGCCCGATTGCGCTAAGTCCTGAAGCGCATCAAGCATGCGGTCGAGATCGCCGCGCTCAATGCCCTGCATGTTAGGGTTCGCGGGGCCGGTCTGGCCTTGTTCGAGCGCTTGTAGCTGCTGCTGCGCCAGCGTCTCTAGAAATTGCTCCATGGCGGTGCGCAACTCCGCCATCAGCCGGTCGATTTCAGCGTCGGAGGCGCCGTTGGCCAGCGCTTCCATCAAGGCGTCTTGGGCATCGCGCAAGGCGGCTTCGGCCAGCGACAGGCCGCCATCCTCGAAATGCAGCGCGATGTCCCACAACAAATCATAGATGCCGGCAAGGGCATCGGCATGGCGGGCCGTCTTTAACCGCCAATAGGCGGCGCGCAACGGCAGATAATCGCTAGCGTGCTGGTAATAGCCTTCCGGATGCAAGGTCAACGCGTTGAGCGCCACGGCCACGTCGGCGGCGTGCTCAGGGGTGCGCGCTAGGCGTTGGCGTTGCTCAATGACGGCGCGGGCCAAGGGGTCGGTGAAGCGGCGCAACGGCAACCGCATCAGCCGCGTCTCGCTGGTGCCTTGCTGGCCGGCCTCGTCAAACGCCGCCAGGGTGACCGCCACCTGCAAGCCGGCCCACGGGTGGCTGGTCAAATCCTTGTAAGCGAAAGCCCCTTCGGCGTCGGTTACCCGTGCTGACGGAAGCGGCAATTTCAGCACCGGCGGCTCGATGGCAGCTAATGCGCCTAAGGTATCGGCGGCGTCCGAGGTGTCGGGGGTGCCCAAGGTATCGGGGGTGCCGAAGGTATCGGGGGTGCCAAGCGCCGTGTCAGCGGCGCCGTCGTCGCCCGTGGCCGGTGGCGCCGATGCCGGTACATCTGCGGGCAGGGTGAGGCGCATCTCGGCGTGGGTGACGCCATAATCGTCCACAAGGTCATAGCCGATCGCCAGCGATAGCTGCGCGGTCACCGACAGCGCGTCGCCGTCGGTAAACAGAATTTGCGGTGGCACGTCGCGCGTTACCGCCAGGGTGAAACTGTCCAGCGTGCGGCCGTCGGCGCGGATGCTTAAGTCCCCCGACGTCTCCAATGGCAGCGCAATCTCGTGCGCACCGGAAACATCGTCGTCGAAGCGGTGCGATGTGCCGGCAAGGCGGATATCCGCCTGCGAGGCGCCATAGACCCGCGCCGATAGCACGCTGCCGGTGGGCACGGTCACCGGCGCATCTGCTAACGCGGAGCCTTCCGCCCCCCCGTCATGGGTGCTCAAAAACAAGGGTGGCACCCCGGTATAGGCCGGCGGGGTGATCCAGGCGTCGAAGGCAATGGGGCTGCCGCCGGCAACCATGACGCCGGGCAGCAAATTGGCGGCTAGCCGCGCCGGCGCCTCGCGGCCGGCGTATACCAACGCCGACACCCCCAATAACAGCACCAATATGCGCAAAGCGTAGACGTCGACGGCCGGCCCTGCGGACCGCGGCGGGATGGCGCGCGCCTGCGCAACGCTGTGCTGCAAGCGCTTTTGATGCTGCGCCCATAAAGCGCTGTCGGCGCCGCGATTACCGGCTAGGCCGGCGCAGGCATCCATAAGGCCGGTCAGCGGCCGGTGCGTAAGCTGCGAACCGGTTTCCATGCGGCGCAAGGCCTGCGCTTGGGTGGGCCAGCGCACTTTGCGCAGGCCGGTGATGAAAAACCCTACGCTGCCGGCCACGGTGGCGATGACCGCCGCCCAATGGGCCAGCCCTGGCACCACCTGCCACAGATTTACCAGCGCCAGCGTCACATAGAGGCCGGCAAGGCAAAGCGGCGCGATGAAAACCGGCCACAGGCGCTCCCAGACTAAGCTCAGGCGCGTTAGGGCCAGCTTCCGCCGCACGGCGCGCGGAAGCCGCGCTACCGGCGGCGATATGGGGCGCTGTGTGTCTGCCTGGTCGCTAGTGCCCACGCGGTGCGTGTCCTCCTGTGCGCTACCGGGCTGGCTTGCGGCCGGTCAGTCGGCAAGCCAGCCCGGTAAATGATGATCGGCCAGCAATGCGTCATAGGTTTGGCGCGCGCGGACCACCGCCCAATCGGCGCCGTTAACCATGACTTCGGCCGCCAAAGGCCGCGCGTTGTAGGTGGATGCCTGCACCGCGCCATAGGCCCCGGTAGAAAGGATAGCGAGCCTATCGCCGGCGGCAAGTTGCGGCATGTCACGATTTATCGCGAATGTGTCACCGCTTTCGCAAACCGGGCCGACAATATCCGCCGTAAGGCGCGGCGCATCGGGCGCCGGTTCGGCAAGCGGCAGCATGTCGTGCCAAGCGTCATAGAGCGTCGGCCGGATCAGATCGTTCATGCCGGCATCGAGAATGAGAAAATTCTTCGCTTCGCCGTGCTTGACATAAATTACTTCGCTCACCAGTACCCCGGCATTGCCGGCGATGATGCGGCCGGGCTCAAACAGCAATTGCACCGGCATTCCGTCAAACGCCTCGCGCGCGATGCGGCCGTACTCTTCCGGGTGCGGCGGCGGTTGGTTGCCGTGCTGGTAAGGAATACCCAGGCCGCCGCCGAGATCGACGTATCGGATGGCATGGCCTTGCGCGGTGAGGGTGCGCACCAGGCCGGCCACTTTTGCAAAGGCTGCGCGAAACGGCGCCAACGAGGTGATCTGGCTACCGATATGCACGTCGGCGCCCACCACCTCGATGCCCGGCAAACGCCCGGCATGGGCATAGACCGCCAAAGCCCGGTCCCAGGCGATGCCGAACTTGTTTTCCGCCTTGCCGGTGGTGATTTTGGCGTGGGTGTTGGCGTCCACGTCCGGGTTGACGCGCAAGGAAATGGGCGCGCGCACGCCCTTGGCGACGGCCACCGCGTTGAGCGCGTCAAGCTCCGGCTCGCTTTCAACGTTGAACATCAAGACGCCCGTATCCAGGGCATAGGCCATTTCCGCTGGCTTTTTGCCGACCCCGGAAAAGACGATGCGCTGGGCTGGAATGCCAGCCATGCGGGCGATGCGGATTTCGCCTTCCGATACTACGTCGGCACCGGCGCCCAGACGCGCCAGCGATGCGACTACCGCTAAGTTGGAATTGGATTTAACCGAAAAACAGATCAATGGCGGGCTGGCGCCGGCGCCTGCAAACGCCGCTGAAAAGACGCGGTAATGGCGGCTGAGGGTGGCCGTCGCATAGCAATAAAACGGCGTGCCCACCGCATCGGCAATCGCGGCCAAGGGCACGTCTTCGGCGTGCAGCGCGCCGTCTTTATAAGCAAAATGGTGCATGGGAAGTGGGCCTTAGCGCCTAGTTGACGGCTTCAGGGGCCGGAAACCGCGTGCCGCCGCTGCCGCCCGCATCGTCGGTGTCGGAGGTCTCGATCACCACGTCGCGGTCGGGCGGCTGCAAGGAACCGCGCACGCCGCAGGCCGCTACCGCCAGTACCAGCATGAGCACCAGCATCAGCACCAGTGGCGCTGTGGCGCCGTGGCGTCGCCATGCAAGCGGATAACTCATGCCAGTTGCTCCTGCCAATATTTGACCTGCGCCTGCACGTTGCTGGGGGCCGTGCCGCCAAAGCTTGTGCGGCTTTTGACCGAATTGTCGAGGCCCAACACGTCGAAAACGGCGGCGGTGATGCGCGGCTCCACCGCCTGCATATCGCCCAGCGCCAACGCGTCGAGATCGCAGCCCTTGGCCTCGGCCGCCGCAACCAGGCGCCCGGTCACGTGATGGGCGTCGCGAAACGGCATGTCGAGGGTGCGCACCAGCCAATCGGCCAGGTCGGTGGCGGTGGCAAAGCCTTTGGCGGCGCTGGCGCGCATGGTTTGGGTGTTGACGGTCAAATCACCGACCATGCCTGCCATCGCGGCAAGCGCAAGGTCCAGCGCGTCGAGCGCGTCGAAGGCCGGTTCTTTGTCTTCCTGCATGTCCTTGGAATAGGTCATCGGCAGGCCCTTGAGCACCACCAGCAGGCTTGTCAGCGCGCCGATGATGCGCCCGGATTTGGCGCGCACCAGTTCGGCGGCGTCCGGGTTGCGCTTTTGCGGCATGATCGACGAGCCGGTGGAAAAGGTGTCCGGCAGCCGCACGAAATTGAACTGCGCCGACGCCCAGATGACGATTTCTTCGGCCAGCCGCGACAGGTGCACAGCACAAATGCTGGCCGCCGCCAGTGCTTCCAGCACGAAGTCGCGGTCGGCGACCGCATCCAAAGAATTACGGGCCGGGCGGGAAAATCCCAGCGCTGCGGCGGTCTGCTCGCGGTTGATGGCAAACGACGTGCCGGCCAGCGCGGCCGCCCCCAACGGGCACTCATCGGCGCGCGCGTGCGCATCGGCAAACCGGCTGCGGTCGCGCGCGAACATTTCCACATAGGCCAAGCAATGGTGGCCGAAGGTCACCGGCTGGGCGGATTGTAAATGCGTGAAGCCGGGCATGACCGTATCCGCGTGCGCTGCCGCCTGGCGCACGAGGGCCTGTTGTAGCTGCTTGAGGCCGGCATCGACCGCGCCAAGCCGCCGCCGGATGTGCAGCTTGAAATCGGTTGCCACCTGATCATTGCGCGAGCGGGCGGTGTGCAAGCGGCCGGCTACCGGCCCGATCAAATCCGCCAGCCGCGCTTCCACATTCATGTGGATATCTTCCACGTCGCGGCGGAACACGAACGTGCCGTTCACGATCTCTTGTTCAATTTGCGCCAGCCCGTCGAGAATTTGTGCTGCATCCGCGCTTGTGATTATGCCGCAATCGGACAACATTTCCGCGTGCGCCCGCGAGCCGGCGATATCTTCAAGCGCCAACCGCTGGTCAAAATCGATGGAGACGTTGATGGCCTCCATGATGGCGTTCGGTCCATCGGTGAACCGGCCGCCCCACATCTTGTTGCCCATCACACACGCTTTCCCAATCACACAGGCTTTTAAGGACTCTAGGTTTACATGGCCCGAACAAGATCGCCTGTCACGCCGCGTTTCCAGATCACGGCACTGATCTTCGCCACGGTCATCGCGGCGGTTCTATACGGCATCGTGTCGATGGGTGGCAACTCAGGCGGCGCGCCAACGGATACCGCCGATACGGCGCCTGTCCGCGACCTTGCACCCTATGCCACCGGAGCCATGGCCAATTTCGTGCCGGCGGAAACGCCATTACCGCTTGCCGAGATCACGTTTACCGACGGCGCCGGGCGCGGCTTGACGTTGGACGACTTTACCGGCCGCACGGTGCTGCTCAATCTGTGGGCCACCTGGTGCGCGCCGTGCCGTGAGGAAATGCCGGCGCTTGATGCCTTACAGGCGCGGGTGCAGGCGCAGGCGGCGGGTGACGATTTCACGGTGCTGGCCTTGAGCCTCGACCGCGGCGGCATCGACAAACCGCGGGCATTTCTGGACGAAATCGGTATTCAGCATCTGGCTCTCTACCACGATGCGAGCGGCCGCATGGGCATGCAATTAGGGGCTTTCGGCCTGCCGACAACGCTGCTCATCGGGCCCGACGGCCACAGCTTGGGGCGGCTGGTCGGCCCCGCCCATTGGGATGCGCCGGAAGCCCTGGCGCTGATCCAGGCGGCGCGCGCCCACCCTACACACACCCGCCCTGCACTTGGCGGCTAGTCCTGCTACACGCGGAAAACGCCGCCGATGGTCTGGCCCACGGCGCTGCCGCCATGGGTCAACGGCAAGGTGACCGATTCCACGGTGACGTGGCTCTTGCCAGGGCGGAGATCGGTGGCGACGACAAAAACCGGCGTCTGACGCTCAAAGACCAGCCGGTGGGTCAAGCTCCAGCGGGCGGCGTGATTGCCAACATCGCCTAATTCCGACAGCAATTTGCCGGTGCGCTCTTCGCCGGACATCTGGCGCAATTCGCTGCCATACAGCCGCAGGCGGAAATCGGTGCCGTCGTCGACGGTTTCACAGATCGCCAGATACGGCGCGATCGCCGCCAGATCGACGATATTGATGTCGGCACGATCGGGCATCGGCCGGCCGGCGCATTTATCCTGCCAATAGTGCCACAGCATTAGCGCATCGGGGTGGTTGGGAGCCTCGACAAAGAAAAATGCCGGGTCTGCCGGCTGCCAATCTGGCTCCATACTGTCCCCGTTTACAAAATCACGGCCGCCGCAGATCGCCCAGGATGCCCGCCCCAGGATGCCGTTAGGATCAGCGCGTGGGCACCGGTGCATCGCCGCGGTAATCGTAGAAGCCGCGGCTGGTTTTGCGGCCCAGCCACCCCGCTTCGACATATTTCACCAGCAATGGGCAAGGGCGGTATTTGCTGTCGGCAAGCCCCTCATACAGAACCTGCATGATCGACAGGCACGTATCCAGGCCGATGAAATCGGCCAGTTCCAGCGGGCCCATAGGGTGGTTAGCGCCCAGTTTCAGAGCGTTGTCAATCGCCTCGACGCTGCCTACGCCCTCATAGAGGGTGTAAATCGCTTCGTTGATCATCGGCAGCAAGATGCGGTTGACGATGAAGGCGGGGAAGTCTTCGGCCACCGTTGCCCGTTTGCCAATCGCGGCGACAAACTGCTTGCACTGCTCGAAGGTGGCCTCGTCGGTGGCGATGCCGCGCACCAGTTCCACCAATTCCATCACCGGCACCGGGTTCATGAAATGAATGCCCATGAACTTTTCCGCCCGGTCGGTGGAGGCGGCCAGCCGGGTGATGGAAATCGACGAGGTATTGGTGGCAAGGATCGTGTGCTCGTTGAGCACGGGGCAGACATCGGCGAAAATCTGCCGCTTAATCTGCTCGTCTTCGGTGGCGCTTTCAATCACCAGGTCGCAGGCGACCAGCGCGTCAATGCCGCCGGATGCCCGCACCCGGTGCAAGGCGGCCTCGCGCGCCTGTTCGGAAATCAAGCCCTTGGCGACCTGCCGGGCGAGGTTGCCGTTAATGGTGGCAAGGCCGCGTTCGACGGCGCTGTCGTCGATATCGTGCAAGATCACGTCGAGGCCCGCCAGCGCGCACACATGGGCAATACCATTGCCCATTTGCCCTGCGCCGATCACGCCCACCGTTGCGATTGTCATCTGTCCGTCTTTAACCCTGTGACGTTGCGTGCAGTATGCACCAAGGTGTCAGGCACGCGTAATGTTTCAGTAGCCGACCTTGCCGAGTTCCGCGTCGAGTTCGGGCACGGCGGTGAACAGGTCTGCCACCAGGCCGTAATCCGCCACCTGGAAGATCGGCGCTTCTTCATCTTTGTTGATGGCGACGATGACTTTGGAATCCTTCATGCCCGCCAAGTGCTGGATGGCGCCGGAAATGCCAACGGCAATGTAAAGCTCCGGCGCCACGATCTTGCCGGTTTGGCCGACTTGGTAATCATTGGGCACGAAGCCCGCATCTACCGCTGCGCGCGATGCGCCGACGGCCGCGCCGAGCTTGTCGGCGATCTTGTCGAGCATCTCGAAATTCTCACCGTTTTGCATGCCGCGGCCGCCGGAAATGATGATCTTGGCGGCGGTGAGGTCCGGGCGGTCGGATTTGGTCAGTTCTTCGCCGACGAATTCCGACACGCCGGGATTATCGCCCACGGCGGTGGCTTCGATGGCGGCACTGCCGCCCTCACCGGCGGCGGCAAACGACGCGGTGCGCACGGTAATGACCTTTTTGGCGTCGCCCGATTGCACGTGCTCAATGGCGTTGCCGGCGTAAATCGGCCGGGAAAACGTGTCAGGCCCCTCCACCGAAATAATGTCGGAGATTTGCGCCACGTCCAGCATCGCTGCCACCCGCGGCATGTAGTTTTTGCCGTTGGTGGTCGCCGGCGCCAAAATCGCGTCATAGCCCGCCGCCAGGCCAGCGATCAGCGCCGCCATCGGTTCGGCCACCTGTTTGGCATAGATTGGGTCATCGGCCACCAGCACTTTGGCGACGCCGGCTAACTTCGATGCGGCGTCGGCCGCCGCGCCGCAGTCGGCGCCGGCGACGAGTACATCCACGTCGCCGCCGATGGCCGCCGCCGCGGTTAGCGCTTTGGCGGTGGCATCGTTCAAGGCGGCGTTGGAATGTTCTGCAACCAGGAGCGTTGCCATTATAAAACTCCTTCTTCGTTTTTCAGTTTGCTGACCAATTCCGCCACGCTTTCAACCTTGATGCCGGCTTCGCGCTCCGGCGGCTCGGTGACTTTCAGCACCGTCAGGCGGGCGGTGGTGTCGCCGCCGAAATCGGCTGGGGCCTTTTCGTCGATCGGCTTCTTCTTGGCCTTCATGATGTTGGGGAGCGAGGCATAACGCGGTTCGTTGAGGCGCAAATCGGCGGTGACGATGGCCGGTAGCGACACGCGCACGGTCTGAGTGCCGCCGTCGATTTCGCGGACCACGTCCAGCTTGCCGTCTTGCTTGTCGATGCTGGCGGCAAACGTGCCTTGGCCCCAGCCGAGCAGGGCGGCGAGCATCTGGCCGGTCTGGTTGGCGTCGTCGTCAATCGCCTGCTTGCCGAGAATGACCAATTCCGGGCTTTCCGCCTCAACCACGCCTTTGAGGATTTTGGCGACGTTGAGCGGTTCCACCCTGTCGTCGGTCTTAACGAGGATGCCGCGGTCAGCGCCCATGGCCAGCGCCGTGCGGATGGTTTCTTGCGCCTGCTGCGGGCCGATCGACACAACGATCACTTCTTCCGCGGTGCCTGCTTCCTTCAGGCGCACGGCTTCTTCGACGGCGATTTCGTCGAACGGGTTCATGGACATTTTGACGTTGGCCAGATCCACACCCGTCTGATCCGCCTTGACGCGGATTTTGACGTTGTAATCGACCACGCGTTTGATCGGCACGAGCACTTTCATGAAAGGCAGTCTCCGGACTTATACCACGTGCCAAGGGCGCCTGCTTTTGGCCATGCGCTTGGAGGCTTTGAGAACGCCAACACGTGTGAGGTAAACGGGTGCGTAAACACCGCATCATGTTGCAGCGCGGCACGGTACTTGCCCCCCATGGGCAAGTCAACGCGCGGAATATCGCAGCCGGCCATAAAGCAAGCTTCCAGGACGGGCTTAGCGCCCCAGTATGCACCTAGCGTATGTGCGGTGGCGGGCCTGTCCTTTTTATAACTGGCGTTAGTACCATGCCGGTCATAAACCCGCCGGCTTGCCCCCACCAGGCGGCAGCGCTTGCCGGGGCGTCAAGGACCAGCAGCATCTGCACCGCTATCCAGCCGCCGAAAATGCTCCAGGCCGGCACATAGACCAGCCCATAGACCAGTGTTGGCCACACCATGATGGCCCATATCTTAGCGCGCCGATACAGCAACAAAGATGCCGCCAGCAGCCCCGATAAGGCGCCGCTTGCTCCGAGCAGCGGCGCCGCCAAATGCGGTTTGAGCGCCGTTACCAGCAAGGCCGCGCCGACGCCGCATAAGAGGTACAGCGCAAGAAAACGGAGAGGCCCCAAATCCGCTTCCAAGCGGCCGCCCAGCAGCCACAAGAAGCCCATATTGCCCGCCAGATGCCAGGTATCCGTGTGCAAAAACATATGCGTCACCAGCGCCAATGCCGGCGGAAAACCGCTCCCGCCCAGTTGGCCGCCCAGTTGGCCACCTAGTTGGCTGGCCGGCTGGCCTGCTAGCAGCGCTGCCGGCACCAGACCAAATGTCTGGTCGGCGATGAGCACCTGTCCCGGCGGCAGCGCGGTTTGCCACACGAATACCAGCACGGTGGCGATACTCAGCACGCCGGTTAAGGGCGCCCATAGCCGTACATACAGCACCGCGGCGGTGGGTGTGTTGCGCGTATGGCGGGATGTGGCCATGGGCCGGCCCGTTGCGTGCTGTTAGCTGTGCGCTATGCTTTGCGCCTTATTTGCTGCGTAGACCGGCAACGAATGCGGCGGCCGCCTCGCCGATCGCGTTCGGGCTATCTTCTTGCACGAAGTGATTGCCGGGGACGGTAACCTCGGTCTGGTGCGGCCAAGCGCGGCAGAACTCCCG
>Ga0272441_10006073_pt1 | contig 20531 bp, 11 predicted proteins | sample SSMProp6N_FD_193582 | JGI IMG/M metagenome (GOLD analysis project Ga0272441, IMG submission 193582) | Marine sediment archaeal communities from Little Sippewissett salt marsh, Falmouth, MA, United States - SSM-Prop-6N | ecosystem: Environmental > Aquatic > Marine > Wetlands > Sediment ...
GGCCGCCTTGGACTGTGCCTCGCCGTGTCGGACCAGGTAGAGTCGCACGGGTTATTCCTCCGCGTCGGCGGCGGCGTGCCGGAATCGCTTGACGAGGGTGACCTCGTTGCCCCTGGGGTTCCAGGCGACCTCGTCCATGAAGTTCCGGGACAGGAGGATGCCGAAGCCGCCCTCGCGCATGCCGAGTTTCTGGCGGACAAACGTGTGGGCCAGCGGGTCGGCGGCGGCAGCGGCGTGCGGCACGTTCGACGGGTCGAACCCTTCCCCCTCGTCGCGGATGCGCAGCGCCAGCTCGGACTCCGACAGGGTGTAGCCGATGGTGATGAGCAGGTCGGGGTCGTTGCGGTTGCCCCACTCGATGGCGTTCTTGCCCATCTCCAGCAGGCAGTACCGGATCTCCTGAATGTCCTTCTCCGTCAGCGGGCTCTGGGCGTAGAGGCCCAGCAGCAGGTCGTTGACCTCGGTCAGGTACTCCAGGTCGCTCTGGAACCTGATCTCGATGTGTCCTCGGAGGCCGCCGGCGACGCGGCGGCGCACGTGCTCGATCGTCCTGAGGGCCGTGTCGAGGAGTTCCTCGGGCTCGAAGGGCTTGGTGACGTAGGCGTCGGCCCCGACGCGGATGCCGCGCACGTGGTCGTCGCGCTGGTCCAGGGCCGTGAGCATGATGATCGGCACGAGGTTGGTCCGCCTGGCGCACTTGAGTTGGTGGCAGACCTCGTAGCCCGAGATGCCGGGGAGCATGATGTCCAGGAGCACCGCGGCGGGGAGCGCCGCGTCGCAGGCCTTCAGGGCCTCCGCGCCGGTCAGCACGCCGCGGACATCGAACCCGTGGAAGCGCAGAATCTCGGCCACGAGGTCGTTCATGACGGGCTCGTCTTCGACGACGAGCACGTACGAGGCGCCTTCGTCCGCGGGGGAGTTGCTCATGGCCGCTACAGTATGTCCAGGCCGCGCACGGGGTCAAGCGGAAACGCCTAACGGCCGACGCGCAGCAGCAGGATGTTCGCGGCCATCTTGAGGGCGTCGTTGCGCACGGGGCCGCGACATCCGTACGAGTCGCAACCGTCCATCCCGCACGTCAGGTCACAGGGCGAGTAGACCACGACCCGCCGGCCGTCGCGCCGGAGGTCCTTCAAGACGGGCCGGGGCTTCACGCGCCTGGCCGCCAAGGCCTGCTTGTACCGGACCTGCCGCACGTCGAACCCCGGGCGGGGCAGGTCCTTGCCGGTCATCAGCGGGTCGTCCTGGGGCACGTCTGCCAGCGTGGCGTCCGGGAGCAACTCCTTGAGGAAGTCGGCGAACGACTCGTTGAAGCGCTCGTTACCGCACTCTGCGTCGGCCCAGATGAGGCCGCCACGCTTGATGAACGCCTGGAGCCTGACCCTGTTCTCGTCGCCGACGGTGAACGCCCCGTGGCCGCTCATGTGGACGACTTGGACCTTCTCGAGCCCGTCGAGCCTGTTGTCCTTGAGCTCGCGCCACTCCACGGCCACGGTGGCCCACTGCTTAAGCAGCTCGGCCAGGTGCCGCATGCCGCGCACGTTCGTCAGCCGCCGGCCGTCCGTCGGCCAGTCGGCCACCACGACGTGGGCCTCGGCTTTCGGGGGCTTGGCGGCCTTCGGGTCGTCGTCAAACAAATCGAGCAACGAGGTCTCGGTCTTCGGCGCCTTCTTCTTCTGGTCCGCCAGTTCGGCGAGCACGGGCTTCTTGTAGTAATCGAACCGCGTCCGGAGCGGTCGCTTGTCCGTCGCGTAGGCCACCAGGTTCATCCCCAACTGGAAGCAGGGGCGGGATTTGTCCCGCAGGTTCCGGTTCCACGCGCCGGAGGTGTCGGTCTCCAACAGGAAGACGCAACTGCGGCACCCGTCGTCAAGGTGCCACATCTTGAACCGGCTGCCGCGCACGGTCTGCTCGCACGACCACACCGGATGGAAGGCAGGCACCCTGTCGAACTCCCACTCGGGCCAGACGCTGCCCTGTGTTCCGGCCAATGCTTTGAACGCCTTGACAAATGCGGGGTTCGAGTCGCAGGCTTCCGCCACGACCGTGCCCCCCGAGTCGGTGTATAGGCGCAGGCTCTGCCTCTGGTTGGCGGACAGTTCGGGCAGCTCCCGTCCACTCAGGAACAGAATCGGGGCGTCCAGCCAGGTGACCACCGGGTCGTCGATGCTCACGACGTGCCAGTTGACCTGGTGGCCGACCTGGTCGCCGATGTAGTCGCACAAGTGCAGGAGGCCGAACGGGTGAGTGCCGCAGCCCGAGCCGGCGTCCAGGCGGTTCACGAGCACGGGGCCCCTGCTCCGGGCCAGGAACTGCAGCGCCTGCGCCGTGTAGCTTGGGGCACTGAATCCGCCGTCGGAGCGCTGTTTCTCGATGAGGAAGTTCGCTCCCTTTTCGAACCAGTCGAAGCCGCTCAGGGTCCTCTTGCCGCACAGGTGACAAAGCGTTTCGAACTCGGCCAGGAGTTGCTCATTGAAGCCAGGCTTGCTCATTCCAGGGCCAAGTGCATCACGGGCCTTTTCGTCGACGAAGCTCATGCCGCGGATGGCGGCGTCCGACAGCGTGTCCGCGGCGAGCATCTCCTCGGCGATGGTCAGGCACGTCAGTCCCCGGACGCTATTCAGGGCGCTGCAGTCTTCCGGCTTCGGCCGCTTGGTCTCGTAGCGTCCCCATCCGCCGCCCTCGCCCTGGGAGCCTTCCATGCAGCGCCGGACCGCCTCCCAGTGCGCCGCAGGCACCTGCCACCCGGCCAGGGCGACGGCCCGCAAGGCCACCACGCCTGGGTATGTGGTGCGCATTTCAGAATACGTGCCGTATGTCAACGGCAGCCTGCCGGTGGGGAGGTCTTGCGCGTCGCTCATTGCCTTGACCAGCCAGGCGGCACTGGGGGAAAACCATCCGGCGACCGTTCTCTTGCTCAAACCCCTTGCTGACCGTTGCCGCAGCAATGCCATCACCGAGGCCCGCCTGGAGCAGCCAAATCCTCCCTTGGTCTCAAGGGCTGCAAGTCGCACTATCGCCTGCTTGAGCTTCTTCTGTTCGTGCGGCTCCTGTCCCGCCTCGAGCAGACTGAGAACCACCTCGGGTGTCACGTAGCCGTAATGGCTGTACGCGACACGGTCGTTGGTTGCCTGCTCGCATTCCCTGTAACTTCCGTACTCCTCCCAATCGCCTCGCGTGGGGTCCTGTTTGCTGTACAGGTAGTCGACCGCGCGGGCGACACAGTCCTCGACCTTGTCTGCGTCCACAGCAAGCGGGCGCTGGTCCAAGGCGTCCCCCGAAGCCGCCTGGATGGCGACCCCGAGCATTGCGAACACCGTGGCGATGGTCCGCATCAGGGGTTTCATGGGCTTTCCTCCCGGTCGCCTCGCGCGGTCAGCAGCAGCACGATGTTGCTGGCCAGGGCCCGGGCGTCGCACGGTGCGTAGCCGCGGCTGCCGAACGCCGTGATGCCCGCCGTGCTGAGCATCATGTCATGAGGACTGTAGAGGCCCACGAATTTCGGCTTCTGCCCCTGGCCGCGCTCGATGCACAGCGAGTACATCTCGGGGTGCGGGTCTTCGGCCTTCTCGGCGGCAAGCACCGGGGTAAACGCTACGGTTGAACAGTCGTAGCCCTGGACCCGCTCCAGCCGGCCGGAGAACAGCGGGCTGTTCGGTTCCTCTCGCCTGGCCGTCAGACCGGCCGCCTTGAGCACGTTCTGGCGGAACTGCTTGTCGAACTCGGCGTCGCCGCAGGCGGCCTCGGCGAAGAGGAATCCCCCGCCGTCGAGGTACTTGCGGAGCCACACGACGCCCTTCTCTCCCAAGTCGCACTTGCCGCGCCCGCAGAGGTAGAGCAGGTCGACTTCCTCGTGCAGCTCCTTGTCTTCGGAGAGCTTCTCGCCGGGCCTGACCGCCTCGGCGACCTTCAGCGTGACGGCGGTCTTCCGGGCGAGGCATTCGGCCAGGCTCTTCCACGGGCGGCAGTGGCATCCACAGTCGCCATCGTGGCAGACGCGGGCGACGGTCAGTTCGGTCCTCGGGCCCGGCGCGGTGGTCGTGCCGTCGTGTCTGCCGAGGCCGCCTTGGCGCCAGGCGCGCCACTCGGCGAGCTTCATGCAGTCGGTTGCGTAGGCGCACAGGTTGTGGCCCAGATCGAAGGTGATCTTGCCTTTCTTCAGGTTGTTGGTATTCCAGTCGCAGGAGAGGTCCTTGCCACTGAAGAAGACGATGGTCCGCACGCCGTCGTCGATGCCCAGGAGCAGCGGCGACAGGTTCCTGCTTATCTGGACGTCGGCTGTCCAGAGGGGATGGTTCTTCCGGTGGAGGGGCTTCAGGTCCCATTCGGGCCAGACGGCCTCGCAGGTGTTCTCCCACCAGTCGACGACATGCCGGGCGCCGCAGGAGGCCTCGACGAGGAGCGTCCCGCCGGCGTCGGTGTAGCGGCGCAGCTTGTCCTGGAGGTCCTTTGTGAAGCGCTCTTTCTCGGCGGGACTCGCCTTGTCGGGCGGCCAGATGCGCGTCTCGGCCGAGAGGTAGAGAATGGGCGCCTCGTGCCATAGCTCAGGGGGGTCGTCGAGGCCGACGACGCCCCACCCGAGCTGTTCCTTCCTCGCGTCAGCGACGTGCCGCGCCAGGTTGCGCAGGTCGAGCGAATGGCTGTTCCACTGGCCGTCGAACTGGAGTTTGTTGGCGAACGTCGGCCAGCGGTCCCTGGTCAACGACAGGGGCAAGATGAGGCTCGTGAGGTTGTTGGCGCTGGTGTATGCGACATGGTCCGGATTCCGCAGGCACTGGTACCCCAGGATCCATGGGACGAGTTCGCGGAACCAGTCGTGCGATCCGATGCGTCTGAGCCCGCTGGCCCTTTCCGCGCAGGCCAGCCAGAAAAGCCATTGGTAGCTCCTCGAGTCTGTTCCTGGCACGACCTTGTCGCTGTGGTTGGTCCGCAGCCACTCGATGCCGCGGCCGATGGCCTCATCCAGTTCCTTTTCCTGCCGTGTTACTCTCCTTCCCTTGCAGGGACAGCCGGGCGGCCCGTAAAGCTGGTCTCTCGCCGTGACGAGGACGGTCAGCGCGCAGGCGGTGCCCGTCCCCATGCTGGGCCCCTCAGCCACAGGTCCGACGACGGCCCCGTGGCGCCAGCCGCCGTCTTGATGTTGCACCCTGAGGCAGCGGTCAACGGCCTTCTCCCAGAGCCGTCTTCCGGGCCGCTTATTGACAATGGGCGCCGCGGCGGCAAGAGCCATTGCCGCGAAGGCGCTGTGGGACAGCGTGTGGCCCGCGGAGTCCCGGGACTCTTTCCCGCGGGGGTTCCAGCCGCCGTCGTCACACTGGGCCTCCACAAGCCAGAGCATGTCCGCGTTGAGGCACGCCTCCACCGCCTTCTGGAGCTTGTCAGGGAGGCGGGGATGAAGCATGGCGAGCGCCTCCGCCCGCTGAGCCACGGACTGCGTCTTGTCGAAGGTCAGGGCGAGGCACCGCATGAGGGCCTTCTGAACATGCACATCAGAGATGTCCACGTCCGCATATGCAAGGCCGAGGAGGCCCGCCGGGTCAGCTCCATCGGGGTGAAGGATGCCGCCTATCTCGAGGTCGCCCCAGCCGCCGTTGTCTTTCTGCTGTCTGAACAGCCACGCGACGCCGCCGTGAATGGCCTTGTCGACTTGCTCCTCGAGCGTGGGGGCGGGCGGCGCTGCCTGCGGCGGCCGCTGCTCCCGTGGCGTCGGCTGTGCCGGCGGGGCTTCGTCCTTCGGCGCGGTGTCGTCCGTGCGGGGGGCGTCGTCCTCGGGCGTCAGCTTGTCGAGGAGGCCGTCCAGGTTCGGGATTGCCGGGGGCTGATCCGGCTCCTGCCCGTCGGCAACCGCGGCAACGCCCAGGGGCAGCAGGGCAGCCAGGAGGGCGACGGCAAGCGAACTCGTCATGGGCTTCATGGCAGTCTCCTCCGGTTCACGTCGTGCCCTCCTCGTCCGGGCATTCCGTGGCCGGGAGAAATCGTCGCGGAACTCGGCGCAGAATGCGTCGTTTCGTTTCATTCCAAGACGTGTCATTGGGAATTCTACCTCGCGGCCGGCGGGCGTCAAGCGCCTTACGACTCCGCGGGGCGCCCAGGGCGCGAGGCCGCGGCTGGCGGGCTCCCAGGCTACCGGCTCCCGCCTGGCACTATTTTGTTGACGGGCCGCCCGCTGCTCCGTACCCTGATTGCCGGTTCAGCCGCCTGGGGTCGGGGCGGCCTCCTCATCTCTGTCAGGGGTGACGGCGCGCGCCTGTCGCCGCAGGCGCCGCGCGAGAAGGGAACCGACGACGATGGCCAACGCAGAGCGATGCAGGCGTGTCGGTCCCTGGCGGCGGGGCCTCCTGGCGGGAGCGGTCCTGCTCGGCCTGGCCCTGACGGCCAGTGCCCAGGGACCAGCCGCCAACAGCTTCTTCCGGCGCCAGCAGTTTCTCGACGAGGCCACGCGGCAGCGCCTCGACGCCGACATCCCCGCCCGGCAACGCGTCCTCCTGGAGGGCGGCGGCTACTTCATCCCCCAGTGGCAGCAGTACGACGACATCCGCAACCAGTCGAACTACCGCCAGATGGACCTCAGGCTGTGGGGCCAGCTCGTCGTCGACGAGGTCCACCGGGTCTACGCCCGCATGCGGCTCGTTCACACCAACTTCGGTCCCGGCGACAGCCCGTTCAGTTGGAACCAGGACCTCGAGGGGCCCAACCTCGACCAGGGCTTCTACGAGCTGCACCTCTCGCGGGCCGCCGAGAAGTACTTCGACCAGACGTGGCCGGTCGACGTCCGCGTCACCCTGGGCCGGCAGTTCGTCGAGTTCGGCCAGGGCATGACCTTGTCGAAGGTGCTCGACGGCGGCACCGTCCGCGCCGAGACCGGCAACTGGCGCGTGACCGCCCTGCTGGCCAACACCATCAAGAGCGGCTACAACATCGACCACAGTCTCCAGGTGGCCGGCCACATGGACCGGCTGTTCTCCGGGTTCCAGGTGGACTTCTTCGGACTGAGCGGGCATCAGCCGTTCTTCTACTTCTTCCACCAGAAAGACCACACCGACGAGGAGCCCGCCGGGGTCGCGCAGGAGTTCGAGTACGATTCGTCCTACATCGGCTTCGGCTCGACGGGCAAGGTCGTCGAGGACCTGCGCTACGCCACCGAAGTGGTCTTCGAGTGGGGACACGGCGAGAATCCCCTCCCCGGCGGCGGCAACACGATCCGGGCCTTCGCGTTCGACCAGCTTTTCGAGTACTTCATCCGAACGCCCCAGGAGCCGGTCCTGAGCGTCGAGTACGCCATGGCCACCGGCGACGACGACCGCCTCGTGGCCACCGACACCGTGGGCGGCAACGCGGCCGGCCGCGACAACGCCTTCCTCGGCTTCGGCTACCTGAACACCGGCTACGCTTTCGTCCCCGAGTTCACGAACCTCCAGTTCGTCCGCATGGGCGGGCGCTTCAAGCCGCTGCCCGACCACGAGTGGTTCAAGTCGCTCGAACTCGGGACCGACTTCTTCCTGTTCTGGAAGCAGAAGAAGGGCGCCCCGGTCAGCGACTTCCGGGCCAACCAGTCCACCCGCGAGCTGGGCCACGAGGTGGACGTCTACGCCAACTGGCGCATCCTGAGCGACGTCTCGCTGATGGCCCGCTACGCCCGATTCTGGACGGGCGACGCCTTCGGCGACGGCGAAAAGCGGGATTACCTCTATGCGGGGCTGGTCTACAGCTTCTAAAGCGGCCAAAAACAGGTCCCGCGATTTGCCCCGAGACCGGGATGGAAGTATAGTATTCCAGTGGGAGGCAATGCCGACATGAAGGCCTTAGAGCCTATCCGGTTTACCCCGTGGCCGCGACGGCCCGCCCTGCACCGCAGGGCAAGGCGGGCCGACGCAGGCGACTCAACCGGAGAGAGTCGGCGAGGAGGCCCAACGCCGCCATGCGGCGCAGGGCGAGCCGGCCCAAAGGGTTGCGGCGGGACGGCCCACACTGCGTCGTTGCTCCTCGTCACCGTATCGCCATCGGATACGCCTCCTCGTCGCGCCTTGCATTGCGGGCCGTCGCGCGCGCAACGCGGCTCACGCGGTAAGCCGGATAGGCTCTTAATCATCGTCTGCCTGGCCGCGGGGCTCGCCGCGATGGTGCCCCTCGCGCGGCCGGCCTTCGCCGACACCCCGGCCCAGAGCGACGCCAGATTCTTCATGCTCCTGTCGCACAAGAACGTGGCCACGATGGGCGACGGCTACCAGGCCGTGGCCATGCTCGTCCGGCACGAGGGCGCCCTGACCGACCCCGCCGAGTGCCGCAAGATGCTCGTCGGACGCAACGTCGCGCGCGCCACCTGGGGCGACGACCTCCAGGCGCCGCTTCCGAAGGGGCGACTGGCCTACATGGTCTGCCAGGCCCTCGGCGTCAAGGGCGGCCTGACGATGCGCCTGTTCGGGCCCACCGAACGCTACTGCCTCTTCGAGTGCCAGTACCTCGAACTGATGGTCGGCGGCGCGCAGTACCAGCACTGCCCGGGCGGCGAACTCGTGAGCGTGATCGACCGCGCCGACCAGTACCAGCTCGATCAGGCCGGCGCCGCCGCGACGACCGCGAAGGCCGAGGCAGCCGACGAAACGAAGCCGTCCGCGACCGTCGCTCCGGCCGCGGGCGAGACGGCCGACAAGGACAAGCCGGCCGCCGACGCCGCAGAAGACAAGCCGGCGCCTGATGCGACGCCCGCCGTGAAGCCCGAAACCGAGTAGCCGCACGCGCTGCGACGGGCGCGACCAGATGCAGTCTGACGTGAAGGGTGTTCGCCGATTCGCCACACAGGGGAGTGCTTGGGTCATGAAGATTCTCATGGGACTTGCGGCGCTGCTGCTGGCCTTGAGTTGGCAGCCGGCGCAGTTGGCTGCGCAGGACGCCCCCGCGGCCGACGCGCCGGCCAAGGAGGACGCCCCGGCCGACACCGGCGAGGCGCCCAAGGCCGATGAAGCGGCCAAGGACGACGACGCAAAGGCGGCCGACACCAAGGCCGAACCTGCCGACGACGACCAGCAGGCCGGCAAGACGCCCGAGCCCGCGCCGATTGTCTGCACGGTCAAGGACGTCTCCCGCACGGTCGAGTGGCGACCGTCGAAGGATGCCGACTGGCAGCCGCTCACCGACGGCGACAAGCTTCCCCTCGGGGCCGACCTGTGTACCGGCTTCCGGGCCAAGTGCACCCTGGTGTTCGTCGACGAGTCGAGCGTCGTCGAGGTCCTGCCGCTCACGACTCTGCGCATCGGCGAGTTCGAGCGCCAGGGCGAGAAGGTCCGCACGCGGCTCTACCTCATGCAGGGCGGCACCGACAGCGTCGTCGAAAAAAGCCGCTTCAAGAGCGACTTCGCCATCGTCACGCCCGAGATTACCATGGCGGTGCGCGGCACCAATAACATCGGCTTGAGGCAGTATTGGGACAGAGGCCCCCTCGTCACGCTGAGCATCCGCGGCCTTATCGTCGTCTTCGACAACCGCAACGGCCGCGTCCAGTACGTCATGCCGAGAAACGTCGTCACGCGGGGACTCAACACACCGATTCAGAACCTCAAGTTCAACTCGGTCGTGCCGGTGTTCGACGTCCACGGCGGGGTCACCGTCGCGGAACTGATGAGCCTGTTGAACGGCCCGCGCGGCATTGTCGGCCCCGGGAGCGGCAACGCGCCCGGCGGCAGCAACCTGCCCGGCGGCGGCAACCCGCGCCGCGCCCAGTTGATCAAGTACATCAACACGCATACGAACACGGGGACGGAGTGCGAGGTAATCGTCCACGAGTGGGAAGTCGAGTGACCCCAAGCAAGCGGTGCCGGGCAAGCAACAAGGGGCGGCCCAGGTCGCCCCTTCTTCGTAGCCTGTGTGATCCCGGAACGCCATGGCCACTGAACGCGTCCGCAAGACCAGCCGCTGGAAACGATTCGCCGCGGGGATCGCCCTGACGGCCCTCGTGTCGGCGCTCTACCTGCTGCCCGAGGTCCACGACGTCATCGAGCCGCGCGTCCAGGACGTCCTCCTCTGGCAGCGCCGCCCGGCCCAGCCGGCCGCGCCCGAGATCACCGTCGTGGAAATCGACGACGGGGCTCTCGGCCGAATCGAGAAATGGCCGTGGTCCTGGGACGTCCTCGCCGACGTTGTCGACAGCCTCGCCGACCTCGGCGCGCGGGCCATCGTCCTTGACATCACCTTCACCGAGCGGCCCGAGGAAAAGCTTCGGCGCGGCTCGCTCGCCGAGTATCCCGACGGCACCCCCTGGCCCGGCGACGCGTTCCGCGTCCGCGTCGACCCGCTCCCGATGCTCGTCGATGCGGTGCGCCGCTCGCAGCGGACGGTGCTCACCTACTCCGTCGTCACCGGCTCGCTGGTCGACGATCCGCTGTACCGCTCCGTTGAGGCCCTGCTGGCCGAGTCGCCGGCCCTGTCGGCCGCCGAGGTCGCCGGCCGCCTCGGGAGGCCCGAGGCCGACGTCGCCCGGTTCTTCGTGACCGCCCGCGAACGGGCGCTGGAGATCTTCCTGAGCCGGCGGACGCCCGTGGCGCCCGATGACGAGGAGGCCGCCGCCAAGGTGTTCGCGGAAGTCGCCCCCGGTCTTGACTACGCCGCGGACATGGAAAGTCCCGAGCGCAAGGTGTTCGACGACGCGCTCAGCCGCGTCTGGGCGGCCGCCCGCCTGGCCGAGCGCGGCCCCATCGCCTGCGACGCGCTCGTCGGCCCGGGCGACCTCAAGGAGGCCCAGGGCGCGACCCCGCCCTTGGCGGACCTCACCGACGCCGCCGCCGCCCTGGGGTTCGCCAACGTCGTTCCCGATGCCGACGGCGTCGTGCGGCGCGTCCCGCTCCTCGTGGCCCACGACGGCAAGGTCTATCCCCAACTCGGCCTCGCCGCGGCGCTGCTGGCCCTGGGAGGCCGGTGCGCCCCGGTCCGCCGGACCGACGACCACAGGCTGGAGATCGTCTGCGGCGACGGCCGTGTCGTCCGCGTGCCCGTCGGGCCGCGCGCCCAGATGACCATCAACTGGTCCAGGGCACGCGAGGGACGCAAAGACGGTTACCGCCACCTGCCGATCAGGCCGATCCACGAGTACAGCCTGCTGCTGAAGAGCCAGAGGGTCTACGAGCAGGCCATGACCTTCGCTGCCGAACTGCTCCTGAAGCCTCCCGCGCGCGACGCGGTGCTCCGCGAACTCGACGAAACGGGGCGCTCCGGCAAAGGCTACGGCGAGATCACCGACCGCCAGGGAGACCTGGCGTTTCAACTCCTGAAGTTCGCCGGCTCGCCCTGCCCCGACGCCATGAGCGAACGCCGCTACCAGCAGGCCCGGGCGTACGCCAACTTCCTCCAGCGGTACCTCGGCCAGGGCGAGGAACAGTTCAAACGCATCGCCGCGCAGCGCGACCAGCTCAAAGCGCTCCTCGACGACGCCGTCCGCGACCGGCTCTGCTTCGTCGGCATGACGGCCACCGGAGCGGCGCTCGACTTCAACCCCACGCCGCTCGAGCGGAAGTACCCGGGCGTGTTCGCCCACGCCGCGGTGGCCGACAACCTGCTCCGCCGGAGCTTCGCCTCGGAGCCCGGCGGCGCCGTCCGGCTCGCCATGGTCCTGCTGGTCGGCCTCGCCGTCACGCTCTTCGCCGGCTGGCTTCCCACGGTGCGGGCCACGGCGGCCAGCCTCGCCGCCTGCGCCGCCTACTACGGCCTGTGCCTGTTCGCCTTCGCGCGCGCGGGCGTCCTCATGCCCGTCGCCGGGCCCTGGGCCGCCGGCGGCGTCAGCCTCCTCGGCGTCATGATCTATCGCGAACTGACCGAGGGACGCAACCGGCGGTGGATCACCGGCGTCTTCAAGCAGTACACCTCCGACAAGATGGTCAACGAGCTCGTGGCCAACCCCAAGTTCCTCGTCCTCGGCGGACAGCGGCGCGACATGACCGTCTACTTCAGCGACATCGCGGGATTCACCGGCCTGAGCGAGCGGCTCGACCCGACCCAACTGGTCGCGTTCCTCCAGACGTACCTGGAGGAGATGACCGACCGCCTGCTCGAACAGGGCGCCACGCTCGACAAGTACGAGGGCGACGCCATCCTGGCCTTCTTCGGCGCGCCGCTCGCCCAATCGGACCATGCCGCGCGGTGCCTGCGGGCCGCACTGGCCCACCTCAGGGCCCTGCCCAGGGTGGATGCCCGGCTCAAGGCCGAGGGGCTCATGCCCGACGGCCGCGACCTGCGAATCCGCATCGGCCTCTCCAGCGGCGCCATGGTCGTCGGCAACTTCGGATCCACGCGCCGGTTCGACTACACCGTCATCGGCGACGCGGTGAACGTCGGCGCGCGGCTCGAGGGAGCCAACCGCTTCTTCGGCACCACGGTCCTCCTGTCGGGGGCGACGCGCGACCTCATCGGCGACGAGTTCCTGTTGCGGCGCATCGGCCCCGTCCGCTTCGTCGGCAAGGACGAGGCCGTCGACGTCTACGAACTCCTCGACGACCAGGCGCCCGATGCCCGCGCGGGACTCGACGACTACGCCGCCGGCATCGAGGAGTTCGACGGCGGATGGCTCAACGAGGCCCGGGCCCGGTTCGAGGCGGCCCTGGAGGCCCGGCCCGGCGACGGCCCCACCCAGGCGTACCTTGCCCGCATCGACACGCTGCTCCGCGACGGCATCCACGCCGCGACCGGCCCATGGGACATGACTGAGAAGTAAGCGCGGCCGCGAACACCCCTCCCCCTTGACTACGTGTGCCGGTGCCACGGCGGGCTTGTCCTCTCCCTTGAGGGGAGGGGGTGGCCTCGCTCAGCGGGGCCGGGTGAGGGTGAGCGTGGCATGGCGATGCGCGAGACGGGTTTTTGCTTTGATTCGCCGGCACCGCGCTGATTACACTGTCGCCGTCGCCGGCCACATGCGGAAGGATTCACGTCGCCAACCGTTTATCGCAGGGAGACCACCATGACGATGCTGCCGAGCGACCTGACGTCGCACGTCGGGCAGGACGCCTCGCTGGGCGACATCTTCGGCGCGGCCTGGCGCGGCCTGCGCGCCCACTTCTGGCCCGCCCTGGGCTACGGCCTCCTGGCCGTAGTGATCGTGATAGGCATCCTGCTCGTGACCTGCTGCACGGGTGGCATCGTCGCCATGCCCATCGCGCTCATCGGCGTAGCCTCCGGAACCACCGCCGGGGCTTTTGCCGGACACATGGTTTCGAAGACCTTCTCGTATCTTATCGGCGCAACCATCGGAGGGTTCATCATCTTCCCCCTGTTGGCCGGGTACCTCTGGTCGCTCGTCTGCACCTTCGACGCGCGGCCCATGGAGGCGGGCGACCTCTTCGCGGGGTTCCGCTACCGGTACAGGCCCCTGTGGCGCCTGGGCATCTCGAAAGGCCTGATCGAGACCATCATCTACATCGCGTATCTGGCGGCCAGCTTCAGCACCTCGTTCACGGTGGCGCGCGGCGGGGGACTGCCGTTCACGAGCATCCGGGACGCGACCGCCGCCCTAGGCATCTTCGGCGTTTGGATCCTCGCCTTATGGATCGTGAACCTGTTCTTCATGCTGACGCCCTACTTCGCCTTCGCCCACCAGTCGCCCACATGGACCCTGTGCCTGGCCGACAACTGGCGCGTGCTGAAATCGCGGCCCAGAGAGTTCCTGCTCGTGTTCTTCTTCCCGCTCCTGGCGATGCTCGCGGTCGCCATCGCCGCGACCCTCCTCATCGCGCCGACGGCGGCGCTGTTCTTCGTCCCGGGCACGGCGGTGAAGGTGCTCGCAGTCCTTCTGCTCATCGCCGAGGGCCTGGCTGGTTTCGCCGCCTCCGCATGCCTGTATCTCTATGCGTGCTTCCTTTACGCCGCGTTCTTCCGGGCCAGCTACGGCTACACGCTGGAGCTGCCGCACCCGGCCGCGACCGCCGGGAGTGACGCGCCATGAGCCACCCGACCGACGTCGCCGCGAGCGCCCCCGGACTGGAGTACACGTTCGGCAACGTGCTGCGCGCCGCCTGGCGGCAGTTCGCCCGCCACTGGGGCGCCGCCCTGGGCTTCGGCCTGCTGCTCCTGCTGACCTTCGCCGGCATCAGCGTGCCCCTGCTCATCGCCACGGGGCTGCTGATTTGGCTCGCCCAGGGCCTGGCAACCATTCCGGTCACACTACTGATGGGCGCCGTGGCGCAGGCGCTGCGCTACGCCCTGCTCCAGGGGTACCTCTGGTGCGTCATCCGGTCGTTCGACCGGGGGCGGCTGATCTGGGGCGACGTGTGGCAGGCGTGGCGCAGCCCATGGCGGTGGCCGCTCATGCTGCTGGGGCTGATCCTGTTCGCCCTCGATGCCATGGCCAATCTGGTGGACGCGAGGATGATCTCGCCCGGCCTGTCGTCGCTCCCCGGCGGCGGCGGCTTCATGTCCGATCTGTTCGACGTCGGCCTGCTGAGCACCGGGCTCCGCCTGGTGCTCGGCGTGTGCACGCTGCTGGTCGGGCCGATCCTGCTGGCCAGCCGCAAGCCGCGGCTCCGCGCCGCCGTCGGCGAGCATCTCCGCATCCTGCGGAACCAGCCGCGCCGCGTGGTGGGCGTGGCGCTGCTGCCGCTCGTGGGCGTCCTGGTCATGGCTGCACCGGCTGTGTACGGTCTCCTGGCGATGCGGTATGGCCCGGGGCTCAGCCCTGAGTGGCCGGCACTGATCCTCAAGCTGATCGGCATGATGATTACAGGCGTGCTGTGGGTGTTCTACCAGTTCATCGTGGCGGCGCTGTGGCGATCGGCGTACGGCCTGCCGCTCGCGCCGGAGAACGCCGGGGCAACGCCGTACCACGGGGTCATCTCCGGGGCCATCAAGCCCGGTTCGCCGATCCCCACGCGGTACCGCACGCGGCTCGTCGCCAAGACGTTCGACCCGGGCGACTACTTCCCGTCGCAGCCGGACGGACCGCCCCTGACCGAGGCCACCGGTCCGGCCGCGCCGCCTCCCCCGGCTCCGCCGGGCTCGCCCCGCGCCGCACCGCTGCCGCCCGGACCGACGGACGGTCAACAGGATGGGCATTGAGCCATGAGCACACTGGGTGGGGTCAATCGAGTCGGCGCTGGTCGCGAGTACCGCTTCCGCGAGATTCTGGCGGCCGGGTGGCGGCAGTTCCGCGCCAACTGGGGCCGCGCCATCGGGTTCTCCCTGCTGCTCCTGCTGCTGACGGGCGTCATAGGCATTGTGTGTAGCATCGGCGGCATGTTCTTGTTAATCATGGTAATGACGTTGGCGGCAATGCTGGCTGGAGCACTCTTCGAATCAGAGGCGTATCTCATCCTTGGCTTCGTGCCGATGGTGTCCGCGCTGGCCGGAGTTGTCTTCTCGTTCATACTGTTCTCTCAAGGCTTCCTGTGGAGCGCCGTCGTCAGCTTCCCCGCGGGCCGGCTGCGCTGGGGCCGGATCTTCGACTTCCTCTTTCACGCTCGCTTCTGGCGGATGGTGGGATACGGTTCAATCCTCACGCTCTCATGGTTCCTTATCTGGGCGGGACTGATTGCCGCGTTCTCTGCGTTCGGCGCGGGGCCCGCCGCCCTGGTGTTGAGCCACATCCCGTTGGCAGACACGCTCACCTTCGCCGCGGTCGGCCCGGCCTTGTGGCTGCTTCACGGACTGGTCATGTTTGCCACGTTGTTAGTGGGGCCCATCGTGCTTCGCAGCGGCACACCGCGCCTGTGGCGGGCGTGGGGAGAGCACTTCCGCATCGTGCGCGGCCAGCTGCGGCGCGTCACGGCGGTGGTCGTTGTTGCCGTGGCCGCCCAGTGTCTCCTGTGGTGGCTGCTGTTGCTTTGCAGCTTCCTCGCCTGGGCATGCGCCGGGGCGAGGTACGGCGTCGGCCCCGCCGTTGTGGGGAGCACCTACACCTTGTACTGCCTTGTCAGTGTGCTGTTCTCGCTGTCGTATTCGTTCGTCGTGGCGGCGCTGTTCCGCGCGGCGTACGGCCTGCCGATCACGGCCGACGCCGGCCCGCCACCGTAATGCCGGGTGGCATGGCGACACCGAAGGGGTCGCCATGATCCTCCGTGGCGCACCCTCATGGCGACCCGCCGGCCTGCCCTGAGCTTGTCGAAGGGAGGCGTGTCGCCATGCCACCCCCCCGTTCGATACGGCGCATGGCAGGGCAAGCCGAGGCTGTCCGACAATTGGCGCGTCAGTTTCCCTGACCTCTCAGGCGTGCTGCGGGACGCGTGGTGGCTGGCGTCCCAGCCCCGTTCACGGGGCTTTCCCCCGAGGCGAGCCGTAGGCGAGCCGAGGGGGCTAGGCCAGGGCTTCTAGCCCTGGTGACCCGCCGCCTGTCCCTCTCCTTTTCTCCTTCAGCCCGCTTCAGCGGGCTTCCCGGTTGCCCTGGCAGGATAAGCCCGCTGAAGCGGGCTGACAGAACAACAGAGGAAACAAAGAGGATCCGGGGCCTAGTTTACCAGGGCTAGAAGCCCTGGCCTACACCCGCTGTCGCTGCGCTCCGGCGGGGCAAGCCCCGTCAACGGGGCTCACAGGCGCGCTGACGGGGCGACGACGGCGATGGCATGACCCGTCCCGCAGGGAAATGGTGTCCCCTTCAGGCCCCGGAGTTATCGGACAGCCTCGGGCAGTGACCGAGCGCCGTGAGTGCGCACAATCGCGAGCCATCGCCCATCATGGTCATTGCGGCTCCGCCGCAGTGACCATGCCACCCGCCGGGAGGCCGGGAGAAGGTCACCCAGCGGGATCCATGCGGTGGAAGTGCCAGCCGTCCGGTCCGTGGCGGAGGAAGTTGGGCCCGTCTTCCCACGACCCGAGGATCCACAGGTGGCCTTCGCGGTCGTCCCAGCGGTAGACCGTGTGGGCCAGGCGGTGCGTGTGGCCGCAGACGATGGCGTGGTGCCCCGCCTCGAAGAGGGCCAGGACGGCCTCATCGCCGGTGGCGAGCATGCGGCTGCTCTTGTGGCGGACGACGCGGCCGCTGTGGTTCCGGTAGCCCCGGGCCAGGAACGTCGACAGCCGCGCCGGCAGCGACTGGAACAGCCACTCGACGGGGGCGGAGTGGGTCACGCGCTGTGCCAAGTGCGTCCGGCGGTCGTGGACGAGCAGCTCATGGCCGTGGCAGACCCAGAGGCGGCGGCCGAACGACTCGACGGCGAAGCCCCGCTTGTGGGTGACCATGCCGGTGCGGCGCCCGAGGGCGTCGAGGCCGTAGAAGTCGCGGTTGCCGGCGACGAAGTGGACCTCGACTCCGCGGCCGGTCAGGAGGCGGATGGCGTCGGCAGCCTGGACGACGTACGGCTCGGCGAGCTGCTTGCGGCCGATCCAGGCGTCGAACAGGTCGCCGAGGATGAACACTCGCCGCGCGCGGCGGCCGTGGCCGTCGAGCAGCCGCGCAAGCGCCGCCAGGCGGTCGGCCGACCGCTCGTCGAGGTGAAGGTCGCTCAGAAAGAGGTCCTCGCCCGTCACCTCTGGCGTTCTCCCTGGCGTCTCAGCCGGCGGCTCTCGTCGATCAGGTCCTTCAATTCCCTCAGGGGCGCCGTCAGCCCGCGGAAACTGTGCTGCTCGACCTTCGGGTGGCGCATGGTCCCGGTCACTTCGACGAGGACGAGTTCGCCGAGCACGCCCTGGGCCAGGTCGTCGAGCGCCGGGACGACGCCGCCGGCCCGGCCGGTGCCGGGCGTGAAGACCAGGTTGAGCCGACCGTCGGGCTCCAGGCGGCCCGCGCCGTGAACCGACAGACCCTTGCCGCGCAGCACGATCTCGTCGAACACGTACGTCCGGTTGCGGACGAAGAGCTTGACGCCGGCGTTGTCGAACGTCGTGGCGCCGGCCTGGAGGCGGAGGACATTGAGCACCTTGACCACGGCAGGCAGCCGGTAGAGGTCGGCGTCGGTGACGTTGAACTCTGCCCGGGCGACGACTTGGTCGGAGGCGACCCCGGCGCCCCAGAGGGCGAACTCGCCCGACAGGCGCCCTCCCTCGCCCGGGAGATCGAGGCCGAGCCCCTCGCGGGCGAAGCGTCCGAAGTCGACGTCGCGGACGAGGACCGACAGGCCGTAGCTCGACCGGTCGCCGACGACGAGGCGTCCCTCGCCCTGGAGTTCGATCCGCCCACCGTAGCAGTCGGCCTCGAGCCGCGTGACGGCGACGCGCGGCGAGCCCGGCTGCTGCCGGAGTTCGGCGTGGAGGCAGGTGACCTCCTTGCCGTCGATGCGCCCCTGGGGCATGTCGACGGTGCCGTCGAGCCCGAGGCCGGCCTCGCCGTAGCTGCCCGACAGGCGGACGTAGGCGACGACGCGGTCGACCGGCACGCCGAGGTCCACCGAACCGTTGTCCATGACGGCACTGCCGGACCACTGGATCCGGGGGGGGCCGTCGGGGTCCGCTTCGTAGGTCAGCCGGTCGACGCGGACGTTCACGCGGGCGCGGACGTCGAGGGCCTCCAGGGCGCCGGCGAACGCCTCGGGCAGGGCGTCGATCAACGCGTCGTCAACCTCGAGGCCGTCGGCCTCGATGGAGAGATCGCTCCGCATGGGACCGCCTTCGGGCAGCTCGATGACCCCCGACAGGCGGATGGTCGTCGCGCCCTCGGTGTTCTCGAGCCGCTCGATGGTCACGCGCGAGCCGTCGTAGATCAGCCGGCCGCGACAGCGATGGAGCGGGTAGGGAAAGTGTTTGTAGACAACCGAGACGTCGCGGGCGTCGAGGGTCACCTGTGCCCTGAGGGGGCCGGCGTCACCGGCCTGGTGCGTGAGCCGGCAGACGACGTCGACGCGGCCTTCGGGGTGGATGTTGTCCCACAGGCCGGGCGCGACCAGGGCGATGGCTCCGCGCAGGTCGCGGTCCAGGAGGACGTTCCTGCCCTGGAGCGTCAGGTCGGCGGCGTAGGTCTCGCCGGTGTGCGCCACGCTGCCGGAGGCCGAGATGACGGCCTCGGCGTTGGTCCCGCAGAGGTCCTTGATGAGGAAGCGCCCCGGGGTGATTTCCATGCGCCCCGAGATGCCTTCCACGGGGAACGGGAAGTCCTCGAAGACCAGGCCGACGTCGTCGAGGTCGATGTCGGCCTTGTGGGTGAGCTGCCACTCGGTCTCGGCCGACTGCGCGACGTGGACGGTCATGTCGGCGCGGCCCGAGGGGTGATACTGGCGATAGATCGCGCGCTGGGACTCGGGCAGGGCGGCGGCCAGGTGGTCGTCGAGCGGGACGCCGCGCCCGGTGATCCGCAGATCGACCACCGGTCGGTCCCGGCGTCCCTGGACGAATCCGCGGACGGCGACGTCGGCGGGCCCGTGGCGGCCCGTGACGTCGATGTCGGTCCGGTCGCCCTCGATGCGAAGCCGCCCCGTGCAATCGGTCATCCGGTAGGGGAACCCGTCGTAGCTCACCGCGGCGCGGATCAGGTCGATGTCGATGACGACGTCGCCCCTCTCCGACGGGGCATTGGCCTGGCGGACGATGTGGGCGCTCACGTTGACCTCGCCCTCGGGGTGCAGGCTGTCGTAGACGGCCAGGGCGTCGGCGAAGTGGGGCCGCAGCGCCGACCGGACCCGCTCGTCAAGAGGCACGCGGCGGCCCTTCACAACCAGGTCGATCTGCTCCCGGTCGGTTCCGGGGTCCAGGATGCGGCCGCTGCTGTGGATGGCGGCCGGTCCCTGGACGCCGTCAAGGGACACCACCTCGACCAGGCCCGGCGAGAGCCGGACGGTCCCCGAGGCGCCCTCGACCGGGTACGGGAACAGGACGTTGACGGTTCGGGCGTCCTTGATCCGCAGTTCGCCCGAGATCTGCGGCTCGGCATCGGGGCGTGGCGCCCTGACGAAGTGCATGTTGACGTCCATGCGTCCCTGCGGCTCGAAGCTTTTGTAAAAATCGTCTCCGCCCGGCCACAGGTCGGCCACCAGGGGGCGGATCCGGGCCATGTCGAGGTCCTCGACGGTGATGCTCAGGTCCTGCCCGTAGCAGTCGGTGTCGATGGCGGTGATCCTGCCCGACAGGCCGACGGTCAGGGCGACCTCCTCGGTCTCGTCGCTTGCCTGCTTCGCGTCGGTCGCCTCGGCCCCCTCGGCCTCTCCGGCGTGGGCCAGGCGCGTCGCCAGCACGCCGTGAACGTTGCGCAGGTGGAGGTCCTTGGGCGTGATGAAGCACTGCCCCGTGAGGTTCCGCAGGTGGAACACGTGCCCCTGGTGCCGGTAGGACAGAGAGACGCCGTTGAGGTTGACCTCGACGCGGAAGCCGATGTCGCCCGGGCCGGAGCCCTGGTTGCTGAAGGCCAGGCGGATGCCGACCCTGCCCTCCGGGCCGAAGCGGTCCCAGATGGCCCGGGCCTCGGGCGGCAGGGTGTCGGCCAGTTCCTTCGACAGGCGGACGTTGGTCGCCCTGCCCTCGAACACGACGCGCTGGCGGCCCGTGTCGATGAGGCCGCGGCTGATGTGTCCACGGAACCCGGTGCCCTCGAGCCTGCTGGCGAAGAATCCGAACACGCCGGTCCGCGCGGCGTCGGGCTGAACCACGCCGGTGAGTTTCAGCTCGTGCTCGTAGACCTGCCTGCCGGCGTCGATCTGGCG
>Ga0272441_10006074_pt1 | contig 20531 bp, 19 predicted proteins | sample SSMProp6N_FD_193582 | JGI IMG/M metagenome (GOLD analysis project Ga0272441, IMG submission 193582) | Marine sediment archaeal communities from Little Sippewissett salt marsh, Falmouth, MA, United States - SSM-Prop-6N | ecosystem: Environmental > Aquatic > Marine > Wetlands > Sediment ...
TCAAATACAGAAACAATATCCTCTGCTGCGAGAATGTAAGTATACCCGCGATAGCGAAAAAGGTGAAGACGCCGTTTTATCTATACAGCCATCAGACCCTTGTGGGTCATTTTCGCAGGCTGAAGCACGCGTTCCGCGAATTGGACCCGCTTATATGTTTTTCAATGAAGTCCAACTCGAACCTCTCTGTCCTGAAGGCGCTTTTAAACGAAGGCGCCGGACTGGATATCGTTTCCGGAGGCGAACTTTATAAGGCGATGAAGATCAGCGCGCCGGTTAAAAAAATAGTCTACGCCAGCGTCGGAAAAAAGAGAGAGGAGATAGAGGCAGCCGTTAAGCGCGGTATATTGTTTTTTAACGTCGAATCAATACCGGAGCTCGCGCTCATAAACTCGGTCGCCGGTCGCGTAAAGAGGCGCGCGGAGATATGCGTGCGCGTGAATCCCGAGGTGAGACCCGCGACGCATAAATATATAGCTACCGGAAAGAAAGAGACGAAATTCGGCATGGACTTCAAGACCGCCGAATGGGTGTTTGACAATTCAAATAGATACCCGCACCTCAATATAAAAGGCCTGCACATACACATCGGCTCCCAGATAACGGAGTCCGGGCCGTACGTTAGGGCGCTGAAAAAGGTAAAGACGTTTATAGAGCGCTCAAGGATAGAGATAAAGACGCTGAATATCGGAGGCGGCCTGGGGATAGTGTATTCTAAAGAGAGGCCCCAGACGGCCGCCGCGTTCGCGAGGGCAGTAGTGCCCATACTGAGGAATATAAAGGCGAATATTATACTGGAACCCGGCAGGTTCATAGCCGGAAACAGCGGTATCCTGGTTATGTCTGTCGTATACGTGAAACAGACGCCATCCAGGAAATTCTTGATAGTGGATGCCGGTATAAACGACCTTATCAGGCCTTCGCTTTACGGCGCGTATCACGATATAAGGCCCGTCATCACCAACAGCGGCGCGCCGACGCGTAAGGCGGATGTCGTCGGGCCTATATGCGAAAGCGGAGATTTTTTCGCCAAGGAAAGAAGGCTGCCCGAGCTTCAAAGCGGGGACCTGCTCGCTATTATGAGCGCGGGGGCTTACGGATTCACGATGGCCTCGAACTATAACGCGCGTCCCAGGCCGCCGGAAGTCATGGTGATAAAAAAACGCTTTTATGTGGTGAAGGAGAGAGAGACCTATCGCGATCTCATCAGGGGCGAGAATATCCCGAAGGTGTTGAGATGAGGGGCGTGGATTTCGCAAAGATGGCCGCGGCGGGTAATGACTTCATACTTGTGGATGATAGGGGCGGACGGGCGCGCGGAGCTATAGGTGACTTTTCAAGATTCGCCCGGGAGACCTGCGTCAGGAAAGTCTCCATAGGCGCCGACGGGCTGTTGGTGCTTGAAGATTCCGAAAAGGGCGATATAAAGATGCGCATTTTTAATCCTGACGGCGGAGAGGTCGGGATGTGCGGCAACGGCTCGCGCTGCGCCGCTTATTACGCGTTTCGCAAGGGTGTATCCGGAAACCGCCTTAGTATCGAGACACGCTCCGGCGTCCTGAAGGCCGGCGTAAAGGGAGAGACCGCGGATGTAGAGATGACGCCGCCGGCGGGCCTAAAGGTGAGGTTTGCCCTTACTGTAGGCGGCGGGCCGCTTGAGGTAAATTTTATAAATACGGGCGTTCCGCACATTGTGCGTTTTGTGAAAAATCTGGATGATGTCGACGTGGAAGGGCTCGGACGGGAGATACGGTTCCACGGGGAGTTCGCTCCCGACGGGACAAACGCCGATTTCGTCGCTTTAGACGGCAGGCAGGACATCTCGATAAGGACTTACGAAAGAGGGGTCGAGGCCGAAACGCTCGCCTGCGGCACCGGTGCCGTTGCCGCCTCGCTCGTGGCCGCCGAGGTCTATTCGGTGAAGTCGCCCGTAAGCGTCATGACTGCGGGAGGCGAGACGCTGGTCGTTCGTTTTCGCAAAGGAAAAGACAGCTACGAGGGCGTGTCTCTCGAAGGTCCGGTAAAATTAATTTACGAAGGGAGAATAGATTATGTTTAAGGGTTCTTTCGTGGCTTTAGTTACGCCTCATCTCGCCGATGGCGCCATAGACGAGAAGAGATTCAGGGAACTTGTGGAATTCCAGATAGAATCGGGTACTCACGGCATAGTGCCATGCGGCTGCACGGGAGAGGCGGCAACGCTTTCGCACGAGGAGCAGAAGAGGCTGATAAAGATCACCGTGGACGCCGTTCGCAAGAGGGTGCCGGTTATCGCCGGCACGGGCTCCAATAATACGCGTGAGGCCGTTGAGTTGACTAAATACGCGAAAAAGGCGGGCGCGGACGGGGCCCTTCTTATAACCCCGTATTATAACAAACCGACTCCGGAGGGCCAGTACCGCCACTATATGGCGGTGGCCGAGGCGGCCGATATTCCTATAGTGCTCTATAATGTTCCGTCGAGGACAGGTGTTTACATGCTGCCGGATACGGTCGCGCGGCTTTCGAAGGCGGATAATATAGTGGCCATTAAAGAGGCCAGCGGCAGCATGGAACAGGTAAGCCGCATACTCTCGCTTTGCGATATAACGGTATTGAGCGGGGACGATTCTTTGGCGCTGCCTATGATGGTACTCGGCGCCAAAGGCGTCATTTCAGTGGCGGCCAACGTTATGCCGGATAAGATGGCCGAGATAACCGACCTGGCCTTAAACGGCAATACCGTGGCGGCGAAAAAGCTGCATTTTGATATGTTGCCGCTTTTCAAGGCGTTGTTTATGGAGACGAACCCCATACCCGTGAAGACCGCCCTGTCGCTTATGGGAAAAATAGAGGCGAACTGGAGGCTGCCTTTGTGCGAGATGAGGCCCCAAAATCTGACGAAGTTTAAAGATGTATTGAGGCAATTGGATTTGATATGATAAAGGTGACCGTAGCCGGCTCGAATGGCAGGATGGGCAGGCGGATAATAGGCCTGGCGGAAAAGGACCGGGACATAGAGATCGTCTCGAAATTCGACACGGGCGTTGACGCGAAGTCCGAAATCGCCGCCTGCGAGGTCTTGATAGAGTTTACGACACCGGAGGCCACCGCGAGCCACATCGCGATAGCCGAACGGCTTAAGAAGGCGGTCGTTATAGGCACTACCGGACTTTCGCGGGGCGATAAAGGTGTCATCGAAAAGGCGTCCGCGAATATCCCGATAGTCTTCGCGCCGAATATGTCCGTCGGAGTCAATCTTCTTTTTAAGATATGCCGCGACGCCGCGCGTATACTGCCCGGCGATTATACCGTGGAGATGACCGAAGTCCATCACGCCGGAAAAAAAGACTCACCCAGCGGAACGGCGAAGAGGCTCGCCGAGCTGATCGCGGGCGAGAGAAATATCAGCGCCGCGGATATCCCCGTAAAGTCGATAAGAGAAGGCGAGATCGTGGGAGACCATAAGGTGGTCTTCGCCTCGGGCGCGGAGAGGATAGAGCTGTCGCACAGCGCGAACACGCGCGACACATTCGCCTTAGGCGCTATAGCGGCGGCGAAGTTTCTCAAAGGCAAAAAAAACGGGCTATATACCATGCGAGATGTCCTGGGGATATAACGTCATATTGATATTTACCTCGCTCCGACAAAATTTTTGACGCTTCTCACTTCGCCAAAAGTCGGGGACGGTGAACTCGCTCGGCATTACCATGCCGGCTCGGACAGTCCACCGTCCTTTTAGAAACCGACTTTTGGCTTGTTCGAAGCTAAATTTTGTAGTCGCTCGTTGAACATCAACACGACGTTATAGATACAGGATTAACAAGAGGTAAGACATGAAAATAGAACTTGCGGAGAGGTTAAAGAAACTGCCGCCGTATCTTTTCCTGGAAATAGACAGGGCGAAGAGGCAGGCCAGAGAAGAAGGCAGGGACATAATAGACCTCGGCATAGGAGATCCGGATGCGCCCACGCCGCAGTTTATTATCGACGCCCTGAATACCGCATTAAAGGATCCCTCCACGCATAGATACGCCCTTGACGCAGGGCTTCTTGATTTCAGGAAAGAGATAGCCCTGTGGTATAAAAAGAGGTTCGGCGTATCGCTTGACCCCGAGCGCGAGATACTGCCTCTTATCGGATCCAAGGAAGGCATAGCGCACGCGCCGCTGGCGTTTATAAACCCCGGCGAGACGGCGCTTGTGCCCGACCCTTGCTACCCGCCTTATAAGAGCGGAGTTGTGTTCTGCGGGGGCAGGATAGAGCTTATGCCGCTTACGGAGGAAAATGGTTTTACCGCGGATATATCCGCTATCAAGAAATCCGTTGCCAATAGGGCGGGGATGATGTATTTGAACTACCCGAACAACCCCACCTCCGCCTGCGTCGACGAGGCGTATTTCGAGCGCGCCTCGGCGTTCGCGGGAAAATTCGGCGTAATACTCTGCCATGACGCGGCGTACACGGAGCTTTCCTTCGACGGCTACAGGCCGCCGAGCCTGCTCGGCGCGAAGGGCGCGAAAGAAGTAGGCGTCGAATTTCATTCGCTTTCAAAGACATTCAATATGACCGGCTGGAGGATCGGTTTTGTAGCCGGCAATAAAGATATAGTCTCCGCCATAGCTAAGGTGAAATCAAATATAGATTCGGGCGTATTTACTGCCATACAGCGCGCCGGCGCCGCGGCGCTTAAGAATTACGAAGGCCATATAGATTCTTTGAGGGATACTTACCTCAAAAGGCGCGATGTCCTGTGCGACGGGTTGAATTCCGTCGGATGGGAGGTAAAAAGACCGAAGGCGACTTTTTACGTGTGGTGCAAATGCCTGAAGGGTTTTGATTCTATGGGGCTCGCCGGGCATCTCCTCGATAAGGCCGATGTCATCGTAACGCCCGGCGTCGGATTCGGCCCGAACGGAGAGGGATACGTGAGGATGGCCCTTACCGTAAGCGCCCAGCGCCTGAAAGAGGCCGTGGAGCGGATAAAGAGGGTTATCTAAGTGGCCAGGGCATATATCGCTGTCGGGTCCAACATAGAGCCGAGGAAGATTTTTATAGATTCGGCCGTAAAAAAGATGAAGGACGATAGGGCGATCATCCTGCGGAAGCGCTCGTCGCTTTATGACACTTTTCCGGAGGGCGGGACGCCGAAAGACCGGTATCTTAACGGCGCGATAGAAATAGATACATCACTGGGGCCGCGCGCGCTTCTCAGGCGGCTTTTACGGCTTGAGAGAGCCCTCGGCAGGAAAAGGACGCGCAGGGGAGGGCCGAGGACCATAGACCTGGATATCCTCCTCTATGACGATTTGATGCTGCGTGATAATGGGATACGGATACCGCATCCGCGGATGCACAAAAGGGACTTTGTCATCTTTGGCATGAACGAGATCGCGCCGGAGACGACACACCCCGCGCTTAAAATGAAAATCGGCGATATATATAAGAAGCGGCGCTTGAGGTTGATAAAAAACCCGGCGGAGGCGTATAGATACCTGAACTCCATGAGAAAAAAGGACAGGCGCGTGGGGCTTGTCCCGACGATGGGGGCCCTGCACGAAGGCCACTTTAGCCTGATAAGGGCGGCAAGGCGCGAGAACGACATCGTGGTCGTCAGCGTATTCGTGAATCCCGCTCAATTCACGCCGGGCGAGGACTATCGCCGTTATCCGCGCGATATCGCAGGGGATAGGGCACTAGCGAAAAAAAACGGCGCGGATGTGATATTTTATCCTTCCGCGCGGGATATGTACGGCCCCGGGCATCGTACGCACGTGGAGGTCGAGGGCGTCTCCGATAGGCTGTGCGGGCATTTCAGGCCGGGTCATTTCAGGGGCGTGGCCACCGTTGTGACTAAATTATTCAATATCCTGCCGGCGGATAACGCCTATTTCGGGCGGAAAGACGCCCAACAGGCGTTTATAATAAAAAGGATGGCGCGAGACCTCAATATCCCGGTAAAGATAAAGACCCTGCCCACGGTCCGCGAAAGACACGGCCTTGCGATGAGTTCCCGCAACGCGTACTTAAGCGAAAAAGACCGACGGGAGGCGGCGGTCCTATTCAGGGCCCTTTCGCTGGCGAAGGACTTGGTAAAAAAAGGCGAGCGCGAAAGCGCCGAAATCATCAAACAGATGAGGAAAATGATCCGCGCCGAGAGTTCCGCGAAAATAGAATATTTAAGTATTGTGGACACGGAAGGTTTTGGCAATCTCAAAAGATTGAGAGGCGAGGCGCTTGTGGCTGTCGCGGCTCGATTCGGAAAGACCCGTCTTATCGATAACGTGATTTTAAATGCGCGCGGGAGAAGATAGATGTCGTACAACGAAGAAAGCGATAGGCGTTACAGGGAATCCTTAAAAAGGCGCATAAGCGAGCTTAAGGCCGAGAGAAAGGCCGTTATCATCGTCCACAATTATCAGAGGGACGAGATACAGGAAATCGCCGATATAAGCGGCGACTCCCTGGCGCTGAGCCGGGCGGCGGTAAAGGCGGACGCGAAGGTGATTGTTTTTTGCGGTGTCCAGTTTATGGCCGAAAGCGCCTCCATACTGAATCCGGAGAAGACGGTGCTTCTGCCGGTCAAAGAGGCCGGCTGCCCCATGGCGGATATGATAAGCAGGGAAAAGCTTATTGCCACGAAAAATAAATATCCCGACGCCGCCTGTGTATGCTATGTCAATTCCTCGGCGGAGGTAAAGGCCGAAAGCGATATATGCTGCACATCGAGCAACGCCATAGAGGTGGTGAAATCCTTAAAAAACAAAAGGATAATATTTATACCCGATAAAAACCTCGGCAGGTACGTCCAGGCCTGCGTGCCGGAAAAAGAGATAATACTCTGGAAGGGATTTTGCCCTACGCATATCCGCGTGCAGGAGGAGGAGGTCGCCAGGGCCAAGAAGGAGCACCCCGGCGCGGAGCTTGTGGCGCACCCCGAGTGCAACCCCGGAGTCCTGCACATGGCCGATCATATCTGCAGCACCGGAGGCATGTTTAAATTCGTCAAAAGCTCCCCCGCGAAAGAATTTATCATAGGCACGGAAAACGGGATGTTGTATAGATTGAAGAAGGACAATCCCGATAAAAAGTTTTATCTTCCGACGGAGCACCTCATCTGTCCGAGCATGAAATTGACCACCCTCGGATGGGTGGCGCATTCTTTAGAGATGATGGTGCATGAGGTCAGGGTCCCTGAGGATACAGCGAGAAAGGCCCATATATCTCTTGAGCGGATGCTGAAGGTCACCGGAGAGAAGACCGGCGCGGCCGTATCGGGGTACTGAAATGATAAAAGCGGGTATTATAGGCTGCGGGACAATAGGGCGCTTGATAGCCGAGGCGATCTTGAATAAATTTCACCGCGCCATCGAGCTTTCGGGCGTCTGCGATCTGGACAAGGATAAGGCGCGCGGCTTGCTCAAAGGCCTTAAGGCGCGCGCGGGTGTTTTTGATATAGACGAGCTTATACGAAGATGCGATCTTTTAGTGGAGGCGGCGTCGGCATCCGTTTCTTATCGGATAGCCAGGCAGGCCCTTGACTCCGGCAAGGACGTCCTGGTGATGTCCACCGGAGGGCTTTTGGGCAGGGAGGGGCTCTTCGCCCTCGCCGAGGAGAGGCGCGCGAAGATATATCTGCCCAGCGGCGCTGTCTGCGGTCTCGACGGGCTAAAAAGCGCGATGGCGGGAAAGGTGACGCGTGTAGTCCTGACGACAAAAAAGCCCCCGCGCGGATTGGAAGGCGCCCCTTATATAGCCAAGAAGGGCATAGACATAAAATCCATAAAAAACGAGACGGTGATATTCGAGGGGACCGCGGAAGAGGCGGTAAAGGCCTTTCCTAAAAATGTAAATGTTTCGGCGACATTGAGCATGTGCGGCCTGGGCGGAATGCGGACGATGATCCGCGTTGTTACTTCGCCCGGTTATAAATCTAACACGCACGAGATAGAGGTCGAGGGGGATTTCGGACGGCTTAAGGCGGTTACGGAAAACGTGCCCAGCCCGAACAACCCTAAGACCAGTTACCTTGCCGCGTTATCGGCAATCGCGATGTTGAAAAATATCACGGGGCATAGCGCGATAGGGAATTGAGCCGCGGCGCTGCGCGCGCCTTCGGCTTGCGGATATAAAAAAGAGAGAGGGGGTGAAGTAAATGGCACAGAAAGTGGCGAAATGCGGCATTAAGAAGAAGAAGGGTTATCTGTATTTCGTGGATAAGCGCGGTGATGTCTCTATGGCAAAGATGGCGCGAGGCAAGAAAAAAGGAGGCAATCGCCAGAAGGTGGCGAAATGCGGTATAAAGAAGAAGGCCGGGTATCTATACTTTGTGGATAGGCGCGGCGATGTCTCTATGGCGAAGATGGTCAGGGGAGGCAAGAAAAAGAGAAGAAGAAGGAGATAGTAGTTATTTATTTATGGGGACGTGTCACTTTGGGACATTCCACTTTGGTGGCAACACTAGTGGAGTGCCCCAAAGCGACACGTCCCCAATCACTCTAAGGCAAAGGACGAAGGGGACAGGTCTAGCTTTGGAGCGGGGACAGGTTCCTCCGAAGGAGGAAGGGGGCTGGTCTATGTTTTGCAATATGCCTTGTGTAGACCTGTCCCCCTTCTGCGGCGAGAACCGTCCCGGAGTTACCTACCAAAAGGCTGGGCTTGAGGTTCATATGAGCGACTACAAAATTCAGCTTCCGGGGAGTGAAAAATCGGTTTCTAAAAGGACGGTGGACTGTTCGAGCCGACACGGTAGTGTCGTGCGAGTTCACCGTCCCCGATTTTTCGCGAACCCGGAAGCGTCAAGAATTTTGTCGGAGCGAATGGAACCCCAAGCCCGGCGAAAGAGCTGGGAGACAGGTTCCTCCGCAGGACGAAGGGGACAGGTCTACTTCTGCGGCGAGAACCGTCCCGGATTTAATTGCGCAATATGCATCACGCAATACGCACGACGTAGTAGTTAGCGGGTTGATGGTTAGCCAGTTAGCGGGGCAAGGCAGGCAGGACTATTTATATGCAAAATAAAAATATTTTTATAAAAGGCGCGAGAGAACACAACCTAAAGGATATCGACGTCGAGATACCGCGCAACAGGCTTGTGGTGATAACGGGCCTGAGCGGCTCCGGCAAATCCTCTCTCGCCTTCGATACCTTATACGCCGAAGGGCAGAGGAGGTATGTCGAGAGCCTCTCCAGTTACGCCAGGCAGTTTCTTGAACAGCTGCAAAAGCCGGACATGGAATATATAGAGGGCCTTTCGCCGGCGATAAGCATCGAGCAGAGAAGCGCGGGGGGCAATCCGCGCTCTACCGTCGGGACCGCCACAGAGATATACGATTACCTAAGGTTGCTTTTCGCCAGAATAGGCAGGCCTTACTGTTATAGGTGCGGACGGGAGATCGCCAGGCAGAGTGCGCAGGAGATCGTCGGGGGGATCATGTCCTCCGCGCGCGGCAGGGACATAATGATACTGGCCCCTATCATAAAGGGAAGAAAGGGCGAGCATAAAAACGCGCTTGAGCGGATGCGCAAGGACGGTTTTGTGCGCGCGCGTATAGACGGGAAAGTGCGCGAGCTTGACGGCGACATAAATCTGAATAAAAAACAAAAACACTCTATCGAAGCGGTCGTCGACAATATCTTGGTTAAAGATGAAATAAAAAAACGCCTCGCGGATTCAGTCGAGATCGCCCTGAAGGCGGGAGGCGGCTCTCTGATCGTCGCCGGCCGCCGCGGCGAGGATGCATTGTTCAGCGAGCTTCACGCCTGCGCCGAATGCGGCATTAGTTACGAAGAGCTTACGCCGAGGATGTTTTCTTTCAACAGCCCTTACGGCGCCTGTCAGGCGTGCGGCGGACTGGGCAATAAGATGAAAATCGACCCGGAGATCGTCATCCCCGACAAGAAACGGCCGCTGATCGAGGCCGTGGCCCCATGGAAGAGGGGCGGCAGGGGAATAATACTTTATTACAGGCGCCTCCTGCGTTCGGTGGCGGAGGATTACGGTTTTGACCCCTACCTCCCGTTTAAGGACCTGCCCAGGTCCGTAAAGGCAGTTGTACTGCACGGCGACGAGGATAAAGGCGGATATTTCGAGGGTATCATACCGAACCTGGAAAGGCGTTTCAAAGAGACAAAGAGCGATTTCGTCAAGACGGAAATAAATAAATATATGAGCGAACAACCGTGCCCGGCGTGTTCGGGCAGGCGTCTTAGAAAAGAAAGCCTGGCGGTCAGGATAGCCGGCAAAAACATCATCGAGGTAACGAGGTTTTCGATAAAAGAGGCGAAGGATTTCTTTGAAAACCTGCACCTGAAAAAGGAGGAGCTCCTTATAAGCAGGGAGGTAATAAAGGAGATAAGCCAGCGCCTCAAGTTTATGTCCGACGTGGGGCTGGACTATCTTACCTTGGACAGGGCGAGTTCGACCTTATCCGGGGGCGAGGCGCAGAGAATAAGGCTGGCCACTCAGATAGGCGCGGGCCTAGTGGGCGTACTTTATATATTGGATGAGCCCAGCATAGGCCTGCACCAGAAGGACAACGGAAAACTTCTGGATACCCTGATCACCCTGCGCAACATGGGCAATACCCTGGTGGTCGTGGAGCACGACGAGGCGACGATAAGGAAGGCGGACTATATCATAGATTTAGGACCCGGCGCCGGCGAAAACGGGGGCAGGGTGGTTGCCAGCGGGACGCCGGAGGCCGTCCTCAAGAATGAAAATTCGCTTACCGCGAGGTATCTTAAAGGGGAACTCAAAATCGAGACGCCGCAAAAAAGGCGAAGGGCCGTTAAGGGGAGGTCTCTTACGGTCATCGGCGCCCGCGAGCACAATTTAAAAGATATAGATATCGAGATTCCGTTGGGCCTGTTTGTGTGCGTTACCGGTGTTTCCGGCTCCGGAAAGAGCACACTTATCGACGATATACTTTACAGGTCGCTGGCTAAGCGCCTGTATAAGTCGAAGGCGAAGCCCGGGGCCCATAAGGGGATTCTGGGGGTTGAGAATATAGACAAGGTGATAGTGATAGACCAGTCGCCTATAGGCAGGACGCCGCGCAGTAATCCGGCGACCTATACGGGCGCCTTCGGCCCTATTCGCGAGTTGTTCAGCAGACTGCCCGAGTCCAAGATACGGGGATATAAGCCCGGAAGGTTCAGCTTTAATGTGAAGGGCGGCAGGTGTGAGGCGTGCGCGGGAGACGGCATCAAAAAGATAGAGATGCATTTCCTGCCCGATGTATACGTGAAATGCGAAGTTTGCAAGGGCAGCCGCTTCGGCGAGCAGACGCTCGAGGTGAAATATAAAGGGTATTCCATTGCGGACATCCTGGATATGAGCGTCGCGCAGGCGCTGGATGTCTTCAAAAATATACCGAGAGTAAGGAATAAGTTAAAGACATTGAATGACGTAGGGCTGGGGTACATAAGGGTCGGCCAGTCCTCAACCACATTAAGCGGCGGAGAGGCCCAGAGGATAAAGCTGGCCTCCGAGCTTTCCAGGCGGGCGACAGGCAAGACCCTCTATATTCTCGACGAGCCGACCACAGGACTGCACTTCGCCGATATCGACAGGCTCCTTAAGGTCCTGCAGGCATTGGTGAGCGCGGGTAACACCGTCATTGTCATAGAGCATAACCTGGACGTGATTAAAAGCGCCGACTACGTAATAGACCTCGGGCCTGACGGGGGAGACGCGGGCGGCGAAATGGTCGCTTGCGGCAGTCCGGAGGATTTGTCTAAAAATAGGCGCTCCTATACGGGCTCCTACCTTAAAAGGGCGCTGGCGCGCTGAACCCGGATAGAGCGTCATAGCCAGAACCCGCTCACCCGCTAACTACTACGTCGTGCGTATTGCGTGATGCGTATTGCGCAATTAAATCCGGGACGGTTCTCGCCGCAGAAGTAAACCTGTCCCCTTCGTCCTTCGGAGGAACCAGTTTCCCAGCTCTTTCGCCGGGCTTGAGGTTCATATGAGCGACTACAAAATTCAGCTTCCGGGGAGTGAAAAATCGGTTTCTAAAAGGACGGTGGACTGTCCGAGCCGACACGGTAGTGTCGTGCGAGTTCACCGTCCCCGATTTTTCGCAAACCCGGAAGCGTCAAGAATTTTGTCGGAGCGAATGGAACCTCAAGCCCGGCCTTTTGGTAGGTAAATCCGGGACGGTTCTCGCCGCAGAAGGGGGAGAGGTCTACACAAGGCATATTGCAAAACATAGACCAGTCCCCTTCCTCCTTCGGAGGAACCTGTCCCCTGAACCCTGTACCCTGAACCCTGATCCTAGTTTTCCCTTGCATTGCCTGATTGATAGTGGTATAATCCATTTCTGCCTCATTTGTTATAATTCTACCAATATAAAAACTATATGAAAAATATCACTTCCTTATTAGTATTATATACCACCGCGGCACTTATCATTTCCGCGCATCCGGCGCCGGCCTATGCCGGTCAGGACAGAGACTTTCTTTTCGCAAGGCAGGCCCTGGAGGATGAGTTTTACGATATATCCAGAGAGAGATTTTTATCCTTTATAGGGGACTATCCGGACAGCGACAGATTGACGGAGGCCCATTTTTTGTTGGGCCAGTGTTTTTTCAAGCTCGAAAATTTCGACAGCGCCTTATACGAATTCCAACATGCCTCCGAAAGGCCGGACGGCCGGGCGTATTCGGGGGATATTTTATACTGGATCGCGGAGACCTATTTTGCTTCCGGCAATTACACGGAAGCACTCGCGCACTATCAGAAATTAATCAACGAATACCCCGCGTCTCGCTATATACCGTCCGCCTATTATTCAAAGGCGTGGTGTTATCATAAGGCCGGCGAGCATGATAAAGCGGTTCGCGGATTCAGAGAGACCGCGGAGAAATTTCCGAAAGACGCATTAAGCGCCAGGGCCCGCTATATGGCCTGCGAGATCCTGTATAAATTGGAAAGGTTGGACGAGGCAAAGCGGGATATGGACGCCTTTTGCCGCGATTTTCCGAAGAGCGAGGATACGGGCAAGATCTATTATATGATGGGAGAAATAGATTACGACTCAAAGAGGTATGAGGATGCCCTGGCCCATTTCAAGAAATCGCTTGATTATCCGCCTGGCCCCGAATGGGTTAGCTACGCGCGGGGCAAGCTGGCCCTTACTTATTTAAAGTTGGGATCCGCGGAGGAGGCCCTGTCCCATTTCGACGCGTGTATAGACATGGGGCCGGACAGGCCGCTTTTGGGCGCCGCGATTTTCGGTAAGGCGAAGGCATTGAGCGCCCTGGGGCGTTGCGAGGAGGCCATTACGGAATACGACAGAATAATCAGCGGGCACGCTGATTCGGAATGGCTGGACGACGCTGTATTATGGAAGGCGGAGGATATGGTAGAGGCCGGCAGGACCGAAGAGGCGAAGCGGCTTTACGAGGAGAGCGTAAAGTTCCTGCGGGAGAGCGAGCTGGTCGATGATATGAAATACAACCTGGGATGGCTCTACGCCAAGGACGGCGATCAGGAGGCCGCGATAGAGATGTTTAAACAGGTCTCACGGCAGTCAAAGGACGATACCCTCAAAGGCAGCGCCTTTTTGAGGATAGGCGATATCCACTACGAAAAAAAGGACTTCGAGAAGGCGCTTCGTTCCTATGACACCGTGTTGGAAAAATATTTCGACAGCGCTTATGCCGATTACGCGCAGCACCAGATAGGCAATATATTTTACGGGCAGAAAAAGTATGATTCGGCGATACTTTCCTATCAGTCATTGCTTATCAATTTTCCTTCCAGCGGATTGCGCGATGAGGCCAGGTTCAATTTGACGATGTCATACTTCAAAAAAGGCGATTACCTTTCCGCCTCGAAGGGGTTTACGAAGTTCCTGGAGGAGTTTCCGCAAAGCGGCGCGAGGGAAGAGGCGATGTTTTACGCGGGAAACTCTTTTTATAACGCGGGCTCCTACGATGAGGCGCTTCGCTGTTTTCGCCGGCTTATAAAAGAAGGCGCGGACGAGGAGCTCATCAGGACCGCCATGTACGAGATAGGATGGTGTTATTATCGGCGCGGCGACTTGAGGGAGGCAAAGAAGGCCTTTCGGCGATTTTTAAAGATTTATCCTACGACGGATTTAAGCGCGCAGGTCCTTTTCTTCTTCGGCGAGCAATGCTATAATGACGGCGATTACGCCCGGGCCCAGACATATTTTAACAAGGTGGAAAGCGACTTTCCCTACAGCAATATAGCCGACGACGCTGCCTATTGGCAGGCGAGCGCCCTTTATAAACGCGGAAGGGCAGAGGCGTCCCTTAAAAAGCTCGACGACATATGGGTAAGATACCCCGACAGCGAGCTTGTGCCGAAGTCGCTTCTGAAGATGGGCGAGATATTTATAGAGGCCTCCAGAGGCGCGGATGCCCTGCGCAAGTTCGAACAGCTGGCCTACAGCTATCCCAATTCTCCTTTCGCCAGGATAGCGCACAAAAAGGCGGGCGAGGTCCTCAGGGCCCAGAAATCGCATAGCATGGCCGTTGCCCATTTTAAGGAGGCCATAACCGAGGAGGATACCGAGGCGAACGCCGAGATCCAATATTATATCGCTCTTTCCCTGGAGGAAGGCGGCGACACTAAGGGCGCGGTCGAGGAATATCTTAAAGTCGTTTATCTCTATCCCGCCGGTAGGTTCTGGGGGATAAAATCCCAGTTCAGGTGCGCGCAGATATTCGAGATGGAAGACGAACCCGGAAAGGCGAAAAGGATTTACGAGCGCCTTGCCGAGGAGCCGGTGGAGGAGGGCGAATACGCCAGAAAAAGACTGGCGTGGCTTAACGGCCAGAGGTAGGCGAAAAAATACATTATTGTTAACGTAAATATACCAATAGAACATTACACCGGGAGGTTTTAATGTGGGACGTTATTCAAAGAGGCGGGCCGATAATATACATCATAATCCTGTGTTCCGTACTGGCCTTTGCCGTCGTGCTTGAGCGGCTTTATCATCTATACCGCGCCAAGATCAATACCCGCGATTTTATGTCCGGGATAGCGGCGAAGCTGAAAAGAAATAAGATTATGGAGGCCATAGATATGTGCAACAGTACCCGCGGGCCTATCGCCCATATAATGAAGGCGGGTATCCTGAAGCATGACAGGCCGCGCAGCGAGATAAGAGAGGCGATAGAGGACGCGGGGGTTCATGAGGTGCCGCGGTTGGAGAAAAACCTGGGCGTCCTCGCGACGATCGCCCATATAACGCCGCTTTTGGGCCTACTGGGGACCGTGACGGGGATGGTGAGGGCCTTCCAGGTAATCCAGGAAAAGGCGACTTCCCTGTATCCCGTAAATCCCGGGGACCTTGCCGGCGGTATCTGGGAGGCGCTGATTACCACGGTGGCAGGTTTGTCCGTGGCTATACCGACGTTCGTGGCCTATAACTATCTGGTAAGCAGGGTCGACGGCCTAGTGCTGGATATGGAGAAGAGCGCAACCGATTTGATAAATATACTTACGACCAGGGATGATAGATATGAGATTTAAGCGGCGCGCCGAATTGAAAAAAGGCCAGCTTGACATAGCCCCGCTGATAGACGTCGTATTTTTGCTTCTTATATTTTTTATGCTGACCTCAAGTTTTATATTTCAGCCAGGCATAAAGGTCAATCTTCCCAAGGCCGTTACGAGCGAGGCGGTCCACGAGAAAAGCCTCGTTATTTTAGTTACCGGCTCGGACATGGTTTACCTGAATGACAGGGCCATTACGACGAAAGAGCTGAATTCCCGGCTCAGGATAGCGGCCAAAGAGAAAAAACCGCTTTTGATAAAAGCGGACAGGCACGCCTCCATGGGCAAGATAGTGGAGATATGGGATATGTGCCGCGACACAGGCGTCTCACGTATAAACATCGCAACCTCTCAGGAAATCAAATGAGGCGCGCTATCATGAAACCGGACAGGGGCATCTCAAAATGGGCGGTGATATGTTTAGCGACAGGGCCTTCAACATAGCGCTCGCTGTTTCGTTTACATGGCACATCATATGCGTTTTGACGGTGAACGTGGTTGTCCTGCCGGGCAGGTATAACACGAGGGACCTTACTTCAGTGTCTTTTCTCGGGCCCATACTCGAGAAGACGGCTCTTGAGATTATGCTGACCGGCAAGCCCTCCGCGGTTACCACGACTTATCAAAGGGGGCCGGGATATACGCATAGCATAGAGCTGAAAAAGGATATCCCCTCCGGCAATACGGTCAAAAGGCATATAAACGACGACGCCGAAGAGAATATGGAACGGGCCCTCGGCAGGGTATTTAGCAGGGACAAGGAGGCCCCGGAGGTAACTGGAAAATCAGGCGCGCGCCGGCCCTATTTCGGCGATGCCGGCGAAATCGGCGGGGACCTGTCGAGGCGGGCCGTAATTTACAGACCCGAGAAGCCGAAGATTCCTGTTTGGGCCGCTGCGGATGCGCCCTTTAAGCTGGAGCTCGAGTTTATCGTATCGCCTCAAGGCGAGGTGGCTCAGGTGAGTCCGGCCGTATCTTCGGGAAGCCCTGAGGTGGACCTCCTGGCGATAAGGTATCTGAAGCGCTGGAAGTTCGCGCCGTTCGACGGGAGCGGCGAGGGCCAAAAAGGCAGTATAAGTTTTATTTTCGAAAGATAGTGAGCCGATGATAAGACTGGATATATCCCAGGCTGTTTTTTTGTATCTGTTTTTCACGGTTATAGGGATATTTATACTTTGGATATTTTTTGAGGAGAGGTTGAAATTTGTGTATTTTCGCGAGGAAGACGCGTATGTCCGGCAGTGCGCTATATGTCTATACGCATATATAGACAGCGCGAACGCGGAATTTTCGGAATGTCCGAGATGCAAGAGTTTGAATAGAAAAGATGGAAGGGGGGTGAACGAGAATGGAAATCAAGTCCTCAAAGGATGAGAAGATCCCGATATCCCCTCCGCTGAAGGTGCTGAACCACGCCACCATCAATAAGAAATTCGGATGGTGGTCGGCGGTCGTTCTGCTTGAGTCATGGGGAAGAAAGCAGCTATGCTTTTACCTGTGGCAGAAGAAGGCCGACGGCGGATGGAGGAGAAAGCAGAAGTTCGCCGTCCACAGCCAGGAGCACTGGGCGCTTATGTCCGAGGCGGTGGAGGATATGGTGGGCGAACTCAATTAATTTTAAACGCCGGGCGCTTATACGCACGGGAGGTCCGGGCATGGCGCAAGGGGCAGGAGGTATATCAGCGCCTTGGGCCTTCGACTTGCCGCGTATCCGGCGCACTCCGGGTTTATATCAGACGGTACGTCATAGTGGGGCAGTAGTTCAGTTGGGAGAACGCCTCGTTCGCAACGAGGAGGTCGGCGGTTCGAATCCGCTCTGCTCCACCAATTTTTCGGGAGATGAGATGAGGGATAAAAAATCGCGCGGTACCTTGTGCCGGAAGAATCAACACGCCTTTCGCGCTCGCGTAAGCGGTTTTACCATGATCGAGATATTGGTCGTCATCAGCGTGGTGATGATTATGACAGGCATTTTTATTTATTCCATTAAAGGGGCGAAGGACGCGGGATGGCGCATCAAGTGTGCCGCCAACCTGCGTCAAATAGGAGTCGCCCTGCATATGTATTGCGACGACAATCGCGATATGATTCCCATCCGCCTTGCTGCGGTAGGCGCGGCGGCAAGCAATTTTTGGTGGGTTGAGATAGCGCCGTATCTTGACGACGAAGACGAAGTTTATAGGTGCCCTGTGCCGCGCGGTACAAATAATATGGGCTTTAATTGCAATATGCTTTTAGGGCCTGACGGTATGGTGCAGACGACTCCCGTTCGCCTTTCGAATGTGGAAGGCCAGCAGGAGACGGTATTTATATTCGACTGTACGGACGCGCAAAGTGGCACTTGGTCGAACTGGGGAGGTATTTATCAGGTATCAAAAGGCCAGCAGTATGTCGCGGACCGCCACTCGGGCGGGGCGAATGTCCTCTGGGTTGACGGCCACGTGAGCTGGCACCTTAAGGATGAGATAGTCGATACCGTTACCTGGTGGGACCCGTTTGATTGACGCCGTGCAGCAAAATAACTTTACACTTTGAACGTCGTTCAAAGTGTAAAGTTAAGGGAAAAGAGATGAAAAAAAAGGCGTGTTTTACAATAATTGCCTGGACAATAACCGTCTTGACGTTATTGCCCCCTGCCGGAGCGGCCGAGGTCAAGAAGGCCGACCTTGCCGGATCGTGGTACCCGTCTTCGAGCAGGGCGCTTTCATCCGCGCTGGACGGCTACCTCGCGCAGGCGGAGATCGAGTCCGTAAGAGGAAAGATAAGGGCGATAATCGTTCCGCACGCCGGACTCGCGTATTCCGGGCCGGTCGCCGCATATGCCTATAAGGCGGTTTCCGGGAAACCGTATTCTGCCGTATTGCTCCTTGGTTTTTGTCACAGGAAAAATTTTGACGGTATATCGGTCTATAAGGAAGGCGGTTTTGAGACACCGCTCGGGACATTAGAGGTGGATTCGGACCTCGCGGCCGATATAATATCGCGCCACGAAAGGATATTTTTTTACCCCGCGGCGTTCGAGGACGAAAACTCTATAGAGCTTGAGCTCCCCTTTATAAAAAAGGCCTTTCCGCGTTCCAAGATTGTCCCTATCGCCTTCGGATCCTCCGGTTTCGACGACTGCGAACTCGTTGCCGGTGCCATAGCCGATATACTCGGAAAAAGAGACGACGTACTTCTTATAGTCAGCACGGATATGAGCCATTATCATACATACGAGGAGGCGCGTGCCATCGATAGCAAAAGCATAGAGCTTTTGCGCGCCTTTGACGCGGAGGCCATCTACGAAAGATCCGCCTTCGGCGAGCAGCTCTTTTGCGGTTATATGCCGGTTGCGGCCTCACTGCTCGCCGCTAAAGAAATCGGCGCGGATGAAATGTCCGTACTTCGATACGCCAACTCCGGGGACGTTACCGGCGATAAAAATCGGGTTGTCGGATATGTGAGCGCCGTTATTTACGCTACCGGCGGCGGGATTAGGCAGGAGGGAGGGGCGATGCTGAACGAATCTCAAAGAAAAAGATTACTTGAAATAGCGAGGGATACTATCACCGGCTATGTAAAGACGCGCGCGATACCCGACCTCAAAGAGGATGACCCGGTCCTTAACAGGGAAATGGGCGCGTTCGTTACGCTGCATAAGGACGGACAGCTGAGGGGCTGTATAGGCAATATAATAGGCTCCGGCCCGTTGTATCTGACGGTGAGGGACATGGCGGTTCAGTCCGCGACGGCCGACCCGCGATTCGCGCCGGTGAGCTCCGATGAGCTAGGCTCCATAGACATAGAGATATCGGTGCTTTCGGAGCTGGAGAAGGTCGCGGACGCGCGCGAGATAGAGATGGGTGTGCACGGCGTACTCATAAGAAAAGGCAGCGCGAGCGGCGTGTTTTTGCCGCAGGTCGCCACGGAGACGGGATGGTCAAAAGAGGAGTTTATGACGAACCTCTGCGCCCGCAAGGCGGGACTTCTGTCTGACGCGTGGAAGACAGGCGAGGCGGATATTTATATATTTACGGCGGAGGTCTTCGGCGAGTAAAAAAGGGGACAACGATAAAAAAGGGGACAGGCTACTTTTTCTAGCCTTGTTCTAGTTGAAAAAGTAGCCTGTCCCCTTTTTTACAAGTAGTTGAAAAAGTAGCCTGTCCCCTTTTTTTGCAAGGTAAGATATGAGCAGATTTTACGCGCCCCCGGCATCTGTCCGGGGCAAAAAGATATATGTGAGCGGGGAAGAGGCCCATCATATTACGGAAGTAATGCGGCTCGGCTGCGGAGATCCCGTAACCGTATTTGACGGAACAGGCGCCGAATATGACGGTGTTATCGCCTCATCCGGGCGCAAAAAGGTTGTTATAGATGTGTTAGACGCGAGGCCCGCCGGCGGCGAAAAACGGACGGCAGGTTTATCGCTGGCCCAGGCCGTTCCGAAGAAAGATAAGATGGACCTTATCGCGCGGGAGGCCACGGAGCTCGGGGCCGAGGAGATTATTCCGTTCGAGAGCGCCAGGACCGTGGCCAGGATTAAGGGCGAAAGGCGCAGGCGCAGGCCCGAAAGGTGGCGCAGGATAGCTGTTGAGGCGTCCAAGCAATGCGGCAGGAGCGAGCTTCCGCGCATATCGGAGATAAAGGACTTCGCCGGTATATTGCGCCTTATTCCGGAATATGACATTGCAATTATGCCGTGCCTTTCGAAAAAGGCGGTCCTTTTAAAGTCCGCGTTAAGAGGTATCCGGAGGCCAAAAAAGACCCTGGCGATCATAGGCCCGGAGGGCGGATTTACGGAGGACGAGGTCACGACGGCGGAGCGCAAAGGGGCGGTATTGGTTTCCTTGGGCCCCCTTACGTTAAAGAGCGATACTGCGGCCGTCGTTACTTTATCAATATTAAACAACGAGTTGGGATAAAAAAGGGGACAGGCTACTTTTTCTAGCCTTGTTCTAGTTGAAAAAGTAGCCTGTCCCCTTTTTTACAACTAGCCTTGTTCTAGTTGAAAAAGTAGCCTGTCCCCTTTTTT
>Ga0272441_10006075_pt1 | contig 20529 bp, 12 predicted proteins | sample SSMProp6N_FD_193582 | JGI IMG/M metagenome (GOLD analysis project Ga0272441, IMG submission 193582) | Marine sediment archaeal communities from Little Sippewissett salt marsh, Falmouth, MA, United States - SSM-Prop-6N | ecosystem: Environmental > Aquatic > Marine > Wetlands > Sediment ...
GGACGAAGAACCCCGTCTTCATGCGCGAGCACGCCGACATCACCGGCTGTGACATCGTCCTCCCCGCCGAGCCGGAGGCGGTCCTTCTGGGCTCGGCGATCCTCGGCGCCGTCGCGGCGGGAACTTACAAGTCGGTCCTCGACGCGATGGCGGCCATGAACCACGCCGGCGAAACGATCACCCCCGCCGTCGGCGACATAAGAAAGTATCACGACGCCAAGCACGCCGTGTTCAGGCGCATGTACGATGATTTCATGGCGTACCGGCAGATGATGGCCTAGACGCTCGGGCCGAATCTTATTCGGAATCAACCGCAATGTACTCGTTTCATCTCGACCGGAATAGTCCCTGCGTTGAGTGTCAGGATCTCACAGATCCTCTCGATTTCCTTGATCAGCTGCGCACGTCTCAGCCACAATGGGGTGATCGATACGATTGCGATTGGGTATTTCGCGGTCACTTGAATCACGAGTGGGCCGTCCGTCCAGTAGCGTGGCGGCTGGATGGACAGAGAATCCTCGCGCCGCTACGAGAGTCATTCGCGAAGTACGTCGATGACCGTTGGAGCGAGTTTGATCGACGGCTGCGAAACGAAGTGGGCGGAACATGGCCGAAAGACCAAACCATTCAGTTCCTGGCGCATATCGCAGCGGAACGCGAAGCGGTTCGGCAATTCGCGGTCCTCTCGGATCAGATTGGCCGTCATCTTCCGGATGACCTTTCTTGGGTGCAGACCGGACGGGAATACCTCGATGAACTCGGATCGCAGCCGACGGTGGACCCGGACGAATTCCTTGCCTTTGCGCAGCACCACAGAGTCCCCACTCGTCTCTTGGACTGGACCAGATCGGCGCTCGTAGCTGCTTTCTTCGCGTGTTGGCACTCTGACCCAGAGAGGTCTGAACGTATAGGCGTCTGGGCTGCGAATGTACCGATGCTCAGAGAGACATGTGAACACATCCATGCACTAACCTGTCGGCGATGGCAGCATGATTTCCTCCACGCGCAAGACGGTCTGTTCCTCTGGCTTGATCAACACGACCATGATCTCCTTATTCGTGGTGAGTGGCCTAGCTTGGTTCAGGCGATCGAACGGTGTTCGAGTGCCCCGAGTGTCCGTCCGTATAGACTCTTTACGCTGCCTACAAGCCACGCAAACGAACTCCTGCGCCTGCTCTGGCGTGAGCGGATCACTATTGCACATTTGATGCCAACCTATGAGCACGTTAGCGAAGCACTGATCGCGAAGTGGGAATCGGATCCCGATCCGGCTCGGCTGGAAGGGAAGAGAGTTGATGAGTCCGGATATTGAGAGTTTTGGTCCTGATGTTGAGCGATCGGTTACGCGGTGCCATCTATGAGCAAGCCGTTGTCAAGAGGGACACGGGCACGCATCGTCATTATCCGCACAGCGGACCCTACGAAACAGGCAGCGAGTGACGATGGCTGAACTCAAACCCATCCCCATCTTCGACTGGGTCGCGCCCGAACTGAGCGTCGAGGCGAGGGCGGCGTTCGTCGAGCAGATCCGCCCGCATCTGCTGGAACTCATCCGGCCGGGCGATGAGGTGCTCGATCTCTGCTGCGGCACCGGGCCCGTCGCGTTCATGCTCGAAGAGCACGGGGCCCGCGTCACCGGGATCGATCTCGCGCCGGGGCTGATCGCCACGGCGCGGCAGGAAGCGGAGAAGCGGGGATCGAAGATCGAGTTCATCCAAGCCGATGTCCTCACGCACGATCTCGGCGAGGCGCGGTACGATGTCATCCTCTGCCTGGGGGATCCGTTTCATGACTTCCCGCACGACCACCTGCCGGGCCTGCGCGACCATGTCGCGCGTGCGCTGAAAGGCGGCGGCCCGTTCGTGGTTCATTACATGGACGGCGTGCTGCGACTCCGATCGCGCATGAAGGAACCCGAGGAGATCGTGCAGGAGGAGCCGTACCGCATCCGGAAGATCTTCAAGGCGTACGATCCGGTTCGTGCTGCTTACACGGCTGAATATCACAATCTGACGCTCGGCGAGACGTGCCTTTACACGGGTTACATTCACACCGGGCCGACGATCCGCAACGCGTTCCAGCCGCTCTTCGAGTTGAATCGCTCGATCCGGCTGGATGAGCACGACTTCCTCGACATCTACGCGAAGGTGTAAGGTCCGCACAGCGGACCGATGTCTGGACAAGCGAGCCGCCGCGTCCTCGCGAGCGGGTCGCGATCGGCGATCACGTGCGTGAGTCGCGCGACGGACGGGCGGGACGCCCGTCCCACCATTCAACGGCTTCGCGAATGTAATGTAAGAGAAAGCCCCGCATTGCCATGCGGGGCTCAAGGGGTCGGGGATGAAGCTGGGAAAAGCAGAGCGATGAGCGAGAGAGCCGCGCGGCTCACACGGCCACCGGCTCCTTCTTCTTCGCCGGCTTGCCGCCGCCGAGGGCGGCGAGTTCGGCCTCGAAGAGTTCCCGGCCGCGGGTCTTGAGATCATCCAGGGAGATCTCGCCCGCATCGCACTTCTTCACGAGCGCGAGTTGCGCCTTGGCCTGAAGGTTCTCGATGCCCGAGCGGCTCTGGAGCATGCGCCAGGCCTTGCGCCGCTCGACGGCGAAGAGCACCATCTGACGCGACAGGCTCAGGTACGCGATCTTCCCATCGTTGCGCTCGGCCTGGATGAACACTCCATAGTCGGGCACGTAGGCGCGGTGCGTCGGATCGAGGAACCGCCGGTTGACGACGTCGGCCTGGGTGAGGCGGAGCATGATGTCCTCCAGCGGGATCATCTTCTTCGCCTGCTCTTCCTTGATCGTCTTGAAGTGACGGCGGAAGCGGGCCTCGGTCATCGCCCAGTGGGCGACGGTGTACTGATACGGCTGCTTGTTGCTCTTGTACCTGGTGGTCCACCAGTCCTTGTCGATGTCCGGGTTGCCCTTGAGGTTCATCGCCTCCTGATAGAGCTCGCTGTCGCCGGAGTTGAAGGTGAACTCGGGCAGGCCGCGGCTGTCGCGGATGCGCTGGGCCTGGACGATGGCCATGTCATCGCCCACGCCGTGCTCGGACAGGCATGAGCTGAAGCACTGGTAGAAGGCGGTGCCGCGATAGGTGAGGCCATCGAGGATGGCCTTGTAGAACTTGGCGGCGTTGGCCATGGAGATCTGGGCGATGAAGGGCGAGCCGTGCCCGACGGTGAAGGTCTCCGCGGCGCTCTTCTTCTCCGTGAGCTTGCCCTCGGTGGCGGCGCCGAACTGGTTCATGTCGAAGCCGCCGGGAGAGGGGGAGGAATCGGAGTTCTGGCCGCCGGTGTTGGAATACACCTGCGTGTCGAGCATGAGCACCATCACGTTGGGCCGGTTCTGGAGGACGACCTTGGAACTGTTCTGGAAGCCGATATCGCCCATGCCGCCGTCACCGCCGACCGCCCACACCTTGGGCAGCTCCAGGATTTCCTGGTCGGTCATCATGGTGTCTGTGAAGTGGCAGAGGTCGAAGTACTCGTCCTGGGTGATGACGCTCTTGTCGCGCTGAAGCAGCGCGGTGGCGATGCGCTCGGGCACGACGGATCGGCGGGCGTGATCCTGGATGAAGCCCTCGCCCATGAGCCAGGAGATGGTCACGCCGTCCTGGAAGAGGCTGTTCATCCACGGATAGGGGTGCGGGTTGTTGGGCGGCGTGGAGCCGAAGACGGTGTTGCAGCCGGTGTGGCAGCCCATGGCCATGCAGGACATGCCGTTGGCGATGCGCCCGTCGACGGCCTGGAGGTCGCGGTGATTGAAGGCGTCCTGCTTCATCACGGTGACGAGGGCATCGATGATCTGCTCGTCGGAGATGTCGCCGTGCTTTTCGAGACGGGCATCGGTGTCGGCATCAGTCTCGCCGCCGAGCCCCATGAGCAGATGGGCGACGGCGCGCTTGAAGAGCGTGTACTCCTCGGGACTCTTCTTCTTGAGGCCGGCCAGACGATCGGCGCCTTGCTTGGCGAGCTGAGCGGCCCTGGCGTCCAGGCGATCGGCCCGGGCGTGGTAAAGCGGCCGCATGTACGCCTCGGTGATGGAGGCCGCGGAGTGGAGGACGCTCTTCTCACCGCAGCCGGCGCAGGAGCCGTCGCCGCAGACCATCGCCTGGTAGTTGCCGCGAAGCATGAGGTGGTTGCGCAGGGCCGCGGCCTTGGAATCCTCCGGATGCTCCGGATCGTAAAGCCCCAGGTATTTGCGGGGTGTTTCCGGCAGCAAATCGAGGAAGGCCAGGGCCGAGGCGTTGCGGGTGTTGAGTTCCTCGCCGTCCGGCTCCATGCGCAGTGCATCGTTGGGGCACTCGTTGACGCAGGCGCCGCAGCCCTTGCATAGATCGTTGACGAAGATCGAGAAGAGGCCGCCATCGCCGGCCGATTTCTTCTCGACGGTCGAGAAGATGGCGTTGGTCTTCGTGTAGGCCATGGGCAGGATGTCGATGATGGCGAACAGCTCGTTCCTGGCCTTCTCGCTGACGCCGTCGGAGGCGTTGACCGCCTCGCGCACGATCTCGGAGAACGGCCTGATCTCCTTGGCCTTGACCGCGGCGAGCATCTTCTCGCGCACGTCGGCCTCGATATCGGGCAGGGCCGAGAGCAGCTTGTCGCGCTGGCCGACTTCCGAAACATAACGGCGGACGGCGCTGTCAAGCACGGTCCCGATGTCCTGGGCCGTGTTGGGAAGGGCCGTGTCGGGGCAGACGGCGATGCAGGACATGCACTGCGTGCAGTTCTCGGCGATGAAGATCGGCGATTGCCGGCGAGAGACGGCCTTGGAAGCGCCGGCGCCGGTGGCGGCGGCCATCACCCCCACCGAGGCCAGGGGCGAAGCCGGCTGGTGATATCCCAGCCCGGCGCGGAACTCGCCGTCAAAGTAATCCACCGCGAAGACGGGCGGGCGATGAACATCAAACTCCGAGTGCGCTTCCCCGTCACCACCGACGATCTGGCCGTTCAACGGCAGCAGCGGCGACCCCTTCATGCTCGAACGGTCCGGCGCGTCGACCTTGCCGTAGACGATCTCCGTGGTTTGTTCGAAGCCCTGGGTCATGACGGCCATGTTGGAGTCGACGACGGCTTCGCCGAGGCGGCCGAACTTCTTCACGTACTGGTCGCGAACGACCTGATGGAAGTGCTCCGGGCCGATCCGGTAATGTTTGAGGAAGGGCGAGACGTGAAAGAAGCCGCCCAGGAAGGCGTTGCCCTGCATGCGAAGCTGCAGGTCCGGCCGGTCGGTCGACTCGCGGGCGATCTTGAAGCCGTTGAGCACGAAGATGCGGATCTTCTTGTCGAGGATCTCCTGGCGGTACTTGCGGGGAATTCGCTCCCAGGCCTTCTCGGGCGTCTCGGTGGACTCCCAGACGAAGGCGCCGCCCTCGCTCAGACCGTCCAGCGGGTTGGTGTGCAGGAACGCCTTGGGATCGGGGCACAGCACCACGTCCACGTGATGCAAATCGCAGTTGACGCGGATGCGCTCCGGGGCCACCACGAGGAAGTAGGACGTGGGCGCGCCCTTCTTCTCCGAGCCGTACTTCGGGTTGGCGCTGACGTGGATGACCTCCTTGCGCTCGCCGAACTCGTCGACGGCGTTGTCGCGCTCGGCGACGAAGTCGCCGAAGTGGCCGATGATCTCGCTGAGGTTCTTGCCCGTGGTGATCATGCCCCAGCCGCCGATGGAGTGCATGCGGACGGAGATGGCGCCCTCGGGCAGGAGGGACGGCGTGTCTTGGGCGCAGACGGCATAGGGATGATCGACGCCGAGATAGAAGAAGGTGACGCCGTCGGCGGCGCCCTTGCCGTCCTGGCGCTTCCTTCCTTCGGCGACGTACTCGTAGGCGCCGAGGATGTGCTCGGGCCGGAAGTCGCGCGAGCCCAGGCCGTACACGCCGCTGAAGTTGCGGGGCACGTCCTCGTGGGTGAGCACGGGGAAGCCGGGACGGTGCGGGAAGCCGGGATGGATGTAGCTCTTGGTCAGGGCGGTGCGCACCTCGCGGGCCAGCGGGTTGTCCGGTGAGAGGGGCTCGTCGGTGCGCTCGAGGATGATGCAGGCCTTCTTGCCCTTCAGGGCCTCGACGATGGCGGCGACGGGGAAGGGGCGAAGCACGTTAACGTGGATCGAGCCGACCTTCGCGCCTCGTTTCTCGCGCAGATAGTCCACGCCCGCCTCGATGTTCTCCGCCGCCGAGCCGAGCGAGATGAACACGAAATCGGCGTCGTCGGTCTTGTACTTGCTGATGAGGCCGTAATGGCGCCCGGTGAGCCGGCCGAACTCCGCGTAGGCTTCCTCGAGCATGGGCAGGATCTGCTCGGCGAAGTTGTTGCGCCGGGCGACCACGCCGTTCATGTAGTGTTCCTGGTTCTGAACCGGGCCGATGAGGGCCGGATTGCAGAGGTCGATGACACGGGGCACGCGCCGGCGGGTCGGGCCGAACAGCTCGCGCTGCGCCTCGGTCGGGCACTCGATGGTGTCGTCGGGGTTGCCGAGAAACTCGCGGATCAGCTCCGGCTCGCACATCCGGAAGGTGCGCTCCAGGTGGGAGGTGAGGAAGCCGTCCTGGATGTTCATGCCCGGGTTGAGCGCCTTCTCAGTGACGCGGCGGAGGATGAGGGCCTGGTCGCCGGCCTGCTGGGCGTCCTTGCCGAAGAGCATGATCCAGCCGGTGTCCATGGCGGCGTAGATGTCATCGTGGCCGCAGTGCACGTTGAGGGCGTGCTTGGTGAGCGCGCGGGCGGCGATCTCGACGATCATCGTCGAGAGCTTGGCGGGCGCGTGGTAGTACTGCTCCAGGCCGTAGATGAGTCCCTGGCCGGAGGTGAAATTGACGACGCGCCGGCCGGTGGTGGACAGCGCGATGGCGCCGCCCTGGGCGGCGTGCTCGCCTTCCGTCTCGATGGCCACCTTGTACTGGCCGAAGACGTTGAGCTTGCCCTCGGCGAAGGCGAGCTGGAAGTTCTCGCCCATCTCCGTGGAGGGCGTGATGGGATAGAACACACCGCCGTCGGCGACTCGCGCCTCGGTGTAGTAGGCGACGAACTGATTGCCGTTGGTGGTAAGGCGAATACCTGGGAAACGCGGTTTGGCTTTCATCGTGTACCTGTCCATCTGCGGGAACAATGCAACGTGGCCGTTGCGGAAAAAGACGTGGAATTCATTCGGAGTTGTTTATCCTGATTCTAGCGGCGCTCCATCACCCGATCTCCAGCCGGACTCATGTTTTCGCGCCTCCGACGAGCCGGCGGACGGCGGGCGGATCCCGTACCGGCCGGGCCGGAGAGAAGTGTATACTTCCCCCGGCCAAACGATAGGAGCCCGGCCGTGGGGAATACAGCCAGGAGTGAGCCCGCCATGCGCTTGTACGACGACGAAGGCGATCTGCTCATCGAGGCCGATCGCCGCGCCGACCGGATCATCCTCCTTCCCACCGGCGACCCGCGCGAGGCTTCGGCCACCCGCGACCGCATCCGAATCATGTGGGGCCACCACCTGCTGGCCGACCTGGTGGGGGGACGCTACCGCACGGTGATCTGCGGCGTGAACGACACGGACAATTCCCACGGCATCCTCGGCGAGCTGCTGGAGCTGGTGACCACCAGCCAGTGGACGATCAGGTCCGCCACCTCCTTCGCCAAGGTGTTCCACGAATCGGTGCATCTCCATTCGGCCGACGATCGCGAGCCGTACGTGCTCAAGTTCGATCTGGACCGGCTTCTGATCCTGGGGGTCCTTCGGCCGCGGGGGCAGGATCACTTCACGCTGGCCGATCTCGCCCGCGGCTTCAAGACCGTGGTGAAGATGCTGGATGGTCGCTGGGACCGCCGGCCGGCCGCCAGCGTCTGCTTCCTCGGAGCCAAAGCCAACCGGCTGATCGGACCCGACGGAAAGGAACCGAGCTTCGAGACCGTCCTGCGAATGATGTGGGAGGCCGGATACCGGGCCGACGTCTACCCCTGCTCGGGCATGTGGGAGCTGGCCCCCACGGGCGTGTTCGCCCACTACCCCTTCCCCGAGAGCCTGGACACGATGCGCACGGGGGGATTCTGACGCGCAGGCGCTGAGCGATGGGTGGTGAGGGCGCGGTTCTATGGGGCGCGCTCTTCGCAGGCGACCCGGGCCTGCGCCGCGGCGGCTCCGGCCCGGCGTGACGCGCGTGGTCACCTACACCGCTCTGCCCATGTGCCCATGTGCCCATGTGCTTATGTGCCCCTCACACCATCAGCGTCGCCGGATTCTCGAGGGACTGCCGCAGCGTCTGGAGGTACTCGGCGGCCATCGCGCCGTCGATGACGCGATGATCGCAGCTCAGCGTCGCCTCCATTTCGTGGCCGATCGTGAGCTGCCCGTCGCGGACGACCGGTTTCTCCATGGCCGAGCCGACGGCGAGGATCGCGCTGTTGGGCGGGTTGATGATCGCGGTGAAGTGATCAACCTGGTACATGCCCAGGTTGGAGACGGTGAAGGTCGCGCCCTCCATCTCCTCGAGGGTCAGGCCCCGCGTGCGAGCCTTCTCGGCCAGTTGTCTGGACTCGAAGGAGATCATGCGCAGGCTCTTCTGGTCGGCGGTGCGGATGACGGCCACGACCAGCCCCCCGCCGCGCTCGGGGCCGACGGCGATGGCCATGCCGATGTTGATCTCGCCGTGCACGATGATGCTGTCGCCGCCCCAGGAGGCGTTGAACTCGGGATGCTCGTGCATGGCCAAGGCGCAGCCGCGGATGAGGAAGTCGTTGATCGAAAGCTTCACGCCGTGGTCGGCAAGCTGCTCGTTGAGCGACTTGCGCATCTCCAGCAGCGGATCCATGTTGAAGCGCATCGAGACCTGGTAGTGGGGAATCGTGGTCTTCGACTCGACGAGCCGCTTAGCGATGATCTGCCGCATGTTGGACAGGGGCACGCGTCCGGCCCGGAGGGCATCGCTGAGGGCGAGGGCCGCCGGCTCGCCGGTGCCGACCCGGGTGGCGGGCACGGCCGGCCTGGCCGAGGGCGGAATGGAGGCGGTGGTTTCCTCGGCCGCCTCGATCGCGGCCAGCACATCGCGCTTGATGATCCGCCCGGCGGGTCCGGAGCCGCTGAGGACGGCGATGTCGAGGCCGTGCTCATCGGCCAGCCGCCGGGCCACGGGGCTGATGCGCCGCTTCTCGGCCTCGATCGGCTCGGCCTCCGCCGCGGGAGGCGCTTCGGCGGCCGGCGATTGATCTTCCGGCGCCGGGGTTTCGGGCCGCTCGGCCTCGCCGGCCGCTTCCGGGACCGCGACGGGCGCTGCCGCCTGGCCGACTTCAGCCACATCCTCGCCCTCCCCGGCCAGCAGGGCGATCACCGCCCCCACCTCGACGGTCTCGCCCTCGCCCACGAGGATCTTCGCCACCGTGCCGTCGTCGTAGACGCTCAGCTCCATCGTGGCCTTGTCCGTCTCGATGTCCGCCACGACATCGCCGGAGGAGACCGCATCACCCTCCGAAACGTTCCACTTGATGATCGTCCCGGTCTCCATGGTGTCCGACAGGCGCGGCATGGTGATTTCGATGGGCATGGCGGTCGGCTCGTGTCGTTGGTTCGGTCCCACCCACGGGAGTGGGTGGGCGTTGATGTTTGCGCGCATCAGGCGCTGATGTTTGCGCGCATCAGGCGCTGATGTCGGCGCGCATCAGGCGTTGTACGTCGCCCGGCGCACGGCTTCCGTGATCTTGCGCGCGTTCGGCAGCATCTCCTGCTCGAGGTTGTAAGCGTACGGTGCCGGGACATCATCGTTGTGCACGCGATGAACGTGATTGTCCAGATCGTCGAAGCAGCGCTGGTGCACCTGGGCGGCGATCTCTGAACCCGGCGAGGCGAACGGCCAGGATTGATCGACCACGACACAGCAACTCGTCTTGCGCACCGAGGTGACGATGGTGTCGATGTCCAGGGGGCGGATCGTGCGGCCGTCGATGACCTCGCAGTCGATGCCGTCCTTCGCCAGCGCCTCGGCCGCCTCGAGGCAGAACATCACCGGCCGGCCGAAGCTGACGATCGTGCAGTCGGTTCCCGGGCGGCGCACGAGCGCCTCGCCGAAGGGGATCGTGTATTCCGCCTCGGGCACGTCGCCCTTGATCGACAGCAGACGTTCGGACTCAAGAAAGAAGACCGGGTCATCATCGCGGATGGCGGTCTTGAGCAGGCCCTTGGCGTCGTAGGGATCGGAGGGGATGGCGATCTTCACGCCGGGCACGTTGGCATAGAGCCCCTCAACGCACCAGGAATGGGTCGAGCCGAGCTGCCCGCCGGCGCCGTCGTTGCCGCGGAAAACGATGGGGCAGCGGAGTTGGCCGCCGGACATGTAGAGAATTTTCGGGGCGTTGTTGAGCACCTGGTCGGCGGCGACGAGGCTGAAGGACCAGCTCATGAACTCGATGATGGGGCGCAGGCCCATCATCGCCGCCCCGATGCCCAGGCCGGAGAAGCCCGATTCGCTGATGGGCGTGTCGATCACCCGCCGCGGGCCGAACTCCTCGAGCATGCCGCGGCTGACCTTGTAGGCGCCGCTGTACTCGGCGACCTCCTCGCCCATGAGGAAGACGCGCTCATCGCGGCGCATCTCCTCGCTCATCGCTTCACGCAGGGCGTCTCGGAATTCGATCAGTCGTGGCATGGGGGTTGGCTGTTGGCTGTTGGCTGTTGGTTGTTGGTGTTTCGCGACGGGGCTTGCCCCCGTGTTCCGCGTTCATCACTCATCACTCATCACTCATCACTCATCGCTCTCCTCTCAACATTTCCGGCAAGCTGGTTCCCCGATACGGCCCCCATGGCTCGACATACACGTCGGTATACAGCTCGGCGACATCCGGCGCGGACGAGTCGCCGGCCCACTTCACCGCCTCCCGCACCTGCTTGCGCACATCCTTCGTCATGGCGGTCAGCTCCTCGTCCGTCATGCCGTGCTCGCGCTTGAGGAACTGGAAGTGCTTGTCGATCGGGCCGTCCGCTTCGTACTGCTGCTCCTCCTCCCGCGTGCGATATTTGCGGGGGTCGGACATGGAATGGCCCTTGAAGCGATACGTGCGTACATCGATGAAGGCGGGTCGTGAGGCGGCGCGGCAGCGGTCCACCACGGGCCGCATGCCGTCGTAGACCTTCATCACGTCCATGCCCTCCACCACGGCGCTGTCCATGCCGTAAGCGGCGGCCTTGGCCGTGATCTCGTGGCCCATGGTGGTGCCCCGGCCGACGGCCGTCCCCATCGAGTAGCCGTTGTTCTCGCAGATGAAGATCACGGGCAGGTCGAGGATGCCGGCGAGGTTCATCGCCTCGTGGAAGGCGCCCTGGTTCAGCGCCCCGTCGCCGAGGAAGCACAGCGTCACGCGGCCGGAGGCGCCCCTGGCGATCACCTCATCCTGGTATTTGGTGGCGAAGGCGAGACCCGCGCCGAGGGGGCACTGGGCGGCGACGATGCCGTGCCCGCCGTACATGTGCTTCGACACGTCGAACAGGTGCATCGAGCCCCCCTTGCCCTTGGCGCAGCCGCCGACGCGGCCGAACATCTCCGCCATGGCATGCCGGGGGTCCATCCCCCGCGCCAGGGCGTGGCCATGGTCGCGGTAGGCGGTGATGATCGGATCATCGTCGTTGACGGCGGCGGTGCAGCCGACGGCGACGGCCTCCTGGCCGATGTAGACGTGGCAGAACCCGCCGATGTGACGGTTCTGGTAGGCCTGCATCGTGCGGACCTCGAACTCCCGGATCAGCAGCATGTCGCGCAGCCACTGGCGGAGCGTGTCCGGCGGCAGGTGGGCGGCGAGATTCTCTTCGCCGGAGTGCGGCCTGGCTTCTGTGGCCATCGATTCGTACCTCTGCCCGACCCTGTCCCTCGCATCCCAGCCCCGGTCGACGCCGGCACCGATCGCCCTGCGCCGCCCGAGGAAGTCCACGATCCTAGCCGTTTGACCGCAGGCCGGACAGGGGCGGCCGACGCCCGCGGCCGGCCGGATTGCAGAGCGGGCGGATATCGACAACACTATCCGTTTATCTCGATCCGGCCCCGGATCCCCGTTCTCCATCCCGCACCCCACTAGCAGGAGCGACCACCCGTGCCCGCAGAAGAAAAGGTGATGAACCGTTGGCTCGTCGTCATCGGCGGCATTCTCATTCAGCTCTGTCTCGGCGCCATCTACGCCTGGTCGGCGTTCACCAAGAAGCTCACCGATCCGGAGACCTTCAACTTCACCAAGGAAGAGACGCAGTGGATCTTCGCGGTGGGTCTGGCGTCGTTCGCGTTCTTCATGGCCCTGATCGCCGGCAAGTGGCAGGCGAAAGTCGGTCCGCGGATCGTCGCCATCACTGGCGGCCTGATCATGGGCGCCGGCTACGTCATCGCCAGCTTCGCCCCGAGCACCCATGACGCCTTCTGGCAGATCCTCATTGGCGTCGGCCTGCTGGGCGGGGCCGGCATCGGCTTCGCCTACGTCTGCCCGATCGCGGCTCTGGTGAAGTGGTTCCCGGACAAGAAGGGGCTCATCACCGGTCTGGCCGTGGCCGGCTTCGGCTTCGGGGCCCTCATCTGGGTCAAGCTCACCGGCGGGTTCACCTTCGGCCCGGTCAAGCTCACAGGCGACTGGGAGGGCCTGTACGGCATGGGTCTGACCGTGCAGCAGGTGTTTCTCTGGTACGGCATCGCTTTCGCGATCTTCGTCACTCTCGGGGCGCTGGTCATGGTGAACCCCCCGGAGGGCTGGCTCCCCCGGGGATGGACCCCCCCGCCGGCCTCGCAGGCCTCATCCGGGTCGGCGAACTTCACGATGAGACAAATGGTCGGCACCCCGCAGTTCTGGGGCCTGTTCCTGACCTTTGTCTTCGGCGCGACCGCAGGCCTGATGGTGATCGGCATCATCAAGCTCTTCGGCATCGACAAGCTCCAGGCTGCGGGCATCGACCCCGCGGAAGCCAATGTGATGACCGGCACGGCGATGGGGCTGTTTTACGCCCTGTTCAACGGCCTCGGCCGCATCATCTGGGGGACGGTCTCGGACTTCACCGGCCGGAAGGCCGCCATCATTCTCATGTGCCTGGCCCAGGGCATCATGATGATCGCGTTCTATTACATCGCCGGCAGTGAATGGGGGCTGTACATCGGGGCGGCGGTCATCGGGTTCAACTTCGGCGGCAACTTCGCCCTCTTCCCAGCCGCCACCGCCGACTTCTTCGGCAACAAGAACGTGGGCAGCAACTACCCGCTGGTGTTCCTGGCCTACGGCGTGGGCGGGATCATCGGCCCCATCCTGGGCGGCCGAATGGGAGATGCGGCAAACTGGCAGATGGCCATCATCCCCGCCGGCATCGCCTGTCTCGTCGGTGCCGTCATCATGATCGCCATGAAACCGCCGCGGCCGCTCGCCTGAGAGCTGAACGGCACGGCACGATGTCCTCGCGGCGGGCGCGGGCAGGCTCCCTCGGCCCGTCCGGCGGAAGCGGGACCGCGCCCGCCCGGGGGCAGAGGCGGCCCGGCCGGAAGCCCGGTCCGGCACGATGATTCCGTTCCCGGCGTCTTTTCTGGAACCGCAGGCCCGCCCCGTGGCGCAGAGTGGGCATGCGGTGTTCTGCTGCCGGAGTCGTTGCAGGCATCCCGCCCGCCGGATGGGCAGGGAGGGCCATCGCAACCGGGAAGGTGCCGGGACCGGCGATGAGCACAGGAGCTGCCGACGAGGCCATCGTGACGGCCGGTCGCGGCTCGGCGGCTGCGCCCCCGGCACGGCCGCTATCCGGGCGGACCCGGCCACGGCATCCGGGCCTGGAAGGGGCTGCGGACACGGTCCATGCCACGCGCCGCGGCGCGGAACACTCCCCGAGGAGGGGCCAGGCCGGGCGGCAATTCCCGCCGGCCGGCTGCCGCGGCAGTCTCCTTCCTGTGCGGTTATCGGCCCCGCCCGCCCTGACCCGATCAAAGACCGACTTCCGCCGGATCGCCATCGGCGGGTTCTCGAGGGCGCAGCGGACGCTCGCGGCCAGACTGGAGGGCCGGGCCCGAGCGGTCTGTGAGGGAGGCAACGCCGGGGGCGCTCGCCCGCCGCCGGGTCGGGTGCAGACTCGTTACTTGCCGGAAGCGGAAAGGTGAAACCTTGACGGTCTAAAGGCCCTCATGTATACTGCCGATGGAAACATTTCGCTCTTGGTTCATATGGACCAGGGTGGAGGCTGCGCGCTGTGAATCCCGCGACGCCAGCCCATCCCGGTCCACCGTCTTCGGGGCGCCCGCCCCGTGGCGATTCGGACAACGAAGGCCTAGCAAAAAACATCATAAAAGGAGGATTCGGATGACTGAGATGCGTGCGTACTTGAATCGCGCTGTTGGCCTGGCGGCCGTCGCGGCCTTCGCGCTGGCAACCGCCGCTTTCGGCCAGTGCGACCTGGAGTGCCCCGGCGGGGCAAGCCTGGAAAGCGAGGCGTGTGGCGACGACACCAACGGCGGCTGCAACATGGACGTGCCGGCGTTCGAGCCGCTCTCGATCGGAGAGACCTACTGCGGCACCGGCTGGTACGACGGATCCAGCCGCGACACCGACTGGTATGAGGTCGAGATCACCACGCCTGGAACGTACTACTGGATCGGTGAGGCGGAATACGACGTCGTGCTCGGCTTCATCGAGTGGTTTGAAGGCTTCGAAGGCGAGGGAGACTGCTACTACATCACCGGCTACCTCAATCCCTACGTCGCGACCGACGCTTGCGTGCAGAACCACATCGAGGTCGAGATCACGGTGCCCGGAACGTACTGGTTCTTCGTGGGCGCGCAGTTCAATGATCTCGTCGAGTGCGACGGCTTCCCGGAGTACATCGTCACCCTCTCGACGGAGGAGCCCACCGGCGCCTGCTGTCTGCCGGACGATTCGTGCCTGGATGACCTCACCTACGACGAGTGCCTCCAGACTTACAACGGCCGGTACATGGGTGACGGCACGTTGTGCGATGAGGTCGACTGCTCCACCCGGCCCTGCCCGACCTACGATAACGCCATCGTCCTCAGCCACAGTCTCGATCAGTTCACGATCGTCCCCGGGAACGGGATCGCCTGTGCCAACACGGAAACCGGCCAGACGTTGAACAACTACTACGCCCGTTCCTATGACCTGGACACCTATCCGGACATCGCCGGCGAGGATTTCTACCGCATCACCTGCGTGGAGCTCGGCGTCGAGACCAACTCCAGCTCGGCTGATGTGGACGCTCACTGCACCATCTACCGGGACACGAACGGCGGCGCGCCCGTGAAGGCGTACATCGACCTGCTGCCGGTGGCCTCCCAGGACTTCGTCATCCCGACCGGAACAAGCCAGGAGATCTTCCCGATCGTGTTCGGCAACGTGGTCGAGTTCGATCTCAACGATCCTGACTTCCCGAACGTTCTGGTCATCGAGATGTACATTGAGCCCAGCACGGAAGGCGAGCCCGGCGTGTGGCCCGGCACCAACAGTGCCGGCGAGACGGGCCCGACGTACTTCATGTCGCCCGACTGCAACCTGAACAGCTACACCACGATGGCGAACATCGGCTACCCGAACTGCCAATGGGCCAGCAGCGTGGTCGGCACCACCCAGGCCGTGATGCGGAGCATGATCGTCGATGGTGAGGCCTGGCCGCCCTTCGACGAGCAGGGCAACGTCCAGCCCGTGACCAATCCCGAGGGCGACTGGAAGGAGCTCTACCCGAATTTCGACACCACCTGGACCTGCACGAGCTGGGACGACTCCAACGAAGACGGCATCGTCAGCGTCTGCGACTACCTGAACCTCGAGACGACCGGCGAGGATCCGAGCACGTGGCACGTGGAGTGGATCGGCCTCACCCTCTGGGTGAAGATCGCCGTCGGCCCGGACAACTTCTATGTCGAGTTCCGCGGCAACCTTGAGAACCCGGACTTCCCGCTCGGTCTCTATCACGAGGTCTGGCCGTTCTTCTGCAACGACTGGCTCTGCACCGAGTGGATCGACGCCAACGGCAGCAGTGTCTTCGACGTCGGTGACTTCCTCACCTACGAGGTCAACCAGGGTGAACCGGAGTTCTACGAGATCCTGGCAATGGCCACGGACATTGAACTCCTCGAGGCCAGCGCGGAAGAGCCCTGCCCGTGGGACCTCGATGGCAACGGTGTCGTCAACACCGCTGACCTGCTGATCCTGCTCGGCGCCTGGGGCACGCCCGGTGGTGATGTCAACAACGACGGCACCACCAACACCGCGGACCTGCTGGAGCTGCTGGGCCACTGGGGCGATTGCCCGTAAGGCATTCCCCTCACCCTCAGCTCTGCTTGGCAGAACCTCCACCCCCGACCCCCAGCGGTCGGGGGTTTTTTCATGCCCCGATCCGCTCGCCTCGGCCCAGGGGCCGGGCCGACCACCGTGGTGCCTCGCCACGGCCCGCCTACCGGGGCGATTGCGACTCACCTCGCAAGGAGCTTGTCCGCGAGATATCGCCAAAACAACCACTCTTGCGCTTTTGACCGGGCAGATTCCGCAGTACCTTCGAATGGAGGAGCGACGCCCCCGGAGGAAAGTTGACGGTCCTCGAGAGCCCCTCGACGATGCAGGACCGGTGCTTTCTTCCCGCTGCCCGGACAGGAAAGACCAAACAAGAGACCACGACGTGCATGCGTGTATAACCAGCGGCCGTGTCGCAGCGCTGATCTTCGCGACCCTTCTCGGCACGACGGCGACGGGTCAAACCGACATCCGACCGCCTCGCGGCGGGCTCACGCCCGACCATGTGCCCAACGAGCTGATCATCGGCTTCGAGCAGATCCCGACCACGAAGCAGATGGCCTCCCTGACCGCGCAACTGCCCGACATCGTCCGCTGGCGCACCATCAACCACGCGCCGCATCCGAAGAATGATCCCAACGGCATCCACCCCCTGGCCAAAGTGCGCGTCATCTCCCTCGGGCAGGGCTCGGATGTTCCGGCGCTGGCTGCTCAGTTGCGGGTGATCGAGGGCGTGCGCTACGCCCACCCCAACTACATCATGCGCCCGGCGCTGGAGCCCAACGACCCGCTGTGGCCGAATCAGTACGGACCGCAGATCATCGAGGCGCCTCTGGCCTGGGATACGACCATGGGCGACGCCTCGGTGCTGATCGCCGTCGCCGACACCGGGATCAACTTCTCGCACGAGGATTTCCAGGAAGGGATGATCTGGACCAACCCGGGCGAGATCCCGGGCAACGGCCTCGACGATGACAACAACGGCTACATCGATGATGTGCACGGCTGGGACTGCCTCAGCGATGACAACGATCCGACCGACACCGCCGGCCACGGCAGTCACGTCTCGGGCATCCTCGCCGCCCGGCTCAACAACGGCATCGGCATCGCGGGCCTGGCCAACGTGACGGTCGTCCCCCTGCAGGTCTTCAACCCCGGCGGAACCTGGGAGGCCATCACCGAAGCCGTCTATTACGCCACCGACAACGGCGCCAGCGCCCTCAACTACAGCGGCGGTGGCTACGGCGGTGACGGTTCGCTCGCCGACGCCTGCCAGTACGCCTGGGACAATGGCATGCCGGTCGTCGCCGCCGCGGGCAACTACAACAGCTCCTCCCCCTTCTATCCCGCGGCCTACACCCCCGTCATCGCCGTCTCCGGAACCGACAGCAACGACAACCGCTACAACAGCTCGAACTACGGCGACTGGATCGACGTGGCCGCCCCGGGCGTCGATGTCTTCTCCTGCGGCTGCGATGGCCCGTCGGACTACTTCACCGCCACCGGCACCTCGATGTCCAGCCCGCATGTCTGCGGGCTGGTGGCCCTGATGTACTCGATCAACCCCACCCTCACCCCCCAGCAGGTGCGCGATCTGCTGCGGGACAACGCCGATGATCTCGGCGATCCGGGCTTTGACATCTACTTCGGTTACGGGCGCATCAACGCGGCGAACACCATTGCCGCCGTGCCCCCCTTCTGCCCCGCCGATTTCGACGGCGATGGAGACGTCGATACCGCCGACCTGCTCTTCCTCCTGGCGAGCTGGGGGACGCCGGACGGCGATGTGGACGGCGATGGCGATACCGACACGTCCGACCTCCTGGACCTGCTTGCCGCCTGGGGATCCTGCCCGTAAGCATCGTCTCTTATGAATCCACCTCTCAAACCACGCGAGCACCGTCGATCAGGCGCTGCTCGCCTTGCGCCGGCGACCGAACCGGGAAACGCGGCGAGTTGCGCAATTCATGCTTGCCGTCGTGCGGGAGGTTTCGATAACATGGCTGGTGAAGGACTGGTCAACGCTCGCCGTCGGGTGGTGACGAACACCTTCATCAGGCGAGGAAAGGGCGTGACGATGTATACGGCAGGTGACAGTTTAAGAGCGCTGGCGTTCGGCCTCTGCCTTCAGCTCTCTGCCGGTCTGCCCGCCTCCGCCGCCTCGCTGAAGGAGATGTACGACCTGGCCCCCGCCGCGCACGGGTATGACAAGTACATCGTGCTGGAGACGGGCGTGACGTACACCGGCGGGCTCTGGATCGGGGGAACCTTCAACCGCATCACGGCCGAGTTCGAATTGCAGGAGGCCGATGTCTGCATCATCGGCAACGGCGCCATCCTCGACCTGCAGGGCGAGGAGATCGCCATCGCCTACTGCAACAGCCGGCTGGATGTCGAGGACTGCGTCATCATCAACGGGGATGTCAAGTACCGCGGCTATCAGGATGGCGGAAGCCACCTCGTACCCGAGGGTTCCGTCCGGTACGTCACCTTCTACAAGCCCCACGATTACGGCGTCCGCCTGTTCGGATGCGGCCTGGGCATCCTCGTCGAGCGGTGCATCGCGGTGGATGCGGTCGATACCGGACCGGATTTCATGTACCTGACCGGGATGCCCAGCGACTGGATGCCCACCGGCTCGAACTTCACCCTCAGCATGCAGGGCGGCGGAAACGACTTCTACGAAAACTGGTCTTACCATTCCGACCCGAAGCTCAACTCCGATCTCCTGCGCCACTTCAACTTCTTGTGAGATTACGGGTGAACGGAGCCCTTCACCTGGGCCGGCGCCGGTTCGGCGCCTTACAACAACGTCATCGGTCTTGATCCGGAACTCACCGACCCGGAGAATGGGGATTACCGACCCGCGCCCGGATCACCCGCCGAGGGCTACGGCTGCCAGACCTTCCGGCGCGGAAACCGAGCCGCGGACGACGAGCCCCCGGCTCCGAAGAAATGCGCCGACTCGCTTCGCCGCGATGAAATCGAAGTCGCCGGCAGCATCACCGAGGATACGGTGTGGGACGTCGAGACCGTCCGGGTCGTGGGAGACGTCACCATCGAGGACGGCGTGACCGTGACCATCATGCCCGGCGTCCTCGTCGAGTTCGAGGACTATTACCGACTCGAAATCGCCGGTACCCTCCTCGCGCTGGGCACGCCCGGCGCCCTCATCCGCTTCACCACGGACGACCCGCAGGACTTTCGCATCGATCAGTCCCATGCCGGCTGCTGGAACGGGATCCGGTTCCACAACACTTCGGCCGCCAACGCCCCCTCCCGCCTCGCCCATTGCATCATCGAATACAGCAAGGCCACCGGCGGCGGCACCGGCCCCTATCCCTACGGCGGCGGCGCGCTCTCCGCCGTCGATTGCTCCAAGCTCACCATCGAGCATTGCATCATCCGCAATAATGTCGCCGACTACGGTGGCGCAATGTTCCTCTATCGCAACGCCAGCCCCCGGATTCTTGACAATCTCATCGTGGAGAATCACGCGCTCCAGAACGCCGCGGCCATCTATTGCGCCTACTCCTACCCGAAGCTGGTCAACAACACGATCGTCGGCAACCGGATCCACAACGAAAACAACCCCTACATCGAAAGCTGTGCCGCACTGAGTTTCATCTCCAAGCCCGTGTTCTCAAACAACATCATCCGGGAAAACGACCCGGACACGGTCTACATGCACAGCCAGCTCTGGAACAACAAGGACCACTACACGCATTACAACAATATCGAGGACTACAAGACGAGCGGGGGCAACATCGATGCCGATCCGCTGTTCGTCGCCCCCGGAAGTGGCGATTACCACCTTGGCACCGGCTCGCCCTGCATCGATGCCGCCGACAACACCGCCGTACCGGAAGACATCACCACCGACATCGACGGCGACAGCCGCTTCGTTGATGATCCCGACACGGAGGACACCGGCCACGGCGATCCGCCGATCGTGGACATGGGCGCCGACGAGTACCAGCCCCCGGAATGCCCGGCTGACTTCGATGGGGATGGTGATGTCGATACCGCCGACCTGCTGCACCTTCTCGGCGCGTGGGGCACGCCCGCCGGCGATGTCGATGACGATGGTGATACGGACACGTCGGACCTGCTCGCCCTCCTCGCCGCCTGGGGGGAGTGCCCGTAGGGATGAATGCCGTCCAAACAAGCCGTAAGTGCTTAAGCCAGGCGCATTTACACGCACTTGCGCTATAAGAGACCTCCTGCGAGAATTGGTGTTGTACGAACAACCCAAGCAGGAGGCTCAAGGATGAGCGGCAGTATCGCCAATCGCGTGCAGCAGATCAAG
>Ga0272441_10006076_pt1 | contig 20529 bp, 10 predicted proteins | sample SSMProp6N_FD_193582 | JGI IMG/M metagenome (GOLD analysis project Ga0272441, IMG submission 193582) | Marine sediment archaeal communities from Little Sippewissett salt marsh, Falmouth, MA, United States - SSM-Prop-6N | ecosystem: Environmental > Aquatic > Marine > Wetlands > Sediment ...
GCCAATAGGCATCGATCAACAGTGTGCGTGACCGCGCCAGCCAGCGGTAGCTGTCGATCGCACGTTCACCGGGGCGCGTCGGCATCAGCGGTTCTCCCGAATGCAGTCGAGCATGGCGTGGATGTTCTCAATGGGTGTGCCGGGCATGATCATGTTGGAGCACCCCACGATCACGCCACCCAGTTCGTGGGCCACATCCAGGCAGTCCATGGTCTCGGTGATCACCTGATCGATCGTGCCGGTGTGCAGCGTCTGGGCGGCGATGTTGCCGATGAACGTGACGTGCGGATGTCGCCGGCGCAATTCCCGCAGATCCATTCCGGCGCGGCGGTCGACCTCGAAGAACGCATCCACGCCGATATCGTGGAACATCATGTCGGCCAGCGCCCAGAAGTTGCCATCGCCCCCGAAGACGTACTTCATGCCGTGGTCGTGGCACGTGTCGGCGATGAGTGTGAGCGCCGGCAACACGACCTGCCGGAACGTATCGGGTGAGATGGACGGCCCGGTCTGCGTGCAGACATCCATGCCCGCGAAGTTGGCGGGGAACCCGGCTGCAGCAAGCGCGGGAATGTCGCCGACGATGCGCGTGGCGCGAATCATCAGCAGTTCGGCGAAACGGTCGGGCCACAGGGCCGCAGCGGTCAGTTCGCAGGCGTCCTGCATATCCACGAAGACCGTCTCGGTGCCCATCTTCAGCACGTAGTCGGGATGGTCGGCGGCGCACTGCCGGTAGACCTCGAGCGGAATGGGCAGCTTGGAGTCTCCCGCGTCGAGCCCGCGTTGCTCGGCATCGATCTTCTCAGTGATCCAATCCTCGGTGATGGACATCGGATCAGGCAACGCTTCGATGGGTCTGAGGTCGGTGCGGACGATCAACTCGAGGTCTTCTCGATATTGCAGCGTGTAACCGGTCTGTTCGTCGCCGAAGGCAAAGGTTTCGCCGTCAATTCTGCGCGTCGGCACTTCGTCGGCGGGCCAGCCCCAGTAGTGCAGGCGGAGCAGATCATGCTCACAGTTCTCGGCGATGGCGATGGCATCGGCGCGGCGTTGTTCGAGGAACTCGGTGTGAGCATCAGGCCCGTTCCACAGGGCGTTGATCTGCTTCCACTGCAGAAACGCCCCGCCGACCAGGGCTTCGCGACCGAGGATCTTCGCCGCGGCATCGCCCGAGAACTGTATGTGATGCACGGGGATGCGGTCGGTCGCTTCACCGTTGAGTGCAGCCAGAATGCGTTGGCGATGGTTCATCGCTACCACTCCCGCCGCTGCGGCTGAATGGGGCCGTCCTCGATGCGCTGCTGCCGCGCGTCGCGCGATCGATCGAGCATGGCGTCGAACGCCTCGAGGTCCAGGGCCTTCTGGATGTCCGTGACGGCTATCTTCTCGTCGGTGCAGGTCAGCAGCATCATCGCATCGTCGCCGCACACCTCGAGTTCGATGCTCTTGCCGAATCGGGATAGCAGAGCGGGGATCTGCAGGTGATTGCACGAGGTGTGCATGAACAGGTAGTCCAGGTCGATGCGCTGAACGAGGATACCACCTTCGAGCACTTTCACCTCGTTGATGGTGCGGCCCAAGGGGTTGATCACGCGGCTGCCGTCGCCGGCAATCGACGCGACGAAGTAGCAGTGGTTCAGGTACGCCCATACGTTGGCCTGCAACCCACCGTGATACACCGAACAGAACACGATCAACTCGACACCGTGACGGTGATATTGCTCGCGAATGTCGTGGAAGTTCAGGTCGAAGCAGTTGATGAAGCCGACACGGCCGAAGTCGGTATCGAATGGTGTGGGGGCGGTGCCGGCGTTGATGTCGTTGCCGATGGTCATCTCGCTGATGGTGGCGTAGACCTTGTCGTACTCGGCGGCCACGTCGCCATTACGGTCGATCAACACGATGGTATTGAAGTGCCGTCCGCAACGGTCGAGAATGATTGGCGCGGCGATGTAGCAGCGGTGCGTGCGGGCGCGGTCTGCCAGGCGGGTGATGATCGGGCCGTCGATCGGCTCGGCGAAATCGAATACGTGGTGCGGACTGTTGCGGCACTCAGGGCAGGAGTGAATGAACGCCTCGGGCAGCGCAACCAGGTCGACGCCAGCGCCGGCCACGGCATCGATCTTCGCGACGGCTGCATCGAGCGTTTGCTCAACCGTTTGCGCTTCGTCGGCGACGAAGCTGAGACTGGCGAGGGCTACAGGGCGGCTCATGGGGATACCTCGCTTGGTCAAATGCCGGCGAACAGGTCGTCGGCCAGTTCGATGGGCTGACCCGTGTCGCACGATTGTCTCACTGCCAGCGATACCGCGATGCTCGCCATGCCGTCGCGCCAGCCGGTGCGTGGTTGGCGCTCGCCCCGGCAGCACCGGACGAAGTCCATCTGGATGCCTTCGTCAGCACCATCGTGGTCCAGCCCTGCCATCACCTTCTCCAGATTATCCGACATTTCCCATGTGGCTTGCCCGGCACCGCTGCCGGGCTCTTCAGATACCAATATGGCACCTTCCTGCCAGGCAATCAAGCCCATTTGACTCGAGCCCCCGATGATCCGCCCCGAAAACTGCCCGGAAGGCGTGTTCACAAGCGTCCGAAACGGCTTTCGAGGCCCATGGGCGCAGCAGAACCCCACAGAGCCTTCCAGATGCCGCAGGTTGACTGGCCCTCGGCGCGTCACCACGGCGCTGCCGTCACCGGCCGGGCGGCAAAGCAGCGTATCCGCTCCAGGATCGCCCCGTACAGCCCACGCGTGATGGCCGATGTCTCCGGGATAGGGGCCGTGAAGACGCTTGCCGATGTCAACGTCGGCAATGTACGTCGCGTCGCCACGCGCCGAGTAGAGCGGGTCGCGCGAGTCCGTGCCCCTCGCCCTGCGAGAGGCCAGCATGCTTCTGCCCCTCGACAGGCTCGGGACCTGACGGCAAGCAGAAGCATGGCACCCATTATTTCAGAAACATGCCAACCGCCCGGGCTTGTCGATCTGACCCAGACGCCCACACAATACAATCATGCCTGCGGAGCAAGCATGGCACCAGGCGTACCAAGAACCCTCACCAGCAGCGCAGATCATGGACTCTTATGTTCTTTAATGCTCCGCAGAGCAGACTCAAGCGATATCTCCTTCGAAGGCGAGGCATTCCACTTGCTCATACTGGAAGGCTCGTCGCCACTGTCCCTGATCCATTCGACCAGTTTTCCCCTTGAATCAAAAACATACACCGGCGGCCCGGAGGCTAACACATAATCGGGCGGAACCTCTCCTTCGGCCAAGTAATACGTTAATCCATTATGCGTGCATTCCAATATCCGTGCAAGGTACACGCGCCGGGAGAGGGCGTTAATATCCTCGCGCTCTGTGGGCGCGATCCTTGGGTAGTAACGGCCAATGCGCACGCCATTAACTATACAATAGACAGTTACACCTAAAACAAGTACGACTACCACCATTACAACGGAACGCGTGCTATATTTCATATAGCCAAACCTTTCTATTTATAGTATTTGTTGCAGCAGCATTCGCATGAGCCCCGGAAAATGGCACCAATCCAGCCGCCTATGGGACCCAGGGGGTAAGATTCCCACCCTATGCATTTATTGTTCGCCTCAAGATCCATCAAACTGTCTACCCAGTCTCCGGTGCCACCATCCATTTGCTTGAGGATTCTTTTGAGCGAATCTCTTGCTTCTTTTCCCAAACCCGCCACTTGAGTCGCCAAGCCACCGCATCTGCGCGACATTTTGCACGATACCCAGCAATGTCGGAACTTATCAGTGCGAGCACCATAGTCCCTCATGGCTTCATCATAAAGAGGTGTTGCGCAGACATAGTAATCCACAGCAAGATATCCTGTTAAGCCGGCGGCAACCAGAATGGCCGGAGCAATTTCACCCGTAGGGTCCGTTAAGCCCGGGGGGTTCCCTCTACAGTATTGATAAAGGTTCATGCCGTCAGCATACGGATTCCCTAAAACACCTTGGGGCGAAGAAATAGCAACCCTAGATGTCGACCAAGGCAAATAGTGGCTATCGGGGGACAAAGTCCCAGGCGATGATGGTAATCCGGAAGTGATTGCATGGAAGTCTGCAGCTACTGGCTGTAGCTTACTCTGCCGAGGGGATCCAATTTGCCGGAGGCCGCTGGCACCCAGATACTCTCCGTTCGCGACCGGGCTGCCGACGATGCGCAGGGCAGCGGGCATCATGCCGCCCGGCCCCGGATCGCGTTGGAGCCATCGGCCGAGGCGGGGGTGGTACATCCGGTTGCGGACGTGGTAGAGGCCGGTCTCGGGGTCGAAGCGGTAGCCGCAGTACAAGACCTCGTTGCAGAACGTGTTCGACGTCCGCGCCGACCACGCGCTGCCGGACGTGTCCGTCCCCGCGGCGTCACGCGCCCCGTGCAGCACCGTCACCTTACCGTACGGATCATACGCGTACCGCTCCACCACCGCGCCGTCGGTCGCCACCAGGGCCGTGACGTTGAAGTTCGCGTCCTGCGTGCAGTACAGCTCCTCGTCGGCGTCGGCGAAGTCGCCGTCATCGTCGTCGTACCAGCGGACCACCGGGGCGTCGATGTAGCGGACGTCCCAGACGTACTCGGCCTTGCGAGTCGTCGCCACGGTCGAATCCTTGCTGGCCACCGCCACGTTGCCGTCGAAACACTCCTGGAGCACCTGCCACGAGCGGTTGTAGTAGTAGTCGGTCCGTTTGTAGTAGGTCGGGACGTTATCCTGGTCGAAGGTCGTGGGAACGAGCTTCACGATCCGGCGCCCCAGGCCGTCGTAGCGGTACTCGGCAATGACCTTGTCGAGGGTCCCCGTGGTGTCGTGCACGCCGTCGTCGTCGGTGTCCTCGTAGACCTCCACAGGGCGGTTCCACGCGTCGTAGACGAAGAACAGGCGGTACTGCTCGCTCACGTTCTTGCCCCCGCCGGGGGTGTGATACGGCGACGACGGCCGCGGGCCCTCGGTCATGTTGCCCGCCATGTCGTAGTCGAGCTCGACCCAGGCGTCGCCGGATGTCTCGCTGATCGAGCTGATCTCGTTCACGTCGTTGTGGCTCCGGGTCTGCTCCAGGTCCCAGCCAACGCCATTGGCGTCGGACTTGAACGTGGCCCAGTTGCCCACCTGGTCGAGGCCGAAGTCCTCGACGCGCTTGACGTCGTCGTCGATCGTGTCGTTGGCGCGGCTGTCCTCGCTGAGCGTCCCCCGGCGGAAGTCCACCATGCGATCCAGGCCGTCGTACGCAGCATTCAGTGCCGCTCCGTTACTATGATACAGCTCGCTGAACCTGGAATCCACCTTGTTCTCGCGCCACAGCCGGTTGCCGCCGGGATCGTAGCCATAGGAGAAGCAGTCCTTGTCGGTCCCGGCGGTCTTGATCTCCCAGGTCTGGTCTTTGATGCGGCCGAACTGGTCGAAACCGCCGTAGGCGCCGCCGCCGCCGTAGGTCAGGATCAAGGGATTGCTGTTTACGGTCACCTGGGGGTACTCGAGCTGGACGAGCGTCCGGGCCCCCAGGAACGCGGTGTACTCGACCCACTTGTTGCGCTGCGCGCCGTCGCCGTCGGCGATGTCGTTGACGCGGTTCAGCGCCGCCCCGATGCCGTTGGCGGGGTAGTTGTGGTAAACCGCGCGCGTGTACGGGTAGGTCGTCTGTGTCAGACGGATCGTCTTGCCGCTGCCGACGGCCACCTCGGCGTAGCCGTACTGGACACTGACGGTGTTGGCGTCCTTGGCGCCATAGTGCTCCTGGTAGCTGGTCGTCAACACGCCCCAGCCGTTGGACGCCGTGTTGTACGCTAACTCGACAGCGTTACGCTGGTCGCCGTTGCCGTTGTCGCCGGACCACGAATTCGCCTCCGTTCTCCGGCCGAGATCGTCATAGGCATACGTTATGGACTTGACGTGGTCGTCCGCCCCGCCGAGGACCGTCACCCGGTCCGTCGTCACGTGGCCGAGGTCGTCGTAGACGTACGTGTGCTCGGCTCCGCGCTGGTCCTTGCGGGTCTTCGTTGGCCCGTCGGCGTAATAGGTGAACTCGACGCGGTCATACGTGTTGTCGCCGCCGCTGTTGTTGACCAACACGCGCGAGGTGACGGTATCGTCGCTGTCGGGGTAAATGACGGCCCGCAGCCGCGTGCCGTCTTCGATGACAGGGTCAAACGCCTCCCCTTCGCCGGTGTCCAGCTCGGCATCGTAGACGTAGCGGGTGTCCTGGTCTTCGTTGCCCGTGGTTGTCCCGTCGCCGCTGACGTCCAGTGCGATGCGATGCGTGACCTGGTCCGCTTCGTTGTAGACGAACTTGGTGACGCGATCCTGCGTATGGTCACTGGCATCGCCGGAGGTAGTGGATTCGCTGGCCGCCCACCTGTGACTTGACTCCTGCGCCACCCCTGTGCCAAAGCTGCGGACGTCAAACACCCTGCCGGCCGGGCGACCCGGGTAGCACATGCAGGGCACGGCGGACTCAGGGACGACCTCAAACAGGCCCCCCTCTTGATCTTGCCCCTGGGGGTGCCGTGGACGAATCGACCTGTCGATGACCGGATTGAGTGTCGCCAACGGCCGGACGGCTTGTTAGGATATCGCTGCCGGAAATCTGCTCCGGATGCGCCTGGCACTGGCAGACCGCGGAACACGTACCAGCGAACGGACACGTCATGAGTAAACGCGGCTCGGACAAACAGATTGGGCGACGCGATTTCCTGCGGGTCGGCGCGGCGGCTGCGGCGGCGATCGCCATTGACCCGATGGGCGTGAGCCGCGCCGTCGGCAAGACGGATCGGCCCAAACGGCCCAACATCATCTTCGTCTTCAGCGACGAGCACCGCTGGTGCAGCCTGCCGTTCACGGAGATGCCGCAGATGGTCACGCCAAACCTGGCCCGACTGGCCCGCGAGGGCACGCGGTTCGACAACTGTTGCAGCACGTCGCCCATCTGCGTTCCGTACCGGGGCATGCTCATCACCGGCCAATGGCCGCACCAGAGCTCCTGCATCAGCAACGACTACTTCGGCAATGGCGACGTCATCGGCGTGACCTCGCCGACCCTTGCCCACACGTTCAGGAAGGCGGGCTACGTCACCGGCTACGTTGGCAAGTGGCATCTGAAGAACCAGACCTGCAAGAACGCCGGGTTCGACTACTTCAAGCACTGGCTCTACGGTGACGATCACTGGGAGACCCAGGTCCGCGACATCCCTTCGGGCGAGGACTTCAAGACGCACAAGGGCTACAACGCCATCGGCATGACCGACCAGGCCCTTGAGTTCATCGGGCAACATGCCGGCGGCGACAAACCGATGATGTTGATACTCTCGATCAATCCGCCGCACTGGAAGTGGGACGACGCGCCCGAGGAGTTCGTCAGACTCTACCCACAGGACAAGATGGCCTATCGGCCGAACGTCACCCAGGAGAGGTACAAGAAGGGCAAGGAACTTCTCTACTATCAGCACTACCACGCTCACATCAGCGCTGTCGATCGGGAACTCGGCCGACTGGCGGATGCGATCGAGAAACATGGCATCGAGGACAACACGGTGCTCATCTACACGTCCGATCACGGCAGCTCGTTCGGCTCCAACGGCGTGGGCAGCAAAGGTAACCCCTACGACGAGTCGGTCCGCGTGCCGTTCATCGTTCGCTGGCCCGGCCGCATAGCGGCGAACCGGATTGTTGACAACACCATGGGGACCATCAACCTGTACCCCACCCTCTGCGGGCTGGCCGGCATCAAGGCGCCGGCTCATTGCGGCGGACAGGATTTTTCGCCCGTCATGCTCGGCAATCCCGGGCCCGATCCCGCGTCACAGTTCATCCTCGTGAACAACTTCATCCGCAACTACTTCCGCACCCAGTTGGAACCCGGCGAGTGGAACTACTTCTACCCGTTCCGCGGCGTGCGCACCAAGCGCTACACCTACGTGGTTCACGCCGAGGGCGACTGGCTGCTGTACGACAACCAGAAGGATCCGTACCAGCTGCGCAACCTGGTCAACGATCCGGCCTACGCCGACGTGAAGGCCGAACTCGAGAAGGAACTCAAAGCGTGGCTGGCGAAGGCCGAGGATCCGTTCATTCCGCCCGAGTGGCGGCAGCTGTCGATCCCGGACCGCATCGCCCGGCAGAACCGGCACTACTCGCTCATGCGCTACAAGCGACAGTGGGACAGGTACAAGACCGATGCCTTGGCCCCGTACCTGGCCAAAGGTGTGACCGCCGACCGGGAAAAACAGCTCCGCGCCGCCAGTGACCGGGTCTTTGACGAGCCGTTCTTCGGCCAGTACATGGCGCTGCACAACGAAGTGCACGGCAAGAAACGCTATGCCGGGGAACGACCTCGGGAAGAGTTTCGCGCGCGCCTGGCCGAACACGAGAAGAAGTTCGCCGACGCATTCAAGGCCGAGGCCGACGGGATCCTGCAGAGTACCCGATGAGCTCTGACGAACAGGCCAGGGTCAACTGCAAGAACCTGCTGATGGAGGTGGACAAAGACTTCCGACAATGCCGACGCGATCTCGGGCAGTTTGACCGGCCCGTGACCCGTGCCCTTCCGGTAATCCGCAGACCCCAGGGAATCGCATGCGTTGTGAAACCCATAAGAGGGTGATCGGACTCGTCACCCCCGCGCCCCGTGTTGGCGGGCGAACGCCGCGCGTCTCGACCGAATGCTGACCGCCGGCCGTCAGCGAGTGGAGACCAGCAGCAGGATATTCGTCAGAACGGCCGTCGCGTCAGCCGGCTCGTAGCCGCGGCAGTCCCAGGCATCGAATCCCGCCTGGCTGTACGACAGGTCGTACGGGCTGTAGACGCCCACCAGCTTGTCGTTGAGATGGATGCCGAAGAGCACCGGCAAGGGCTTGCCCATGCGCTCGACGCGGAGCGCGTGCTTGACCCTCACGCTGGAGACGTCGTACCCGCTTGCCCCGTTCAGGTTTCCGCGGATGAGCGGGTCCTCGGCGCCGAGCGGCTTGAGGGCCAGGCCGACCTGGCCGGCCACGGTGCGGAAGGCCGCGTCGAAGCGCGGGTCGCCCATGACCGCTTCGGCCAGGAGGAATCCGCCGCCTTCGAGGAACGCCTTCAGCGCGCCGGCCTCGGCGTCGCTCAGTGTCGCGCCCTGTCGTCCCCCCAGGTGGGCGAGGGCCACGCCGGCGCCCGGCAGGGCCGACGGACTCAGCGCGTCGGCGATGTTCAGGCGGACGGGGCACCGCGGGGTCTCCCTGGCGGCCATGCGCTGGAGCGCCGCGTAGTTCTCCCCGACGTACCAGTCGCCGCCGTGCTTGACGCGGGCCACCTTGATCTCTGTGCGCCGCCCCGGCTGGAGTTGCGCGCCGCGGTACTTCGCCGGGGCCGGCGTCTTCTTGTCGGCCAACCCGGCCCGCAGCGGGCGGCGGTCGGTCGCGTAGGCATGCAGGTTGGCGCCGAGCGTGAACAGGGGACCGCGTCTGGACAGGGCAAAGGTGCTCCAGGCGCAGGAGATGTCGACCAGGCTGACAAACGCGAACGTTCGTACCCCGTCGGACATCCCGTAGAGGACCGGGAGCCGTCCCCTGCTCATGTCCTGATCGGCCGTGAAGAGCGGATGGTCCTTGTCCAGCCGCGTCATTTCCCACTGCGGCCAGATCTCCCTGGCCAGGGTCTTCCAGGCCGTCGCCGCCGCCTGGTTGCCGCAGGAGGCCTCGAAGAGAATCGTCCCGCCGGAGTCGGTGAACTCGCGCAGCTTCTTCTTGTCGGCGTCGCCCAGGGCGAGAGGCGACTCGGCCGAGATGTAGAGGATCGGCGCGTCGTGCCACTCGTCGACCGGGGCCTCGAGGTTGATGATCTGCCAGCGGATGGGCTGCTCTTTCAACTGGCCGACGTACGCCGCCAGGTTGGCCGCGTCGCGCGGGTGCATGTCCCACTTGCCGTTGAAGCGCAGCTTGTTCAGCAGGAGCGGGGCCTTCCCCTTGATCAGGAAACACAGGGCGAAGGCCGTGTTGTGGATGCGGCCCCACTGGCCCGGAGGCTGCTGCCGGCGGATGAGGAACTCGGCCCCTTCGTCGTACCAGTCGTGCCCGCCGAAGTACTTCATGCCGCTGGCCAGGCCTACGCGCTCGCAGGCATAGAGCCAGTAGATGGTCAGGGAATCGAGCTGCCCGTTGGCCGGCACCACCGAGGGCACCGACTTGGCGATGAAGTGCTTGCCCAGCCAGTCGAGCCCGCCGTCGATGGCCTTGTCGACCTGCACCGGCCGCGCGCTCGACCGGTTGCCCCGGCACGGGCAGCCCACGCCGCGATAGATGTAGTCCCGCGTGATGAACAGCGACGCCACGCCGGCCGCCGTCATCGACCCGTAGCTGTGGTTTCGGTACGCCTGCACCTCCGCGCCATATGACCAGCCTCCGTCGGGCCGCTGCTTGTCCAGGTAGGCTTTCTGGGCCTTCTTCATCACGTCGACGGGGATCTCCAGCCCGGCGTGGATGGCCTCCGACAGGCCCAGGACGGCCATCTGCGTGTTCGAGAAGTCCCACCATTGCGTGTTCACGGGCAGCGGCGGCAACTCCGGCTCCGTGTCCTGGGGCGGGTAGGCCCATCCGCCCTCGACGTGCTGGATCTTTACCAGCACCGTGGCGTCGGCCTTGATCACGGCCATGGCCCGCTCGCGGCGCTCGCGATCCAGCGTCTTGAGCATCTTGCTCAGGACCATGATCCGCAGCGCGCAGTTGTAGGTCCGCGACATCTTGAACCCCAGCAGCGCGTCGAACCCCTTCTTCATCTTCGGCTCGTCCATGCCGACCCCGGCGTAGGCCAGCGGCAGCATGGCGCAGGCCTCGGCCCCGCCGTTGTACGGGTAGTTCCAGCCCATAAGCGACCCGTCGTCCGACCACCAGCCCTTCGGCGTCTGGGTGTCCAGGAGGTAGCGGATGCCGCGGTCGATCGCCGCCTGCACCTGCTCGTCGGTCACGTCCGCGCGACAGACGCCACCTGCGAGGGCCACGGCGGCCAGCGCGAGAATCAGAACGGGAGTCTTCATGCGATGGCCACCTTTCAACGATACGCCCGGCCGCCTCGGTGATCGCACGCAGGACGCATCCGCCGTTGCCCTGCCGCCGTTCGTTCTGCCATGTTGGGCTGGGCGCTGCCCGGCAGTGACACATCCGTGCTCGTGCCGCCGACGTCACTTCCTGATCGACATCTCACACCGGCGCCGGCTACTCGCACGGGACGGGATTCTAACAGCGTTCGGCTAGCGGGACAATGGCCCACCTCCCTGGGGCAGGAGACCCAGGGAGCGGGGCGCGGTGGACCGTGTCACGATGCGTGAGTGGGTCCCACGTCCCGGCGACTCTCCGAATAGCATTCCTCCTCGACGTCCAGACACGAACCTGGCTGCCCCGATTCGCGATGTCTTGGCACCTCGCAGCCTCGTGGCAACGGATTGCGGAGGCCGGCAACTTAGAGTACGCTGGCGGCATGGACCGGAGCGTCGAGAAGTTCCTCGGTGCCGTCAACCAGGACGAGTGCACGGGCATTCTTGCGCGGCTGGTGCGCTTCAGGAGCACCAGCGGCGCGCCGGGCGAAGCAGACCTGGCCCGGTTCCTTGTTGACGCCATGGAAGCCCTCGGCCTGGAGGCGTTCCTTCAGGAGGTGTCGCCCGGCCGCTGGAATGCGATTGGCATCTGGCGCGGCACAGGCGGCGGGCGCAGCGTGATGCTGAGCGGTCACATCGACACGAACCCCGCCGGCGTCGGCTGGACGGTCGACCCGTGGGGCGGCGTGGTGCGCGACGGGTTCGTCTACGGTCTCGGGGTGTCGAACATGAAGGCGGGGAACGCGGCGTCGCTCTGCGCCGTGAAGACGTTGATGGAGCACGGCGTCGCGTTGCCGGGCGACGTGATGCTGACCTACGTCGTGGGGGAGCTCCAGGGCGGGATCGGCACGCTCAAGATGCTCGATGACGGGCTGCGCGCCGACGCATTCGTCACCTGTGAGCCGACCGACCTTCAGGCGCTGACCCTGCACGCAGGTTCGGTCGATTTTATCATCGAGTTGACCGGCCGGACGCGCCACCTGTCGAAGCGCGACGAGGCGGTCGACGCGTTGGCGGCCGCGAGCGCCCTTGTCCCGAGGATCAACGGCGCGACCTTCAGCGGCGCGGCCGACGAGATCCATCGGTCGCTCAACCGGGCACACGTCGGCCTGTTGCGTGCGGCCCTGACGCGGGAGTTCAACGAGGACCGTCCGCCACAGGTGGCCGACTTCGCTCGGCTGGTGGGCGCGGCGCGGTATGCGCCCGGTCAGAGCGAGGCCTCGGTCCTGGCCGACCTGCGCCGTGTCCTGGATGAGCTTGAGGAAGAGTACCCCGGACTCGACGCGCGGGTGTCGGCCCGGAAGGCCGGTGCCGGCCTGCCGCCGATGCTGCCGTTCGAGGTCGCACGAGACGCCGCCATCGTGCGGAGTCTGAACCGTGCCTATGAAGTGGTGCGGCACCAGGCGCAGCCCACGGGCGCCGTCGCGCCGCCATGTTTCTACTGGACCGACGCAGCCCACCTCCAGCATCGCGGCGGCATGGAAGGGGTCGTGTGCGGACCCGGGGGGAAGTACAACACCATGCCCGACGAACGCGTCGAGGTGGCGGACTACCTCGACGCGATCCGGCTGTATATGCTTGTGATCCTGGACGTGTGCGGATGGGATGGCAGCGGCGCAGATTCGCGGGACAGCCCATAGTCTTGCCCGAGGCATATTGCACGACACACACAGCCTCCGAAGGGGTTAGACAGGTCACGGTCGGGGCCGCCGGCCTCGTTGCAACCTGCATTCCTGGGCGCTGGTCTGGAGGACGCTCAATGGTCACTGGAAATCGGCTGAGCATCGGTCGTGCTGTGTTGTCCGTCGTGGTGATGGTGGCTCTTGCAGCGAGTTCGGTCCGGGCGGCGCCGCCCATCTACACGAAGGACAACGCCCCCGCAGCGCCGAAGCCGGCAGACCTGCCGCTCAAGGCAAGCGTCTCGCAGTACGGCATCACGTGGACGTTCGCCGAGCCGGCGCGCGTGGGTCAGTTCGTCAATGGCGACTGGTACGTCGTGGGCCCGGTCACCATCAGGATGATCGACCCGAAGCCGCTCTGGGGCGACGAGGTGGGCGAGACCATCAACAAGCAGTCCATCAGGGAGGACAAGTACGCGGGCAAGCAGGCCCGGCATGGCTCGTCGCTCAACCCGCCGTCGAAGGCCAAGAGCGCCGGTTTCGACAGCCGCATCCCGAGCGGCCGGTACGACCCGAGCCTCTTCGCGCAGCTGCCGATCCGGATGAAGCCGGGCGACGCGCTGGTGTCCACGATCAGCCGCCGGAACGACGAGATCAAGAAGTTCAGCGGCCAGCACGTCGACCCGCTGCGCGCGGCGGCGGTGCTCTCGTGTGTGGCAGCGCCGCTGCCTGCCGACGCCTTCCGGCCGTCGTACTGCGACAGCGCCCACAGCAAGGTGTTCCTGGCCCGCAACCTGCGGCGCGAGCTGCTCCTGAGCGTCCCGCGCCCGGACAAGGCCCCGGCGACGCTGGATGGGTACGCCGGGATGTTCCAGAAGCCGTGGCTCGATCTCGCGGACTTCGGTTTCGCGGCGCCCCAGGAGAACCTGCCGCACTACGGCCAGAACATGGTTCAGCAGGAGGGCGAGGCGACCCTGCTGCTGCTGATGAACTACAGCGCCGGCGAGAAGGAACCGCTCCTGGTGAATCTGGTCCAGGTGGGCATCGACCTCATGGGTGTGGGCCGTGGCGGGTTCGTGTGGCAGGCCCACGGGGGCCTCAACAGCGGGCGCAAGTGGCCCATCGTCTTTGCCGGCATCATGCTGGACGACCCCGAGATGAAGTCGCCGGCGAAGGCGGTGGCGGGCCTTCGCTTTGCCGAGGACGACCAGACGGCCCTCGGACCGGTCACCTACCTGGGCAAGACCTACCAGAAGAGCTGGTCCGGCTCGCGGGCCATCTTCCTGGGTCACAGCCCGTACAAGTGGGGCTCCGCAGGCCATTTCGAGAAAGGCTGGGGACTGCTGGATGTTTTCCCGCCGTCCGAGTGGCCGAAGCGCGCCGACGGCGGCGACACGCTCGCCAGCGAAGGCTACCGCCGGGCCAACACCAGCTCGTCCTGGGTCGCTCAGGCCCTGACGGCCCGCATGATGCACGCCGAGAAGGTATGGGACCACGACGCCTTTTTCGCCTACGTCGACCGCTGGATGACCGAGGACGACACCAGGCTCAACCAGGCCATGAAGGAGGCCGGGTGGCACGACTACACGGGCGTCAAGCCCGGCGCCTTCGGACGCCAGGGCCATATCACCGGCGCCGGCGACCGCTGGGTCCGCGACATGTGGAACACGTACCGCAACCACCTGCCCCCCGCATTTGACGGCAGCAGGACCCCGCCGGCTGAGGCGACGTGGAAGTGACTGGCCGACAGACCTGACGGGACAGGACCGGCGCCATGGCAGAGGCAGGCAACAAGGAGCGGCAACGTCTGACGGAAGCGGTCGACCGGCTCGTCCCGCGGTGGGGGGAGCTGGCGCTCAGGCTCCACGCCCATCCCGAACTGGGTTTCGAGGAGCACCAGGCCTGCGCATGGCTTGCCGAGGCCATGGAGGAGGCGGGGTTCGCCGTCGAGCGGGGCGCGGCAGGCATGCCGACCGCCTTCGTGGCCTCGTTTGAGACGTCTGGGAACGGTCCCGTCATCGCCTTCCTGGCCGAGTACGACGCCAAGCCCGGCACCGGACATTCCTGCGGACACAACCTCAGCGGCCCGGCCTCGTGCCTGGCGGCCCACGCGCTATCGGCGGCGGCCGCCGACCGGCCGGTGCGCTTGCGCGTGCTCGGCACGCCCGGCGAAGAGACCGGCCACGGCGGCAAGCTGGCGATGATCGAGCGCGGCCTCTTCGAGGACGTGGACTTCGCGATGATGGCTCACGCGGGGTTCATGAACCTGCCGAGCCGCGACATGCTGTGTCGCCGGAACATCGCGGCCGAGTTCCACGCCCGCGAGACCGGCGAGCCGGGCGGCAGCGGCGCCGACACGTCCGCGCTGGACGCGCTGCTGCGCACATTCGAGGGCCTCGGGCGGATGCGCAGCGACCTGCCGCCCCGGGTGCAGCTTGACGGCGTCATCACCGACGGCGGCCGCATCGACCGCAGCAAGGTGACGTGCGGCTCGACGCGCGCGGAGTTCCTCATCCGTGCCACGACCACCGCGCACGCCGAGGAGTTGGAGTCTCGGCTCGCCGCCGTCGCGCGGTCCGCCGCCGAGGCGACCGGGACCGAGCTCCGGTGGTCCGGCGAATGGGGGCCGTACCTGCCGATGAAGCGAAACGCCGTCCTCGAAGCGGCCTATGCCGACAGCCTCGCCTTTCTGGGTGAGGAGGTCGGCTGTTTCCCGGCCGACTGGTCCATCGGCTACACCGATTTCGGCAACGTCTCGCAGGTGGTGCCGGGCATCCACGCCTACTTCAAGGCCGCGGAGCCCGGCATCGAACACCACACGCCGGAGTACGCCGAGGCAAGCCGGTCGGCGCTCGGCCTGTCGGGGATGGTCGTGGCCGCCAAGGCGATGGCCCTGACGGCCCTGGACCTGACGTCGAACGCCGCGCTGCGGGAAGGCGTCCAGCACGATTTCCGCGGTTCGTGAGCCGTGGCGTCACAACCTATGGAGGACATGGGACATGCCTGGGACACGGAGCTGCTTGCACGGGGTGCTGATGGTCTGTGCCGTGACGGCCTTGTCGGCGTCGGTCTGTCGGGGCGATGAGGTCCCCGGCGAGGCGGCCGTGCGCACCAGTGCACTCTCGGCCGCCGAGGCGTTCGAGCTGGGCACCGGCGCCGACGGGGTCCGGTACGACGCGGCCTCCGGCGGCGTGGTGCTCTACGATGCGGTCCTGGTCGAGGACGACGGTCCCGGCATGGGCGGCGACGCCCGGTGGGTCGACGAGGCCGAGCGGTCGCCCCTGGTGAACGTCGAGGGCGCGACGCAACTGAAAAAGGTGCTCAACGTGCAGCGCCCCGAAGCGACGAAGGTGATGCTCTACGTGCGCCCCGGGAAGGCCATCGTGGAACTCAACGGCCGGACGGTCGGCACCCGGGGCAGCAACAAGTTCTTCGAGGTGCCTGCCGGCTGGGTGCGGCCGGGGGCCAACGAGGTCATCATCCGGGCCGAAGGCGACGCGACAGGCGGCATCAAGCTCGCCCGCCGGGAACACATTCTGGAGAACGCCCCCGGACTGAAGGACCGGCCGCCGCGCAGCTTCCGCAGCACCGACGGCGGGAAAACCTGGCAGCCGCTCGACGGCGAGCTCGCCGTCCGTCTTCACCTGGTTCAATATGCACCCGAGGGGCACCTCACGTCGCCGGTGATCGACCTGGCCGCGCGCGACGGCGATCCCCTGGGGCTGGCCGGCGTGCAGGTCCGGTCGGTCCGCGTGCGTCACGAGGCCGTCGCGCCTGAGGGAACCGGCGTGACGTTTGCGGTCCGGTTCGGCGATGCGCCCGTTCCGGGAGCCGGGCAGTGGACGGACTGGCTTGCGGTGACGGGCAGTCTGCCGAAGGACCGCCGGTTCGTGCAATGGCGCGCGACGCTTGCCACGAGCGACCTCCGGCGGACACCCGTGCTGAAGAAGGTGGTGCTGGAAGCCGACGTTGCCGCGGTCCCGGCGCCGGCGTGGACCCGGGCGGTGACCCTGAAGGACTTTCACAACGAAACGATCCGGTACACGTCGATGCCGTTCGAGTACGAAGACCCCGCCCATCCCCGGATGAAGGCCCTGCGGGAGAAGTACAAGCTGGACGAGGTCGTCAAGGACGGCAAGACAGAGCTTGAGAAGCTGGTCCGCCTGCGCGACTGGGTCGCTCAGCAATGGCACTTCAAGGCCCCGACGGGCCATTACCCCGACTGGGACGCCGACGAGATCATGACACGCAAGCAGGGCATCTGCGTCCAGTATGCCATTGCCTACGTCCAGTGCTGCATCGCCCTGGGCTACCCCGCCCGATACGTGTGCGGCTACCACCCGGGCACGATGGGCACGGCCCATGAGGTCAGCGAGGTGTGGTCGAACGAACACCGCAAGTGGGTCTTCATGGACCCGACCCGCAGCCGCAACGAGTTCTGCGCGGACCCGAAGACGGGCGAGCCCCTGAGTCTGCTCGAAGTCCACGACCGGATGGTCCGGACGTATTACGGGGACAAGCTGCCGCTCTACGAGAACCGGCCGCGCGGGCCGCAGTGGTCCGACATCATCGCCCTGTCCCGCGGGCTGAGCACAACGCCGACCGACGTGCACACGTCGGCCGAGCCCGCGCCGAAGTCCTGGCCGTCGTGGACCAAGTGGTTGCTTCTGTGCTACGTGCCCCGCAACAACTTCTATGCCAGTCCGCGCCCGCTGCCGCGGCTCCAGGGGTGGAACTACTGGGACTGGACCGGGTTCTGGTCGTGGGACATCCCCGGCACGCCCCGCGACTGGCGGTACCGTCACTTCACGAGCCGCCGCTCGGACGTCCTCTGGACGATCAACCAGGTCCGCTTCGCTGCCGGCTGGGGCAAGCAGCCCGGCTCGCTCGCGATCACCATGGGCACCGTGACGCCCAACTTCGAGACGTTCCTGGTCAGGACGGGCGGCGGCGAGTGGACGCCGTCGGGCGCTTCGACGACCTGGAAGCCGGCGCCCGGCCGCAACCGGCTCGAGATGCGCGTCAGGAACACCTCCGGTGTGCTCGGCCCGGTCAGCTTCATCGAGGTCGAGCGCGGCGAGTAGGTGCCCGCGCGGGCGCCGTTCGACTTTTCTCTGGCCCCGGTTCGACAGGTTCAGCGTTCCGAGCAGCATCGAGGGACCAACCGCGTCGAGGGGCAAAGCACGCGACCTGCACATCTGCTGTTGTGAGGTTTCCCGGTGCCGTGCCTGCTCCGCGGGCATGGTGGGTTGAGATATGCTGTGTGGCCGCGCGGTGGACTGCCTGCCAAACGGCGTCGTGTTCGGCGCCTACTCGGCCGAGTCGGGGGGCAGGGGCGTGGGGGCCGGGTATGGCGGGACGTCGCGTTGCGGGAAGAGGAACCGCCGGACGGCGGCGCTGGCGCGGCGAGCGTCCTCGGTGCCCAGGTAGAGCGAGGGCACGATCACCAGCGTGATGAACGTGGCGAACAGGATGCCGAAGCCGAGCGACAGGGCCATCGGGACGAGGAACCGTGCCTGCCGGCTGGTCTCGAAGATCATCGGGGCCAGGCCTCCGAAGGTGGTGAGCGTGGTCAGGAGGATGGGCCTGAAGCGTTGGATGGCGGCGGCGTGGATCGCGTCGTGGTGGTTCAGGCCGTCCTCGCGCCGGCGGCGGTTGGCGAAGTCGACCATGACGAGCGAGTCGTTCACGACGACGCCCGACAGGGCCACGATGCCGAACATGCTCGGGAGGCAGAGGTGGTAGCCCATGATCAGGTGGCCCAGGAACGCCCCGATGATGCCGAACGGGATGCTGGCCATGACGATGAGCGGTTGAACGTAGCTGCGGAACGGGATGGCCAGCAGCGCGTAGATGGCCAGGAGGGCCAGGGCGAACGTGACCTGGAGGCTGCCGAGGCTCTCGCGGATGTCGGCCTGGTGGCCTTCGAAGCTGTAGCTGAGGCCCGCGTGGGCGCGGAGCAGTTGCGGCATGGTGCCGTTGCGCAGGTCGGCGAGGACCTCGCCGGCCTTGCTCCGCGGGGTGACGTCGGCGGAGACCTGGACGACGCGCCGCCCGTTGCGCCGGTCGATGGTCATGTAGGCGCGGCCGCGCTCGACCGTGGCGATTTCGCGGAACGGCACGTCGGTGCCCGCGGGCGTTCGGATCAGGAGCTCGTGTATCGCGTGCTCGCTGACGCGTTCGGTCTCGGGCAGGCGGACCATGACCTTGATCTCATTTCGCCCGCGCTGCTGGCGGAGGACCTCGGCGCCGTAGAGGGCGTTGCGCATCTGCCTGGCCACGCCGCGCGCCGACAGGCCGAGGCTCTTGCCCTCGGGCTTGATGGTGAAATCCAGTTGCGGCTTGCCGGGCTGGAACCCGTCGTCGATGTCGGTGACGCGCGGATAGCCGCCCAGGGTGTCGGCCAGGCTGCGGCTGACGGTTTCGAGCACGTCGACGTCGCGGTGGCTGAGTTCGACGGTGACGGGTCGTCCGCGTCCGCCCGGTCCGCCGACGTCCGAGGCGAACTTCAGGTACTCGACGCCGGCGATGTCGCCGACGCGCCGGCGCCAGCGCTGGGTGAATTCCTCGTTGCTCATGATCTTGCTGCGGATGTCGGGCGCGGCGAGTTCGACTCGGACGCGGCCCGTATGGCTGCCGCCGCGGCCCACTTCGGAGACCATGCCGACGGCCAGTTCGGGATGCCCCGACTCGGCCACGATCGCCTGGGCGGCACGCTCGATCCGCTTGGTGATTGCCTCGGTCTTGGCCACGGGGGTGCCGTAGGGCAGCACCAGCTCGGCCTGGGATTGGTCGGATTCGACGACGGGAAAGAGCTGGAACCCCATCCGTCCGCTCGCGGCGTAGGCGCCGGCGACCACGAGGACGCTGACCGACGCGGCGATGGTCAGGTAGCGATGCTCCAGCGCGAACGCGAGCAGCGGCCCGTAGATGCGGTTGACGCCGCGCCGGAACGCGCCGCTGAACCCTTGCTGCTTCTCGTGCAGCCAGCCGCTCAGTCCGCGGCGCCTGCGCTTGCGCTGGTGGGCCAGGTGAGCGGGCAGCACGAACAGGCTCTCGCCGAGGGAGACCAGGAACACGATGCAGACGACGATGGGGATCATCTTGAAGATCTTGCCCATGATGCCCGGGATGAAGTAGATGGGCAGGAACGCCACGATGTTGGTCAGGATGCTGAACGTGACGGGCATGGCCACCTCGCGCGCGCCGCGGACGGCGGCCTGAAGCGCCGAGAGGCCTTCCTGCCGGTAGTGGTACACGTTCTCGCCCACCACGATGGCGTCGTCGACCACGATGCCCAGGGCGATGATGTAGGCAAAGAGCGACATCATGTTGATCGTCACGCCCGTGGCCGGCAAAATCAGGAACGACCCGAGAAACGAGATGGGGATGCCCATCATCACCCAGAAGGCCAGTCGGGCTTCGAGGAAAAGGCCGAGCACCACGAGCACGAGGACCAGGCCGAGCGCGCCGTTCTTCAGCAGCAGCTCGACGCGCTGCTGGTAGATATCTGAGCGGTCGCTGTAGATGGCCGTCTCGATGCCCGGCGGAAGGTAGGGCCGGAACGTGTCCAGTTCGCGGCGGACGGCGTCGGCCACCTGGACCGGCGTCTGGTCGCCGACGCGGTAGACGTCGACCAGAACGGCGGGGCGGCCGTTGTAGCGCGTGTACCGGTCCGCGTCGGCGAAGCTGTCGTCAATCGCGGCGATCTGCTCAAGCGGCACGGTGCTGCCTTCGGCGGTGGTGACCACGGGCAGGCGGGCGAACTGTCGGCCGAAGTCGCGCCGCTCTTTCAGGCGGACGAGAACTTCGCTTGTGGGTGTCTTGATGCCCCCGCCGG
>Ga0272441_10006077_pt1 | contig 20528 bp, 18 predicted proteins | sample SSMProp6N_FD_193582 | JGI IMG/M metagenome (GOLD analysis project Ga0272441, IMG submission 193582) | Marine sediment archaeal communities from Little Sippewissett salt marsh, Falmouth, MA, United States - SSM-Prop-6N | ecosystem: Environmental > Aquatic > Marine > Wetlands > Sediment ...
GTTAATTCATCTTCTCCTTCCTTTAACTGCCATTTTGGAAAAAGTAGTTTGGAAGTAAGATCTAAAGGTTTAACTTTTATGCCCTCGATATCAATAGGATTTTCATCGAAAAAACCTGTTTCCCTTAACATTCTCATTTTTTCAGCATAACCGGGATATCGCAAGGTTTTTTCTTTCATTTCAGGAATATCGAGAGTGTAAAGTAGACTACGAAGCCCGTCAGTATTGAAAGCTTCTAAAGTTCCGATTTTGGGTAAATCAACTAATTCGAGGTCGGAAAGTGCTGCCTTTTCAGTGATTTTTCCACCTTCCATTAGCCTGGCAGGTCTTACATATTCCTCAATAACATCTTTCGGAGACCAGGCAATTTTGTACTCATATGGCCACTCTCTTACAACCGGAAGTCCACCAACTAAAATAATAGCACTTTCAGTCTCTTCAAGCAAGCTATCCACATATCCTACCAGTAGATGGCTCATTCCGGGAGCTACACCCATATCAACTACAGCAGTTACACCATTCTCTTTTGCCAGTTGATCCAAACTTAGGGTATCCTCAGCCATAAAAGAAATATCGGTGATATTTTTCCCAGCTTCTATAACCGAACGCAACATATTGAAACCTAAAAACCCGGGAACGGCTCCAATTATAATGTCCTGGTTGGCAACTATCCTTTTTATTTCATCTGAATTAGATAAATCAGCCTTAACACCGTCTATATTTGAGTCTTGCGTTATTTTATTTATTTTTTCCTGATCAATATCGGCAACACTCACCTGAAAATAACTATCTCTCTCTAAATCTTTAGCAATTAATTTTCCGACCAAACCACAACCAAGTACCATTGCTTTCATTTTTTTCTCCTTTCCAATGTAAAAATTAAGCTTCTTAACTTTTTTATAAAATAATATATCCCTATTTAAGTAATTATTTTACATTCCCATATAAGCTTTACGAACTTCATTTGATTCTAATAACTCATGAGCTTTACCTGAATGAACAATTTTACCCGTCTGAATCACATATCCTCTATCAGCAATTTCTAGCGCTTCCTGAACCATCTGTTCTACCAGTAAAACGGTTGTTCCTTTTTTGTTAACATTAACCACGGCATCCATGACCTTTTCCACCAATGCCGGCATTAATCCCAAAGAAAGTTCATCCAACATGAGTATTTTCGGATTTGACATCATACCACGAGCAATGGCAAGCATTTGCTGTTCTCCGCCACTCAATGTTTCAGCGATTTGAGTACTTCTTTCTTTTAGAATCGGAAAAAGTTCAAAAATTTCATCTTGTCTTTTTTTTATTTCCTTTTGATTCTTTTCAATGTATGCACCTAAAGCAAGGTTTTCTTGAACCGAAAGCTTCGCGAACAATCTTCTTCCTTCGGGAACATAACTAATCCCTTCTCGAATCACCATATGTGCCGGTAAGTGGGAAATATTTTTTCCTTTAAAATGAATAGTTCCGCTTGTAGGATTCATTAATCCAGCAATCGTTTTCATAATAGTGCTTTTACCGGCTCCGTTTGCACCAACTATTGCAACCAATTCTTTTTCTTTTACTTCAAAAGAAACATCAAAAATCACCGGAGCTTTATCATAGGAGCATCGAATTTGATTCACTTCTAAAATTGTATCAGTCATTCGTATTCTCCCCTCCTTTTTTTTGCAATCTCTTACTGAATTTTTGACCGAAATATGCTTCTATGACCTTCTCGTTCCGAATAATTATTTCCGGTTTATCCTCAGCTATTTTTATCCCACTATCCAGAACGACAATGTTATCTGCTATAGGCATAATTGCTTCCATAATATGTTCAACAATCAAAAAAGTAATACCTTTATTTTTTAAATTTTTTATCAACTCAACCGATTCTTTTACTTCGGTAGAAGTTAAGCCAGCCATACATTCATCCAACATTAATAATTTCGGTCCGGTAGCAAGTGCTCTCGCCAATTCCAACCTTTTCTTTAAACCAATGGTTAAGTCTCCTGCTCTTTTATTTTTTACCTCTTTAAGATAACATATGTTTAGACAATCTTCCGCAATTTTATCAGCCCTCTCTGAATTACTTTCCCGAAGATAAGCGCCAATCATAATATTATCAAATACCGACATCTCTTTTAATGTATGCACAATTTGAAAAGTCCTGACTGCTCCTAATCGTGCAACTCTATAAGGAGGTAAATTGGTAATATTATGTTCGAGAAATTTGACAGTACCTTTGTTTGCCTTGTAAATTCCGGTAATACAGTTAAAGAGGGTTGTTTTCCCTGCTCCGTTTGGACCGATCAATCCAACTATGCTTCCTTCTTTCACGTCAAATGAAATATCATCATTAGCTAATAATGAGCCAAAATTTTTACTGATCCCTTTTACTTCCAGTAAAGCCAATTTCGCTCCTCCTAATCTTTTTCCCATGATTCGGAAATTATTTTATTTTTTCTATTCTTCTGAAATTTAATAATTTCATTCATTATACCCATAATTCCTTTTGGTTGTCTTACCATGATTAAAACAATTAATATTCCAAAGAGAATCAAATCAATTCCGCTACCGAGTCCGCCCCATAAGACACGGGTGTATTCCTGTAGGGGAATAAGAATCATTGCTCCAAGTAATGGCCCTAAAAATGTACCCGTTCCTCCTAATATAGTCACTAATACAAAAGTCATTGATATACTCAAACACATCACCATAGGAGGATCAACTCTTAAGCTATATTGGGCAAAAAACGCACCGCAAAGAGCTGCCAGGAAAGCAGATAATCCCATCGCCAACATCTTAATCAGAGTACTGTTAATTCCGGTTGATTCAGCCGTCTCCTGATCTTCTCTTACAGCTTGTAAATAAAATCCAAAACGATTATGTTCAATGTAACGAACCAGGCCAAAAATAATAACAAATAGTATCAGGGCACCATAATAATAAGGAATTTTCGTTTCATACCACATGAAATTTTTCCACCCCTCATCAACCAGGGGATAATCAAGTCCCAAAGCGCCCTCTACCCAATACCATACCATAAATAGACGATTAAATATTTCAACGATTGCAAAAGTTGCTATCGCAAAATAATGTCCTTTCAACTTAAAACAAGGATAGCTAATTAGCAGTGCTACGATCATGGCAATCATTGCACCAAAAATAACACCCGGCCAAGGCGTCATTCCAAATTTCACCACAGCCATACCGGCGCCATAAGCACCAATTCCAAAAAAGACGGAATGTCCAAACGAAACCTGTCCACAATATCCTCCAATAATATTCCATGCTTGGGACATACTTGCATATAATAATACCAATACCAGGACATGCTGTATAAATGTATTTCCAGCCACTTGAGGTATTAATGGAACTAATACCAATAATATGATAAATAAAAACCAATAAATATCTTGTTTTTTAAATTGTCTGTTTTTCATAATTACCACCCGAATAAACCTTTTGGTCTGAACATGACAACTACTAAATATAATCCAAATACGACAACATATTTGAATACCGGTGCAATATAAAAACCTCCTAAAGATTCAGCCAATCCGATACACAATGCAGCTAATAGAGCACCGGGAATGCTACCAAAACCGCCCATGGCAACTGCTACAAAAGCAATTAAACTAAAAAGACTACCGACTTCCGGATGTACTGCAAGGTAAGAAGGGAGCAATCCACCGGCAATTCCAACACAAATGCCTCCTAATCCAAATACAAAGGCAAAAATCCATTCGGTTTTAATACCCATTAATTCCGCTGCTTCTTTATCCATTGCGGTGGCTTGAATTGCCCATCCTAAGCGTGTGCGCTTGATAATTAAATAAATAATAAAAACAACGATTAAGGCAAATACTCCGGCAATTAACTGAGGTAAAGCCAAAACTAGATCACCTAATATAATTTTTTTTCCACCAAGAATTGTATGTGTTAATATACGAAAATTTGGAGAAAACCTATTTAAAGCAATATTTTTAAGTATCATAGCTAAACCAAAAGTAGCCAATAATGCTGACAGAGGAGGACCACTAAGACAATGGTGAATAATCAATTTATAAGTCAATATTCCAATAATAAAACAGAATGCTCCGGATGCTATCCAGGAAATCAACGGATCTATATCCATTAAAAAACCTAGCCAATAACTGACATACATTCCAATCATGAGAAATTCACCATGTGCAAAATTCAGTACATCCATCACTCCCCATATTAAACTTAATCCGGATGCGACCAGCGCATATATCATTCCGGTCAATAAGCCGTCAATGGTCACCTGAAGAAACATCGTCATAAAAACCTCCAATTCTGCTAACTTACGGATGGATAGTAAGGGCAAATAAAAGATATTTGCCCTTACTATCAGAAGTTTACTAATATTAAGTGCTGCAAATATTTAAATAAATACTAAATCACAAATAATATTAACGCTGATCCCAAGGCATCATCGGAAACACTATTTCATCAGTCGCCAATTCTACCGGGAAAATTCTTTTATAGTTTCCGCCCTGTAACTGGGTCATCATACTCATCGCTTTACTGTTTTGTCCGCCTTCTACAAAAGCTACTTTCCCACCCATTGAAAGAGGTGATTCCCATTCATGAGCATATAAAGCTTCACTGACTTTATCATAATCAAGTGATCCAACTTCTTCTATTGCCTGTGCTAAAATGAAAATGGCAACTGCTTCTTGAATACAATCACTATCAAATGGAACACTTGGATCTGTTTTGTCCATATATATTTTTTCAACTGCAGCCACTGCCGGCATTAATTCTGCAAATTCTGGTGAATATCCCGTTCCACCCATAAAGTAATTTGCATCTTCTCCCAGTTGTTGAGTAATAATCGGATCCTGGTAACCAGTGCAGTAATTCATGGTAATTTTAGGCAGCCAATTCATCTGTTTCATTGTTCTTACCCATAGAGAGTAATCTCCACCTAAACATGCACCAAAAACTGCATCCGGATTTTTAGCTTTTAAAGTCTGAACTTCGCTATTTAAATTGGTTGCACCAGGACTAAAAGGTACGTCTGCAATAACCTCAAAACCTGCTTCTTTTGCTGCAAGTTTTCCTTCATCCGCTGCATGTTTTCCGAATTCGGTATTTTCATAAATGATTCCAATGGTTTTTAATCCGGCATCTTTTCCTTCATTTAACCATTCCATCACATCACAGAATTCAATGGATTCTGTTTTATCAGTAGGTGCCATGCGGAAGAAATATTTAAATCCACGTTCAGTTAAAGCAGCCGAACTGGAGCAACCACACATGAAGATTTTTTTCTTTCTCTCGGCAACAAAGCTTGCCGGTTTTGTACAGGAACTATTATAAGATCCTATGATAGAATAAACTTTTTCTTGGTTATAAAGTCTTTCTGATTCAGATTTTGCAACATCCGGCTTACCTTGATGGTCAGCATGAACCAGAACTATCTTATATCCATCTAAAATTCCCTCCTGTGCAGCTAAAGGAACATCGCATTCAGGATGTGCATTATTAATGACTTCTACTGCAGTTTCTACTGCAAGCTTACAACGTTGTCCCGCCAAGGCGCAGGGACCGGTCAATGGGAATAAAGTACCAATTTTAATGACTTTCTCTTCTGCAACTGCCACACCGGTAAATAAACCAATCAATAAGAATACCATTAGCGCAAAAATAATTACATTGTTTTTAAATTTTCTCATTTCTCCTCCATTTTTTTTAATAATTACTTTTCTACTTAATAATAAACTATCTCTGCAAAATTCCTCCTAAATTTTTCACCTCCCTTTCAATTTATTGGTCTAGCATGACATGGTTAGTTCTTACTGGTCAATATTTAATCAACAAATAATTATCAATTAACTTTTAATTAATTTTAGGTATTTTTATCCTTGATTAACAACTTCATGTAATTTTGAATATTTACAATTTTTTCAAATTCTAGCGTAGCTTTGACAATTTTTTCCAGCCTTTCATGGGAAATTTCTTTTCCTGAATTTGCTCTAAATTTAGAAATGATTTCTTTATCGCTTAAAGGTCGTTCGGGTTGACCTTTTGCAAAATCTTCCTGCTTTCGGAATGTTCCCTTGGATGTTTTAATGGATACAATGGCTCTTTTAATTTTTGGAAAGAGACTATCAATTTCCGGATTTGCAACAACCTTTATTTTATCAAGGAGAGACCAGACCAATCTATCTCGAAGGACTTCTTCTTTGAAATCAGAAGGTAGAACATTGCCTTTTGCAACTGCTACGGCAATACAATATGGAAGTGAGTGATCCGCCGTTTCTTTAGTAGTGGGTTTATATTTACTAGCATCAGAAAGTATATCCGCTCCCCTGGCCGTTGTTTCCACTAATATTTCGTTTATTTCCTGAGGATGTATATGGTTTTCCTGCATGACTTCCAAGGCAGCCGTAATTGGCTGGTGAGTTAGCGCTTCTGTTGGAAAAGCTTTATAACCACATTGATTGATTAAAAAAGTATCCCCGAGCCCTTTTATCAAAACATCTTTTTCCCATCGTATTTTATCAAATACTTCAAATAAACCCTCTTTGCCTTCAAAGACTTCAACGGGACCGGTATAGCCATTATCTGCTAATAAAGCAGCTCGGACCCCTGCTTCAACTGCAAAAGGATCAGCTGCATTTTTCATGTTGGTCAGATGCCCGGCCACTACACCTCCTAATGAATGATGTGAAGAACCACTAATTCCTATGGCTGCTACAATTTTTTGTTCATCTAAATTTAACATTCTACCGGCAGCTACCGGACTGACAAATTGTGTTAGCGTGGCATGGTGCCAGCCAATTTCCCTAACTCCCGGGAAAGCTGCTTGACATAAACGCATCTCTAATTCATAAGCCAGTATAATCCCGAGAAGAATTTCTTTTCCGGATTTTTTCTTAAATTCTCCCGTGCTAAGAACAGCAGGAATAATATCAGAAGGATGAGCGGGATCCTGTTCCCAATAAATATCGTTATAATCGAGTGCTCTAATCAATAAAGAATTCAATAGAGTTGCCTGTGGCAAATTTACTTTTATTCCCCATCCAAGAACCGTAGCATGCTTTTTTCCACCTAAATCCTCAATGTAATGATAAGCAGCTTGAGTATCTTTATTGTTAAGTGCGGAAAAAGCACAACCTATACTATCTAAAAGAAATCTTTTAGCTTCATTTGTTGCTTTTGGAGGAATTTTTTCGTAGTCTAATTCCAGGGCAAAACGTGCCCATTTTTGACTGATGGTTTCCATCTTTTTTCACCTTTCTTTTTAATTTGGCGGAAGAATTTATTGGTTGATTTTTTCTTAATTATGTTTACCACTAAACAGTTCTGATGTAGATTATCAAGATTTTTATAATATGCCTTGCTCAGAAATGGTCAGATTTTTCCCATTCTGACTCTTCTAAATCAATAGATCGATTCCCTATTTCTATAACCTATAATCTGATTTCGGAATTTCAACTAGTAGTTTTTATCCTTAATTTATTTCTGGTTAATTTTTACTTTTTCTGCCACTTCTTTTGCTACATCTAAAGTAGATGATGTGCCACCCAAATCATAAGTTCTTACTTTGCCCTGCTCGATAACTTGAGTGATGGCATTCTCTAGTTTTCGAGCTGACTTTTCTTCTCCCAGATATTCCAACATGAGTTTTGTTGTCAAAAACATTGCCATAGGATTTACTTTATATTGTCCGGCATATTTTGGAGCTGAGCCATGGGTTGGCTCGAAAAGAGCATAATCATCTCCAATATTTGCACTGGAAGCGAATCCCAAACCGCCTACCAATTGAGCACAAAGGTCAGAAATAATATCTCCAAACATATTTGAAGAGACTAATACACTATAATTTTGGGGATTTTTGATTAACCACATGCACATTGCATCAATATTTGTTTCCCAAAGTACAATTTCCGGGTACTCTTTGGCAATCTTTCGGGCTTCTCTGATCATTAACCCACTCGTTTCTCGAATAACATTTGGCTTTTCCACAACTGTTACTGATTGTTTCTTGAATTTTTTAGCATATTCAAATGCTTGACGAATAATAGATTGACAGGCTTTACGCGTAAATATCCTGCAAGAAATAGCAATGTCATTCAAAGATGTACCCGTAAATTTTTTCATCTTGGGATGGTTTTTGGAAAGACAATTCATAAGCTCTTGAGATAGAGGGTGAAATTCTACACCACTATAAAGCCCTTCTGTATTTTCTCGAAATACTACCAAATCAATATCATCCTTATAATTAAGCGGATTCCCTTTAAAAGCTTTACAGGGCCTCAAATTCGTATGCAACTTAAATTCCTGACGAAGTTTTACTATCGGACTGGAATAAATATAGCCCTTTCCCTGAAATTGAGGGGATAATTCTTTTTCTGCTTCTTCTTTTGGTTTAGAAGTAATTGCCCCAAAGAGACAACAGTCAGTCCCTTTTATAATTTTTTTTGTTCTTTCCGGGAGTGGATTTGCTTCTTTTTTCCAAAACTCCCAACCTATATCACCATGAATATATTCTGCATTCAGTTTTAATGTATCCAGAACGATTCTTGCAGCTTCCATAACATCTTTACCCACACCATCGCCCGGCAACCATGCTATTTTATATCTTGCCATTTTTTATTCTCCTTTTTTAATTTTTAATAATTTTTTCGTATGAGGAATAAGGCCTCCGTCATTAAAAATATCCAGAATCTCTGCAGGAAGGGGTTTAAATTTAAAGACTTTATCTTTCCAGGATAATTCACCTTTTTCAAAATCAATTTTTACCTGATCCCCAGACCTGATATAATCTGTCGCCTCTTTACAATCAATCACGGGAAGAGCTTGATTAATGGCATTTCTAAAAAATATTCTCGAAAATGATTTTGCTATCACTGCGCCAACTCCGGCATATTTAAGGCAGGTTGCAGCTTGTTCCCTTGAACTGCCACATCCGAAATTTTCGCCGGCAATAATTACATCATTCATGTTGACCTGACTTGCAAATTCAGAGTCAAGATCCTCAAGAGCATGTTCGGCCATCTCCTTCGGGTCCGTTATGGTGTAGGTATACTTTCCGGGGAAGATAACATCAGTATTTATATCATCACCATATTTCCATGCTTTTCCTTGAATACTCATTTAAGATACCTCCCTTACATCTGAAATTTCTCCACTTAGTGCTGATGTTGCAACAGTAGCTGGACTGGCAAGATAGACTTCAGCATCCTTGCAACCCATTCTTCCTTTAAAATTACGATTTGCAGAACTAAGACAGGTTTCTCCCGGAGCCAGAGCTCCTTCATGAGCTCCTAAGCATGGACCACATCCGGGATTCATGATAACTGCCCCGCTTTTTACTAATTCTTTAAGAATGCCCAGCTCCATCGCTTCAGCATAAACTTCCATAGACGCTGGAAAAACCAATAATCTAGTATTTTTAAAAATTGTTTTATCTTTAAGAATTTCGCTGGCAATCTTTAAATCACTGATTCTACCGTTTGTGCATGTTCCGATAAGAGCTTGATTAATTTTAGTTCCAATTACTTTCGAAACAGGTTTTACATTATCAACGGTATGCGGACATGCTATTTGAGGCTCTAATTCATTCACTTGATATTTAATTACTTTTTCATAGACTGCGTCAGGATCTGATTTGATAATCTCATATTTCTTTTTGGTTCTTGAGCTTAGCCATTGAACTGTTTTTTCATCCGGTTCTACATAGGCGTTTTTTGCACCCATCTCTACGGACATATTACAAAGGGTCATTCTGCCGCTAATATCCATTTCCTTGATTATATTTCCGGTAAATTCAACCGATTTGTACAAAACGCCATCAGCGCCCAGATTGCCGATTATATGAAGAATAATATCTTTTGGATATAAACCGATTGGTAATTTTCCACTGACTTCAATTTTAATGGTTTCCGGCACTTTAAGCCATATCTTATCATTCGCCCAAATTGAAGCTACTTCGCTTCTACCAATACCGGCAGCAAAAGCTCCAAAAGCGCCATGAGTAGTCGTGTGTGAATCTGCCCCCAAAATTAAAGTACCAGGGATAGCATACCCTTTTTCGGGTAAAACCTGATGACAAACACCCACATTAATATCAAAGAAATTTTTAATGTTCTGTTCTGATACAAATTCTCTTATAATTTTATGATTGGAAGCATATTTTTCTGAAGCAGCAGGAATGCAGTGGTCTAATATAATAATTATTTTTTCTGGATGATTAACATTTTTTACTCCAATTTGTAAAAATTTTTTTGATATTGCCGCGGTATTATCATGAGAAAGTACGATATCCGGAGAAACAGTGACAATCTCCCCGGCAACTGTATTTTTTTTTCCTGATTTAAGTGCTAAAATCTTTTCTGCGAAAGTTTTTCCCATTTTTATAACCTCCATATTAGTTAGTTGGTTAGCTGGTTAATTAATTTACTAATAAAATTTTTCCATAATAATATTGTACTGATTTATTATCACGAGTAATAACAAAACGATCTCAATCCTACAAATCAAAGAATAACTTCGTTGCTTTGTTCCTGGTAAATACAGAACGAAAGAAAAGTTATTTGAAAAACGCTATACTAATCTTAACAAAACAAACCTTCTGTTTACTTAATAAATATATTTTTATAATAAAACTTATTTAAATTGTTCAAAGTTGGTAAAATCAGCATGATGAACAATAACCGCTTCAGAACTTCTTTTAGAGCGTCCTCCCTCCCAGGAATGAGAAGCAATAATATGAAGTATTTCTCCCGGTATTCCTTCTCCGTAACAAATACCAACTCCCGAAATAGGATGTCGAACCAAAGTACCTAGCTTACTCTGGCTAAATTGTCCGTTCTTTTCCTTGTACTCTATTAATTTTCCGATATCATGCAATAAAGCACCGGAAATCAAATAATCCATATTGATTTTTACCTTGTCTTTATAGATTAATTTAAGAGCTTTAGCGGCATTAATTGCAACGTTTGTTACTCCCCTTATATGCTCGATCATGCTGCAAGGACAGGATTCCAATAATAGGGTGAATGGCATTCTATGCAAGTCAGCGATTTTCCACCCTCCTGTTTGTAATGCAATTTTCCATACCTTTAAAGTTTTTTCTTTTAAAAGTGGATCTTGAATTAAATCAAATTCCGGCATCACGTCTACTAATTCTTTTTTATACATTTTTCTCCCCTTATTCTTTGTAAGGTATTTTAATTCCTAAAAGCGGTGCATGTTGCTGGGCTCCATAAACATCGGTCTCACCAATGCTTCCCGAATCTACCGGTCTTACAATCGTTGCTTTTATAGCATTAGCAGGATCAAATTCCACAAAATAAAGAACTTTTTCAATAGAGATATGGTATAGTTTAGCAATAAGCTCTTTAGTAATGACTTTTGTTTTTTTAACCTTCTCGTAGGTTTCTTTATCTTTAAAAATTATATCGAAAGTCAATTCAAATGGACCAGCATTTTTACTACGGATTACGTTTACTAAATCTATAATAGAAACTTCCTTAGTCATTTATATATTCTCCTTTTGAATTCATTATCATATTAAACTTTAACTATTTCTATTGAAAAAAGTTCGTCAGGATCATCCACTTCTACTAAATGGTGGATATTAAATTTATACACTGCTCCGGTAGGTATATCTGAAGGGGCATAAGGAAAGGCTAAATTACCGGCAGTAGCAATGCGTCCCTTATACGAATAATGCAATAATGTAGAACGGGCAAAAGCACAGATAATATTTGCTAATTCCTGATTTTTGGCTACGACTTCCAAAATAAGGCAAAGCTCATAAGAAGTAATTTCCTTTTGAGGTTCCAATGTTCCCATTACTCCATTTTTTCCATAGATATGAAAAAGTAATTTGTAATCTTCTGTGGAAATATCATTAAAGTAAGTAAATACAGTATCGCGAACATGTTTCTCGCATTCATCAATCTGTCTAATCATAATAGGATCTCTTAATCCGGCAATACATATTGTCCGATACGCTACCTTACTTGCACCCTCTAATTTTATATTAATAATTTTACTCTTCTTTAGTATGGAACCTGATACCTTTACTGCTCTCTCGCTGTATTGTTCAAATTTACATTCGGTAACATCAGTTATTCCTTCTGGACCGATAATATGCAGTGGGCTTGATTTTTCATAAAGGGTATGGGCAGCTACTGTGCTGGGAATACATTTTCGCATGGGATTAGTCGGTTCTACTATAAAATAATCCTCCCTTAAATATGCCATCATGCAATCAGAGGTAGTTCCTGGAGTAGAAGCCATTGCCCCACATTCCAATATTTTCCCCATGTGTAAGGCTAAACCGGGGTTATAACCCTCACGAATAGGTAAAGCTGCAAACATGGCCGGGTCGTTAGAACGACCAGCGAGAATAACTTCTGCTCCTAACTCTAAGGCTTTTATATGGGAGTGTACTCCCATTACCCCTACAATTCGTGTAGCTTCTTCTATATCTTTTGGGGTTAATTCAGAAACAGGGCCTAACGGTTTTATTTTCCCCTCGGCTAATTTATTTTTAAGATAATCTTTCTCAACCTCTGCATGAATTAAGGCCATCTTAAAGTGTAAATTTTTCTCTTTTGCAATTTCTTTTACTATTTCTGAAGTCCAATTAAGGTGAACTTCGGCACCGGAACCTCCCGCTGAACCAATAATAACAGGAATTTTATTTTCACATCCTGCTGTTAACATCAGAGTAAGATCTTTTTTGGTAGCTTCTTTACTCACGATTCCCACTCCTGCTCCTAATTTATGAGGACCGGCATCAGTGGAACCCGCATCGGCAGCTATCACATGGGGTTTCTTTTCTAGGCCTTTCTGAAATGATTTCACAGGAAAACCATATCCTAGCATACCTACCGGCGATAGAACTCTAATCTCTTTCATGGCTTAATCTCCTTTTTCTATTAAGTAAATATTTTTTCAAATATCCTAATCTTTGTGATTTTTTTATCAATTACTAATACATTTTTAGATTTTACTTATATCTGCACTAAAACTTTTCTGACGGTCCTAAGATGTTTCAGCATAGCTTCTCCAGCTTTTTTGCTATCACGTTCAATAATAGCTTCTAGTATTGCTTGATGTTCTTGAAATTGTTTTTCCCGTCTCCCTGGTATTTTCCAGGTTTTTCCTCGAGTCTCTTTAAGTAAATCTAAGTGTAATTTTATTATATTGACAAAGACAAAATTATGAGAAGCACTCGCAATAGCTAAATGAAATTCTGTGTCTGATTCCGTTTTTTTGTCATCTTTTAATTCTTCTTTTCTCATTTTTTTCAAAACTTCCTCGATTAAATTTATATCTTCGATGGTAGCTCTCTGGGTAACAAGTTTAACAACTTTTACCTCAAATATTTCTCTTGCTTCAAGCAGTTCTAATATGGAAGATTTCTCTAAACTTAAAATAATATTTTCTGCATGAATAGAACTGTCTTTTTTTAATTCACGAATAAATCTTCCTCCTCCCGGTTTGCTTTTAATGAGCCCTCTTGATTCCAATACTCTAAATGCCTCTCTAAGAGAACCTCTACTAATAGATAATTTTTCAGCCAATTCTCTTTCCGGTGGAAGCTGATCTCCCGGTTTCAGTTCTTCGTTTTTTATTAAATTCATAATCTGTTCTATGACACTTTCGTATAATCGAACATGGGTAATTTCTTTAAATTCCATTTATTCCTCATTTATTGGATTATTGGGTAATTGGGTAACCCAATTTACCGCTGATAGTATATCATAAAAATAAAAAAATTTCTTCTTTTTTAAAGAATAACAAACAAATTATTTAAAATAAAAACAGGGCTGAAGGGATTCAGCCCTGTTTTTATTAAATTTTATTCAATTCTTATAAAAGAAAAAATGAAAAGTATTGAACCGCAAACTAAAAATCGAAAGGAGAAATAATTTCCTTTCCAAATTCTTCTTTTGCTTCCTGCAATCTTAATATTTGAGCTTTTAACTCGTTATTAAAGACAGCGGGCATCTCTATATGTTCATAAATCTTTATCATCCGTTCCATCTTTTCTAAGTATTTAGTAATCTTTAAAGAAAATTGTTGTTTATATTCTTCCCTGGTATAATCTTTGTCCATTTCAAGGTTAAATAATTTTTTAATGTCTTCGTACTTCGGTATTTTGCCTACCGGAGTCTCAATCGCTTTATATTCATTATTTACCCTACCTTCAGCCCAAAGGATCCATACCTTTTTATCTAGTTTACTGTTTAAATATTGACCTGTTTCATCTTTTAAAAAATAGTTCGTAGCATAAATCCTGGGAACAAGTTCCAGGTTTTCGACAAATTTTAGATGATTCTCTATATAAGTCTTAATAGGAACTGATATAAAATCAAGATTAGCCATAGGATTATGTTTTCTAACTCCCTGAGCTCCCAGGGTTGCAGCGGTAGTTTCAGATTCGATAGTAGCACCTAAAAACACACCATGTGCCCAGTCAAGGGATTCGACAACAGGTATGGTTGTATCAGAATCTCTTCCTCCATAGATGACTGCGCTAATTGGTACACCTGATGGATCTTCCGCTCTAGAATCAATGTTCTTTAAAGCACTCAGGCGAATTGTATATCTCGCGTTTTTATGTGAAGGTGTAATTTTACTTCCTTTATTGTCCAGTTTACCTTTTTTCCATTCTCCGGAATAGTTTACACCCTCTTTCGGAATATCTTTCTTCATTCCCAACCAATAAGGATTGTCGTTGTAAATTAATACATTTGAAAAAATCAATTCCCTTGGAGTGGTTAACGCTTGATAGATTAAGGGATCATCCTCGGGATTAACATCTCGTATAATTCCAAAAATACCGGATTCTACATTTACCGCTCTAACTTTGCCATCAATTTTTCTAAGATAAGCAATGTCATCTCCAACGACAGTTTGACCGGGAATCATGGCGGTGCTTGTTTTTCCACAGGCACTGGGAAAAGCACCGGTAAAATAGGATACGCGATTTTTCGGACCGTGAACACCCATAATAAACATATGTTCTGCTAACCAGTTTTCATGCTGGGCTTTATTAATTGCCAATCTGAAAGCCAGTTTCTTCAATCCTATAGAATTCCCGGCATATTGATTATTGACTGAAAATACTCTGTTCTCTTCAAGGTCAATATAGATTCGCCTTTTATTGATGTCTGTACTAACGCCATTTTTCAATCTCCCGGCAGAATGAAGGAAGAAAAAGAAATTATCAGAACCTTGAAGATTTTGAAACTCTTGATATCCCTGGCGATAGAGAAGGTCTTCACTGTGCGCTACATAAGCTGAATCGGTAATCTGTAAAGCTCTAAGAGAAAATTTGGAATTTGTAGGTCCTAAAGAAAAAAACCGTACCAACATTTCCTTGCCAGCCATGCTACCATCAAGAAAAGAATGTACTTCGTTAAGTCCTTTATCCTTTTCAATATAATTAATGCCCAGTCCCCAATCTACTTTTTTAGACAACAGATATTTAGTATGTTCCTTGTCTCTTGCCTGGTCATAATAACCGTCAAAATGAATCGTATGACCTTCCATTTTTAGTTTTTTTTCTTCTCCGGTATCAAGAGCCAATTTTCTTACATAATCAATATCTTCGCTTGAATCACTTATAATGGTCACTTTTGCCGGTTTGCATAATTTTATAGCTTCTTCAACTTTTTTTTGAACATACTTATTATTTAATTTTTCTAATTTTTTCAGATTCATTTTATCTATCATTCTTCCTCCCTTTTTCCTAAAGTGAAACATCTTACTTTTTGGTCTAACTTGGCTTATAAAATATGTGATTAAGAAATATCATTTTAAAATTTTACCACATTTACCTATTGGCCTAATAAGAATACACTTTTAATATTTCTCCATAACCGGGAGAAACAGTTATTTTCCCATCATCAAATACGACTTTTCCTCTAACTATGGTCTTTTCTGGTTTGCCATAGACTTCCCATCCATTATAAACGAGTGCGCTGTCTCTACATTTGGTAAACATTTGGTCTTTGGAGATTTCCCCTTTTTTCTCAGGGTCAAAAATAACAAAATCGGCATCCGAGCCAATAGCAATAGTCCCTTTTTTGGGAAATAAACCGAATATTCTTGCAGGGTTCTCGCAAATAAGTTTCACCATTTTTTCTAAAGCTAACTTCCCTTCTTTGACTGCAGTGAAAAGTAAAGGAAGTCTTGTAGATAATCCGGGAAATCCTGCAGGAGGAGTAAATATATCTTCACAGCCTCTTTCTTTTTCCTCTTTAGTATAAGGAGCATGGTCGCTTCCAATCATATCAATACTTCCGTCATTGACCAATTCCCACATCCCTTGACGCTCTGCTTCGCTTCTTAAAGGAGGATTGCATTTTGCAAAGACGCCTACTTTATTTAGAGCATTCTCATTAAGAAATAAGTAATGCGGACAGGTTTCTGCAATGACATAAACACCTTTACACTTCGCCTCATTGACCAATTCTACTACTTCAGGAGTACTTATATGACACATTTCTATTTTTGCACCGGTTTTTTCCGCAAAGAGTAATATTTTTGAAGCTGTTTCTATCTCCACAACCGGTGGCCGGGATCTCCCGTGATATATCGGAGAGGTTTTGCCCTGTTTTCTTAGTGCAGCTATATTTTTATTAATCATATCATTATTTTCTGCATGAAAACCAATAATTACACCTGTTTTGGCAACCTCCTCCATTAGTTCGTATTGGTCACCGGTATCTGGTGCAGTAAGTCCGATAAACTCTTTTTCTCTGCCCGGCGGAGCTTCATGTAAAAAAGTTTTAAAAGCTACAATACCTGATTTTGAGCAAGGAATGACATCATCCAAGCGATCTATGCCTGCTGCCCCGAAAAAGGCAATATCGACAACTGCTTCTTTATCAGCAATAGACATTCTATTTTCTACTATTTCCGGTGAATGTGGAGGAGGAGTAGAGATTGGCATTTCAATGATTGTCGTAACTCCACCTAAGGCTGCCTCTTTTGAACCACTCTCAAAGGTTTCCCTTTCATCATGACCGGGAGCTCTGATATGTACATGAGGGTCCACCGTTCCGGGCAGTACTATTTTCCCTTTTGCATCTATCACTTTTTCTGCTTTCAAATCTTCTTTGCTTATTGTAGTGATAATGCCATTTTTTATTCCTATATTACAATCCAACAACCTGCCATCCATAAAAACACTATCAGATTTAATGACCAAATCATATTTTTCCATAATCTATCCTCCTATCACTGTTTTAGTTTCTTTGTATAAACTATTTATATAATTTCTTTCTTTATTTTCCGTAAACAATAGCATTATTGATATTTACAATTTAAGAATGGGATTAATAATAAATCGGCAAAATATTTTAATTTATTTTTTATTTAATCTACTTAAGAATATTTCCCTATTTTACTGGTCGATACTCCATACCTATTTAGTGATTCTATCATCATTAATGCACTTGTTACTCCGTCAATGACCGGAACTCCGACTATTTTTTCAATTTTTTTATCAAAGCCTGCCATTCCTGCACAACCCAGAATTAATACTTCAGCACCATCTTCTTTTACGGCTTTCATCCCTTCATGCAGAAGTTTTTCTCTTTTTTCTTCATCGTTTGCGATTACACCCAATCCGGTTATACGAATAGATGCACATCTGTTTTCCAAACCGTATTTTCTGACCAAATCTTCTTTTTGAGGAATTTTTTTCCTTTTTAAGGATAATATACTGAACTTGTGTCCCAGCGGTAAAGCAAAAAGCATAGAAGCTTCTCCTATGCCTATAACCGGTTTAGCGGTCAATTCTCTAAGTAAATCAATGCCTATATCACTATGGCAGGCAATAATAAATCCATCATATTGATTTTCCCATTTTTCAAATTTTTCCAATAAATATTTTTCAGAAATAGCAGCATCTTGATAACTTTCTATGCCTGGAGGGGCTTCCTCTATATTTTTTACTATAATTTCCGTACCCGGAAGAACATATTCTTTACATGTTTTTTCTATGCCCCTGGTTACCTCCGGCGAACTGTTCGGATTTATACATAATATCTTCAAAATAAACCTCCCATTAAAAAATATATCACTATTTATCAATTAGTTTACCATATTTCGATAATTTTTCTACAACACTTTTCAATCCAAGCTTTTTCAAACCTGACCTGGTCTGCATTCCGGTCTTCTTGTCCAATCCCCACAGTTCATAATATTCATCAAGCATTTGATTATATTTATCTATATCAATTTTAAATCCCTTATAAGAGCCGGATTTTACTTTTTCTTTCATAAATCGTTTTGGGGGAAGATCATCTTCGCGAGACATATTTGTATGAAGAGCATTAAAGGCAATTTCAAGATTTCTTCCTATTACAGCATATTGATTCATTAATTCTTCTTCCGTTATATCAATTCCCATTCCTGAATTAATTAAATCTATAAAATCGCTAATGTTAAGAAAATTTGCTCCAGACCAGGTTCCCACATAATTACATATACCGAGATTATCTTCTAATTCTTTCGTCTTCCCTTGCCATACGACACCGGCTGCTTGATTCCGATAACCGGTCACGTCAAAATTACCAGGTCTCGGTTTAGGACCATATCTATGACTGCCCATCGTTGCCCCCCTTAAATGTCTTCCAGCAATGGGAGAAGTAGATACTGCAAGCGCCCAAGCTTTAGGAACACGAAAAGGTTCAATCGAAGGTTGCCCTTTTACCTGAACAAGATAGTATTCTGAATTATGGCCAATTTTTTCCGCTGCTTCTACCATGCCATCAGCCAATAAATCCCCAATTCCTTCCCGGTAAGCTAATTTTTTAATCATTTTCATTAAAGCTTCACTATTTCCCCAATTTAATTCTAAACCACCGGTATCTTTTTGCGTAATGATTCCTTTTTCATATAGCTCAAAAATCCAGGAGAGTCCGGCAGCCACATAATCACCGTCTAGACCTAACCTGTTGGTAAGTAGCCATGAGTCTGCCACAGCTTCCGGATCAGAAATATCAAATCGGCAGGCATGCCCCATAATTGTATTAATCCAAAACCCTTCACCTTTAGAGTCTTTATGCTTTCCTTTATCTATTTTCATAACAGGCATACATCCAATAGGACAAGAATAACAGGCTCTTGTCCCTTTTTGCATAGATGGAATACCGTTTATTGGATTCATCAATTTGATTCTTTTCTCTTTCTCCCATTGGTCATCTTGTCCATTTTTAATCACGATATTAGTATTCCAACCTTCCCACTCCGGATCAGAGTAAAGATTAAATGGCGCCTTGCGCATCATTTTTGCATTAGGTTCATCTTTACATTGTTTATAACATTTAGTAATAATCTGCATAAATCGCTCTGGTTGGGCAACTTCAATTTTCCCATGACCCCTCACGACAATTGCCTTTAGTTTCTTATCTCCCATAACACATCCTACTCCTGAACCCCCGGCAGCTTTTGCTGTATCCATTATAATGGCTGAACCCTTTACCCGGTTCTCTCCTGCCGGTCCTATACAGGCAATTTTAATATGCTCATCTTTGACTTCTTTTCGCAATATATTTTCTGTTTCGTAAACATCCTTACCCCATAGGAAGCTGGCTTCTCTAATTTCAACATTGTTATCGTTTATATATAGATAAACTGGTTTTTTAGATTTACCGATAATAATGAGATTGTCATATCCTGCATATTTTAACTCCGATCCCCAAAAACCACCTACATTTGCCGAACCTTTTCCTCCGCTAAATACATTGATAGTGGATACATCCACCCTACAGGCGCCCGGCACCATAGTTCCGACCATGGCACCTACTCCGAAACAAAGTAAGTTTTCCGGATCATGCCATTTTACGTGTGTTTCTATCTCATTGATCATAATCAGCGAATTAATTCCTCTTCCGCCTAATGTTTTTTCTGCGTATTTATTTGTCTCCTCAATCCATATCTTTTTATTAGATAAATTAATGCGTAAAATTTTACCTGCAAGACAACCTTTTATTTCTCCACTTTTAATCATGAATTTCACCCACTTTAGCTAAACTGAGTGCTCCATAAATGCAGTACTTAACACACAAAAGTTCTTTCTCGCCAATACATTTGTCACAAGTTGCATTCAAACGCCATTTTACGGTACCATCTTGGGGATTACGTGAGACAGTAATGCTGCTTTTTTCAGGCCAAAAAGCTTTAGAATGATGGAAGGAACAGGCTAATTGACAGGTTTTACAGGCATAACATAATTGACTATTTCTAATAATCTTCATAATTTTTCCTTAAAAAATCAAAATAATAAATCGATACGCTAAAAAATTAATACTACTTTCAATGATTGATAATTCAGTATATTATAATCATAGTCAACGATAAAATCAAATACTACAATACAAAAGGGGTTGCAATAAACTTGCAACCCCTTGTTTTTTAAATATCTATCATTATCTATCTTTCCATTCCGGAGCTGGATAAATTGGTGCATTTTCCTGGGAAGATTCAGGATACACAATAACATATTCACCGTTTTGTACCTGAATTAC